>Ga0115846_100059_pt1 | contig 45612 bp, 41 predicted proteins | sample InSIn5gowninarea_2_FD_83860 | JGI IMG/M metagenome (GOLD analysis project Ga0115846, IMG submission 83860) | reverse complement strand
TGTTGTGGAGATGATGGGTTGCATCCTCCTCTTTCTTCACAATGTTCCACTCAGTTTCCAATCTGACCTGTTGCATCCTCCTTCTTGTACACTCTATCATTCGTTCTCCAGACTCTGACCAAAATCTCACAGGTGACGTCGAGGTCGATGAGTTATCCAGCGGGATTGATCCATTACAGGCTACTTCCCAAGACGTGGGGGCTTCCACCAGCAAGATGAGGGGTTTGCAATCGTTGATGGGCTATGATGGTACGAACGACTCGCCTTATGGCTCTACACGCTCGAAGACGAACAATAAGAAGGCGAAGACGACTCAGACACGCATGGGTACTCCAGCTAGCTCTCCAAAGACCTCGCCAGCTTCTGCTGCCAGATTAACGTCATCACGAGCTCGGCGACGTGTAGTCGAAAGTGATGGCGATGAAAGCGATGACGATGTATTCTCATCTGCAGTGCCCAGGGGTACACAGCCTTTCACGGGTAGTGCACAGCGCAAGACCCGATCCAGTAGGCAGACTTCTTCAGCCTACGAATTCTCCGATTCTGATGATAGTCCTACTATACCTTCTCCACGCCGAAGCTCCGTCAAGAAGCCGAGGTCTAAGGCTGCTCGTAAGTCTGGTTCTAAGGACCTCACTTCCTCTGCATCAGATGAACCACGGTCCAAAGTCGTTACTCAGTTCGATGATGATTCTGATAGCGAACCGATTCAACAATCTCCATTCAAGCGGCGTCGCTCCACAGCGCAGATAATGTCTGACGATTCTGATGCATCTCCCATGAAGCGCCAACGAGTCGTCGTTCCTACCGTTGAAGAAGAAGAGGAGGAAGCTAGCGATAACCCAGTCTCTGCGAGAGCCCCAGTCCGTTCAGCCAAATGTGAAGCTTCGAGTCCTATAACACCCAGTCGCCTTACAAGACAACAGAGAAAGTCACCACGAAAGCATCGAACTGATAAAGAGAAGGCGAGAGAGTTGTTTATGCGCAGACGCAATGGCGAGAAGATAGAAGCGGTCACCGACTCTGAGTCAGATAGTGAGGATGAACGCGCAGTGTATGATAGCGATCCCGAACTACAAGCCCTGAACCATTTCGAGGATGAGGAGCCAGATGAAGAAATTGCTGCACCGAAACGGAAACAGACGAAGAGCATCAAGTCTAGAGCTAGAGCTAGATCATCAGCTGGAGAACGAATGATAGAGTGTACAAGAAGGAGGATGCAACAGGTCAGATTGGAAACTGAGTGGAACATTGTGAAGAAAGAGGAGGATGCAACCCATCATCTCCACAACACAAAGCACAGAGCTACCATAGACATCCATGAGTTTCCACAAGAGAAGACTTACCATTCTCGATACTCTTCAAACTTCCCCACGCGCTTCCCCCATCTGCGCTCTCCCTTCCCAACCCCGCGCGTTCGTCTGCAGCAGCAAAGTTCTTCCTCGCACCCACATACCTAATCTTCGCAGGCGAAAACTTGCTCACCGTATCGGAAGAAGCAGGAGTCGAGCTCGCCGTGGAGGTTACCGGATCGAAAGTTAACCTCGTCTGCTTCTTGCGCGAGCGCTTGGATGGAGCCATCGAGCACTTGGAGGTGAGGTGAGCAGCAAACTAGGTATAATAGAAGATGTACGAAGACTTTAAGATTGAGTTGCGCAAAAGGAAGAAAGGGGTATCCGACTATGCTATGAGTGAATGAAGAAGCTGGATAGATCTCATGTGGGAAGTGACCACGATCAGAAGGAAGGCAAAGGTGTTGTGCGGTGGTTTTGTTGGTGTTTTTATTTGGAAACTGGAAAGTGTGGGGTTGGAGATTCGAGATCGGGAGGCGCGTTGATGCACGTCGCCTGATCACGTGGGGGCTCTAAATGGGATTTTGAAGGACTCATCCGCCTTGCTAAGGAACAGAGGTTCTGCGAAGAGATTCAGGACTTCTGTAGCTTAATTTGCAAGTATGAAGCTGTAGTGGATCATCAGGAACCTCTGGATGCTAATCGAGCACAATATGCTTGATGTGCTGATATGTTATTTTCTACTATATGGCAATGGGGTGTTGACTTCAAAGAGATACTCCGTCACAGCACAGACCGCAAGGAGGCTCTCCTACGCTACTTTGTTGCACCTCGCTTTCTTGAGGCTGGATTGAATTGAGCTTGGCATGCCGCCATTGATTCAATGACCCACATCTGCCACACGCTGGCTCCGCATGAAGGTATCTGGATCTTCTTTGCTCCCTATCTCTTTTGCTATCTCTTTTGACTGAAAGATATGTACATCAGCTTTTCACACCAAGGAACACCCAGCTTTACTACCCACCCACCTCAGCTCCTGGTATACTTAGACATAAGCCCCAAGTCCACCAATACATGTTATTGCAATGAGAAGGAACGAAATGACGGGGCGAGATCGAGTGTCTCCTGGTATCTGACTAAATGATTGCTTCCCTAATATGAACTACGTGCAGTGAAATTGTCTTTGCTGGAAAAACGGTGGGTTGAGAATGGAAGGAAGCTCGAAACGTCGAATCATGAGATGGCGTAGTTTGTATAATTCCGTTGATTAAAGGGGTTGTATTTGGAAGGTCGGAAGACATATAGCTACCGAGGAGATGCAGCTAATGAACGGTATGCTTCTTGAAGGACTGCATATTGTCAGTTTTGCTGCTCCAAGTTTAGTATTGATATAGGCATACCATTCAGTAACACCTTCTGCCCTGCACGATCTTCACAAGCAATCTGCAGCCCAGAACCATCCGCTAATTCCACCACCACGCTGTTTGGCAGTTCCTGCATCTCCACATCAGGGGTACTTGGCATCCTTTTAAAGTTCCCGAAATGAAATCTCCTCGTCGCCCCAAGGGCAGCTTTATCCTTATTATTACTGGTGGCCGTCTCAGCCGGCGAGAGAATTAGGTGACCTTGATGCGGATCAATTAGAACGCAGCGACGCTTCCAGAGGAGCGTATCAGGAAATTGAACATTCACATCGCCGATAGGTATACTACTGGGCGTCAAAAAGGCAGGAGACGGCTGCGTCCTTATCATTGGTGGTTCTGGGTCTTCCCGAACTGTAGGAGAGATGACATGAGCAAGAGACTTCCGGCCGGACAAAAGCGAAGATGACATGCGCCGGATCATGCGGCTGGCTCGATTAGTTTTTCTATCCTTATCCTCAAAAGAAATAGGTGAATGAATAGATGGAGGCGGTGAGAAAGACGCTGAAGTACGAGGTGGAGACATGGTCTCAGATATACTTTGACGACTGCTGGTTGACGTTCGAGCTTTATAGGAAGGAGGGTTGGCGTGAGTGGATGGTGGTCGTGGCGACCTCAGGTTATCCGACGATTTCAAGTTCTCCGATGATTCAATGGTAATGGACCGTCTACGCTCAGCAAATGAAGATCGCTTTTCATTGATCATGTCCTTCATGATGGTTATGGATGATCTATGTTCCTTTGACGTCTTCGAGGCACTTGATGGTCGGCTTTCCAACGCAAGTTCAGGCGATCGTGGCTTCACCAACTTGGTAGATCTCTGATGGTCTATCTTAAGCGGTGACTGCTTCAAATCCAGTGGCTTCAACACTGACGAATCCTTGCCGATTCCTGCTTTTGGCTGAAACGCTTGTCCTGGATCTCGTACAATGCGAGCAGTCACAGAGATAGACTCTCGATTAGAATGGCCTAACTGGTTGGGGCTCGAATTGAGTGCCTCCAAACGACTCTGAATCGACCCAGATCGATGTCGCACTTTCGAGGTGGTCTGAGGTGAGGATTCCCGAGAGAGGACTGGAGAGGGCGTTGATCGCGTCAGGGAGTCTGCTCGATCCTTGATCGATTGTGTACTCGAACTTGGACGTGGGCCAGATTTTCGTACGGAGAAAAAGGCTGTCGAGGTGGATGAGACTGGTCTGGTAACTTCCGTGTTTGTAGCATCAGTATTTGACAGCTTTTCGAGTGCTTTGATCCTCTGTGAGATGCCAGTTCCCAGGTTTGCCTTTTTGACTAAAGGCTTGGCAGAGGATTTTGAACCGACACGATTGAGATACGCAGCACCAGCGGATACCGCTCGAGTATTCTCGGATTTCGGTGACGAAGATGGCACTAATAAAATGGAATCAGATTCTTCGTCATGCAGAGGTACAGAGAATGCTCGTGAAAAGCGATTCTCTTCATTTAACTTCTTCTTCGGGCTGAAAGTAGGAGTCATCGGGCTCATTGGAGTCTTCGGTAGAGAAACAGGCTTGGCTTCTTGAACCACAGCAGATTGTAGCTCGTCCATGAAATCATCATCCGAAGAGAAATTGACTGATTCAGCCGTCTGCTCATCATCGAACCCAAGATCGGTATTGATCGGCTCGACAAACCCCCTTCGTTTGTGAACATTGAATAGTAGCACGCCATCGTCTTTGCTGTCCAAGGCCTGCCCCTCGTCTTCGGAATGGCGCTCCTCCGAATTCTGCTGGGAAACTGTGTCTGTGGAACGGTTGCTATGCGTTGAAAGATCATCTTCTACTGTCGTCGAACCGTTGTCGACAGTAACCTCGTGTGTGCTGAATTTCGATCGAGGAGGATCTACACCTCGCAGGCTTTGCGAGCTAAATTTTGACCTTGGCACCTTCCATTCCTTGGCGATCGGAATAATCTGGGAAGTTGCAGGCTCAGTCTCAACCTCCAATATATCAATTCGCGGCGGCATATCCTCCAGTAGCTCTACTTTGGGAGCATTTTCGACGCAGTGGCTCAGGACGCTGCGCGAATACGAAGGTTCCCCCAAGTCAGACACTGTGTCTGAAATATTGGTAGCGGCTTCCATATCCTCTTCTACTGACACCTCATCGTCAACGTTTTGACTGCCGGTCTCCATGAATGCAGATGCCCTGAACTTGTCATTTTGCTCTAAAGCAGTCTCTAGTGTCGTATTATCAATAGCAGGAACCTCTGCAGAATGAGGAACTGGTATGCTAGCAGACCTTGGTACAGCCTCTTTCATCTCTTCCACCTCTTCCACACTTTCTACATGTGGCTGCTCGTGGTGGTCGGAAGATTCCAATTTTGACAATTCCGGTGAAAGTGGTATTTTCTTGCCTGCTGCATCTTGTACTGTCTCGTCGGTCGACTCTGAGACTGAAGACGCCTTCGTTGACCCGGCGGCTTCGGACCCATCTATTGGAGAAACAGGAGATGAATCTGACCTCGTAGCATCCGATTCATCGGTTTTGATTGTCGGAGTCGCATCGAAAGCCATGGCTGAATCGGTGCCATTTGCCATATGATCGAGCATTGCTAAAGTGTCCTGAACCTCTTTAGGCGCGCCTGAAGAGATCCGTTTTTGCACCGTTTCCAGACTCCCCAGGCCCTCTATCGGAGTCGACACTGTGGTCTCTTTGGAAGGTAGCGCGTTCTTTTTCTTCCTCAATTCCATCGCCTTCATTAATCGAGCCTTCTCGGGTGTCATGGTGGATATCTTGGAAGTAGGCGACCTTAAGTAAGCTCCAGAACTTGTATTCGGTCGACCTCCGCTGGTATGCGGTCGCGAGGTTGGGGGTTGCGATTTGGCATTCCCTTCAGATATTGGCGGAGGTCTAAAGGCTACGTTGGGAGCTTCAGACTCGTATTGTGATCGTGGTCGTGACTTGTCCTTTTTCTGTCCTTTAGAAAACATCTTGATTCCTTGGGGAAGCGTAGATATCGGACGGTAGAAAGAAGCCGCGGTGGATGTATGTGGTCGTTGACCCACGTCTAGCGATGGCCGTGGGGCCAGCTTGATCTTGGGCTTTCCATTCGAACCGTAGGACGAATATGAGTAAATCTCTGGTCGTGTCGATTGCGAGGATTTTCGAGGTTCGGGGATGATCTCGGGTATTGTGGGATTTCTACTATCTCTGGGTGGGGGAGGTATAGTCTCAAGGCTCGATATGGTTCTCGTGGACAAAAAACTCGAAGATGGTGGCAGATTGCCGAGCATTTCTCTCTTGGAGGGGGAGGAATAAGGTTCAGTGCCAGAAACCGAAGGTGATTTTGCAGTAGTTGGACGCTCGTCCTGCGGTGCTTCTTTATTACTTTTCTTCTCCTCCTCTTCATCTTCAGCAATCTCCATCAACCTTCTTCTGCGCAGCGAGTCTGTCGAAGATGACGTCGAGCCAGTCGCCGTGTGCAATGAACACGCAGCGGACAGTTCAGTATCTCTGAGCTCCTTGGCTGTGGTTATTGGGAACACAATATCGTGAGGTGTGAATTTCTCGATCACAGCACTGAAATGCACTGCGACCCGTGCTTGCATGGTATAAGCATTTCAACCCCCACAGTTCACTAAGGATATTGCTCACCTTGCACAAGCCTCGAACAAGCGTCCGGAACATATTTGATCAAGACATTCCTCCGCCTATATCGCAACAATCCGAACAATGGTGAAGGATCCTCGAATTTCGCAATTACATTTCGAATTTCAACAATGCCACCATTACCTCTGTCCAGCAATTCTATCTCGTCCCGCGCTGCATATTTGAGGAGAAGCCTAGGAGCAGAATATCAGTCTTCGATCCGATTTAAGAGCGAGTGCTCTTACCATCCTCCAGGCTCGGCTGAAGCGACGTCGAAAGCCTCTTTGACTTTCAAATCATCGAGTCCATTCAACGACATCGCCCTCGAGATCTTGCCCTGATATAATACGAGTACACAATCCCCAAAATCAGGTCGCTAGACAAATTGTGCTCGTGTTACTCCTGCACATTCAGGGGTAACATGGTTTGGCAGCTCTCGAGGGACGAGAGATATCCAAGAATGTCTTGCTGGTGCCAATGGCCGAGACGACCTGCAATAGAGGGTTCTAAACTGATTAAAAATGTCAAAAAGAACAATTTGTGCCGTATCTTGGTGGGAGGAGGTTGAAATCCCTTGAACAGGGGTCGTTGCTGACCTCCTCGGACGGATTGGGTTTAGGCCGACGAGTCTCCAGACCACAAGCTGGCTCTCTATTTCACTACACCACTTCCACGATCGAGAAGATGATGTTGTTGTAGTTGAGGTTTTCATCGATTACGGATTCTCTGATAATCAGAACATTGCTGGGTGTGTTTGTTTTACGCATGGAATCTATTTGTCGTTTGGCACGCTTTCGGTTTGATGTGGATGTCTGATCCTCACCATATCTTCGATTGGATACAACACTCTACACACCAACAAAAACGCTCATATTATGGGGATACGGCACGAGCTATGTCTGGACTCACGGAACGTAGAGATCGGTGGCGAATTCTTGTGGGCGCTGGCTGCTCCATCTACAATATGAGGCGTCCCAAGAATCTTTATGGTCACTCCGGGGGTTTGGCGCATCCATCGAGGAAATCTGGAAAGAACAATTTCTACAAGGTATAATCACACTGTTCAGGCGAGTGCCGACACTATTATAGCATTGTGCCTTCAATCGTCGTCTGCGTACCTGAACTATTGATTAGACTACAAGGACATGGAGAGCGGTGACAGAGTAAACACTCAGCATGGTTACTGGTGGATAGCTGACGTATGTACTGAGGCGAGTAAGCTTATGGAGCATCGAGGAAAGCAAAGAGCATTAATTACCATTGGCCGTAGGTCAGCTTGTTCAAGATATTATCCAGGCCGCTCATAGGTAGAATACACTCACGCCTGTTCTTGAAGAGGTCCTCCCCTATGGACACCTCTTTTTCAATCAGTTGCCATACGCTGGAACAAGCACCACATTTAATACAAAAAGCACGAGTACAGAGCTTAGAAGCAGCGCTATACTCGGTATACTCAAAGTTTCTTTAATATCACTTTATGTCCGGAGCTGGCTCGAAGTGAAGAGAGTCTAGCAGGGAGGACCTCATCAAGAACAGCGAGAAGTCTACTTACCACTGTTTTTGATGAAGTCCTCCCCCCACTACACCGCCACACGCCAGCAAATGCTGAAAAAATGATCGTTTCGTCAAAACCACACGCATTTACTACCAGTTTGTAACAGCCTAAACACAGTCACATCATATAATTATGTCTAATATCGTAAAATATGTCTGTTTCGTACATCCACTTTATTTGCGCCTCAAAACCACCCTTTACCGCCCATAAAATCAATTTTTTTGGTGTGGCTAGTACTGCAGCAGGGGGGGAGGACTTCATTAAAAACAGTGGTAAAGTACCCAAGCAGTTCTGAGTATGCCAGAGCTGTAAGTACTCAGCACGTATATGGATTGTCGAAACTACCTACGGACACTGCAATTCCTGTGACATATGAATCAGAAGACCCCATGTCCAACAGAAAGATACCCAAGCTGTTACTAATAAAGGTTTGATCAGATCTGGAGGAATCTTCGCAGTAGAACCTTATCCACTCTAATCTTGAATTTGCTGGGGCATAGCCTTGTTACCGCGCGGCTGCGCTTAAATGATGAGCAAAAAATTGAAGCTATTACACTCATCGTAACTACTCGATTCCTCAACATCATCCGGTCGCCAAACCCGCATTCGAGTCTCTACCGAGCACCAGATAATACAATGGTCGAGCTTGTCGAGGTAGAAGATGAATCCTTCGAGAATAAGCAGGTTGGAGCTTCTGACCATGAAGACGACGACGAATACACAGACACTGGTACTCCAAGTTCCCCAAATGTAGTATTACCATCACTGACACTTGCCAGATTCGGAGATATCCACGGATGACGGCAGTGAGGTAGCCGAAGATGAGACTCTTCTCGAACGTGTCATAGCCCTACGCGATATCATACCACCCACAACCCGATCATACATCGCAAGCAAAATAGAGACTACGACTAGCTGGCTATCATCAGGACTTTTGCTTGGTGGAAAGACCCTTTTTGTTGTTAGCACTAGTGCACTTTTCTTAGGCGTTCCATGGGCGTTGGCGTTCGCGGATGAGCAACAAATGATTGAGATGGAGAAGGAGATGAAGATGAGGGAAATGGGCGGAGAGGTAGGTTCTATGTTGATTGATCACCCGCATAGCTACGCAGGAACGATTACTGATATCTTCGGACCAGCTTCTTACCCCAAGTTCGTCGACAGCAGCGGCAGCGAACGCCCAGCTTGGCACACAAGAGGGCAAACCGGCGTTGTGATATGAACAGTGGAGATGGTAGAAGACGACCAATACCGGGGGACCGAAGGAACGTGTGCAACCTCGTACCGATGTGTGATAAGCTGAATCTGCTGGTGGAATACCGGGTTGATGATTCGCCCTATTGTTGTAATTTCTAGTGAACTCAACTCAAGCACAATAGCTCAATGTTACTTCGAATGAGATGTATCTTTCCAGTCCTGTTCTCATCTGATTTGAAGTCATTGGGTATTGAGTAGCTGAATTCGGCGCTTAGCTCTCTGTTTACCCCAACCGCTCAGGTTGCCAGCTTTGGAGGTACGCCTCGAATCAACCGAGGCGAAACGTGAGGCCCAGCTCATCGATAGAGGTAAGAATCCTACGGCCGATACCTACAAGAACAACGCAGCAGCACTGACATCCTTCGATGATTAGCAAGTGTTGTCAACATGTCGCGTCGCTTGACATTTCTCTCGAACCTCCGCAGATCAGGAGATCATCCTCATGAACGGAAACGCATATCTACATTTACACTTGCCAGTGGTTCTCGAAGGAAAGAGAGGCGATGGCCGTTGGTCCTACGATTTTGGAAAGGTTCAATCCATAGTGGTATGGCTGACGCCTGACGCTTCCAGCAAGTGCGATCAATTGACAAATCCACCCAGATATCCTATTTCCTGTCATCGTTCTATCATCTATTGCAGCTGTGGTTGTCTACGCAGAGCAGCATATCAGCACCTCCTTCAATCTTCCAAGCAGCATTGTCAGTCTCTAAATACGCGCCAACTCCTGCGGAATGTTAATATCTCTTGCAGATACCCTCTCTTTCCATTGTCGTTGGTCTAGAGCTTGTCTTTCGAAATCAGACTTCATATGGGCGCTTCTGGAGTGGACGATTACACCTTAACACCTACACAACAGCATTGCGGAACATTTCGCGGCAAATCTTAGTTCTCGTACCTGCGCCAGCAGCACCCACCCATTTTTACTTGCCAACACACCAGAGCCAGAGCGGTTACGAAACGCCGGTTATTGGTGCCGCAACGCCCACAGGGTCTACGTACCACAATGTCAACGGGCACTCTGACGAGGTTCCGCTGGACAAGGAAATGGAGTACAAGACGATCGAAGTGGTCAAAATATTGATCGCATTGCTATACTCTGTGAAGAACCACCTGAGGGCTGACTGGGGGGTGGCAGTCAGTGCTGGTACAATCATCACAGAGGAGGGGCAAGAGACGACTACCGAAGAATACAAGGATCTTCTTCCTCGGGGCATGAAAGGCTACGAGCATAGGGGTTTGGGTCTTACCTTACAACTGACCACTTTTGTGGAAGACTACATTAGTGTCGGTGTTGAAAAGTAAGGCTCACGGAGGCGCAGTCCAACCAGAAAGAATCGTTACTAATTCTCATTATAGGAATTGGTTCAAGACGTCTGCCTCTTCTTCGATGACCATGGCACTCAATCAACTCGTTGAGGCATACGGGAACATGGAGGTCATTAGATTGGCTCCCACGCCGGTCGCCCATTTGTTAGTCACCCATCTTCCAATTGATCAATCTATGCTGACCCTATCAGAATCCACTCCAAGCAAGTCCTAGCCAGTTTCTGCTGCCTTCTACCTTTCGCCATGGCCGGCGAGATAGGATGGTGGACCGTGCCTCTTGTAGCTTTTGTTGCCTTTACCTTGTATGGTTTCACTCATCTAAACTCCCTCCTTCGTACTAGATACAATTAACACCTCCTTCAGCTACGGAATCGAAGGCATCGCGCAATGGCACGAGGACCCTTTCGGCAAAGACAAAATCGACATCAACATGGACGACATAGTCGAAGACTCGCGCAGGGAGATCGAAGTCCTACTCAGCATGTGGCAGACGCAGGGCCAGACCAAAGGCGGACCGTTCCAGCCCCACTCCGCCCGACTGGTCGAAAGCCCCAAGTCCGAAGCCGATGGTCAGTACTTCAAGCACAATCTGCACAACGTGCCCGATCCAAGACAGATGCGGTTTGTTGTTAGTGATATGAGTCGTGAAAGTACGATGGTGGATGAGGAGAGGGGGCACGAGAGGGCCCCGTTGAGAAAGACTGTTACCCTGGCTACGAGCCCGCAGAGTACGTTGGTGGTAGGTTATGGGAGCGCTTGAAACTTTACGGGGGATGGACGAGTGCAAGTGATCAATTTGATCACATTGATTACGGTGGAAGCTATATAGCATGTATTCTAAGCAGCTACAGCTTGTCTAGTGACCGAGAGGATGAGCTGCACGTCCGCGCTGGACTTGAGCCTCTTGCGATTGAGCGCTTTCGTTCTATGAAACAAGGCGTTTCTTCTCAATGATGGCCTATCTATCTGTAATCAGAGAGCAGTATTGTTTAGTGCCTAGCTTCCCTGTATGCAATGTAAACCATGTGAGCAGTGAAATGTCAGGCCGCGAACAATTTTTTTCGTTCTATAGCATTCGAACTCTTCGATCTTATCAACATTAGATTCATGTCTAGATGCATGCTCTTTAACTTTCAACACGGATGTTCTGATAACCATATCGAGGGACTGAGCTCAAGGAAGCACCTCTAGCTCAGGAGGTTGTGGCCGTCACTACGGTCAAGGAACTGGTCAATGGAGAAACAAAACACTTATCGCTATATATGGGCCTCGGAAGCCGACTTCTCGCCAGACCGATGATCAAAACTCTATCGTGTGCTTCGAAAGCCGCTAGGATGTGTCCTTGTACCAGTTCTTGTTCGTGACGAGGTTGTCCCAGTACCAGTGATCAACGATTTCTTGAGCTCCCACCTACCTGCCAGAGACAAAGATAATAATCCTTGGAATATTAATCTTAATCTTATCCTCGGTGTAGGTTCGAAATGTCATAATACTTCATCTCATGTCCAGCGTTAAGGACAGGCAGGCCCATCTTGGTTCGCATATTTGGATTGACGACCGTGAGCATTGGGCAATAACTTATCTCGCGGAGCCCCACTGCGAGCCAAACTTTCAATGACATCTGGAGTCGTCTGGAAAGAGATGTATGGCGTATCGACACCCAATTTCGGTGGTCGACATGTAGAGTCAGGGAGGTCTTTCGGCTCTTGTAGGTGACAAGACGTTGACAAGGCGCTCTAGAAAGCATGCGGTTCTGATCATCGGGCTGGCTTCCTGAATTGCAATCCCAAAGTCTGAGGGATGGTCGTTTGAGAGGTATCTCGAACGGTTGAGCTTGCATGCAAGCCATCAATGCTTGTCCTCGGCTGGTGTGAAAACATCTCGGATCTGAGGACGTAGAAGCTTGTACACTGTAGCGCGATCGAGGACAGGTACTTCCATTGTTCTCGGTACGACGAGTGACAGGAGCAGGTCCTCTATTGAAGTGGGCTTCGAAATTGCCCAAAGCACTAAGCTGGTGGTTGAAATGAAGACGAGGAACCAGACACAACGTTGAGGACGCAAGGTAAATTGAACATTGATATACCTCAGCGTTACGGGACAGCTTAAGGCAACATCAAAATTACGAACCATCTCATAATATCGGTCATGGCAGTGCAGTGCTGTACGCAGGTGATTGGATTGCCAACCCGCTCAGTTTGCCCTTGGCTGGCCAACTTATTAAGTCCAACTCTGGTGTAACAGTCCTAGCTAACATGCCAATTGACGGGCTTGCTCAGCTCGAGCTTGAGAAAACCTGTGACGATGGACCTTTCCGCTCTGAGGGTGGGATCACTAGATGCTAATTCCTGGTCAGGCTAGATACCAAACTGATTCATTGACCTTGTTGTGGTCTTTAATATGATAGATGACCACAAACCATGTCCTTTTATTCAATCTCATGAGCTTTCTAATTTCCTGGTAATAACTTGCAAACATTTATAGAAGTGCTTGAGGTAGCCAGTAGGCTTTAATCGAAACAGATGTCCAAGTGAATAGTCTCCAAGCACACCACGCATAGTAAAACTCAACAAAATATAGACAGCGCAATTCTTCCATATCAATCAATCATTAGCAAGACAATAATGAGGAAGTGGAGTATGGGAAGGAAGGGAGGAAGGAAGGTAGCAAGGAAGCAAGGAGGAAGGTAGGAAAGAAGGCCCAGCTTGCCAACACAATAGCACAAACAATTCAGCGAATCACGATATCTATACCCTCTGCTACAGACATATTCCACGAATACTCGAAATCCCATCCGCCATTCATGGCAGCTTGGCGCTTGCCTTCGATTACGCTCTTAGTCACTAAACTGCGAAGACGAAATGTCAAGAAAAAGAAAGCACAGTCATAAACTTATGCGCTTGTTGCTTCTCCGTGAAAGCGCTGAAGGAGCAGCTATGAGGTCGTACAGCCACTCGGCAGCTGCGAATGCCCTATAAGGCAGACAAAGAAAGCTTGAAACATGAAGGGAGAGGTTGTTGGTTAGATCGTTGTATCGGATTCCAACCTGAAATAAGTGGAGACTCAGAGGATCAAGGCAGATCTAAGCGCTGTTCTCAGCGCCACGGCCTTGAGCCGCAGTCAGTATAGTTCAAGTGTCTTGTCTTATAGTACAGATCGAAGCATGAGAATGGATGACTCTCTAAGATTAGTCCGGTATGTTGAAGTTCAAGGTCACCTCACACCCAACTTCCACCTCTCTATACGATCCTGTATCTCGTTCCACGTGAGATCCTTCCTCTTCACCCCCCTCTCATCCCCCTCCTGCAGGACAACAGTCGGGCCACCAGACCCCTTCCCTGGATTCGGATTGTTGACCAATCCACCCATGACCATCTTCGCAATCCTCCTCAGATCTTGCACCGTGAGAGCTTCAATCTTCCTACACATCTCCCTGACTCCCACCTTACGGCCGTGAACTTGTACCTGTCGGCCCAGATCTTCGAGCTCGACCATGCGAGACTCGAGGTTCATGAGGAGCTGGGACCGGAGTTGATTCTTGGCGCGGTTGACTTCAGTCACGTTGAGTGCTGTCCAACCGGAGTCGAGGGTCAGGGCTTGCAGCTCTTTGCACATCACGTCTAGCATCTGTGAGACGTTGCAGGGATTGCAGCTGGCTGAGATGCCGAAGAGTCCGGAGTCAGTGTAGGAGTGGTTGAATGCTACGCAGGATTCGACCCAGCCGTATTGATTAAGAACGTTGGTGTAAAGTCGTGAGTACATTCCCTTTCCTGGTCCACCGGCTGAGAAGGAACCGCCGCCACCGAGGAGAGTTTGAAGAGTTGCGAGTGCATAGATGTCTTCTGATGATATGGGAAGGGCTTCGAAGGCGAGATGGATGTGTGATAATGCTGGAATGTTGACGTTGAGGGGAGGTGGCAGTGCTGGTAATGAGAGGAAGCCTCCAGTGTAGTGAGATGGCTGCTGCATCTCGACTTCGGTAGGTAGGATATCAAAAGGTTGGACGGATGCACTGCGTGGTGCAGAAGTAGAGAGGTTCTTGAGGAAAGGTATCTTGGAAAGGATGTTTGAAGGTCGCTGTGGTGGAGTGATGTTCGAATATGATGAGCTGCGTGAGCTCGAGCTGCTGTGGCTTGAAGAGGAGTCTAATGAAGTTTCTGACCCTGTTTGTGACAGGACAGGCTTTGACATATCTCCAAAGAATAGCTCGGTTAGTCGAACCGCCTCACTATGCTGGACTCCGGCAAATGCGACTACCATCCTCTCCGGACGATAAAAAGCCTTCCTATAAGCTTGAATAGTATCTCTGTTGATTTGCGTGAGTCTCTCTTTCGGACACAGCAGTGGATTTCCCAGCGTATTGTCCTTGTAGGCGGCCATATGTGCCAACTCCGGCAGAATCAGCTCCGGCTTGTTCCATATCTCTCCAACCTCATAGCTTGCAGTCTCCAGCTGCTGCTGCACCTCGGCATCCGTAATCGAAGGATCCCTAATCGTTTCCGCAAGCAGGCCGACGGTCGTAGGCACAGCCGAATTAAAGGTGGCCGACTGGTACATCAAAGACTCTCTTGACGAAGCGCACTGGATGTGGCCTCCGAGACTCTCCAGGGCTTCCAACATCTCATCATTGGTCCTTTGACTGGTCGACTTGAACGCAAGCCTGTCCATGATATGGCTCACTCCGCGAAGATATCCATTTTCCAGCCGAGATCCCGCATCGATATATACACCTATACCAGAAAAGTGGCCTGGCAAAGCCTCCGTTGCAACGCGGATGCCATTTGACAAAGTTGAGACCTCGTCAAGTTCTGCAGGATCCTGTACTGTCATGTCAGTAACAGCATACTGGTTTGATAGCAGGACTTCTACCTTCGGGATCGGATTGATGACAGTCGCAAGACCTCTGCTTCGCCAATTCCTAGATATACCATATTTGGATGCTGCACTCCGCGCCAACGTCGGTGCAAGAGGCGCTCTTACTAACATACTTTGAGGTCTAAAAGGTTGTGTTGCAGCGAGCCTCGTCTTCTGCCTTCTGCCTCCCTTACAGTTCTGTTACTGTACAGTGATAAATCTGAGCCGAGGTTTAAGCGTGCTGCTGCTTTTACTACTCCGGATCTCATCTTCATCCTCGAAATCCATTTCACTTTACACCTCTCTGCTCGCACCACGTTTGTTCCACTTTCACTTTCACTTTCACTTGAGAATTATATCAGCTCACCATTGGAGTTCGTGCATACTCCCCTGATCTCCTCATACGGAGTATACGATTCCGATCAGCGTTGTCAATATTCGTGAGGCACTTTCCATCAAGCCCTTGGCCTTGCCACTCCTGGTCTAGACGATCGAGCAAGGCCGCATCAGAGACCTCCTTTTACCACCTCAGCCTGTGGTCCGACCTGGAGGAGAAAATCGAGATTCTCTCAACAAGAAGCTTCAAAGAATCGAAAAGGCCAAGCAGGGAGGACCAATTTACTACTGCACGTCGTCGATGACCACTCCCGCAGCGTGTTGATGTTGACCTTTAATGACAAGCACGAGGCTGGACCGTTGATGTGAGACCGACTCCGAGACGCACGATACTTGTGACCACCACTCCCATCCTCGATATTCAACCCTTCAGGATATCAGTCAGCACTTTATGTCCACCAAAGGCTGCAACCTGCATATACTCTTCATCGTCTAGAAGCGTCGTTCCGGCCCAATGTTTCCTTCAGTGACCAGGGAGCAGTTTACCTCGCCATCACAGCTTGGCACCGTCTCTCCACCACACTCTCCTTCTTCCCCGACGAGGACAGGACGATTGAGGGGCTTGAATTATCTACGAAGTTACACACAGAATCATCTACTGTCTCGCGAATCGAGGGAGGCGCGTGAGTCCCGCGATAGCCAGAATTCATCTTCAGCTCCGCAAGCCTTAACTTCACCACGAAATACAATTTTCCCATCTCCGACCGAAGTATCACCTCGGCAGACTTCGCAAAGATCAAATACTAGTCCCTCTACCCCAAATACACCCGGGCAGGACGGCTTCGGCGGCACAAGTGGGTGGTTACCTACTGTCGGCGGACAAAGTGTAGCATCAAGGACAGCGACGGAACCGCAGTCAACTGTGGCAGCTTCAACCTCAGCTGTACTGTCACCAGGGAACATCGATCCATCTGCCAATATGGCGAGAACTCGTGCAGCTACAGTCGGTGGTGCTACTGGATTGACGGAGAGCGCTGAACATGCGGATGCCAGCAACGATGTACCCGTCGCGGCTGTGAGGACTGGCATGTCACACCAATTACCATCAGTCCGATTCTACCCACATCAAGATGCGAGATCTCAGCGACCATCACTCGTCTTCAGCCCAATGGCCCGGATTCTGCCGTCTGGGAAGGAGGTGATCAAGGTCGGAAGATATTCAGAGAGAGATAATGTACCATCACAACTCGCAAATGTGCCATCTGCAGCTCCAGTTGGCTTCAAATCGAAGGTGGTCAGCCGGCGACATTGCGAGTTCTGGTGTCAGCGGGGTCAGTGGTTTATCAAGGATGTGAAGAGCTCGTCAGGAACTTTCCTTAATCACATACGGCTGAGCGCACCAGGGACTGAATCGAGGCCATATCCAGTCAACGATGGAGATATAGTGCAACTGGGAATAGACTTCAAGGGAGGCGAGGAGATGATCTTTAGGTGCGTCAAGATAAGGGTAGATTTGAACAAGGGGTGGCAGCCTGGCCCAAGCAGCTTTAAGTATGATGATTCGAGTCGTTCCGTTTCTTCTGGTGCTAACATGACAACAGTGTTCAATCACATAAACGCCTTCGAGAATTGAGTACCTTAGGTCGACCTGCGGCAAGTTCCTCTTCTCAAGATTGCTCGATATGTCTTGGGGCTATAGCTGTAAGTCACATGGTCCATCCTTGAGATTGTTGACTGACCATCTGCAGCCTTGTCAATCGCTCTTTGTAGCACCCTGCTCGCACACGTGGCATTACAAATGTATTCAAGTGATCATCAATGGTCCTTACTGGCCTCACTTCATATGTCCAAACTGTCGGGCTGTAGCCGACCTTGACGCTGAAATCGACGATGGAGAATGGGAGGATGCAGAGCAAGCCGATGGTGAAGAGGCAGCTTTAGCCGAGACCCCACAAGTAGGCACAGGGTCTAGTCTACGGCCCCCAAATATCAGTGAAGAGACCGCACCTATATCAACAGCAGACGAAGACTTAGACGACAGTCCCAGTCACGGAGCGCTCAGCGATGAAGAATTGGAGAGGGTAGTCAACGAGACAGCCCGCGACGTCACCAACCTCAGTCTCGGCGGCACTTCATCATCCTCCAACACTCCTCCCCCGCAACTAGATCACTCCACCGTGTTCCCAGTCGATATCATAAATCGAAAACCCGTATCCAATGGATCGAATGGCGTTCTCTCTCCCCGAACTCTCGATCCCGGTCATCGCACTCCGAACGATGTCGGGTCGCCAGGTGAGATTAGTGGCGTGGAAGGTCTGATGACACCTACAAATGATGCGGGGCCATTTATACTGGATGGAAAGGCAGGGAGGGGACCGCCATCACTGCGGCCGTTCGTGGGTACGAGTACTACTACGATCGCAGGCTCGAGTGCGGATGAAAATGGCATGGGAAGTCCAAGGTCAGCTCCTAGGGCTCCATGACCAGCCATGTTGTCGAGCACGGCAGTCTTCTCTGGTGTGGATGGTTGAAGCATAGCGGATGGAGTAGTCTTCCGAGCGTACGGACTTTCGACAGCGCTGCATTCACGTTTTCAACCTTGCTATGTTATTCGAGTTGCACAACGGCGTTGCTGGCGGCGGATGATATCTACTCTTGCTTTCCGCGGTCTGGATGTTGCGCTCTTTCAGTATAACAGCTTATTCTCCTTCCAACGGTCAGCCGCTCCGATCATCGAGCGGCAAGTGTACAAGCTAACAGCATTCTGTCCTAAGCATGAGAAGGCGTACCGAACGTTTTGATCAGGGGAGTCACGGATCTTGTAGTTATAGCACCATGTTCTATAATTCGACTGCCAGACGGGTGAGTAATGAGAGGCACGATGATACACAGGTACTCACATAGGAGATCGAGGAGTGACCGAAGCATGAAGAACGGTTGAATGATGCAGTAAACGAGCTATGAATGGAGCTGGACTGTTATGGATGTGAAGCTATGGGCGATTGAGATGTGGTATATGGAGATGTGGAATATAGCTGATAGTGACAGGAATAACACATTTTGCTCGTGCATTGTTTCACTAATGTGAATATCGATTTGAATTTGAGCTACTCGTGCTGTGTCGAGTAGAGTTTTGTTGCACATCGCACCGACACAGGAGATTGGTACTGCGAAGATCTTCAAGGAGGCGAGAACTGGTACTGCGAAGATATTCAAGGGGAGCGAGAACTTTTGTTGCACATCGCATCGGACACAGAAGTCTGGTACTGCGACGACCTTGGTACTGCGAGGACCTTTCCGTGCGGTCTTTCCATTCCTGCTCAAGTGTGCGCTTGGTACATTTGTTGCACATCGCACCCGACATGAATTCTTGGTAGTGCGAAGACGCTTCGTCGGTCAGTCTCCTTGGTCGCGCAAATGTTGATGGGTATGGATTAGGGACTCGGTTGCTGGCTTACTCGGATCACTTCATCAAGTCTATTCCTTTGTTGACACAAGTGATGAAAGTGTGTTCGACGAGTATTTACACTCTATCATCAAACCGTGAAGAATTCTCTCGAGTACCTTACTTGACTCTCGAACCTCGGGACATTTTCGTGCTGGTATCCTTCTAACCTCTCTTCTCTTACTCTCCTTATCTCCGTTCCCCAGTACCCTCCCTTCCTCGCATCTCTCGATGTCACAATACCAAACTTGGTGCATACTCGCAACCCCTCTCCTACCCATTCAATTTCTCCGCCTAAGTTTCCTCAACCCTCTCCTAAAAAGACCTTTCTTCCCATCCTTCACTTCCCCCTCATCCCCAGCATCACCGGCCTCCTCTCCACCGCTGTCCCTTCCCTCGTTCCGCCTTGGGAGCACACTCAGCCCACCCCAAAACGGCCATCCCGTCCCAGCTCCAATAGAGGGGATGCCCATGGGGTCTGCCCAGTAACCGAGGGGCAGATGTGAGGTTTCATAATCTGATTCTGGGGGAATTCGTCGACTTTGCGTGGTGAATGTAGAGGTGTGAGAAGAAGAAGAAGTGGTGTTTGTGTTGGTGGAAGTGAGGGAGGGGGGTTTTTTGACCATTTTGGGTATTTTGAAGGTTGTATGGGGGTCTAAATGGTGTATGGTTTGAACAAAAGCTTGAGTTGAGATGGTATGCAGGATAAAGCTGTTTCCCCAGGATACAGCTTATACAAAATAGTAGATTGATGAGATGATCGTTCCACTTGAGATTGGGAAGTCTTCTGATTAAATACTGGAAACAAAGCAGCTGTGCCAGCTCATTCTCACCGTCCAACACCCTCCTTTAAAACCCTCCCCTTCTCACAACACGCTCCACCTCACCTCATCAGATCAGCATTCAGCGATCCGAAACAGGGAGTAAGTATCCGTCCTCTTTCCATCCCTTCCAACCAAAAGCCGGCCCATAACGAATCCTTCCCACGCCTGTCTTGAGCCCTACTCGCCGCAGGGCACATCAGGTTGGCATAGGGATAAGCCTATGACGGTGCCCACTCTCCCTGATAGGTAACGACAAGGGTTACTGCTGAACCTTGTCGTAACTTCGGTGGGTTGTGCTCGTATATTTGTGGGGCTTATGGCTGGTTACAATGGTTAGGCTTGGTCAGCTTACAGTACCGCTCACCTCAGCAGTGCCGCGTACGGCGAATGCGGTGAAGTTTTAAGGTTTGGGCTGGAAATGGGGGCTGTACGGTAGTTTTGGGGGGAGAGAAGATCGTCGTGGGCTGAAGTGTTTCAGTGTGAGGGTGAGACTGAGTAGACTTTGTGCATACGACACAAGAGAGAAATACGAGCACGCAGCTGCCGAGTGCTTGTCGAATGCATTGACTATAGTGATGTTTTCCAGATCATCAGGAGAGGCAGCATCTCCGTAGCTTGTGGAAAGCATACGGTCTTCTAGCACTACATGACTTCGACTTATTAGCACAGATGAAGAACCCTTGCCTCTCGCAGGTGGAAGATATACATTATGGGAATCGTTCACCCAGGCTTTCCCATTGCTCCTCGGCATTGGTCTTCACTTCAACCAAGCTCCAGTTTCGAGTATCTGATTTTCTATTCTAGAACCTCAAATTATGTCGTCAGACACAAGTCCCAGCCTAAGGTTCAAGATATTCAATCCATCTCGAATGGCACGAATCTGTCCAATTGTTCTCAGGCATTGATGGCCCAAAGCGTTGACGGTTTCTCTTATGTACCCTACGACACCTGCCTGCTGCCCAGTATCTGCTTAAATAAGTGCCCGATCCAGGCGTAAATCCAGTATCTGAACATGGCTGGCCTGTCACACCCAGGACCGTGTTTGGGCCATAAGACGTCCTCCCCTTCCCATAGTTACACCGGCCTGGGGAAGAAAGGTAATTAATATCCTGGGCTCATTGGTCATTATCAACCCGCCTGAAGTCATCTCGCAGTCCCAAGCATAGGAGTGGCTTAGGGTAACGGCATCGAATTGGGGCATAGATGGCGCCGCCATTAAGTTCTTCGTTCAAAATCTGGTAGAGATCAATCCAATAGTGTTAGAACATATTCTCCGCTGCGAAGGAAAGCTCTGGTAGGGAATCATTGCAGGCTTAGTGAAGTTGCGATTTGATTGTCGCGTTATCGTGACTCCAAGGAAATATCAGGCCTAGATCAGATCTCGCCATCTGGGCAGGATCTCAAATAAGCAAGGGCTTACTCAATAGATCATGAAGTCGAGCCAAGCCTCTTGAAAGCTTGCTCAACGCTTGCTTCGAACTGCGAAGATGACATGTGAATACCAGGAGGAGCTTTGGAAGGCATTCATCGAGGCATTCGTATCGGAGAAGCAAGGACCCAACGAGTGCATAAAAAGAGCAATTATGATCGACGGGGTATCAACAGGAGGAAAAGATATGATAAAGAGACAACCAGCAAAGGGGAAGAGACCAATTATTGCACCCAGGGTAAGTGCTCAATGTGTAGAGACTTACCTGAGGTCACCATAGACGTTGGTGTCGAGTTTCGGTAGGTATGATCAAAGTGGTACTTCGGGTCCTGTACTCCCTAGGATATCCTCTATCACATCTTCGGCCGTTACTCCATCAAGCAGCTGTCGAACAGCTTCAAGATCACTTCCGTACTGCATGCTCCTCTCCTTTTCAGGCGCCGTAATGTGAATGCGATGTGCGTATATCTTCCGTGCTGCCAAAGCAACGAGTGGAGGCGTCACGTATGAAAGACCATGAAGTGGTGCAAGACACCTTTGTCATTAGCAACAAATTTACAGAAGGGATGAAAGACTTTGTACCTCGTTAGCTTCTCAAAGTACTTCGTACCCATAGCCGATATCCCACCTCCCACAGCGCGATGCAAGCGCAGAAAAGAGATGACATTGTGCTGATACCGTCTGACTTCTACGCTCGCAGTAGCAATACTACTCTGATGAGCTAGCGTATCGATATCTGAGGCTGGTATCCTGGGCAGCGCCTCATTATGTTCTAACCCAGGGCTCTTCTTCACTACAGAAGATAGACTATCCGAATCGCTATAGGTATCCTCTATATTCGGAAACCCATCTTCTGGGTCATGGTAGTGCGATATGAAGATATAGTCGTTCAAATGCTTCGTTAACCTCGGCCCCTCCCCTCCTGCAAGTAGAGCAATGAACAAGAAAGGCTTCGGCGCAGCTTGTACATTCGTCCTCGTGAATATCCGCTTCGTACGCATCAGCTCCAATGCTTGTATCTGTACATTCTGCGGAGCTTCGTCGAGGTTCTTGGCGATTATGACATTGGCAATCTTCTTGTTTTCATCCTTCTCGACAGTCGTGGAGCGGGGCATGGACCGGAACGTTGGGCTCGAGACGAAGTAATCCTGCCTCGTCAAACCATTTTGAGAGCTGTTGTCGACAACCAAAAGGCCATCGGCGAAGTCACCGAGCGTGGTGTGTTCGGAGCAGTCGATGTGGGTGTAGGTGAGGCCGAAGACTTTAGCTGCTATCTGTTTTCTTGTCAACATGCATTGGTAATGTACAGTGGCAAGATAGTCACCAGCCCTAGTTCCTGCACCAACTCATCAAGGATTTCGGGGTCTGTATCGATGATACAATGCTCTCCCGCGATGAGGCATATCAAAGTCGCAAGCTCTAGATCACTGAGATCTTGGATTCTCGCAACTAGAGCTTCGTCCGCCATTCGAACGTGCAGTCAAGCTGTCTTCAACGAGCCATTGTGAGCTGCCTCACCTTTGCCACTCGGAGCATTATCCAGATGTCCAATAGACGTGCTATAAGTTGACTGAAGAGCGACGTGATGACTTGTTGTAGTTGTGGTTGTCAAGAGGAGGCTCTAGCGCCGAGCTCGGATCAGTACCGTACTGTAGCTGAAATTATGCGGCCAGGCAAGGGTCCAGAGCTCTTCGGAGCTCATCACTATCAACACACATCAAGCAGTATGAGGCTGAAGACAAAAGAAAGTCGATCATGACGACAAAGCCGACGGCGGACTGGGTGAAGCTGGGCGCCAAGTTTTACCGGAAAATACAGCTTTACACGGCTGTGTTTGACCAGGACCTCGAGCTTGAAAACTACATTATCACAGGTTGCTCATATGGAGGCGCTATAGGTGCGTCGAAAGCTTCATTGTGCTGTTCCCTTCAAGGTCTTGAGACTTGGGTACAAGGCTTGAAGATCTCGAAGCTTCTTCGTTGACTTCGGATCTTGGAGTTCGGCCAGGGAAGCTTAGGCTAGTGCCTCGTATATGTTTCCGGCATTGTCACTGCTTGATGCCTTGTAGTGCCTGCCACTGTTCTTGTTGATAGCAAGACCTTGTGGTCCACATGCGTTGAATCCCTTGAATAAAGCGTAGAAACTTCTCAGAAAGTTATAACCTGCTTAGACACTGACGTTCAGACTAGCGCTATATCGAGATGAGAGCAAGCTTCATTCGTTTCGAGGCGGGCATCTTGCCTCAAAGTCGAGCATAGATATCTACAGCTGTTCTGGGAAGCTTATAAGACGGATCAATTGGGATAAAGGCCCCATCAGAGGACTTGGTTGGTCAGAAGATGAGAAGCTCTTAGTCATCACCGCGGACGGAATAGTGAGGTGCTATTACGACTTGCAAGGAGACTTCACGCAGTTCTCCCTTGGTAATGGCGCTGAGGAACATGGCGTCGCTGCTTGCAGGTCAGTCCATGAGTACAAACTTCGATATGACTCTAACAATTAAAGATTTTACGATACAGGATTTGTAGCTATCTTAGGTAACAACAACCTCATTGCAGTATCAAAGTACGAAGAACCGCGACCAAAGCTACTTGCTACTCCACCAGAAGGCGAGGTGCACTCGTGGACTCTCATATCTCCAACCTACACGCTCTCACGGTCCGTCGAGGTTTTGCTGAGCATTGGCCAGACGATCCATGTAGCAGATGCCCTGGAGTCGGAAGACCGCATGCTTGACATTGGTCCTTTCACACACATTAGCGTATCGCCAAATGGCAAGTTCGTGGCCTTATACACAGACAAAGGAAGAGCATATGTCATTACTAGCGACTTTCAGAACAGGCTGAGCGAGTATGACGCGAAATCAAGGACAGCACCGAAAGACTTGCAGTGGTGTGGGAATGATGCAGTGGTCATCGCTTGGGAAGATGAGGTGCATATCATTGGACCGAAAAGCGCGGTTTCAAAGTACTTCTACGATGGGCGGGTACATTTAGTGCCTGGTATGTTGTTTCCGCAGTCTAGCGAGCGGCATGCTAATCCTTATAGATCACGATGGAGTACGTCTCATCACAAATGACGTGTGTGACTATCTTCAGAAGGTGCCGGAGGTGACAGAGGAAGTCTTCCGCTTTGGCACAGAATCACCGGCTTCGATACTGCTTGACGCAGTAGAACAGCTTGAGCAACAGTCGCCCAAGGCAGACGACAACATCCAACTCATTCGCCCACACCTAGTGGAAGCAGTCGACACTTGCGTAAGTTGGCTTTCTCGTTGGGAATATTCTCGCTCACATGTTCGTCAGGTCAAAGCAGCCGGTCATGAATTCAGCATCCACTGGCAGAAGCAACTCCTCAAAGCAGCATCCTTCGGTAAATCAGTACTAGACATCTACAACAGCGACGAATTCGTGGACATGTGCGAGACCCTCCGAGTACTCAATGCAGTCCGCTACTACGAGATTGGTCTGCCCGTCTCCTACGATCAATATCTTCGCCTTACCCCCGAAAAGCTGGTCCGACGCCTCATCAACCGTCACGAATATCTGCTGGCCCTCAAGATATCCTCCTACCTACGTCTTCCTACCGATCAAATATATGTACACTGGGCGTCACAAAAGGTACGCATCAGTACCGAAGACGAAACAACCATCTCCCGTCTCATCGTCCATAAACTTGCCGGTAAACGCGGCATCTCATTCGAACAGATCGCGCGATCAGCCTACGACGAAGGACGAGGTCGACTCGCCACCGAACTCCTAAATCACGAGCCACGAGCGGGGAAACAAGTACCCCTCCTCCTTTCCATGGAAGAAGATGAAATTGCACTCGACAAAGCGATCGAAAGTGGAGATTCTGACCTCGTGTTCTACGTCCTCCTCCAACTAAAGCGCAAACTCCCTCTCTCCTCCTTTTTCCGCGTCATCAACACTCGCCCCGTCGCCACCTCCCTCATCGAATCCACCGCTCACTCTGAAGACGCCTCCCTTCTCAAAGACCTTTACTACCAAGACGACCGCCGCCTTGACGGCTCCAACGTCTTCATTCGCGAAGCGCTCCTCCAACCCGACACACGCACCACAATTGACAAGCTGAATCTCGCTTCGAAACTCCTCTCCGATGCCAAAGAAACTTCCACTCAGCGAACCTACCTCTCCGAAGCCGTCTCCCTCCTCAAAGTCCAAGACAACCTCCAAAGAGAAATGAACACTCCCTTCGTAGGCCTCAGTCTCAATGCCACAATCTCCAAACTCATCCAACTCAACCATGGGCCCCGCGCCAAAAAACTAAGCACCGATTTCAAGATCGCCGAGAAGACATACCATCACCTCCTCCTGCGCTCCCTCATCGCCTCCCGCAATTGGGCCGCGATCGAGGATCTGGTCTCGAAAAACAAGAAATCACCTGTAGGCTGGAAAGCCTGGTTTGAGGCCGTAGTGGCGGCGGGGAATCTGAAATTGGCGGGGAATGTCCTGGTGCAAAAATGCGTTGCAGAGGGCAGGTTGGAAAGTGGCGAGGCAATGAGGATGTGGGAGGCTTGTGGGTTGAGGGTTAGGGCTGCGGAGGAGGCGGTTAGGAATGGGGATAGGGCTGGATGGGAGAGGTTGAGGGATGAGACGGCGGGAAATACGCAGGAGAGAAGGGAGATTGAAAGGGTGGGGGTGGGGTTGAAGAAGTAGGTGGGAAGGTTAGGGCGTGTGGGAGAGGAGAGGGGATGCTCATCCTGTGGTGATTCGGTTTTCGGCTCTTATATTCTTATGCAATAGGAATGTTCACTCTGTCAGATACTGGACTTATGCAATAGGAATGTTCACTCTGTCAGATACTGGAAATCGTGTAACCTGCGCTATTGCAATGTTCCATCTCTTCTTTCCCTAGGTGATTGCGTCTTAGAGTACAAAGAAATAGATATGGACCTCAACCCTATCTAACCTACCCATCCATGTCGATACTGTAATCTATATGCATCCATAGTCCTTACACATGTTCGAGTCGGGACGACCCTTTAGAACGCCTTGATGCTGATGTCTAGCCCAGTCTAAGTCTAGAAGCCACGATGAGTCAATCAAACATAAGTGAAGCTTCCCACCTGTATGTCCATACGATGCCTATCTCCCATATCTCCCATATCTGCTCAATCATCCGTCGTAACCACCATGTTCCGACCTTACGCATCACTCCTCACACTTCATCACCAAGCTACTTCCCCCTAAGGGGCTCCTCCGCGAATCTGATCCCCCTCGGCTGAGCCTGTACACTCTGCGAACTTTGCGCACTCTGCATACTCTGCAACGCCGGCCTTTCCCATTGCCTCTCCCTCCCACTCTCCCTCGCCGGTGTCGAAGGCGGCGGTATCCTTGGCGTATCATCATCATCACTATCGACCTCTCTATCGTTCTTCGCCTTTCCCCCAAGTCCCAGCGCGGCTTCCCTTCTCCGTTTCTCCGCTTGCGTCTCTTCTTCTTCATCCCTCACATCTTTTTTCACAGGTTGGCTTGGTTTCCTGTCTCGTCCTCGACTTTCGGAATCGGAGTCTGAGGCTGAGGAGTTGGCGGCTACTGTTTTCATCACTTCTTCTCGGCGTCGACGCTCTGCTGGGGATTCGGGGACTTGCGTTGAGGGGGACTGGGAGAGTCCTCCTTCTGTGTCGGAGGCGGTTTCGGAATCGGTATCTACAACATGTTCTCCACGCCTTTTTGCCATCGCGGTGGTGACCTCTTTTGCTGTCCGATGGCGGACTGGAGAGCGATTGTGCTTTAGTAAGCGATCATTTCGGTTGTCGTGTCCATTTGCGTCCTTCTTGGCCATCTCTTTCATCACGGCGGGGGCATCGCTTTGTTGTACAACCTCACATCTTGCTTTTGGATCGAGACTTTGGATCTCCTTGATGAAATCTTCTTTGGTGAGGCGCTTCCCATGATGACCGATAGTAAAGCGGATGTGTCGATCATCTTCGTCGGAACCGTGGCCGCTGCTCTTGGGGGGATCTTCAGAAACCTTGCCCATACTAAACCCAAGGCCAGTCCCTCGTCGTTGCAAGCCTGTTCTTACGCGGCTTAGAGTTGAATGTGGTGGTGGTGCAGCAGCTGAAGAAGAGGGCGCGTTCGCGTCGGTGTTGGCGTCGAGCTTTCTAGGCGCACGTCCGGCCCAGGATGACATATGCGTCAGACCTTGGCGAGGTGTACCATCTCCAGTTTTGGGGGAATCTCGTGCTGAAGGTAGTTCGTACTTCTTGACTACTTCGCCATCTTCATCTTCTACAATGATCTGTACAAACATATCAGCATGAGATCATCAATAACAGCAGTGCTGGACTTACAGTATTGCCAAACTGGTAAGCTAATGCAGGACCTCGCTTGTGTACGACCTCCTTCCCTTTACCCTTCTCACCTTTTCCAGCCTCAACCTTATGTCTCCATGTTCCAACCATCTTCTTTACGTTCGCAAACCCTTGCGATGGATGCTCTATATCCTTCTTGAGTTCTGCTTCCAACTTTTTCGCTGTCTTGTGGTGAGCATTTCCACTGGGAGTTTGCTGCGTAGTCAAGACATCACCATCCTCATTTTCAATGATGATGTCGTCACCCTCATCATACACCTTCACTTCGTCAGGATGACGTTCAGCGTCTGACTGATGCGTATCACGCTTTTCACGACGTTTGTGATGCATGATCTCTTCCATTTGCGGATCGTGTTGCACCTCGCCAAGTTTGCCTTCGCCCTTCGTTGAACTATTACTCGGGCTAGACTTTTCCTTCTCTTTATCTTCTGGTGTTGTATCGCCTGGTGTGAGAGTATCTTCCGTACGTTGACTCAACGGTGTACTGTCAGAACGCCTTTGGGGGAAGATAGCTGATTGTGTTACCGGTCCACCTGGACCGATACCATCACTCCACTGCTTCTTTCTTCGCAGCGGCCGAAGCGATGATGTGCGACTGCCAGATCTACTCGGATCGTCTTCCTCCTTCTGTCGACGCAAGAAGTTGCCCGGATATCCCACAGGTGGCAGTGTCCCAGGTGGATACTCTACTTTTTCTCCAATGATGTCTGAATCCTGCGTCTTTGCTTGAGACCGTGAAGTTGATGAGATTCGAGGCAGTCTGTTCATCCATCCTGGTCCCTCCTCACCAGCCACGGTATATGACATCGTGAGTGTCAAAGTATTGATACGTTTGCCGAGGGTGAAGACGGCAATTGATGAACCATGCACGATGATCGAAGTGATGACCAAAAATGTTACTATGGGCCAGATAAGGGCAACAAGGGTTGCATTTGGTGCGCCGACTGCAGGATACGATGCTAGTGGTGTCGTATGACTCGTCTCTAATTCTGCTCTCGCCAAGATTGCCACAAAAATAGCACCGACACCAATGGGTCCGAAATGTCCAGCAAATAGAGCTTCTCGCCATGTTTTTATATCAGGTATGAAAGGCTTGAGGGCCAGCATGATAGGTATCCTTCGGAAGAAGATGACAAATAGAGATATAACGACAAGTCTCCATGGTGTCGTGCCAATAGAAGGCTCATTATATTGTTGCCAAGGGATAATAGTACCGAGATAAACGAAATATGCTAGGTTGAGAAGTAAATCTATGACATTGGAAACATGCGACTCTTCTGTCTTCTGTGTGAACCATCCATCGTTGGAGAAACCTACACCGGCAGAGAATCCGACAAGCAGATCATCGACTCCAAGGATGCTACCAGATCCAGCGCAGAAGAGAGCGAGGACGAAGTAGAAAACGAGGAAGCTTTCTCTATCGACCAGATCACGTCTCTCAGCGTACTTGATGCCATGACGACCGATGTAACCAATCAGGAATCCGTAAACGCAGCCAAAGACACATTCGTACAGGATGGTGAGGCAGAACCAGTGATAAGTAACTTCCTTGGCGCTGAGACGATCTTCGATCAGGTAAAGAGCCATATAGATGAATGGGAAAGCCATCCCATCGTTACAGCCGGATTCGGCCGACAACACATCTCTGAGATGCTTGGGAATCCGCTTGGCGAAATTGCCTTTACCAACCACCGAACTGGCCAAGACGGGATCCGTAGCTGTTACACAAGCTGCAACGGTTAAACTTTCCAGCCAGCTGAGCCTAGGAATCATCCACCAGATGAACAGACTCGTGACCAACCAGCCATATGTCATGACCGGGAGAAGGAGAAAGACCACGCTGCGCCAATGCTTCTCCATGTAGTATTTTGGCAATTCGACCCCCACGGCAAAACATTGTACCACCAGGACGATTCGAGAGAACTCGAGGGTAATGTTGTCGGTATTGCCCCATGTCAGTGGGTCGATTAGGTTAGCCGCATGTGGTCCAAAGATGACACCGCAGATGGTCGCAACTGTAGCTTCTCCGATGTATAGGCGTTCCTTGATGAAGGACGAACAGAGCATGAACAGAGAGGTGAAGCCGCCCAGGATGATGTAGACCAAGTGAGCCTTGGTGATTGAGAGGTGATCCCACGCCATTGTGCCTGTCTGTAATATCTAGCTCTTGATCAAGTGCTATCGTTGTGGCGAGCTTTGTACTTCGTCCTAGCAGTAATCAATTGTTCGAGCGGAAGGTGTTCGCGGCAATCGTGCTCCTCGTGATGCCCCAGTCCATAGACTCTATCAGCAGTATAGGATGATGTCTGAGCATATGGTTGTGGTAGCGCCTGGTCTCCCCAAAGCCTTCCTTTATGATATGCTGGTTTCCTCTGGGGTAATATTGTGGGTTGCCTGCGGCTAAGCCAAGCAGCAGATGTAGATTCGCTCGCTCGAACAGCGCACGTCGCAGATAAGGGACCGAGGTTGTCGATGACGAATAGACTGATTGTTCGAGGAAGATGAAGAGGAAGGTGGAGAGATCGAAGGTTTTATGGTGGGATCATTATTTGGGGTGGATTTTAGTTTCCGCCAAGAGTTACTAAAGCATCCGCTTGATCCTTCAGTTCCGAACACTGGACCGGGAAAGAATATGCAACGCAAAGAGTCAGATGGTGCACTCACATCATGGACAGATGGCATAGATGCAAGTCATGATCGGGAGCGTGAGAATGTCGGTGGTGGAGGCTTTTTGCGCTGTAAGGATCCAGATCTCTCACCTGTGCAGGACAAAGCGTGACCGTGGATGCTCTCAGCAAACTGCGAGTAGGTTTATCTGGATTCTATGAATCTTCAGTGCTTACCCGCGCTTGCAGCTATATCAATTGGCTATTCGTAACATGTTCCTCTCAAAGTTTTTTACGATTGTCTGTAGACGTTCAACCCAGCACAATGTCATTGGCTTGGTATTCTGCCATCGAGCTTCCCCCGAAAGGGAACCGACCTACGGAGGGGCAGGCGGTGACAAGTTCTAGCCAGTCCAGATTGCTTCTAACAGTAAACACCAGCATGACTCTATGCTTCATCACCTTCCGGAGAATAGTACTCTGGGACAAACGGTTCTCCCGGAGACGGGGTATACGAAACGTGTACCCAATTTAAGTGCTGCTGTCCAGAGCATGTATAGTCATCCTCGTGTGGAGCCCCTAGCTGAGAACAAATGCCAGCAGACCTTCCCAAGTGCCAGCAAGTGCTTACTAGCAACCTGCCGATATGTAAGAAAATGCCTGATTCATCAAAGCACAGTCTGTCTTGTTCATCATATCTCGGTACGAAGTTCTTACAGAACATATCCCCAAACCTAGGCAACAAGGCCCTTACCTCAAAATGCGATACTACGACAGTGAGAGCGGCTCAGACGACGAAGACGCATCCCCCCAATCCAAGCGACCTCCAACCACAGTCAGGTACTACTTAGAGTCAGAAACACCTAAGAATAACGTGTGCGTCATCCTTGGCGGACACGAGCCTAGGAAGATACCCTTCCCTACCCCAGATCCCAATAACGAATTCAGCAACAGGCGTGAAGGCCGATTCCTATGAGTCGGTGTCCCTGCTTCCCCTCGAGACCTGTTGAATCCACGCATGAGTAATGTGCTGACCAGAATAGACCCAAGCTAGGGCTTAATCGCGATGGGGACTCTCGACGCATGGCTCCAACACTGGCCTACCTCGGCTATGTCTTACGCACCTTAGAGACTATGAAGGCTGAATATGAGAAGTACCGCCAGGAATGTCTATCCGGTCCCGACCCGACTGAGGTCAGAGCTCTGATCGAAGAGATGCGTAGAGGCAAGGTGCCCGTTACAAATGTAATTTGTTTCTGTTCCGGAAGTCTGTAGGAGCCCCTTGAAAGAGGTCCATTTCGTACACGTACTCAACTCGCTATACTGATGTACGTGGTTGTGACTCTAGGGACGTACATATGATCTTCTCAAAGCCATTTCAAGCACTAATGCAGCGCAAAGTGCTCCCACAATCAGCATCCCTCATTGCTCAAGAACCACACTTCACCCAACTCGACAAGGTATTCCTCCCCACCCTAGGCGTCGAAGCCGTAGACGACCTGATCTTCAGCATCGCAGGCTATCCTGAAGTGACACTCAGTGTAGCCGAGGCTGCCTTCCCAGCTGCCTTCATCTCGAAACAGTGTGACAAGGCTTACTATGAAGTGTGGAAGGATTAATGTGAGATGCGTAGTCCGGAAGCCAAGTTCGCGTGGATGGAGAAGAAGGATTCGGCTCTCATCGGAAAGATGGTAGATGGATGTGATGTCAAGCAGTGGCCGACTGAGGGGCAAAATCATCCGATGAGGGGTATCTGTATGTATTGGCGGAGGAAGGAAGAGGGGTCTAGGGAAGATTGATTTTCGTTTGGATGTGAAGAGATTGTCAGCAGATGAGGGAACGTCCATCTCGTGACCAATTCCAGGCGTCTTGGCTATCAGCTAAGAGGATGGAGCATCTTGGCGAAGACTTGGCAACGGGCTATCGCCTTGGCAAAAGCAACGAGCTTGGTATCGCGAACTTCCACAGCAATCTGTTATACCCTAATCCTGCAAGGAATACTGCTGAGACAATCCAATAATCTCGAGCTTTCATCCATAACCTACAAAAGGGTTGATACATTTCCAGATTGCTATGCTTAGACCAATATGGCGATTCCAGCGAATTCTGACCGAGCCGAGTAGATGGACATAAAAGAGGTTTCGTATCTCCCAACAAGAAGCTGGTGTGATCCACATGTGAACATATCTGGTATACATTCAACAGAGTAGCTATCAACAGATAAAAGGCACAGGCTTGTATCAGTCCCCCACTGCTCTGTATCATTGTCTGCCTAGGGATGGTATGTTTGAGGAGGCCAGTCGAGTCAGACTAGATTCAGCGCGCAAATTGCTTATCTTGATTCAATCATGCACATATTCTGTCTGATAGATGCGGTAGCAACAGCCTTTGTCAAAATGTAGGCCTTGAGGAAGTGTCTTTGACGTGGCAACGGCTGGCTCATCATAAAGCTCATTCTACTATCTTCACTTGAATGTCGAGATGCAGTTGGCGACTCGACGCTTGGAGAGGATGGGGATGGGGATGAATTGACGGAAAGGACCTGACGATGATTAAATTGACCAAACGACGTGTGATGCAATGTTGCTATAATACAATGTATAAAGAGGACAAGCAATGTTTCATATTAGACGAGGTAGCATGCACAGCAGAAATATGCCATTGTCGGACCACAATGAAGCCTATGCCTCAACCAATTATGTTGACATACTACTGTCACGTACAACTCATACATCTCCAGCCCACACCGTGCCTCCTCCATTCATCTATCACAGAGCTCCTTCCACCTCTCTGCGTTGAAATGTCTCCCAACGCCTTTCCCTCAAACACCATCAAGCGATGCATCAGAAAGAGCAAAGGACAAAATCCAGATTCACATGGTTGAAGAATATGTAAATCTAATCTTGTTGATGTTACTCTTGCTTCATTGTCCACACTACCTCGCTCTGAGAATGGAGGCGAGGAGCTCTAGCATTTTTTTGTTGAAGCTTTTATCTCGGACAAAGGATGGAAATAGAAGGACACGAAAGCGCAAAGAAAAGAGCGGGAAGGTAGATTGAAGGACAGAGAGTTATTGACAAGTACAGATGATGAGGATGCTTCAGGGCACTTTCACCCACTGGAACAGCTGATATGCCATCTCGACCTCGGTGCTTTCACAAGATTTTACCCTGACGGCTCTGTCAGCCTTGATCAATGTCCAAGCCCAATGTCTGATCAAGGGTCCGCTCTGTCGACCCCAATGATTCATCACCCAACAATTCACACGAGAATCAGACTTGACTTCGTAAAATACTTATTTAGACGTAACCTTCAGCACAGTTCGTTGCCTTGGTCAAAATTTCAGATAACTGATTTGTCACCAGCACAAACCCTTGACTTCTTCCTGAACTTTGACCATTTCTGCATCGCAGACATCGTGGCTTTTAGTGGCGATGATGGTTGAACTGTAGATTAGACCATGCCTGCTGCTGCCGTTGTTTTCGGAGTTGATAGATGTGTATTGTCTTGACCTTTGGTGGATGGTGATGCGTAAGATGCGTGGCTTTCCTCCACATGTAACAAGTCAATCCAGCTTCAGAAATGAAATCGCCAGGCTCCGCCAGGTCTGTTCTGAGCTTTCTGAGATCCTTGAAAAGGCGTCATAACAGATGCTAAAAGACTCCTCTTTGTTCAAGGTGTTCTTGTTCAAGAACACCAAGGCGAGAGTACTTGATAACGCACCCAAGATGTAGCGTATATAAAGATGCTGGTGTCAAAGTCGTCGAGGCAAAGTATCTGATCTTAGATTCGGTCATGGGTGATGGGAAAGAGAGAATTGTTGTGGTGGAAAAGAAAGCAAGCTAGTCTCGACTTGGCTAAGCGCCTTCCAATAGCTCCATCTCAAATTCGACCTCATCTCGAAGTCCACAACTTGATCTTCGGGAGCATCCGTCCGTAGATTTCTCGTCTAGATGATCTGTGCCGCAAAGAACCTTTCTCATTCATCCCTCGAGACTTCACCTGGGCCATGTTGGCAATTGCTCAATCAAGCGCACCACTTTGTTCAAGGTCTCCTCGACGGTCATCGCCCCGCTTCTGTTGGTTCTTATTGCCGACCGCTTTGCAGATCTGGTATTGAATTCGATATGGGTGTGTTGCAGAGCCTTGTAAATGGTCGTAGCAAGACGATGGGTTACCAGGTGGAAAAGAACTCATATGAATACCTTACAGGCTCAGACGCCCTGAGACCAAGTGGGTCTAAGGCATGGTTTCAAGATGAACACTTGTTTCAGCCTACAAGGTCTTGAGACTCTACGGCTGGCAGGCTCAGGCGGTGGGAGAAATCGAGGGACTCCGAGGGATCGAGTAGTTTAGATACTGATTATGGGTCAACCATTGGATTTCTAGGCTAAACTTGCGACCCGCTACAATAAAGCTTTCTGTCCCTTTTGGCTTCTGCGATCATACATTTGTGACATCTGCTTCCTTACGATGCTGCTGACTTACGGCAGTCATCAAGTCAAGCGGATAGTATTGCAAGATAGGTCCCAATCCATTCGACCCACTGCTTAGATCTGTACAGCGCCGTTCCGATGTCGGAACAGCGGCACAATGCGGTACGGCGATGTTCTAGAACGCACGGACTGCATCGAGCCTCCTGGATTCAGAATTTCATCACGGACAACTTTATAACGCTGCCGAAAAATGTTCGTTCTGGGGTCATGAAGCCGATGGGGATATTATGGTGGTAAAGTGGCTGGAGGACGAAAAGCCTTTGCCTATTGGCCCTTGGAATAATCAAACTAGATTTCCGGAACGAAGTTGCAAGAATAGAGCACTGAAATATTCATAGGCTTTACCCGCGCGCCTGGTAAAGAGAAAGCGTGTAATATGTGGCATTTCACGCTAGGATTCCTCTTCGGGCCCCCAAAAGAGTCCCGATCGCCCCGCGAAATTAACGCACTACGAAGCTTTATATACCGTATTACCTCTGTAAATTCAACATGCGCTAGCATTTTAGACTAATTTTCTAACTGGTGGAGAGTAAGGGAGGGGCCCATATAATCGTAAGGGGGCCTTCAGAGTTGCAGGATAATAAGGCAGTAGCTGGAATCAGTCAGCCAGTAACGGAGCGTAGATTTCCTATGCCACTTCTAACTGGTTGACTAAGTTTAGTTAAACACCCTCTGGCCTATCACTTACCCTGCGATCTACCTGTCGAACCACTACTTTACGAAGGTTAAAACCAGTCTAAAGTGCTAGCGCATGTTGAATTTACAGAGGTAATACGGTAGAAAATCCTAAAGTACGTAGGTTTCCTGTATTAGTACAAGAGTATACAACTTTTGATCGTATACCAATGGAACACATATGTTTTACATCTAAATGATAAAACCCGATTATACCGTACTGTAGTACCGAAGATTCGACGTCCCTACAAGTCTGGGTCCCGTCGGGCGATCGGCCTCTTTTCGTGGACCCGAGGGTGTCTTCGAAATTGGACAATAAAAGTACGGTAATGGTCACGTGAGCTAGCGCTAGGCTTCATAGGGTTCTATCTATCACCTTGTACTTCCTCCCATTGTAAGTTCCTTCAATTCTCTAAAGCTCCTGATTTTACGAGCAATGGTATATACAAATTCCTCCCTGCCCCTCAAGATGCTGATTGGAACAACCTAGCCACCAAAGCGCAGATCCCCCGCCTCAACTACCCCCGTCGCAGGGAGCAAAACCCCGCGCCTCTCTAAGCTAGCGAAAGAAAACAATATCACCGCACAAGAAGAGACAGAGATCAAAGAAGCATGGTCGCTGTTCTGCGTTGATGGCGGAGGAGAGGAAGAAGAAGACGATGATACGCCCGGGAAAGCGAGGAAAGCGAAGGGGAAGGGCAAGGCGAAAGTAAAAGATGAGGAGAGTGTAATGAGGACGGACGATGTGCGGAGGGCATTGATGTTTGTCTCCTTCCTACCTATTCTTTCCCCTCACTCTATTTTGGAGCTTCGAGATTCTGCAGCTGAATCAATTGAAGCCATACATAATTAACTGATCTAAACAGCGCGCTCAACATTCCCCCCACCCCCCACGAACTCCGCGAATACCTCTCCATCCTCGACCCCGACTCCTCCGGCACGACGACCTATCCGCACTTCCTCGCCATCTGCGCGCTGAAATTCCATTCTCAAGAGCGCACCTCGGATAAGCATCAAGAGGAAGTGGATGAAGCGTGGAATCTGTTCTGTAATCCTAGTGGAAAAGCTGGTGGGGAAGGAAAGATTACGTTGGCGGGGTTGAAGAGGATTGCGAAGGTGCTGAGGGATGATGTGAGTGAGGATGTGTTGAGGGATATGTTGCTCGAGGCCAATGGTGGGGCGGGTGTGGGGAAGGGAGTGGATAGGGAGGAGTTTGAGGGGGTTATGAGAAGGGCGGGAGTTTGGCGGTGATGGGATGTTGGTCGTGAGATGACGAGGGACGGGATGGGGTTAAGGTGTGTTGGGGTAGGTGAGAGATATATATATTGGAGCCTGGGACTATTGCGTGGGGTTTTCTTGAGCGCGGCGTCATGGAAGGGCTTATTCTGTTATAGATGCGGTCCTGATCTTGAGCAGTTGTACACTACGATATTCGCAAGGAAGGATGTCGCATATTGCACCATATGGTCCCAATCTAATTGAGTGGCAGTGAGTGGCCACGAAAGAAGTATGCATCGTCAATGTTCGTAGCCTAGTGGATGCTCTTTGTGCAGATTCCAATTACCTAGCTGGCAATGAGGACATAAGTAGATAACCTCAACATGCTGATGATATGCCTTCGAAAACGCCAATATGAATGCAGCAATCGATACCCCAAACTCCTGATAGCCAATGCGCCCATTTCGCTATTGTGCCTTTTCCCAATTAATTATGACTTCCATTACGTCCTAGTCTCCACTGGCGCAGCAGTAGGCGCCTCCACTACAGAGGGTGGTTCCACAATTATAGGCGCCTTGAATCCAGCATGATCTGAATGCTTCTTGTAGAAGTAGTTGTCCGGTCTTGGCTTCAGATGTTCTGGAAGCTCATCCATGGCTGTCGTGAGCAGCCCATCGATGGACTTCTGCTTCGATGCATCCCGGTGCCATATCGAAACCAAGTGAGAATTGAAGCGTACTGAAAGTCCGACACCGCAAAGCTGGTCTCCTATTGTGAGTCAGCCTCGAAAGGTACAACAGGAAGGGTGAATCTTATTATCCATACCTCCATCCAAGCAAGCTTGCAACTTCTCTCCGATTGCCATCAACTGCACCCTCGTCCAGAAATCTGGTCCCTTTTCTTTGGGAACTCGAAATGTCCAGCTCCCTCCACTGATGTTCCTTCGATCTTCCCAGATTGGCTTGTATCCCTGCTTGAACAAGTACACTGAATCTCTCATCTTGATATGCTCCACTGGTGTATTATTGTTGTACCTCCAGAATTCTTGGACAGAAGTGATGGGGTCTCCTAGCCGGTCAAGTTTCGCACTGTATGATCCATCCTCAGACATAGGCTGATCCTTCTGCTGTCTAGGGCAATGGTCAGCCTGCTGGCTCAAGAAGCTTGGCACAAGCAGTGTTTCAGAGCCTCACCTATCGAAGAACACATTCCAGTAGTGCTGGGTGGGCAATGGCCGCATCGCTTTCAGCATGTTCTTCTTGGCATCGTCTCTTTGGTCTGCAGGAGAGCCTGTGTCACTGGCAGTCGAAGGAGGTAGGCCTCGAGTGAAGAGAGAAGGACGAAGCGCCATTGTGTCGATCGGGGAGGGGGGATCGAGTACGGCAGCTTGGAGGTGTACAGGGAGAGCCAGAAAACCACTTTTCGACTAAATGTTGAGGCAACAGTACTCAAAAGGAGTACGTACCCGGGATTGATATTTGAATTCCTACAATCGGAGAAAGGAACGCGGTGGCTCAGCAAAGTGTTGGTGGTGGCCCGTCAAAGTCTAACAAGCGCGCGATTACTGAGACCAAGCCTACTTCTGAACTAGCGATTAGCGGCGGTCTGGAGTGTCGCGTGATCCGTGCGTCGGAATTTTAAGCGAGGCCGCCCCTGAGCGAAATATCAACAAAGCTAACAACACTTCACCTTCAACTTCATGAACTTCAACACCTCACTTCCAAACCTGCACCATTGGCCACAAAATAACCAACCACCATTGTTTTTCCTACTGGATGAGAAAAGACCAACCTCCTCTATTGTAGTAACCCACAAACCACTTGTGGGGAATTCTCGAAATGGACCTGCTCCCTGAGTCCTCTTCCCAAATCCTTCCTTTTTACCTGTCAGAACACAACTTCGAGATCCATCAATACAATTGCAAACCAACTTGTATTGCACTTGGGTATCTGATCTTGAAGATACTCGAATACTCACAACGCTTCTCTTACACATACATTCTCCACACTCTTCACACCACAATCCTCAGAACTCAGTCGCATCGTTGTCATCATCGACACAATGTCTAACATCGCACCAACCAGTCCACCAGGACTCTCTGCTTCATGGGAAGACCATGTTATCACCCTCACCGGCACTCCCAAGGAGTTGCTGGCTAAAATCTCCATGCTGTACGACATTGCGCCATTCGACATTCCCACCGATGCAATCAGTCGTCGTCTCCTGAGCAAGTATCACCCCCAGCTTGAGCTTCCTCCCATCGACATGATGCCCAAGCCCTATCTCGACCAAGCTTTCGTCGAATTAGTTCACGAGAAGCTGGCTGATGCTGAGCGCCAAGCCTCGCCTGAGGAGATTGGTTTCTACATGCCCAAGCGGATGGGGTTCGATGTTGCGAAGCTTGCTGTCGATTCACATCACGATAAAGATCTCATTGCTTATAAGGACAAGAAGATGGTGAAGGAGTTTGATGACAATGTGAAGGCTTGGATGGATGAGATTGGTAAGTCCTCTAATCCCTTACAGTGAGTGCGCATACTCATGAACATCATAGGTGCAATGCTTTGGTCGGAGATGATCGATATTTTCTTTGAAATACGCCAGCCTCGCAAGCGCATGGCTTCTGACGCTTTTGGTGACGAACTTGACATTCCAGGTCCTTGCACGGCTGCTAGAGACATGATTGCTCGCTATGGTACGTCGCTTCTTCCTCACTTCCTGTTATATTCCTATCTCAATGCACTCTCTCATTCTCATTGCGTATCTCGCCTTACTTCTTGGTATCAATCGACTCTTTGCACTTGTACAGTGTCTTCTTCAAATCGAATTGCTTTCATCTGCTCAAGCTATTAACATCGACTAATGATCCCAGCATTGACTACCAGTTCCTACGCTGCAGCTGTTCGCATGCTTAAACCAGGATGCATCACGCTCCAGCTTCTTCAGATGAAATGCAGCGTATTCTACGATCTCAGCGACCGCGTCTTCTACGAACCCGCCGATGCCATGGCCAGACGTTACGCCGAAAGTCGACACGAGCCTAGCAAACCCGAAGCGCTCAAATCCCCCTTCTCTAAGAACAGCTCAATGCTTCTCCATGGCCAAGTGGGTGATGATGCAGAGACCGAATATGACCCTTCCGAAATCGACGAAGAAGAGTTCGGAGATTTCGATCCCAGCACTGTTTCCATCGCCGATCCCAACGATCTCGAAGATCGTGATGACCTCTCTTCTATTTTCAGCAGCTGCCATGACGACGATTCCGATAGTAAGAACGGCGATGATGATGATGATGAGGCTCCTGCTGCAGCAATGGCTGTTCCCGATGATTCAAAGGTTGGGCCGTCTGCTGCTGTCATGGTTTTCGGGTGCAATAACTGCGGCCACATGATCAACCTAGAGCTTGCTCTGAGTTAGATTCGAGTGGTGAAGACGTGCATGGTTGCTGAATGTGAAGGAAGCTGGTAGTTGCTGGCTGGAAAGAAAGCTGGTGATAGTTGCTGCATGGAGAGAAAGCTCATAATGGTTGCGACATCGAAAAGTAGCTAGTGATAGTTGCTACTCCATGGAAAGAAAGCTGGTAGATATGTAGTTGCCAGCCCGGGTACTCGATAGATAGCTACTCATTCTATAGGCGTTCTGAACAATTGCAGAATGATTTCATGATTGATTTGACCTCAACATACTTCATTGAATCTCTTTGTCCCTATCTTCTTGCTTGACCAAATATACATCCTTCCTCCTAATCTACCTTTCCTTCGAAACAGGATCCAAATCAAGCATTAGTGAGTCAAGCAATAGACCTTCAGTCCACGTCCGATTGCTTCAAACAGTCAACAATCCGAGTTCATACTTTATATCTCTGAACGACCATGGACCGCTATCAACCTTCAAGCAAGCCGGAGTACGTCAAACAAGAGAGGTCATATCTCGCAAGCACAGCTTCACAAAGTCAAGCTCTGAGCATGATCATAGACTAATAGTCAAAGACCAATCGCCGTCAAGCCGCAGAACCTCTTCTCAATTGTTCATATAACCTTTCTCGATATCCCCCTCCTTCCTTCCTTCTCGCTTAAAAAAAGTAAATAAACACTACGATGTGCAACAAAATCAATTTATTTGCCTATCGTCGTATTGCTATTGGCTGGGTTGAAGTGAGTCGTGAGGAGAAGGTGAAGTTTTGAGAGGGGAGGAGGGATATACACTAGCTTGGAAATTGGGGGAATGTTTACGGAGGACGCACTGTGATGAAAGCTAGTGTATTTAAAAGTTGAGATGAAGGTATTGGGCTTTGGGCTTGGATATCGGTTTGAACTGTATAAGAAGGTAGCTTGGATGTGTTGTGATAAGGTTGGAGGATTGGAGGCTGGCATATAAGTAAGGCAATAGATCTCTCATCCTTGGGTGTGAATTGATGGTAGCTTCATTCGGCTATGATCTAAAGACTATCTATCCCTAGTACCCCATACACACAACAGCGCATGATACAGATATACTCCAAACACCAGCGCTAATACTCAAAGTCCCTCGATCGATCCAGACAGAACAGATCCGAAAATGGCGCTTCCTGATTGGTCGCACAACGACCAACCTCCTCCATTTTCTTCATCGAAGCACCAATTCAGAGCATACGTACTAAACGCATATGTCCATCCAGTACAGCTTCTCCAAGATTCACACCACGAAAGACCGATTATGAAGCCAAACTAGACATTAGTCCGTTCACCGAGGACAAACCTCCCTTTATCATCCCCGACCTTCATCTTGAAGACCCTCAAATCCTTCAACAGATCCTTGAGATCATCATGCGTCTCTACGGCTCTCTCTTCATGAATACCCATATCAATAGCTTCATCTTCATATCCGTATTCGCCTTCGTCCGGGACCTCTGTCTCATCATCACCATCCCTTCCAAACTGATTTTCCTTCCCTTCTCCAACACCAGATTCCGTTCGACTGCCCATTATGCTACCCTTTCGACTACCCATAAGAGAGTTGCTGGCGCTGCGAGGGACTTCGATAGGATTCTTGAGACTATCGACCGCAAGTTTGAGATGTAACCTCAACGCCTCGTTCTCTGTAGTCAAACTTCGGATCTTGCCTTGGGCAACCATATCTTTCTCCTCCATAGCGCGCTGCATGTTCGTGACCATCTTCTGATACTCATCCAGCTTCTCTTCCTGCTCTTTGCCTTCCTTCTCCCTGCGTCGCGAGTCAGAGACGGAAAGTTGAAGTTGACGAATCTCTTCAGCCATGGAAGCGATCTGGGCGTCACGCTCGGCGGCACTAACGTGATCTTGATTGACGACCGCGCGGGTGCGGATCCGCTTGGCTTGATCAGCATAGCGGAGGGTGCTGAGCGTTTCGTCGTAGTCGGAAGGGGCGATGCAGGCTATCATCGCGGTTTTGCTGTTTCCACCGAGAGAGTCTTTGAGCAGCCAAGTAAGGATCGAGTCACGATAAGGGACAATATCTTTGTTTCTCTTGCCAGAACGTTGATGCTTCGGGTCAGCGAGGGCAGCGATCACACGACCGAGTGTGGTCAGAGACTTGTTGATATTGCTTCCTTCTCGTAGGCGGGCACCTGTGGCTTCAGTGGCTTTTGCGCGCTCACTGCCTGCTAAATCAACAAGTCGAATCCGGGCCATCCGCTCAGTAGTTTCGTCCGTGTCCATGTCGTGGTGGATTTGCTTCAGCATAATGGTGAAGACTGCGTGGCTGCGACTACTGGTGTCATTCATCTTGGTGCTAGCTGTGGTACGACTCGCATCTCCCATCTTCATATAGCGCATGATTTCCGAAATGTTCTTGACGGGCGCATCGGTCAGGTCTTTGATATACGGTCCTTCTGTAGGCGATTCGCGAACTTTGTTGTAGTAAGGTGGTTGATTTGGATGCACTGGTACAAGAAGATCGCGGACATGCTCATTATAGACTTCGAAGTAGGATACTCGCACGTTGTAAGATATGTTCGGAGTCTCTTCATGGGCGGCTTCGATACGCTGGAAGAGATCCTCACATGTTCGAGGGATGAGTCCTTCATTGTCCGCAGCACCCATCATAGTATAACTCTTCCCGGAACCCGTCTGACCATATGCAAAGATGCAAGTATGATATCCCTCAAAGTTATGATCCAAGAACTCCTCTCCAAGCGTATTGTAGACCTCCTCCTGAGTGGCATAGTGCTCGTCTGAGGTGTCATGACTCCAGAATGAATTATCAAAAGTGAAATCCTTCTTTTCAATGACTCGGCGTGTTGATCGTGTGTTGGCAGGGTCGGTTTCATCAGGTACGAGTAGGGTTGTAGCTTGGCTGACTGGGTCCATCTCAATCAAGCATTCTGCACCGCGCGCGATTTCTGTACTCTTGTCAGCGAGACCCTCAATTACCAGTATTTAGGTATACCTCTAGGTAGGAAGGCCCTCACTCGCACGACAACTTTGACATTCCCTCCCGCTGGTTCCATCCTACCCACCGGGGTGCTCTCCCTCGACCTCAATGATGGTGTAGAAGCAGTTGACCTGAGTGAACGCACCTCCGCAGCAACACCGGGCATCAGTCGCGGCTCCAAAGCCATAGCGATCAATGAAGTGTGTATGTCAAGCACCGATTCTGCGAAGCGTCGTTGTTGAAAAAGGTACATGAATGTCACGATCGCCTTTGTTTACACCCAATGACGGTTCGCGTTGCTACGGTGCGCTGCACTAGTTTGTGCAGGGGAAGGGACTGGCGTGTGAGGTTGTTTTGACGACAGGTCTCACTCAAGTCGAAGAGTCACAAAGTGAGGGAAGCTACCTGGAAGTATCCAATTGCTTTCAATCATATTGGGAGAAGGGTTGCAGAATGCACGTAAATAATGCAAGTCAACAAATTCACGTGTGCGCGCGTTGCCAGTGTCAACAGCCGTACTGCAGAAGTCTAAAATTTCTAAGACCTCCAGGCCATTCCTGCCCTGCTACGCCCCTTCAACGCTTCATTCTCTCACTGCTGCATCCCCTTCCTTCCTTTCCTTGCTCAATCGTCGTCGCCATACCGTATGCCAGTGCATTATCATCATATGCTGAAAATTGTCGCCATGTCTATGAATTGTCGCCGTATGCTTTGAATTGTCGCTATGTGCAAAGGGTTATCGCCATATGCCAAGGCCGTCATCGCCAAATGCCCGTGTGTATCGCCGCCAAATGCTACTGTATCGCCGAGAAAAGCAAGAGCACTGTATCAAGCAGTTGTGATACAATGTGTCCTTGGTCAGTGCTTCCTCAGCTGAGCATCATCCTGGCATGCAGGTTCCGTGACGCTTTGATATAATTTGCTTGCTTCCCGGCCAGCTTCCTCTGTCTCTCAAGGTCTTCCTCTCCCTTGATAAACTTCAAACGTAGTGTATAGTACGGCTGCTTGTTGTACTTCCAAATACTTTCGACAATCCTCCAAGCGCAATCCACGACCTGCATCTGCGGGAACGGTATGTAGTCCGTGGAGAGCTGTGTCATGCCAAGCAAGCCTTTAACGGTTCTGCCGCTTGTTGGTAGCTTCATCCTGGGTCTGCAAGGGTATCCTAGAGAAGCACTGGCCTTGTCCAAAGGTTCCAGCTTGATGTTGATGGTGGCAGCCTTGTTTGGAATGCCTAGTGGTAGAATGATATCCATGAAGAACTTGACATGCTCCAAGTTTGGAAAGCAATTCATATTGTGCTGCACCCAAAGCTTGTAGTAGAAGAGATCGATCTTGTCGAAAGAGATTCTCTTGATGAGATCGAAGGTCGTTGGGTCACGGAGGCCGGACTCCAAGGATGCTGAAGGCGGAAGACCATTAATCGTGAGTTTCGAGTTGATATGGAGGCAGTCTTTCTCAACACTGAAGAGGCTTGGGAGGCTGAAGTTGGTCTCCAGCAAAGGCACGATGATTCCGACATCCTTGGCGGCTGTCAGAGCGCCGGGAATGGCACGAATGACTGCAGGCAGGAGTGGACGCTTCACATCCCATCCATATGCTGGCTCTCCAGTTGGGTCGTCGTTGGCTTTGAATGTCTCAGTAAGTGTGAGACAACGAGCTTTTTCTTCTCCTATGGCGATGGCTATGATCTTGTTTTGGAGCTCTTGTGGCAGATCAGGGAAGACTGTGAACGCCATCGTCTATATCAACCGATCAATTAGCAGGGCAAGCGCACAAAGGAATGAGTACTTGCCATAGTAGGTTGGTCTTTCTATTGTTTGTCTCAATAGTGTTGCAAGACAATGCTGGTGATGTTGGATTCTTGTACAGTTGCAGAGGCGATTGCTTGTTGTTAGATGCTTGTTGAGGAAGTTTGAAAGTCTTTCTACACTCCAGATGCGGAGATGGACCGCATCTTAGCGTCTAATGAGTATGAAGCAGGAGGAAGAGGTGGTGGTGAATATTCACCTATTCACGATTGACCGATTTCCCACAATCAATCTATTCACGATTGGAGGTTGATGTATGTCAAATATATATTCTATCACTGCAATGCTATATTGCTTAAACAATTACAGATTCACAACCTTCTAAGGACGTATAATGACCAAGTAGCAGAAGAAGGATGCGGTCGTGGTTGTATATCTATTCACGATTGGCCTGATCATGTTCGATATATTCATGATTGGTAAAACATGTTCGATCTATTCACGATTGGTAAAACACGTTTTGATCTATTCACGATCGGTAAAACATGTTTGATCTATTCACGATTGGTGAAACACGTTCGATCCATTCACGATTGGCTTGGTGACGTTAGATCTAGTCAGCATCGAAGGACGTCATCACAGACCCCTAGGAAGCTTTGACAGGTTTGCAATTGCGAACAGATTTGCGCAGGAGGTAGCAAAACACTGATAGCGACAAGTGCCTCCATTAGTATAGCTAAATGTCCACTTTCTCATTATTGCTGTCACTACGAGACTGAACTTCGC
>Ga0115846_100058_pt1 | contig 45644 bp, 24 predicted proteins | sample InSIn5gowninarea_2_FD_83860 | JGI IMG/M metagenome (GOLD analysis project Ga0115846, IMG submission 83860) | reverse complement strand
GGTGGTGATCCACTTCTATACCAACATCTTTTCTGATTCTTCGGACACCCTGAGGTTAAATATATAAGCCTCGTAACGTTGCTGTATGCTGGGAAAGCTTTATTGAAGGCATTGAATACTACATCCTTACTGGACACAGTAAAAAAGTCAATGTTAAACAGCCAATCAGCAGGTAACATATTTAAACGCGAACCGCTGGTTAAATGTGGAACCTCAGAGACTCTACGCAACGAAATCGTATTATCAAATGAAAATATAAAAACTATTTCTGAACATGTACCCAAACATCTAAAACCTCTTAATGACGAACAATTTGGTCATTATTTGGCCGGACTAATTGATGGAAATGGACATTTTAGCAAGCAATTTCAATTAGTTATCGTTTTTGATTCATTAAGTGCAAGCCTAGCTTATTATTTAAAACAAAAAATAGGTTATGGTAGTGTTAAAAAAGTAAAAGACAAAAACGCATACCTTTTAGTAATAAGTTCTTTTAAAGCTATAGAAAAAGTAATTAATCTTATAAACAATAAAATTAGAAGTTTTAACAAACTAGACCAAATACGTAAAAACATAATTAATCACAAGGATTTATCTAACATAAGTTTCAATTTAAATTGTACTACTGATTTAAATAATCATTGATTAGCTGGATTTTCAGATGCAGACGCAAGTTTCCAAATAAAAATGATAAATAGAAACAATAAAACAGAAGTTAGATTAAATTATCAAATAGATCAAAAAACCAATCATCTATTGTTACTTATAAAAGATTACTTAGGTGGTAATATAGGTTATAGAGAAAGCCAAGATACATATTATTACGGGTCTACTAGTTTTGGATCGGCCAAAAATGTTATAAATTATTTTAATCGTTTTCATATGTTATCAAATAAACATGTTAATTACTTAAAATGAAGAAAAGCTTATCTTATTATTCAAAATAAAGATCATCTCAATTACGATGGTATAGACAAAATAACTAAATTGAAAAATACAATGAATAGCTTACATGATAATACAATTTAAGATAAAGTCCTATCAAGGATGCGCTATAAGCGTTAAGTTCTTGAGTGATAAATGTAACATATAATGTTAGTTTATCCAAAGTAAGTGTTATATATTAATCATACCTGGATTCGGGATAATTAGTACTACAATCTCAGCTAGCTCTAATAAATCAGTATTCGGATACTTAGGTATGCTATACGCTATGATGTCTATTGGAGTGTTAGGTTTTGTAGTTTGATCTCATCACATGTATTCAGTTGGATTAGACGTGGATACAAGAGCTTACTTCACAGCCGCTACTTTAATTATAGCAGTACCTACTGGTATTAAAATATTCTCATGATTAGCAACATGTTACGGTGGATTATTAAGATTAACACCTTCAATGTTATACGCATTAGGGTTCGTATTCATGTTTACTATCGGAGGATTAAGTGGTGTTGTTTTAGCTAACGCATCATTAGATATTGCATTCCACGATACATATTACGTTGTAGCTCACTTCCACTATGTATTAAGTATGGGAGCAGTATTTGCCTTATTCAGTGCATGATACTTCTGAATACCCAAAATACTTGGTTTAGAATATAATATCCTGTTAGGAAAAGCACACTTCTGAGTGATGTTTATAGGGGTTAGAGTGAAGGGAAGAATTTTTGACAAAATCTTAATAAAAGGAGTAAGATTTTATCAACAATCATCTATCGGATCACCGGCTGATCCGCAAAACAATTTTGTTATGTTTTTTGAAAATGTTAAAAAAAGTAAAAGTAATATATATAGCCAATTAAGAGGTAAATCAGGTGTATATCTGTTCATTAATAATATTACTAAGGATTTATATGTAGGTAGTAGTCTTAATTTATCTAAAAGAATGACTGGTCATTTTTATCATGCTAACTCAGACAAAGTTACAAAAATAGTAATAACAAAGGCAATGAGAAAGTATAAACTTGAAAATTTTTCTTTAGGTATATTGGAATTTTGTGATTCAAATATTCTACTTTGTACCAAATTAGAGCAAAACTGAATTAATTACTATAATCCTAAATATAATGTATTAAAAATTGCAGGTAGTTCATCTGGTTTTGTTCACACAATGAATACTATAAATAAGTTAAAAGAACTTTTTAGAAAAGAAAACCATCCTAAATTTGGTTCCATTAGTTCACCTGAAACAAAAAAGTCTATTAGCGAGGGTATAAAAAAATTTTACCTTACTAATACTCACGCTTATAAAGGATTAAAAGGAAAACTTTCACCTCAATACGGTATAGGTGGCGATTTTGTTTTCTGCTATAACCAAAAAGGTGAACTATTAACTTTTCCATCTATTAATGCAGCCAGACAACATTTCAAAGTTAGATGAACATATATAAAGAAAATTATAGACACTGATAAATCAGTTTCTTTACTAGATGATTTATGAATTATACAATCTACTCCTCGTCAAACTTAATAACATTAGCCCCTACCAATCTTTCTATATGCTGGAAACTCTCATAAGGCTTAAGTACTAAATCTGTATTTATAATATTTGATTAGTAACAATCTTAAGTATATCTAGACAATCAGCAGGAAACCAACAAGCAAATATATATTTACTCTAGTAGGATCCTCAGAGACTTAACGAAAGAGATTGTTACTGTAATTATACAGTGACAATTAAGATATAGTCCATATATGTACGTAATGTTACATTCTTCCCTCAACATTTCTTAGGATTACAAGGTATGCCTAGAAGAATTAGTGACTATCCTGATGGATTCGCGGGTTGAAATTATGTAAGTAGTTTTGGTTCTATTATCTCTGTAGCAGCTACTTGATTATTCTTATACATAATTTATGTACAATTAGTTGAAGGTAAAGCTGCATCAAGATATACTTGACATCCTACAGAATTCCACAGTGACATTTTACAAACTTACTTAAATAGAGCCTACGACTCTATAGAGTGAGCAATACAAAGTCCACCTAAACCACATTCATTTGTAAGCTTACCTTTACAAAGTTTTATAGAAGGTCCGAGTATTGGAACAGATGAACTTCTTACTCTTGCCATAGACCATATTGAAAGGCTTGTGCCTGTATGTGATGTAATTCTGCAAAGAGCAGAAGATGCGATAGCTACCGAAAATTTACCTATGGAAGTTCCATATAAGGAATTTCTTGGCGGTCTTGATTGTGTCAGCCACCTCCGTACTGAACTAATAAGTGAGGCAAACGATTTAGTTGATACTCTTAAGGATGTATATATAAACCAAAATATGCTTCCAAACTTACAAGACGATATAACCAGAGTTATAACTGATTTAAAAGAAGTTATAGACGATGTACCTGGGCTTATAGAAGCAGCAAGAGATGCAAAAGCTTCAGGAACGCCTTCAGGTTATGCACCATAATAGGAGTGGCCTCAAATACATCAACCTAAAAAAAATAAAACCTTGACATAATTACATATATCAATTTACAAGATAATTAATTTATCACTAATACTTTTTATGATTAATAGCCGTTACAGCGTTTTAAAATTTCTAAAGTTAATGATCCGAAATCCACCTAAACCTCATTCATTTGTAAGTCTACCTTTACAAAGTGGAGTGTAAACTGTAAAATAACTGATATTTTTATAAAAAAAATAAAAACCAAAAAAGCCAAAATAGTTTAAAGGTAAAACAAACAAACTGTTACCATAATCGGCGAATTGAGATTTCAATCTTAGTTAGATTAGTTCTATATAACCGTTTTCATATTAGTTCAATGTAACCGTTTTCATATGGATAGGTGTTCGATTCATCTTTTTGGTTTTCTAAAGGCTAGTCATTTTTTAACGATTTAGCGATTTAGCGGTCTTCGACCGTGCAAATCGTTAAATCGCTAAAAAAAAGAAGACTTTTGACATAATTACATATATAAAATAATAAGATAATGAATTTATCACTAATACTTTTTTTAATAGGGGTTTTAGGGTTTGTTTTAAATAGAAAAAACATAATCTTAATGCTTATTTCGATCGAAATAATGTTATTAGCTATAACTTTCCTAATATTAGTAAGTTCAGCTAGCTTTGATGATATCTTAGGCCAAACCTATGCTATATATATAATATCAATAGCAGGAGCAGAATCTGCTATAGGTTTAGGTATTCTAGTTGCTTTTTATAGATTAAGAGGATCAATAGCAATAGATTATAAATAATGTATCTAGCCATAATAGTTTTACCTTTATTAGGATCAATAGTTTCCGGGTTTTTTGGTAGAAAAGTCGGAGTTAGCGGAGCACAAATAATAACAACAAGTTGTGTAATATTAACAACAATTTTATCTATAATTACTTTTTTCGAAGTAGGATTAAACAATATACCAGTTTCAATACAACTGTTCAAATGAATTGATTCAGAATCACTTAATGTATTCTGAGGATTTAATTTCGACTCTTTAACTGTATCTATGCTAATACCTGTGCTAATAGTTTCTTCTTTAGTACATTTATATTCAGTAGGTTACATGAGTCACGACCCTCACAATCAAAGATTTTTTAGTTATTTAAGCTTATTCACATTCATGATGATTATTCTTGTAACAGCTAATAATTTTTTACTTATGTTTGTAGGATGAGAGGGTGTAGGAATCTGTTCATACCTTTTAGTAAGTTTCTGATTTACTAGAATAGCAGCAAATCAAAGTTCTTTATCAGCTTTATTAACAAACAGAGTAGGTGATTGTTTTTTAACTATAGGTATGTTTGCTCTACTTTGAAGTTTTGGTAATATAGATTATGCAACAGTATTTTCATTGGCTCCTTTTATGAGTGAAAATATTGTTACTATTATAGGAATTTGTTTATTAATAGGTGCTATGGCTAAAAGTTCTCAAGTTGGTTTACACGTTTGATTACCTATGGCGATATATCTATGGAAATAGTCGTAAACGACCAAAGAACAGTAGCAAAATAGCTATGGTAAGGTTCGGTCGTAGAACCATGCTAGAGATATAGCAAGGATTAAACCAAATATATCTTGTACGTATGGAAAATCCAGACACTTCTGGACTTAAAAGCTACTGAGGTGAAAACGGTCAAAACGTTCCGTAGTTAAGACCGTCGGTATTTTAATGTATCGCTACAGACTGGGTCACCACGGGGTCACTGAAATGTGGCTGAATGTACAGTCGGAAGCTCTATTTATTTGACAGGTGCAGTCGGAGGAAAGTCCCATAGACAGGTTTATACCTTATGCACCTTGAGCTTTGGGAAGGTCCTACTCCAGTATCTGCTTTAATACATGCTGCCACAATGGTAGGGAGTACAGATGAAAAAACTAATAATAATGATCTTTTAAACCTTCACTTTTAACAGGGTACATTGTCGGGTAAAGGAGTTTTTCAGTTAGATTAATAAAAACTAAACTTGATAAATTCAAGATTATACCTGTTTTTCTATACCCGCAGAGGTAAATGATCCTAACAAGCAACTTTTATAAAAGATTAGCCTATAGTATGAACACATATAGAAAGTTTTAACTTCCACCTTTAATTATTATTTAAATCTGTACGATTAGCCGTTGATTGATGTAAATCAGTCAATTATGATGCCGCAAATTGCTGGAAAGACTTTATTTATATATCGTTAATCAGCAGGTAACGTTATTTGCTAAATAACGAAACTTCAGAGACTGCACGCGGTATAGCTTTCTAATATTTTAATCTAAAGCTAAAGATACAGTCCGATCCATCATGAGAATGATGGAGTGTTATTGCACCTCAGCTTTTAAAGCTGAGATATATAATAACGATTAACACAAATGTACAGCCGGTGTGTATTTATTAATGCGTTGTTCTCCTTTAATAGAGTACAGTTCAACTGTATTAATATTATGTTTATGATTAGGAGCCATTACTACTGTATTTAGTTCTCTTGTAGGTTTATTCCAACAAGATATTAAAAAAGTTATCGCTTATTCAACAATGTCACAGTTGGGGATGATGGTAATAGCAGTTGGTTTATCTTCATATAATATTGCTCTATTCCACTTGGTTAATCACGCTTTTTATAAAGCGCTTCTTTTCTTAGGAGCTGGTGCTGTTATCCACGCTGTAGCAGATAACCAAGATTTTAGAAAATACGGAGGATTAAGACCATTTTTACCTTTAACATATTCTGTTATGTTAATAGCTTCTTTAAGTTTAGTTGCTTTCCCTTTCATGACAGGATTCTATTCTAAAGATTTTATACTTGAATCAGCCTATGGACAGTTCTACTTTTCTAGTACTGTTGTTTACTTTATAGCTACTATTGGAGCTATGTTTACTACATTGTACTCAGTTAAAGTGTTATATTTAACTTTTTTAACTAATCCTGCCGGTCCACTTGTCAATTATAAAATAGCGCATGAAGGTGATATTTTCATGAGTTTACCTCTAATTATATTAGCCTTTTTCTCTATCTTCTTTGGTTATATTACTAAAGACATATTTATAGGATTAGGTTCTGGTTTTTTTGCAGACAACGGTCTATTTATACATCCTTCACACGAAATAATGTTAGATACTGAGTTTGCTGTACCAACTTTATTTAAATTGTTACCTTTAATGTTTACTATTTCATTAACCGTATTAGCTATAATTTTCTCAGAATTTTACCCTAAACTACTTATTTCCTTTAAACTATCTAGATTCGGTTATAATATCTTTAGTTTCTTTAATCAACGTTTTTATATTGAACTATTCTATAACAAATACATTACTGATGTTATATTGAGACTAGGAGGTCAAACTACTAAAGTACTAGATAAAGGTTCTATTGAATTATTAGGGCCTTACGGATTAGAAAAAGGATTACTATTTTTAAGTAATAAAATAGCTAGTTTAGATACTGGTGTTATCACATCTTATGCTTTATACATTTTAATAGGTTTAATATTTTATATATTAATTCCATACTTAACTCTAAATAATTTATTAATTATAGTAATTTTTGCTTTATTTAGTTTATTTTCTTCTTCAGCTGAAGAAAAAAAATAAAAAGGCTAGCCTACAAAATTAAATAAGCTAAATTAGTCTCTAACTATTTCGTACTTTGCCATATGGTGTTTTATCTACGACAGAAATGGTTTTACCCAACTACGTAACTAATTTAAGCTTTATAACGAACTAGGTCCGCCATATATTTATTTCAAACTCTAATAATCGGAAAATATTTGTTGTACAACAAAAATACCAGTTTCTTCCAGTAAGAAATTCCTAATGCTATCGGCTAAAGATCTGTTATAATAAGCTATAGTATTAAGAAATCATATTAATGCATCATAAAAACAACTAGCTAATGCTTCTAAAAAATACAACCTGTCCACATATTCCTGGTAGTAACCGCCTGTGTAACCCGTAATACCTCCTGTTGTGTTTATTAATAAAATTCAAATAAAACTGAATAACTAAAGAAACCGCCAGTAAACCAGCTAAGTGTAATTGGCTTTCATAAAAATTTTTATGGAGGGTAAACCTTCGAAAAAGATCATAATAGCCATTAGCTAGAACCCTGCTTGATTTGTTTATACTATTAATGATTAAAGGTATAAAAGGAAGTATTTGCAAGGGCTTGTGGTTTAACAACATAGTCACAAAAGGCTCAAATGGTGAGTGCATAATTGCGTAAAGTTTCGGCTGAATGGTGGTTATAATATCATTGCTCCCATCACGTATATTATAATGATGAAATTTATTTAGAGCGCTAAACTACAACTATTAAAACAAGGTAATGATATAAAATCGTTTTTAAAAATCGAAGATAAATAAATTAACTTTTGGTTTAAATACGAAATAAAATCTAAATTGGAATATCTTATGTTTAAAGTTATGTTTATAACTCCTATTCCACTAATACAATAGCTAGTACCCACAAAGCTAGATAGTTTTATTTTTACTTCTTTTTTATCGTTATAACTATAGTACCAACCATTGCTAATAATAAAATAAGTGAAGTAATAATAAGTAGAATAAAAAGACCAGTATACAAAACATTACCAATACTAGTAATATGTGAAGTTTCTACTAAAAGTGTGTCTCAAGATTTACTATTTACATTTGCTATTTCAAGAGGACTTATCCCGCTAATAGTATCTTCAAATACTAATTTACTAATACTTAAGTCTGAAGCTAAGAAAACAGTATTGTATAAAACTCTAACTACATAACTTATATAACTAGATATTATATCAAATACGTATATAGAATAAGGTAATGCTACATTAACAGAAAAATTAAAAGATAAAACTGCTATTACAGCTAAAGGTAAACTATTTCTACCTTCAGTAAGTAATTCAGATATTCTAACGTTTATTAACATTAAAATAAAAAGAAATAAAATTGATATAGCTCCCACATAAACTAAAAGGTATGATAAACCTAAAAAATATAAACCCAACATCATTAAGTAAATTGATATACTAAAAAATAAACCAATCAAAAATAAAACTGATAGTATAGGGTTTTTAGTTATAATAGTAGAAACACCAAAAAAGATACAAATTAAGGATAAAAAGAAAATAAATTCAACCTTGTATCCACCAGTTATAGTTTCAGGTAAAACATTAAAAAATGCCATAAATTAAAATATATATTATCTATCTCTATTAATTATCTATATTAAGCAGAGAAATTGTAGGGCTTCGCCTCTTATTTTAACAGGCTTCGCGGTTAAAAACCTTAAACCGTTAAACCGGCTAAAAATACGTTAAACACACAATAAGTGTACATAGATAAGCCACAAGGGCTAAATTATTAAAATATCACAAAATAAAACACACGGAAATTAAACGGACCTGCGCGAAGCAAAAGTTTCGCTTTGTGCCGGTCCGCTTAGTTAAATCCGCTTAGCCTTATATTAAGTTAATGATATTAAGCAGTAGATAATAGTTAAAGTTATTAAATAACGGACCTAGCTTGCCTGGTCCGCCATCTAATTTAAACGATCCAAAAATCGCTTTATCCTTTATATAAGGGCTAGATAATTTTGTTCTTTTATATACCTATTAACAAATTGATAATTAGGTGTAAAAGATTTCCACCACCTTAATAAGGGTTTGAAACATGTATTAGTGATTATTTTTTTATACCTATATACTTTAACAGAATTTTGTTAAAGGCTAGAGAACTTCGTTCTTCTAAAATTTTTTTTATTTTTTGTTAGAGGCTAGACAACTTCGTTCTTTTGAAAAGTGTAAAATAAAAAAAAATTTTTTTTGGTTTATTCCTTTTTATTTTATGCTACAAAGTTACCAATTACTAGTTTATATTATTAAGAACCTCAGTAGTATATAGAAATGAAAAGGAATATTCAAACTACATCTACAAAATGTCAGTATAATATTCCGGACTCTAAACCTAAATGGTGATTTTCAGTGGAATGGTATGCTAGAACACGTCATAATCCTACAGCTAAGAAAGCTGTACCTATCATAACATGTAATCCATGGAAGCCTGTACCGAAATAAAAACAAGATCCAAATGTACCGTCACTAATACTGAATAATGAAACTGAATATTCCACAGCTTGGAAAGCTGTAAATACAAGAGCTAAGACAACTGTGTATAATAAACCGTCTAAAGTTCCTTTTCTATTACCTTGTATTAAAGAGTGGTGAGCGTATGTAACTGTAAAACCAGATGATAACAATATAACTGTGTTAATTAATGGTAATTCAAAAGGATTAACTGCTTCAATACCCATAGGAGGTCAATGAGCTCCCAGTTCTACTGTAGGGCTTAGTGCACTATGAAAGTAAGCTCAGAAAATAGCTAAGAAAAATAAAGCTTCACTTACTATGAATAAAGCCACTCCCATGTTTAATCCTCTTTGCACTGCAAGCGTGTGATTACCTAAGTAAGTCGAAAACTCAGCATATTTATAGGCTGACCGGACTATATCATAACTAATAGGTTAAACTACCGGTTTAAATCGGTTGTTTTAACGTATCAGTCTTTTACGTTTAGTCTCTGAGGATCCTACTAGGATAATTATACGTCCGTTGGTTTCCTGCTGATTGTCCATTGTAATATCTTTAACATTTTTACTATTATATAGTAGTTAAAGCTTTAGGAGTTTCCAGCATTTGGTAAAATTTATAGAGGGCACTTAACTTATATTGGTATCTTTTCTAATAAACTACTTTTTATTGTTTTTCATTTCACTCACAATTAATCTTATTCTTAATTTTCCTTGTTCGGTTAAATGATCTTTAGATAGCATAATATAATAAACAATTTCTCAACATTTAAAGTCTTTTCTTTTAACACCTAACAAAGGATACTTATTAAAGTATTTAATAAGAAACTCTATCTTAGTTATAGACTGAACACTAACAGACAGTATTTCTGTTCATGCGGGTTTAATTTTATAAGATTTAACCTCAGATGACAAGAAACGACTTATTTTTTCCATAACTGATAACATATAACTATTATTAGGTTTATCGAATGAACGTTGGTCCAATCTAAATCTAAGACTAATATTTTCACTAACAGATCTTTTACGTGTATCTGACTTAGGTTTAGTTTCGATAATTTTTACCCCAAAGTGTCCATCAGCTTCAGTAAAACCTGAAAATCAACTATTATGGTTTAGATCCGAACAATCTAGTAAACTTTCTGGTATTTTTAAAGAATATTTAGCATTAATAAATTGTATTAGATCATTTAATCTCTTATTTTTAGGTGTACGGAATTTCCCGCTTATTAACTTAACTATTATATTAATACCTTTTATATCTCCAATAATATAACGAACGGTATTAGCACCTGCTAATTGAAAACGACCAATGCCACCTAATTGAGATTGAATATACGCGTACAAACCTAAATTATTTATATGTGAAGTGAATACAATCCTAGGGTTCAATACTCTATTTAACGTAGTGACACCTATACTAGGTAAAGAAATGTGCCCATCGCCTTCTAATAATCCAGCTAAATAATAAGCAAATTCTTTTTTATCGTTGTATATGCTATTAGGAGTAATTTCCTCTTTAAAATTAATTAAAGATTCTCCTATTTCTTCAGTAGTAATGACTTTCGTAGTTTTTAAAGTCAAATTAAAATCCAATAGACGTAATATAAAGCTTTTCGCTCTACCCTCTGATATTACATCTCTTCATCATAATGCCATAGATAAAATTAAAGTAGCAAGTGCTAAGAATAAAAAGTAAGCTGCGTTTGTAAAATGATGCATTGTTAACACACCTGCGCAAGTTAAAGTTAATAAAGATATACTAGTATATAGTGGTCAAGGAGAAGGAGATACCAAATGAAAAGGGTGAGCTTGAAATGCGCTTCTTTTTAAATTTGTCATTTTTTATCTATATTTATTTTTCTATTTAATTTCGTTTATTTGTTTTTAACCTAAATATCATTTTATTTACATAAACTCTTTATGAGTCCGCATATCGGTAACGAAGTTTCTTCCGATATCCAGAAGTAAAGTCTTTTTTGTTCGCATAGCGGACTGGCTAGCCAGTCCGTTATAATAAGCTGTTTTGTTTAACTAAATAAAACATTGCTTGGTATTATTTCGAAAACATATAATACACAAGGTATTAATAAAATAAAAGCGAATACTATTGGTAATAAAACAGTTCAACAATAAGACATTAATTGATCAAAACGTATTCTAGGGAAAGATGCTCTAACTCAAATAAATACGAATATCATAATAGCTGTTTTTAGTCCAATAATTAAAGCATATGCTATATTTTCTATTTTAGGGTTGCTTAATAAATTTTCAAAATATGTATCTACATTATGTTTTACCAGATCGCTTTGGTATTGTTTGAATGCATTTATATCTATAATTCCAGATTTACTGCTCTCTAACGGGCTTAATCCTTCAGATGTATTATTAAGTATATAGTTATATGCATCATTAAATGCATATTTAGTATTTATATATATTGGTTCTAAGTAATCTAAAACAAAATCGTAAGCATTATAAATAAATACAGCTAGAGAACTTATTATCGAATAATCTAAATTGTAACCTCCTAGGAACAATATACTAATTAGTATACACATTAAAACTATGCTAGCATATTCCGCTAGGAAAAAGAAAACGAATATAACCGCGGAATGCTCAGTCATGAAACCACTAACTAGTTCTGATTCCTGCTATCTATATAAAGGTGAAAATTAATGCAATATTTAACGAAGGGTTGGCTTTTGCTTCGTTATTTTCGCTTGGTTAATTTTAATATAAACCTTTGAAAATACTACCCGTTTTTATGTACTTTCCAACTGTGATTTTTCTTACATTAAGAAATTTGGCCTACACAATATTATGATTAAAACTTTTAAATTTAAATCATATACGCCCACTCCAAAGGGGTATTTTTGTTGTTACTTATTAAAGTTTTAGTTATATCAGAATGTTTTCTACCATACATAGGGTTTTTATCCCCTAGTTTTCTTATTAGGTCTTTTGCCTCAATTGTATGGCTTTTACCGTACATAGGGTGGTTTTCTTTAACTTTGAATCTTTCAACCATTTTAGTAAATCTTGATTTGTGTGCTCGTATCCTAGCATGGTTGTAGATATTCGTTTAAAATTATATAAAGGGCTAGCCCTTTTAAAATCGAATTTCGCAATATATTTAGCTTCTAAATCAGTTATTTCTTTATTACTCACTAATTTGTTTTCATAAACGTATTCTAAAACATAAAAGGTGAAATTACTTAAATTATACTTTTCAATTGCAGCTTGTAGTGCATTATTTTACTTTTTTCCTGTAATATGTTCAAGTAATCGTATATATAAATTTTTAGCACTTCCTATATATTGATTACCGTTAACCTTATTAACTATTGAATAAATACCTGATTCATTTTTTAGGGTGTCACGATATGATTTTACAACGGTAAGATCGTTTAAACGATCTAAACCGTTATTAAAATAAGACTCTAATGGATCTTGTTTACCAGATAGCGTACTAACAGAGTTAGTATGATCAGCAACTGTAGATTCTTAGTTTCCTCCTTTTAAACTTGATAATTTTACGCTAAAGGGGAAAATAACCAGCCCAGATAATAACTGTACTTTAACAGGGTTTTCCTTTATATTTAACACTGCTTACGCAATGGATCGGACTATATCTTATTTATTAGCAAAGCTTCTAACTTTAAAAGTAGTTAAAGGCTAGCCTTGAAATAAACAACCGCATGTAGTCTCTGAAGATCCCAAAAGATAGCGGGCACGGGCAAAGCCCGCTCCGTTTAGTTTACCTCTTGGTTTCCTGCTGATTGACCTTAATAAATATTAGGTTGTTCCAGCAAATAGCGGTTTTTAAAGAGACCGAATCCTAGTAAAAGTGGATTACTTTTCAGCCTCTGCCAAATCGAATGGTGCTCTATTAGTTTCCGCCACTGATCCTATAAAAAAAATTAAGAATATAGGAAATAAAGGCACTATAAATCAAATAGCTTTTTGTGCTTCTATGTTTATAGTTAAATTTAAACTGCTTGTTAGTAAAACTACTAAAAGTATAGCGGAACTTAAGATTAATTCATAGCTAATTAACTGAGCCGTACTTCTTAAAGAACCTAGAAAAGCGTATTTAGAATTAGCAGATCATCCCGCTAATAATATACCATATGTTGAAAGTGAAGATACTGCTAACATATATAATATACCTAAATCAAAGTCTGAGATAGCTAAACCAGGGGCGAATGGAATTACTGCATAACCTAATAGTGAAAAAATTAAAGTAATTATCGGACCTAGAAAAAATAAAATCATATTAGCTTGTGTAGGTGATACGTACTCTTTTAATAGAAGTTTAAGTGCATCGGCGAATGCTTGTAAAAGTCCAAAATATCCAACAATATTAGGCCCAAGTCTTCTTTGCATGCTTGCCATAGTTTTTCTTTCTGCCACTGTTACAAACGCTACTGTAAATAAAACAGGCAGAGTAACTATTAATACTTCAATAATAGAAATAATTGTAGGTAAATATAACATTTAACATATGGATAAAACGGATCGAAACCAGCGAACCATCGCGAAAATAAAGCGAAAAAATATATTTTTTTTTCGTTTCGTTAAACGAACTAGGTTAACCATACGAAAAACATTGTTTTCGCTGGCTTACTTAGTTCGCATGTTTTCGTTTCGTAATTTCGTCTCCGCTAAATTCCTCATTTATTTGCTAAAAAGACTTTTTTTTCTGTTCCGTTAAAACTTATTTTAGCATATATATAGAGGAATATTTAGGTTAAAAACAAAAAATAAAAGGATAAAATACCTAAGTGTATACTAGTTAACTAAGTCTATAGTACCTTCATTTATAGCGGGAGACGAAGGCGAGCTAAAATAAAACGAATCGAAACCCTTTGTTTGGTTTACTTCGCTAGAAAACTATGTTTTCGTTTGCATCCTTTCCCGTCATAAACACTTATTTTGTTGTTTATTACTTATAAAAAAAAAGCTAGGGCGCCTTTAAAGTAACTAGGCTGGTTTTATTTTTATTTTTACAGGGCTAGCCTAAAAACAAAGATAGAGCAACTAGCTGTATGCTTCGTTATTTATTTTTCTCATAAAAATAATAAAAATTTTTCTAAAGATACAGATTCTATTGCAATAGGCATAGAACTGTGTAAAATACCACATATTTCTGAACATTGACCGTAAAATGTACCTTCTCTATTAATAAGAGCAGATGCTTGATTTAATCTACCTGGGTATGCGTCTGCTTTTATACCTAAAGCTGGACAAGCATAAGAATGTATAACGTCACCACTTGTGATAATAAATCTAACATGAGTTATTTCTGGTATAATCACTCTTTCGTCCACATCCAACATTCTTAAAGCTCCATCTTCTAAATCTGACTCTGGTACTAGGTATGAATCGTATTCAATAAATTCTCCGTCATTATCTAAAAAATCAGGATACTGGTAACTTCAATATCATTGATGTCCCTCTATGTATAGTGTCATATTTATATCACTTACTTCGTCCATTAAATATAATAATTTAAATGATGTAAAAGCTATGAAGATTAAAATTAACCCTGGAGTTATAGTTCAAATTAATTCAACTAATGTACCATGACTTACGTATTTATTGCTTATACCTGATTTTGAGTACATGAATTTTACTACTATTGCAGTTAATACTCATCCTACGGCAAATAATATTATTACTAAATAGAACATAATATTATCGTGTAACTCTACTAATGCCTCCATTTGTGGACTAGCACTGTCTTGAAAATAAATTCCTCATGGTCTAGGGGCATCACAGTGTTCGAAAAAATTTTTTCATATATTGTAAATCATTTTAATTAATGCTTTTTTACTCTTATGGTTATATCAATTCCACTTAGAAAAACTATGTATATATTTTTTTAATTTAATTGTTTGCTTCGTTTAAAGGCTCGACCTTTAATTTTTTTTTTGATTAACGGACCAGGCAAGGCAGGTCTGTAAAATTTTTTCATACGGAGCAGGTAGCAATAGAATAGATTACCTTTCTATAAATAGCTTAATATAAATATTAAGCTATTTACATAACTGCAATCATTTGTGGTATCGTGAATGTTTATTATTAGCAAAAATAAATTTTTAGGGGCTAGCCCTTTTTTTTTAGAAGGCTAGCCTTTATAAAAGTAAGTACAATTACTAAGACAAATCAACGTACTTTTAAACGAAGCGCTGCCTTATTAGATCTATTCCTCAAATTTCACAAAAGCAACTTTGTTTTCCCCCCATGTAAAGGAATATTGACTCGTTAAAAATATAATGGTTATAATCTATGTTTTTTTTATTATGGATACAAATAAGCGGGTTCCTGTTTTTGCACATAAATCTAAATAAAAGCGAGAGAAAAGCTTGTTGGTTCGCTGTAAGTTAATTATACGGTAAACGCAGTTTGTTATAAACTCACATTAAAGGCTAGAGAACTTTGTTCTTTTAAATTGTAAACGAAGCTTTTGCTTCGCTAGAAAAAGAGTTTTTGCTGCTTCGACATATCTTTATGTAATTATTACTTCTATTTTCTGTTAAGGACCTTGGTTTTTACCTAATTAGTCTAAAACGTATACAGTTAGTGAGCTCTAGTGAACCCACGGACCTTTGGGGGTTAGTATAATTTTTAGATAAATATTTCTCTTGATCGCACCTGACTTTCCTACCTTATTTCATAGTCCCGCTATCAACATTAGGCTAGTCGGTTGTTTAACTTTTAAGTTAAAGGGGAGAAATAATTTTGTGTTTTTTGTATCGCATAATACATATGATATTTTTTTTTGTTTTGCGATTATACTACCTAAAAGATGAATTGAGCTTATACCAATATAACATTATAAAAGCTAGCCATTATAAAGGCTAGCCTATATAAAAGGGGATTTTTTTTAGCTTATTGTAAAAACAGTCTATTTTTCGCCTTTAACTTTTGGGGCTTTTCTTTTTTTTAGCGATTTAACGATTTGCACGATCGAAGACCGCTAAATCGCTAAATCGTTAAAAAATGGCTAGCCTTTAATAACACACAATTGTTTATAAAAAAAATAAAATCTTTTCTATTAAAAAAAAGATCTTTAATTAAAGAAACTACTAATGATTCAAACTTTAAAATAAAGCATCTCTGCATTTATATAAAGATTAAGTTTTGAACAAAACTTACAAAAAGGCTATTTTAACTTTCCAGACCTAAATTCACGAATGAGTGTGGTCTAGGGAGATTTTGCTTTACAACTTAGTTATGTAAAGACGTGTTGTAAATAAAGCTACAAATTTTGGTAATATGTATTTTGAAAATACATATAATATTATTAAAATTAATCCGAAAACAAATGTTACTTGGTTAATGAAATAAAAAGGTATTAATTGAGGCATTTTTTTAAGTATTCGTATAAGATATGTCCATATATCACTAATTAATTAAAATTAAACATTTAAGCCTTAGGCTTTTCATTTTCGTTTTTTCTACATTTAAAGCGGTTTTACATGATAGCAGTAAAGCAAAAGCGCTTTGTCTACCGTTATAAACGTTTGATTTTTGCTACGATAAAACAAATTAATAAAAATCCGATGTAACAAAGATTAGGCGAAGCTATGCTTCGTTTGATATTTACAAATATCTTTGATTAATTAAAATCAAATTACTGAAGTAAACGAAAACCTGGTTTTCGCTTGCTACTATAAATAAGATAGCTTTATTTCAGTTATTTACGTACACACAATTCTTTTGTTAATATGGTAGGGCTATTTAGCGGAGCTCTATATCTAGCACGGACTTTTTTTTTTTTCGTGTCCGTGGAATATTTTTTATTGTTAGCCTACATAGAGGCGGTCTAATTACTTTTAGCGTATGGTCTCTGAAGAATCTGTTTAGCGGACCGGCACGAAACGAAGCTTTTGCTTCGCTTCGCGTAGGTCCGTTTAATTTAAATAGCAGGAAGGGGAACAAGGTTCCTTCCGTCATATAGTTCTAAATATATGGCAGGTTTAAAATTCTAACCTTTGCTTTATATAGCGGGCACGGGCAAAGCCCGCTCCGTTAAAATAAATAAAATCATAACTCGAAATATAGGGAGCGATTTTACATAAAAGGCTAGCCTCTGCTTTTATTTAAATTATGTTTAAATATAAATCTGTATCTTCTCAAAATACAGATTTATATTTTACGATCTTAAAGCATGCGGACTCTTTCAGAGTCCGCATAACGAAACGGCTTGCTTCGACGTTTTGCAGATCTACATTGTAAGTAAACAGTTTCCTGCAGGTTGACCTGTAATTTAACAAAGAGAAAGCTGGAAAAGCGATAAATCATAAGTTTTTCCTTAGGCTTGTTTGTTAAATCTACTAGGTGTTTCCTGCAATTAGCTAAATTTTAAGCGAGCATAGTTATTAAAATTTCGTTTTTTTTTATAACGGAGAGGAAAAATAAAATTTTTTTTCCCATCCGCGAATATTTATGGTAAGACGTGGCTTTCTAACAAAAGGAACTTTATTCCATCCCGACTAATTTTAACGGACGAAGTTCGTCTGTCTACCCGCTAATAGTATACTACCACCTAAAGGTGATTCAACGTGAGCTTTTAATAACCAAGTATTTAAGAAAATAGTTGGTGTTTTAACCGCAAATGCTATAAATATACCATAAAATAAAAATAATTGTGTAAAGTAATTAAAATTAGTTTTCGATAAGGCATCAAAATCTGTACTACCCATTATAGATGACATAGTAAGTATAGATAACAAGAGAAATAATGACCCTAATAGTGTATATAGAAATAGATAAAAACTGGCTCTTACTTTATTACTTGATCCAAATAAACCTATTAATAAAAATAAAGGAGGTAAAATACTTTCAAAGAAAATATAAAATAATAGTATATCTAATACTAAAAAAACTGCCAATAATAGTGTTTCCAGTAATAAGATTATTATTACATAGCTTTTTATGTTTTCTGATATAGAAGTTCAGTTAGACAATAATGAAATAGGAGTTATTATAGTAGTTAAAAGTACAAAATATATAGATAAACCATCTACACCTAAATATATATGAAAATGACTTATTTCATGATATTCTTGCACAAACTGAAATTGATTACTAGAAAAATCAAAAAATATAAATAATATTAAAGAAACAAATAAATTAACTATAGATACAGTTAAGGCTGTAAGTTTAATACGTTTTTTGTTTAATGAAACAATATCAGACATATTCTGATTTCCATTACTTGTTACACTAAACATATCTGTTAATATAATAAATATACCTATAACAGGTATTAATAATAAAGCTAATAAAATCATAATTTAAATAATAAAAAAAAAAATTTCCCTCTGGATCTTATATTTAATTAACCCCTTTTAGTTAATTATATTGCAGATTTATAGTCCGCAAAAAGACCTTTTGTCACACCACAGGTATCCCTGTGGTAAATATAACGGGTTAAAAGCGAAGCAAAAGCTTCGTTATATTTTGTTTGTTGCCCGTTTTAAACAAACAAAAAAACAATTTTGGTCTAAATAAATAAAACGATAAGATGGGAGAAAAGCATTTCTTTTCCCCGCTATTAATATGAAATCTTCTTATTTAAGACTCGAACTTAAATCAAAATGTTAGGAATATTTTGCTCTACCTCTTAAGCTAATAAGAACAAACGAAACATTTTATAAAGGTTAGCCTTTATTGGCAAAAGGAACGGTGTTGCTCCCGTTAAACTATGGCGGGAGCAGCCCGTTATATAAAAGTAAATAGGAAATCTTAAGTGATATTCTTATTTAAGACTCGAACTTAAATCAAAATATTAGAAGTATCTTGCTCTACCACTTGAGCTAATAAGAATTTTTTTTTTAATGCGCACTTGTATATAATTTAGACAATTTACCTTTTATTTGTGTATAAAATTCGGCTATACTATTTTCAAATATTGTACTCATAGGTATTATAACTGCAAAGTATGAGAAGTATACTAAAGTAGCTATTTGTCCGATTTCTATAAATGGAGATTCAACGTGTTTAGCACCTAATACCAATAATAATAATAAATTACCCACAAAAATAAAGAACATAGTTTTATTTAATGGTTTAAATTGTATTCCTCTTAGTTTAGCTAAATCACTGAATGCCAGAGTTAATATAACTAATATAGCTGAAAGCATAGCTATAACACCAATTAATTTATTAGGTATACTTCTAAGTATAGCATAGAATGGTAAAAGATCTTAAAAAAATTAAATTAACATTTGTATTTTATAGACCTAGTTTATATAACATTTCTTTAACAAAATATTGACGAGTTAGGTCCCTCAAATTATCCATGGATTCTTTGAAAATATATATACGAGGTTTATTATCACGATTTAAATGTATTGAGCATTTAAGTTTATATTTATCTTGTAATGTAAACATAAGTTTATCTAGGTCTGTATTAGAAAACCCATAAACGCTTATATGTAATCCTTCTCCTTGCCGACTACCATCGTCCATTATCCAAAAGGCTAAAGCCTTTGGAGTCAACAAGTGATATATGTTTTCTGGAACTATTTTTACATTAGAAATATAAAACATTTCTCTAAATATATTAAAGCAAGGAAGTTGCATAGTTGTGAAAGACACAGCTTTGTATGTCTTTGCTGATCTACTATCTGTAAAAGTTCTATTTTGGATTGTATAATTTTTAGCGCAGAACGGTTCAAATATACTATATACTAACTCAAAATAATTTTTATGTAACTCTGCGGTTTGGGCATAAACCACTCTAGAATTACCAGTAGGGGACCTTTTAGCTACGTGTGCATCTCCTAATAATATACCTATTAATACATCTTTTACTTGGTCAGGTAATATTATTGAAGCTTTTTCATACAAAGAAAGCCTTGTAACACCTTTTGTAGAACGAGCTACATATAATACTCTAGTTGGGAAAAAAGGAAAGATAAAGTTTACATTTTGTTAATTATATAAATATCTGTTAAATATTTACATCCAATATATCGCTATATTGTTTGGACCATATCTTCTTAATTTAGGTTATAGTAACTATTCTAAAATAAGTCTCGCGTGTGGCCTCTGAAGAGCCTAGTAAGTATATATCTATATTTACGAGTTTCCTGCTGATTGTCTAATATAAATTATGAGAGTTTTCAGCAAACAGCGAGATTAAGTGACATCTTTTGTTTATCACTCAGGAACTATAGCTGGAGGTGTTTGCATTGGATTAGCCATTACGTAATTTTCGCTATCTCCTAATGCGTTAGGGATAAAGAATACCAGTAATGACAATACTCACATAAAGATAAATATAGTGATTATATCTTTAAAGATGAAGTAAGGTGCAAACGGTACTTTGTCATAGTTTGATGATACTCCTAATGGGTTATTAGATCCTGCACTGTCATGTAATGCTATTAAGTGCATTAATACTAATGCTGCTAATACGAATGGAAATACGAAATGTAGTGAAAAGAATCTGTTTAAAGTAGCGTTGTTAACGCTAAAACCACCTCAGATAAATTCGACTATGTCTTGTCCGATTCATGGTATAGCACTCATAAGGTTAGTAATAACTGTAGCACCTCATAAACTCATTTGTCCGTATGGTAAAACATAACCCAAAAAGGCTGTAACTATCATTAAGATAAAGATAATTGTACCGATTGTTCATGTTAATGTTCTAGGAGCTTTGTAAGATCCGTAGTATAAACCTCTACCTATATGTAAATACACTAAGAAGAAAAAAGCTGAAGCAGTATTTGCGTGTAAGTAACGTATTAATCATCCGTTATTAACATCTCTCATAATGTGTTCAACTGAATTAAATGCTTCTAATACATTAGGGTTATAGTGCATAGCTAGAGTTATACCAGTAACTATTTGTATACCTAGTGATAATCCTAATAATGAACCCATATTTCATCAATAACTAATGTTAGATGGTGTAGGTGAATCTATTACGTAATCAGTAGCGGGTTTTAAAAGGGGATGACGTTTTAAAATTCTCATGTTTTCTTTTTTTTTATTAGAATTCTGTTTTCTTTATTGTAATCCTGTATTTTTTGCATAGACTCTTTTAGAGTCCGTATGCAAAAAATAAATTGAACTAAACTTAGTTCATGAAATGGAAAGAAGAACGAAGTTCTTTCCGTTATATTATAGACCCTTCTAGGTTATCTAGCCTGAGAGGGGTAAACAGACGAACTAAAAGCGTCTGTTTTTTATTACATTAGGCTAATTTTAGCCGTTTCACGTTTTACTTTTAAATTATGGCTATTTTGTTGTTTTGTAGTTATATTTTTAATTAAGGAATTGTTGCATTATTGGTTTCTTCCAAAAGCTAATGTCAGTTTTACACTAAATATTTATAGAGTAGCCGGTTGTTCGTCCGGAGTATTGCTATTAATATTACTATTAAGATAGCTAATTATATAACGGGAGAAACGAAGTTGCCTCCGTTATATCTAGGGTAACCTTATTAAAAGAACAAAGTTCTCTAGCCTGAACAATCATAAAAAAAATAACTAGTTAAAGGGTTTAACAGGGATACGGGGGAATCGAACTCCAAATTTATGATCTGCAATCAAAACGCAGAACCATCTGCATAATCCCTTTTATCTAAAGGTATAGCCAGTGGCCCACAATGCTTTTAATAAGGTAGCAAGTGAACGAAGTTGCTCCCGTTATAATTTAAGTTGTAGATAAAAGCAATTGTTTTATTTAATTGCTCAGTAACAAATCTAAGGTGATATTTTAAGTAAACTATTAATTCACGTTTTTTTAGCGATTTGACGATAAAAAATTCGCCAAATCGTTAAAAACGCTAGTAACTAAAATAATAATGTAGCAAACTGTGTTTTCTGCGTCCGTTTAAAGGCGAGAGAACTTCGTTCTTTTTCATTTTATTTTTTTTTGTTATATATTAAATCTTGTTTAGATTCTATTTTTAAAGCGCTTTTACCCAGTTCAAAAATAAAACCTACAGTAACGATTAGTGTGAAAACTATCATTACTACTAAACCATATATATTATTAGCATAACTACTAACAGTGAATGGATAAATTAAAACAATTTCTAAATCAAATAATAAGAAAAGCAGTGCAAATATAAAAAATGAGATTGTAAACTGCGTTCTATTCTGGCTTAAAAACGAGTGATAACCACATTCAAAGGGAGTTTTTTTCTCTTTATAAGGCATATGTGGAGCGAAAATAAAATTAACGCTAAGCAGAATAACGCTTAGTATTGGTATAAATATTAAAAAAAATATGATTGAACTCATTTAACAGTTAAATAATATAAGTGCTAATATATTAGCCATATTTAATCATTCTTGAGGTATTAATATAAAAAATAAAATAACTAAAGTTAAAACAGATATTGTAGTAGTTAAACTACTAGATAGTTTTATATCTTCTACTTTAACAGTTATACGGACTCCTTCAGAGTCCGCATCATTTTGTGAACCGTTAGTTATATTAGCTTTTAATGTAATATTTTCTAAAACAGGGTTTAAAATATAATCGGTTTTATGGAAGAATATTTGTTTTACTATTGCCAAATAGTAGTATGCACTTACTACAGATGTTAGTATGGCAATTAAAACCATAAAAATATAACCGTTATCTAGTGCAGAGCTTAATACCATCTGTTTGGCAAAGAATCCGATTAGTGGTGGTACACCTACAAAAGAAAATATAGTTATAGCGAAACTTAAAGCTAAGAAAGGATTAATATAAAAATAACCTTTCAATTGACTAATTAGCTGTATAGGTGAATTATTAATATCTTTCATTTCACTAGTTAAAGGCAATTTGTTATCGCCTTCTAACGGGCTATGCCCGCCACCTTGTTTTTTTTCAACAAATAAATATAAAGAATATCCTATAGTAATTAATATAATAAATGCATTTAAGTTTGTAAGTGAATATTGCATTAGATAGAATATAAACGATTGAATAGATTCTATACTGTTTACAGTTAAGGCTAATAAAATAAAACCTATGTGTGAAATAGTACTATATGCAAATAATCTTTTAATTCTGAACTGAGTTAGCCCTAGCACCGCACCAACTATTAGAGATAGTAGACTACTCATTAATAAAGTGAAGGTTCAAGAAAAATTAAATAGAGAATCTTGTTGCTCTCCGTTAACGATATAATCCGCTTGGGCTTGGGAAGCAAAAAAGTTTGTTGTGTAATGTACTAATTCTAATAACAGTATAAGTATAGAAATTTTAGAGAATACTGCTACGAATGCAGTAACTACTGTAGGTATAGCATCGTATACGTCAGGACTTCAAAAGTGGAAGGGTGCAGCACTTATTTTAAATAAAAACCCCACAGACATTATAACTAATGAGAAATTTATATAATAAGATTCGTATAAAGAACTTAATGAACTATGAACATTAGTATTTAAACCTTCATTTATATTTGATATATTATTGATAACATATAAACCATCAAAACTGGTATTACCTGAATTACCATATAATAAACCAGAGGCTAATAATATAAAACAACTACTTAAACCTCCTAATAAAAAGTAAGTTAAACCTCCACTTGTAGCACGTTCTGAATTTCTATACACAGCACATAAAATATATAGCCCATAACTTTGTAATTCTACAGATAAAAAGATAGAGATTAAATCACAACTTGATATTAAGAACACTCCTCCTATTACAACAAAAAGAATTATTAAGGGATATTCTATAATTCTAAACTGTTCAGACATTTTATTTAATATGAAACTGTTGAAATATGTGAATTTACAGAATACTAACTTATACAATGAACTATATTTTTCACTTCAAACTTTTCTAGGATAAAATCCGTTTAATTGTAATATTAATGCTGTTATCATTATAATAAACATGTGAAATACATGTGTAACAGCTGTGGTATGATAGAGACCACCAAATAGACCTAAACCTTTATCATGAAATTGAGAATAAAAACTATTCATACAAATGATAAAACAACATATTAAAATAGTTATAACTATTCTAGCATATAGTATAGATTTATCACGTCTTTGTGTAACGGCATTTGAACTTAATAATAATAAAATTGATGAAATTAACATATGTAAAAAAATAAATGGATCGAACATTTATCTCCTCATGAATTTTTATTAGTTTTAAAGTAAAACTGCATGGGTTGCTTTACCAATTAAGCTAATTCTTTTTTTTTATTAATAATCGGGTTATTATGATTCGAACATAACTACTCCTCAACCCAAATAAGGCGCCTAACCAACCCGGCCCTAACCCGCTTATACAATTAATGACGGACGGTTACGCTTAGCCAAGCGTATAAAAAATAAATAGCTTTTTTCTTCAGCTGAAGAAGTGAAGGGTACAACTAATTTAAAAGTCCTACACAAATTGTTTACAGAGAATATCCGATTCGAACGGATGTTGATTATGCATCAAAATAAGTTTCAAGCTTACCGCTATAGACCACTCAGCCAATTCTCTTTTAGTTTTTTTAGTGATAATGTTATGGTTAATTCAATTTAAAACTGCGCAATTCGTCATATATAAAAATATATAATTGAACCTACCTATATCCACCATAATCCTCTAATTTTAAAAGAACGAAGTTCTCTATAAACGAAGTTTTCTAAAATACAAAAAAACTTTTTATTACCATATCCAGATTAGTAAAGGTGAATGGTTAATATGGTGGTGTGATTCCTTCAAGACTTGAACTTGAATAACATCCTTATCAAGAACGCACTTTACCTGTTAAGTTAAAGAACCTTAAGAAATATAAGGCGAAGCAATGAATAGGCTAGCTATTAGCTAGCTTAGTTACATGAAACTATTAACCTTTTTAACGGGCGCTGCCCGCTATATTTTTTTAGCGATTTGACGATAAAAATCGTTAAGGGGACTTTTTAAAAGAACGAGGTTCTCTAGCCTGTACGGAAAAGAGATGATTCGAACATCCAAGTGTTAAATACACAATATTTAGCAAATATCTCGCTTTACCCATAGCAACTTTTCCTTTTTTTTTTTTTTTGCGTGCGAGTTAAATTATCTTTAAAAAAAGTGTTTTTTTCCCTCAAGCGTTCTTTTTTTAGGCTAGCCCTGTAAAAAAAAACAATAGCAAACCAGGCTACTACATATAGTCCCTTAATCCCCTAAAAAGTGTTTAATGCTTAGAACAAAATTGTATGTGCAATTATCACAGCCTATATAATTAGCCCGAAGGAGAATTGAACTCCTATCTCAACATTGAAAGAGTTATGTCTTAACCATTTGACGACCGGGCCTTTGTTATTTTTAACGCTCTGCTGAAATTTTTTTTTCAAGCGGGTGATAATTAAGACCTATGGGGTTCGAACCCATATATTAATGATTAAAAGTCACATATTTTACCTATTAAATCAAGGTCTCTTTTCTTTTTTTTAGCGATTTAACGATTTGCACGGTCAAAGACCGCTAAATCGCTAAATCGTTAAGATCGAAAAAAAAAATCTATCTATTTTACTACGGCCAGTCGAATTCGAATCGACACACATCGTTTGGAAGACGAACGGTCTACCATTAACCTATGGCCGTTTAACGAATATGGCGGACAGGTTGGCCTGTCCGTTGAAATTCGTATATTAGTGGGTTTCAAGCTTATAAAAAGCTTAGTATGCAGATTCTACCCTTTAGCTAAATGAAGCTTTTGCTTCATTTAACTGGCTCATCTGTTAGCTAACTAAAGATACATGACTATCTATTAATATACAGGTGCATAATATATTAAACAAGATACAGAGTAATGTAAACCTTGAAGTATAGGGGCAGGATATATTCCTAATGCTACTGTAAAAATGACTAGTACAAACAAAATAGAAAATTCTCGTTTGTTTAAATCAGGGATATTAACACGGAAATATTTAGAAAATGCTCCACCAAATGCTATTCTATTGTACATAAACATAGTGTAGGCTGCACTTAATACTATAGAACTACTGCTTAAAACACCTAATAAAGGTAATCTTTCAAATATACCATATAAAGACATGAATTCTCCTACAAAATTTAAAGTAAGAGGTACACCACAATTACCTAATGATAGTATAAAGAATAATATAGAAAATATAGGCATCATTTGAGCTACACCTCTATAATATGTAATTAATCTAGTATGGGATCTATCATATAAAACACCTCCAGCACAAATAAATAAACCAGAAGAAACAAATCCGTGGGCTAATCCTAAAGTAATTCCACCCTCAATTCCTTGAATTGTGTTACTAAACACACCTAAAAGATATACAGCAGCATGACACACAGATGAATAGGCGATTAATTCTTTAACGTCTATTGTTCTTAAGGTACTAATACTGGCATATAATATAGTTATAACTCCAATTAGATATACTATATGTGTATAATCTACAGTAGCTTTTGGTAATAAAGGTAATATTAATCTAAGTATACCATATAAACTTAATTTTAAAACTATCAGCGAAGCATGTGAACTTTTGGCTCACGAAAAGAAAATATCGCGCCGCCTTAGCTAGGCGTTAGTGCTTATTATTGATCTAATGTTTTTACAAGCGATAACAAACTTTGTCCGCCATACCGTTTAACGAGTTAAAAACACCTTATCTTATCTAAAATTAAATACCAGTTAACAAGGCGGTATTTTGTTTAGCTAGAAAACGAAGTAAGCTAGTGTACAAATATAGCGAAGCTGACGAAAAACTTTGTTTTTCGCTACGCCGGGATCTTTTTTTTTCCTGGCCGTTAAAAGTTTTTCTAGCTAAACAAATGCTTCGTTTCGTATAAACTTTAGTTTTAGTTTCGCTTTTTTTTAAACGGGAGAGGAATTTTCGCTCGCTTTTGTTTTCTAGCGAAGCAAGCCATATTTTTGTTTGCTTTGTTACAGGTTGAGAAATTTAATTTTATGTAAGAGATCTTCCATCACCTTAATAATGGTTTGGGCCATATTTTAGTAATTAATTTTTTTTTATTTTAGCGATTTGACGTTTTTTAGCGATATAGCGGTCTTTGACCGTGCAAATCGTGAAAAAACGCTAAGTGGTTAAAAAAATAGGACATTATCCGCTATCCGAAAAACGACTTGAACGTTTACGATAATAAATCAATAAATCTTAAGATTATCCTGTCTACCAATTCCAGCATTCGGACTTATAATAGCATCTAACCTAATATTTTTTTATAGCGGGAAAACGAAGTTGCTTCCGTTATATGTTGTTAAAATAACGAAGTTCTCTAGCCTGAAAGGTAACTAATGTTTTTCAGGCTAGCCTTTAAAATAGAAGTTTTCTAGCCTTTAAAATAAGTATGTTTGTTCGTTTCATTACGTTTTCTTTTTTTTTGAAAAAAAAAATGGCTAGCCTTGCCTTTTATCGTGAAAAAACGCTATTTTTCAGTATTTTTCTGAAAAAGTTTCAGAAAACAATCTTCTGAAATCTATTTCGCATTCAGCAATAATTTTTATGGTTGGATTGGTAAGTTGGATTTTATTATTAGTTAGTATTCGTGAGTTTTTATAAAGAAGTATTGTAGCAACTCAACTTTATCCAATCTTCTAAGGATAAAGTTAAGTTTTACTAAATATTATTGCAATCTCAGATCGGAATTTAGGACTAATAGGGGGTGGGAACAAATGCGAAGATTTGCTTCGACAACCCGTCATAATAACCAAATTAATAAACCAAATAACTCTAAGAAAACTAGCGGACTGCGTCTTCTGCGTCCGTTTATATAAAGCTACCTTTTTAGTTTTATACCCGGGAAAGCAGCCCGGCTTCTTTTTTGAAAAAATAGCGAAAAAAATATATATAGCGCTTCGTTTCAAGGGTTATTTTTTACCTGTTACCTGTTTTTAACGATTTAGCGTGGTTTGACCCGTTAAATAGCAAACTGCGTCTTTTGCGTCCGTTTAATTAAGCAAATAAGTTTAATATATAAAACACTATAGTAATGTTTGCAATATGAAATGTAATTTTTCATCATTTTAGTTTACGAAAACAAAAATATATTAAACGGACCTGCTTTAGCCGGTCCGCTATATTTAGTTCGTTTTTCTAGAAGTGATGGAAAGTATATAAAGAAACTATTCCGGATTTATAGCTGTATACCAAAGAGATTAAATAATTAGAAAGATAAGACCTTAAAGGCACTTTTACATATATCTTTTGCTGTTTTTAATTATCACTAATCGAATTGAAATAACTTTTTGATTTGATCTAATTAAAAAAGGAAGAATATGTAAACTCATCATAATTTTGTTAGTGACAAGATTAAAAGTTCAAAAACTCTTAGAGAAATTAAATAATAAACGAAGTGAATTGAAATATCTTACTAACTTCAGGAAAATAAATCAAACGAGATTCTATGATTAGTGGGAACGAAAGTAGAAATGCCTGAAGAATTATAATTGTATAAAACACAATATAATTCTATTGTAAGTAAAATGGATTTCTTATCTGTTTGAATATAGGGGAACCTTCCTCTAAGGCTAAATATGGTATATAAGCGTTAGAATTAAGTACCGTGAGGGAAAATAATGAAAGAGTAGTTTTATAAGCAGCTTGAGTTAAATCTTAATAAGTAAACGAAAGCGTACCTTTTGCATAATGGGTCAGCAAGTTAATATTAGATGCGAGCATTGGAAGAAATTCCTGCGTAGGGAAAACAATCATGAAATAATGAATTAGTATCTAAAATTAGACCCGAAGCCTAGTGATCTTACCATGATCAGGGTTATAAAAGCCCGAACGGCCTATCGTTGCATAGATATCCGAAGAATTGTGGTAAGTTGGTGAAAGATAAAACTGACTAGGATAGCTGGTTTTCCGCGAAACCTATCTAAGTAGGTAATTCAAATAAGATCATAGCAGGTACATACTTACCTCTCAGGCTAAAACAAGCGGGGGAAAATTAAACGGAGCGGGCTTTGCCCGTGCCCGCTTCCTTTCGTTTAATTGTTTTGCATACATCGGGGGATCGGAAGATTTTATCGGTGAGAAGGTGTGATCGGAAGGGCAATGATTACTGTTGAATAATCGGACATAGTGCGATAAGGTTGTATGTCTAAAGGGAAACAGCCCAGAACAAGATCTAATAAGGTTCCAAAATTATTATTAAGTGAAATTAAGGAAGTTATTATTCAATACGTCCAGGGAATAGGCTTAGAAGCGGCCATTTTTTGAAGATCTCGTAACAGAGCACTGGTTTAGTTAAACGATTCATTGAATCGTTAACAATTATAAATAAATTTATAGTTAATAGCGCCGAAAATATAACGGATCTAAATAATATACCGAGAACTTGTCCATAAATATACACGTTTAACGTGATATTTACGGGGTAGCGGAACGTTGGGCTAATCTTGGATTCACGGACTTCGTCCGTGAAAATTAGATCGCCCAAGTGATAATGCTGGCATGAGTAACGAAAAAGGGAACGGTATAGAGCTTTATGCTCATACCATCTCCCTCGCCTTAAGCTTATGGAATTCGCTTAAAGTAACGGCCTTTAAGTTTACAATCCAAAAGGATTAAACAATGAGAAAATTCTATCATATATTAAAAACCTTTATTAACTAAAAAATGTCGCTTGCATTAAAAAGTAAAAAGCTGATTCAGATGATATGTCTTTTAATGTGGGTGTTAAGTTACATCGCTTTTAGTTAAAGGTGAAAAAGGTTCTGGAAAAAGATATATGTATATGTAAGCGTAAGTTTACATAATATGTAGATACCGTACCTAGGTTCTGTAAAGTAAGCAAGTAGAGTATACGAAGGCGTTGAGCTAACAATCATTAAGGAACTCGGCAAACTAACTCACGTAACTTCGGGATAAGGAGGGCCATTCCTCCTGATTAATATCAGGTAAAGAAGAGGAGGCATAGAATGGTGTTGTACGACTGTTTAATTAAAACAAAGCACTTTGCGTAAGATGTAAAATCAAAGTATTGAGTGTGATGTCTGCCCTATGTCGGCTGGTTAACGGATTTGCTTAATTGACTAAAATAAGTTAGGCTTTGAAGGAACCCCCGATCAATGGCGGCCTTACCTATAAGGGTCTTAAGGTAGCGGAATACCCTGGCCGTTAAATGCGGTCTTGCATGAATGATTTCACGATACAACAGCTGTCTCAATGATTGGCTCAGTGAAATTATAATAGCAGTGCAGATACTGCTTACCTCTAGGTAGACGAGAAGACCCTATGCAGCTTTACTGTTACTATTTATTGGATATGATTTAACTAGTTTGAGCGAATAAGGTAGTTGGTAAGATACAATTGAAACACCTTTACTTAGTTTGTCATATAAGTAGAAAAGGTTTATACTTGGAACCCAACGAAAAACCTAGTTTTTCGCTGGTTCTAAGCAAAATAAGGTAGTATTAAAACTCCTTTACTTGGCTAGTAGTGTATAACGAAGCCTAGCTTCGCTATACATTCTAACAAGGAAAATTTGGATGAAACACATCTATAAGCTGATTTTATAACTAATCCTTATAAAATTAAGAACCTTTTTTGGTTCGGGAAACAGTTGTTAGTAGACGGTTTATGCGGGGCACAGATCCCATAAAGAGTATCTGGGAATGTCCAAAGTTAATTTCGTAAAATTGCATAATGCAATTAAACATTGAACAATTCCGAAAACTCGGAATTTATGTTTAACGTTTTTTATTTTTAATTTGTTATTAGTCAATATAAAAGGTTTAACCCTTTTTTTAACGATTTAGCGGTTTTCGCTAAATTAGTTTATATGGCTAATCCATCTACATTATCTATTAGATTAGAATTATTTTTTTTGAAGTAAGATTTTGACTATATGGAAAATAGATGTAAAAAAAACATTAATTAAACAGAAGCGAATAGTTTCTATTCGTTTGCTTTGCTTAGTTTTGTTTTTAGTTTTTTTGTAAGTATGCATCGTGTTTACACGATGATACTTATAAATTGATTTTTATTTTTACTTGTAAAGTTTAATGGCTTAATCTTGCTTTACTGTTTGACCTACAAGTCTTACAGTCGCGTAAGCGGGGCATATGATCACAAGATGCAGAAAGGAAAGGTCTTGGATTTTTGAAAAAGTTACGCTAGGGATTAACTGTTAGTCCTCCAATGTTGATTGTTTAAAAGAACGGAGTTTTCTAACCTTTAAACAATTTAATTCTTGGTAAATAAATTGGGTAAATTTCAAATAAAACTTGTCATATCGGAGCCAAATCTCTTATATTAACAAGTACATTTGAAGCGAAGCTTTTTTTAGCATTGTTATAACGGGGTTAAAAAAGCGAAGCGAAGCTTCGTCTCCCGCTATATAGAGAATCGAAAAAAAGAACGTTCAAAGACTAGAAGGTGAGTTATGCTAACAATAATCCTTTTAACAACGCCCAGCTTCTATTTAAAACTATATATAATTATAAAACCCGGGATGTAACATCTATACTCCCGGTCTTCCCTCTTGCAACGATCTTAGCGTTTTTAGCGATTGATAAAACCGTTAAAATCGTTAAACGGCTTAAATATATTTAACGGGAGAAAAAGCTTTTTACCTGCCCGATATATTTCTAGCCACAGTTCTGATATTTAACCAAACAATTGGTAATTATTAAGAAAAATAAACTTCTGACGGACTCTTTCAGAGTGCGTTTAAATTAGATTATACTCCATAGTATACAAACAAAGCAGGCAGCGAACGAATAGAGACTATTCGCTTCTGTTTTTCGTCAGTTACGTTATTCGTAGCTTAGCCGTATAGTTCAGTATATATATGCAAATAAAAAATAATTTTTTTATTTCGGTATCCTGCTTACCGTTGTTTTTTATTTCTAAAAATTTACAATGCAAAACAAACTAAATAATACCGCTATTGATGTAGAACCTAGCAAAGTATATTCAGATATAACGGCCGAAGGCCGTTTAAAAAAAACTCCACTAGTAGTAGGTGAGAGTAGGCATTATCCTCCTGCAAACAAGGAGTGAAGAAATAGTGTTTATGCTTTTAATAAAAATAACATAAAATCTTTACCTGCTTTAGATAAAATGGCAGATAAAACAATTAAAAGTTATTTCAATTTAAGCAATAATAAAAAATTGGCAAGAAGTAAACGTATGCGTAATTTAATAAGACGAAGTACTGTAAAAAGATTATTTGTAAGTAGACCAGAAATTAAACAAACTAGTGATAAAGTAAATCTTACAGTATATACTTTTAATAGAGAAAAACAATTCCTACTTAGAAAAATGTACTTTTATAATAGAAATATAAGTGCGTCTGGCCGCCGTATACACAAAGATGTTTATTTATATAGATTATGATTAAGAAAAAACTTGTTGGCTTTCAAGAAAACTTTTACACGTACTAAACCTGTAGAACTGCTTTTTAAGAAAAAAATAAGAACAAACCGTAATAAAGTAAATGAAACGTTTATACATAGTATTTTAGTTAATAAATATGCAAGACCTGCATATTTATTAAATAAAAAAGCGGCCGGAGATACAAAATCGTTAAAGGCTAGAGAACTTCGTTTTTTACAAAACAGACCTAACTTATTACAAAGAATTAAGCGTAACTTAAAAATGACACTTAAATTGCGTAATTTGACTAGATCTTTAAAAAAACGAGAAATTAAAAGGGGATTCCGTAGATTAGGCGGGCTACGTTCGTTAGCGGGAGTTGCTATGCAACCCCTAAAATCTAGCGAAGCCCGTTATAAAACTCTTTTTTTACGTTACAAAGCTAAAAATTATTTTGCTAATAAGGTTTCCAGAAAAGTGAGGTTAATCTTACGTAATAAACACAGTATAGTTAAAATTAAACAAAAGCTAAAAAAACTAAAAAAAAGCCGTTATGGGAAAATCCGTCTTCCTTACTCCAATCTTAAATTTAAAAATGAAATAAAATTTTTTTCTTTTAGACTAGCTTCTGAATTAAAGTATATACGTAAACTCTTTTTTTATTATTTTATAAAATATATGTTATCTCTTTTTCAAATAAAAATAAAAATTGAAAAAAAAAATAGCGGTATTAGTAGACTAATATACGAGTTTACAGTAGTTAAAGCTAAAGAAACATGGCTTAGCAAGGAAAAACAAAATGATAGTAATAAGAAAAAAAAAATCAAACTTATAAATAGATATTCCTCAGATAAGGTAAAGAATATTGAAAAATTAAATTTGGAATTATTAAATTTTTTAAGATTAACACTGGCTGAAGGCAGTATTAACGGGCAAGTAACTAACAGAAGCGAGCAAAGTAACGAAAAACATAGCGAAGCTATGCTTCGTAACGCTATGTTGGCTTCGCCACTTGCATTTAAAGAAAAACTAGATTCTTTATATAAAAATTTTGAAAGTAATTATTTCCTAACATTCTTATCTAAATTTTTTAAAAAAGAATTTTTATATATAAATTACTACAGTAAATTTTTATTAAACCAATTAAAATTTGGAAAATTCTTGCCCGGTTTAAAGATTTTAATTAGTAAGATTTATTCTAAAAAAGTAGAACTAAATTTAGTTAATTTAAAATACCCTCATTTAAATACCGACATATATACTGATTCAATAGCAACAAAGCTAAGAAAAAAAATAGGATTATTGAAAGTATTAAGATGATCCTTAAAATTAGCAAGATTACCCTATAAATATTATTCTAATAATAATGCAGATAATCTTAATAGGTTACAAAGTTTAAACATATTTACATCATTAGATGTAAATAATAATCTTAGCTCTTATAGCGAAAATAACGTACCTGCTTTAGCCGGTCCGTTAATGTCTAAAGACAGACTAGATGTAGTTTTAAATAACTTGTTTCCATATTCGCTTGCTCGTACTTTTAGCGGTACGAAACAAACTAAATTTCTCGCTTCATTAAAAAAAAATAATAAAAACTTAAACCATTTTATTGATCCTAACAGTAAAGTGGAAAGCCCTAAAACAGTGAGAGAAACAAAAGCAAACAAATTTAGTCCGCAAGCTAAAAGTATAAATGTTTTAAACATTATTAGATATAAATGAGTATCTGGAGTAAGATTAGAAGCGGCTGGTAGATTAACTAGACGTTATACTGCTGCAAGATCCTTATTTAAATTTAGATATAAAGGTAGTTTAAAAAATATAGACTATTCTCAAAAAACAGACACTTCAAAAAAAAACGTTTCAACTGTTATGTTAAGACATTATGCTAAAGCCAATTCACAATATTCATTCACTAAGTCAAAAAGACGTATTGGAGCTTTTGGTTTAAAAGGTTGAATTAGTAGTTATTAAACAAACAGCTTAGTTTAACTCTAGGCTAAAGAAATGTAAGGAAACATTGTTAACGTTTTGCACGTTTTTTGCACGGTCGAAGACCGCTAAATCGTTAAAAAAACGTGCAAAAAAGAATAAATAACCGTACTGAAAATGGCGAAGCGTAGGAAAACAATGGTATTCTAACTAAGCATTCGATCTTTATTTTAGTACCTCGGCTGGCTTTTTTTTGCTACAAAGGAAGCAAATGCACAAGTCGTTAAAATTATATATAGTTAAATTAGATGAAGAAATAGTCTGACCCACTTTGTGAAAAGTGGAAATAAAAGATAAAGAGCTTTTATGGTAACAAAAATGAACAGGCTAATTGCGCCAGAGAGTTCAAATTGGGTGCGCAGTTTGGCACCTCGATGTCGGCTTAGCTCATCCACATGAATGCAAGAGTCATGAAGGGTACGGCTGTTCGTCGGTTAAAGAGCTACACGAGCTGGGTTAAATACGTCGTGAGACAGTATGGTTTCTATCTTCTAGAGGAAATAAGAGTAAAATAAGGATAGCCCCTTCGTACGAAAGGAGTTGGGTATATTAACCTCTGGTTTACCTGTTGTTTATGTGCCCAATATTAACTTTATTAGTAAGAATATTATTTTCGATTTGGTTTAGACATTACTCTAATCAATAGAAATTTTAACGTTTCCTACGGAAACGCCTAAAAATTTTGTAATATATACATTACATATTTCATCGGCAAAAATTTTTTTTGCCGAGGTTATTTGTTTGTATATATAGGGATGTTACTTTCACTTAAGTAAATTTATAGCATAGGCATGGCAGGAAAGCTATGTTAGTACAAGATAAGCGCTGAAAGCATATAGGCAGGAAACTTTCCTTTGGATACTCGGAAGTAAAGTAGTTTAACACTACCAAGGATTAATGTCCACATATTTATTCACTGAATAAATGATAGGCTTTAGCTGAACAGATTTTGATGTCTTTAGGTATAAAGTACTAATTTTACCTGGAGTAACATATTTTATGTATATACTTATTAAGTATATACTAATTATGTGAAACTCACACTACTTAAGATACTTATTGCAAACATTTTAAACGGCCTGTGGCCACCAACGAAGACTAAATGTAGCGGGGGGAACAAATACGAGCGAAAACAGAACGAAGCATAGCTTCGCTTCGTTTGCTTTGTCTCCCGTTAAACCATATACACTTATCGCTTTAGTAGTATAGATAATAAATTTAACGGAGCGGGCTTTGCCCGTGCCCGCTATGTCAGATAAGTGATACCGGGAGGAGAAACTTTGACACCCCACCCATTATCTGGTTAATTTAGCGGACTGCGTTTTTAGCGTCCGTTTAATATACTTAACAGGTAAATTACTAAGGCCTGGTTAGCATAAAAGCAATGCAGCCGTTTTGTAATCGGTAGAAGTAAGTGCGATACTTACACTGGGCTATTACTTTTAACGGATTTAAAGCAGCCGGGTGGCGAGCTAATGCTAGATGGTTTTTGTCTAAGCTTTCCTTTTGTATATGCTCGGTCATTTGTTTCGTTCTATCCTCTAGGTTAAAAAGGGTCATTAGTTTAATTGGTAAAACGCTTTCTTGTCGAGAAGGTATTTCCGGATCGACGCCGGAACGACTCGAATGTATGCACTTTAAAGATAGTTTAATTTTCTTAAAGGCTAGCCTCCGCTTTTTTTAGGTTAGGGGGTGGCAAGCCAAGAAAAAATACTAAAAATTTAAACAGGCTAGATAACTTCGTTCTTTAAAGCGGGCAGAGCCCGTGTAACAAGGTTAAACTTAGTGCATTATAATGACAAATGCGGATTGATGTAATAGTAACATAACTGGCTCATGCCCAGCATATAGAGGTTCAAATCCTTTGTCCGCACATAACTATTTATCGTAAATCGAGAAATAAAAACGCTAAAAGGCTATAGCTTAATTGGTAAAGCAAGCTGCTCATGATAGCTTAGATGAGTGTTCAAATCATTCTGGCCTTAATTGCGTTAATTAAACGGACTGGCTAGAGAACTTCGTTCTTTTTAAATAAATGTCCGCTATAATTGATGCAGTTTGTTTAACGGACATGAAAAAGATATAGCGAGCGAAAACGAAGCATAGCTTCGCTTCGTTCCGTTGGTTTACATGTCCGCTAATACAAGTACTCAGAAAGCGAAACTGTACGCTTATTTGTTTATAACTTAAGCGTACACAATCCGCTGTTATAACAACTTTATCTTACCTATATCAATTCTACTAAATACTCAAGTTTATATTAGTTATAAACAAACGCAGGAAACAAAGTTTGCTATATTATAACTAATTTTAATATTGAATGCTAATTAGATTTCAGAAGATGAATTTTATGATACATTTCATAAAATAAAGGAGATCAAAGATTTTTTTTTTGTATGTCCTTATCTTCTGATAGCGGAAGGGAAAAAAAATCTTTTTTTTTCCTCTCCGTTTGAGTAAGATTAAACATATACTTACAAGCGATCCAAAGGATCGTTTAAACAAAAGATTTTTTTTATATTGAGTTTGATGATGGCTCTGAATGAACGCTGTCCAAATGCTTGACACATGCTAATCGAACGTCAAAATTATTTTTGGGTTGAAAAACCCTATTTATTTTGAAGTGGTGTACAGGTGAGTAAATGATTTTTGGGCTACCTTATAGTAAGGCAGTTAAATACCTTATAACATGTATATAGTAAACGCTATATATATAAAAGGAACATAAGTGGACTTTAATTGGTTCACGTTCCGCTTTAAGATGCTTCTAATCTCGGGAAAGTAGTAGTTAAGGTAATTGCTTAACCAGCATAAAGCCCGTAGTCGAGACTGAGAGGTCGATCGACCACATTGGGTCTGAAAAAACCCCAATACGGATAGTACAGCAGTGAGGAATATTGGTCAATAGCCTAACGGCTGAACCAGCAACTTGGGAGAATGCGGTATTTGCTTTTTATAAGTAGGCGAAGCCTCGCCTTAGAATCTTAACGGATTCAAAAGGTTAAAGGCGTATATCAATGGTTTATCCAACTAAATTTCTAGATAGAAGACTGATAATGACAACTTTCTATCTATGTGTCTTGACAAACTAACGTGCCAGCAGTCGCGGTAAGACGGTAAAGACTAGTGTTATTCATCTTTAATAGGTTTAAAGGGTACCTAGACGGTGGATCTTGCCCCTAAAGGGTACGGATTTAACTAGAGTTTTATGGAAGAGGTCAGATTTAGTATTAACGGTGGAGAGATGAAATTCTTTGATACTGTTAGGCACTGGTGACGGCGAAGGCGATCCTCTAAGTAAAAACTGACGTTGAGGGACGAAGGCTTGGGTAGCAAACAGGATTAGATACCCTAATAGTCCAGGCAGAGAATGATGAGTGCCATAGGTTAGATTTATTTTGATCTATAAATGAAAGTGTAAGCACTCCACCTCAAGAGTAATGTGGCAACGCAGGAACTGAAATCATTAGACCGTGTCTGAAACCAGTAGTGAAGTATGTTATTTAATTCGATGGTCCTCGAAAAACCTTACCACAATTTGAATATTAATCCGGGCATCAAACGATGTTTGAAGTTCGTTTTATTACAAGTGTTGCACGGCTGTCTTCAGTTGATGTCGTGAGATGCAGGTTAGCTCCATAAATCAACGTGAACCCTTGCTTTATTTTTATATATAGCAGTTCTCTAACATATCGGATAAGATAACAGGGACCAAGACAAGTCATCATGACCTTAATATTGTGGGCTATAGACGTGCCACATATACCTAGACAAAGGGATGCAAAGATGCGAATAGCGAGCTAATCCCCAAAATAGGATATAATATGGATTGTAGTCTGAAACTCGACTGCATGAATAAGGAATTACTAGTAATCGTGAATCACCACGTCACGGTGAATTTTATCTCAGATAGGTACTAACCACTCGTCAGGCGCTGAAAGGAGTATGTGCAATAAGTTTGGTTACTGTTAGCTTATAATAGGAAAGAGATTTCTATATGTTAGCAACTAATCTTCGTATGCGTGACTCTGATTGGTGTTAAGTCGAAATACGGTTCGTGTAGTGGAAATTGCACGGGATTGATTAATATTAACAATACACAAAAAAAAAAAAATAAGCATAGTTTAAAGGGCAAAACAAAAAATATTGCGAGGCTGGCGAATAGCGTAGCTATTCGCCGATACGCTGTTTTTCATTTCAGTTCAAAACTGGATGCTTTTAGCTTTGATGTTACGAACTATGTCCGTTTAACGAATTTTCGCTCGCGGGCTAGCGATTTAGCGTTTTTTTAGGCGTTTTTTCAACGTTTTTCCAGAGAAAAAACGCTTGGAAAAACCGTATAAAGAGTTTAACGGGCAACAAAAAAAAAATAAAGCGGGCAGCGCCCGTTAAAAAGGAAGGTTCCGTTTGTGGGTATGACGGGTTGAACTGTAAATTCAATAGCTGAGGCTGTCAAAGGTTCAAGTCCTTTTCTTCCTAAAAAAATTATATTTACGTATATCATACGGACTCTTTAAGAGTCCGTTTAAATTAGACCATCGTTTAGTTTGTCTTATTAACCAGGATTCTCTTTTTAAACACATATTATTTTTAAATAAAAGATATTATTTTTAACGGGTTGTCGAAGCAAATCTTCGCATTTGTTTCCACCCGCTATAACGAACGGGGATATATGTCGGACAGGCTAGCCTGTGCGATAAAGCACGGTCAATACTAGGAAATAAAAAATTTTTTTTATCTTCCCTCCCTTAAATTACTCTTAAAAAAATTTTTTATAATTTTTATACGTTATTATAACGAAATGATACAAGCAGCAAAAATAATTGGAACAGGTATGGCTACAACAGGATTAATAGGTGCAGGAGTAGGAATCGGTGTAGTGTTCGGTGCATTAATATTAGGTGTAGCTAGAAACCCTTCACTTAGAGGTCAATTATTCTCATACGCAATTTTAGGTTTCGCTTTCGCTGAAGCAACTGGATTAAGAGCGAATAGTCCAGTATAAATTGGGTGAATTGTAAGAAATGCATCAAATATGATGTTAATTTACAGCGAAGATTAACTCGACATTAAATCATACAAATTCCGAAAGATTTAACGAGTTATTAACGTCAAACGACTAGTAGATGAGTAATGTCAACAATATTTCTACCACGAGCACCCAAGATTTAGTTATTAAACAAATAGTTTCGTTTATAACTTAAATTATGACATAGTCTAACCCATAACGTGAGTTGTGGCACAGGGAATAAACAGCCCTGTAATTATTGTAGTTTTATAACAGGGAGGAACTTTGTTTTCCCCCCCGCTATAGTGTATACATTGTTCTTTATGTAATATTTTTCTTTATTGTAAACAAACGGCCAACTAATCGCAGATCGTATAATCAATTATACTGTTCAAATTATGAAAGTGGAAATCTTGATTTATTAAACAGGTTTAATAAAGCGGAAAAAATATATACGGAACCCTTAAACCAAAGAAATTTAATTCGTGAGGATAATAACGGAAAAATTGGAGTTTATTGTTGAGTAAATAAAACCAACGGTAAACTGTATATAGGAAGTGGTAATCCTTTATATTTAAGAATAAGCGATTATTATCAAAATTGATATATTAATACTAACAATAGTCTATATATAGTGAGAGCTTTCTCTAAGTACGGTATGGATAAATTCTGTTTAGTTATTTTAGAATATACTAATTCAGAAAACGTCATAACTGTTGAACAAAAATGAATAGATTATTTTAAACCTGAGTATAATACTAATCCTACAGCAGCTAGTTCTAAGGGTTATAAACATACAACAGAGAGTATTGATAAAATACGTGAAGCTGTTTTAGGACGAAAACATACTAGTGAAGTAAAAATCTTATGAGTGAAAATCGTAAAAAAGAGAAAAACCCTTTTTATGGAAAAGCACACACGCTAGAAAGTTTGGCCTTAATAAAAACAGCAGCGATCAATCGAATAAAAGACTCAGTATTAGGGATGGAAGTAGAAATAACTGACCTTGAAAATAACATAACTACAGTTCATACTTCTATTCGTAAAGCCGCCAAGTCTATACATTCTGATATAAAAACTATCTTGCGTCGTGAAAAGTTACAATTAGATAAAGGAATAAATCTTCCATATAGAAAAAGATATTATATCACTATTAAAAGAAACTAAACAATATATATTTCGTGTATTCGCTCTTATGATGGCATTCTTATTATTATACGTGGCTTAATCAATCCAAACTGTAAAAGAACGAAGTTCTTTAGCCTTTTAAATGAAATCATTTAAAAACAGTCAAACCCGGGTATATTAACACAATGATAAATTTTCGAATAAATAGCGGACTAGGTCCGTTATAGCGATTTGCAAAGGCGATTTTATTTTTTAACGATTTAGCGGTCTTCGACCGTGCAAATCGCTAAAAAAATGCGCTAAACGTTTAAATCGCTAAAAAAAAGGAAAAAAGCCCTTATAGCTCAACGGTAGAGCGAAATACTGTTAATATTTTTATAGATGTTCGATTCATCTTGGGGGCTTTAATATAATAGTATCATTATATTAATAGAAGGCTACGCAAGAAAAACTTTGTTTTTCTAGCTAAGCGTCCGTTATGTTATCATTAAAAATATAAAGGCTAAACTAGGTGAAAGTTCACTTGGCCGGTTTAAAATAGGGAGGTTTACTGTTTTATTTTGCCAGTTATAACTGCCGAAGCCCGTTAAAGGCTAGAGAACTTTGTTCTTTTAAACAAGATGCCATATCTAACAATAAATCCAATGGACTACGTGTATAACACTATTCACTCGTTATTGCACTGGTTAGCCTTTTTAACGCCATTTGTACTATTAGATAGCGTATTAAAAAAAAATTCGTTTAAAGGGGATATAGTTTAATTGGTAAAACTGCGATTTTGCATATCGTTGTTTCAGGATCGAGTCCTGATATCTCCATGGTTTTAGCACATTTTAGGGCTTCGCTTTCTATTATAACAGAAAAACTTCCTTTTCTCCGCTATTATTTATCCTTTATAAAGGCTAGCCTATAGCGGGGCAAACTACGTTATGATAATAAAGCGGTTATAGGCTAGAGAACTTCGTTCTTAAAAAAAAAACAATAAACAAAGCTTTATTGGTTAATAAGTATATTTACCTAATCAAGAGTTTAATAAAAATTAAACGCTATATGGTGAAAAAAAGCTATATTAAGTATAGCTCGAGAAGCTCAATTGGTAGAGCGGAACACTGAAGATGTTTAGGCTATAAGTTCAAGTCTTATCTCGAGCATTGTAACTATATAGCGGACCAGGCTAGCCTGGTCCGCTAAACACATTAAAAGGTAATGAAACAATAATTTTATAAAAAAAAATAGGCGTGCTGGAATTGGTAGACAGTTTCCACTTAGGATGGAATGGTTTATAACCGTACAAGTTCAAGTCTTGTTGCCTATACTTGGAAATAATAAAATATCGCGCTGCGCTTCAGGCAACATAGGTATAAGTTCTTTATTTACAATAGCAGGCTACAAAAAAAAGTATAACGAAGCTTTTTCTTCGCTTATAGCCCGTTAACAATAAATTATACAATTTAGTTAAATCATACACAGACTAGAGAACTTTGTTCTTTTAAAGAAACTGTTAAATTTGTAGATTTATCTACTAGCAGTGTAATCAAATATTGAATAAGAGGTACTTTGCTGAATAATACTTATTGTTTTAACGGGAAAAGGGCCGCTAAATAAAACATAGGGTTTATGTAAAAAAAATTACTAATTTCTAATGGTAAATCTTATCCGTTTGAATATAATTTACCATAAAAATATGTTGTTGACTAATTGGTAAGTCATGAATTTTTGGTATTTATTATTGAGTGTTCGAATCACTCCAACATAATATAGCGGACTCCGTTTCCTGCGTCCGTTAAATAATAAAAAACTTTAAAAAAACGGAGTTTTCTAGCCTATATATAAGAGTCGTATATTGTTTCCTTTTATAATAAATTACAACTGGGCTGTTTTACATTAAAAATGTAGTAGATAAAATTCGATACTAAAGGTGGATATAGTTCAATAGGTAGAACAACTGTATGTGGCACAGTAAGTTCCCTGTTCAATTCAGGGTATCCTCCCTATTTATTATCTTTTAATTATGGGCTTTAAGGATAGTAAACAAAAAAAACTTGTTTGCTAAAAGTATAGTAAAAAATATACATATAAATATTTCAAAAGTTTTGCTTTTGCATAAATAACATATAAAAATGAGAAACCGAAAAAAAAAATAATTATGTCCGGTATTGTAATATATATTTACATTAAGCCAGGATAGTTCAATTGGTTAGAACCTTAATTTCATGCATTAATGATGAGAATTCGAATTTCTCTCCCGGCTGCTAGTTATAAAAACGGTGTACCTCTTTTTTAGCTATTTTTTTCTCCGTTTAATTTGTATAGTGTAACAGGTAAAACATATAGCGGGCACGGGCAAAGCCCGCTCCGTTATATTTTGCAAAAGAGAGTATAGTTTAATGGTAAAATAAGAAGCTTCAAACTTTGAGTTCTTGGTTCAAATCCAAGTGGTCTCACTTATGTTATAGGCGGTAAAAAGAAAGTTACCAAGAAAAATAGAAACGCATTAATTAAATGGTATAATGTTGTGCTACGGACACAAAATTACGAGTTCGAATCCTGTATGCGTTGATACAAACTAAGATATATAATGGGCTATATATTCTCCTATGTACAAATTTAGTTAATTCCTTCACAAGCTGTAATTTTTAATATGACGGGAAAGGATGCAAACGAAAACATAGTTTTCTAGCGAAGTAAACCAAACAAAGGGTTTCGATTCGTTTTATTTTAGCTCGCATTTGGTTTCACCGCTATATTTTATAGGGCCAGCCCTTTTAAATACGAGCTATATATAGTAAAATACAATCAGAGTTTCTACTGCTACACTTGTAAAATTTAAGACTTTGCTAATCTAACGAAAAAAACTTTGTTTTTTCCGCCATTTAATAACCGATCTGTTGAAGTCGGGCCGGTATATAGTCAAAAAATAAGAGGCGAAGCCCTAAACGGAAGCAACTTCGTTTTTAATTTGAAAGAATTAGCTCAATTGGTAGAGCAACCGTTTTACACACGGTAGGTTAAGTGTTCGAGCCACTTATTCTTTACGGGAGTATTTTAATTTAGTTTTTCATATCGCGAACTGCATTTCTTGCGTTTGTATGTGAAAAATTCCCTGTTTTTAACAAAAAGTTATATATAACTATTTTTGGATTTAACGGAGCGAGCGATTGCTTTGCTAGATAACAAAATTTACTATCCTATATACTTTTTATATAAACATAGCTTGGCTTTATAACTTACAAATATTAAACGAAGCGTAGCTTCGCTGCCTAGTTAGTTATCATTTACATATTTAAATAAATCTTAATATTTTACCTTTAAAAAGTTATTTATAACTTAGCAAAATCTTGTTTTTTACTATATAACTCATTAGATTTGAGCTTAAGTATTAATAGAAAACTTGCTTTTATGCTTTCCTTTTAGTGTTTTTAAACGGGCACCGCCCGCTATTCTCTATACAAGAAACTATGTTTTCCTTCAATATATTACGTTTACTTAGTTAATAAGTCACCACCGTTATTTATTAACAAAGTAAACTTAGCTTAACTTAAATAATTTAAGAAAAAAATGACAAAAAATCAATTTGAATTTACTCAAGTTATATCACATGGTGATAACACAAGTCCTCTAGATCAATTCCAAATTAGAAACTTAATTAGCTTAGATCTTCCTATATTTGGAGATGCTAATCTTTCTTTAACTAATATCGGATTATACTTAACTATCTCAACATTAATTATTATAGGTTTATACTTAATAAGCACAAATTACAATAAAGTTGTTTCAAATAACTGAAGTGCTAGCCAAGAATCAATATACGCTACAGTACACAGTATAGTAATAAACCAAATAAATGAAAAAAAAGGTCAAATGTATTTCCCTTTTATTTTCACTTTATTTATCTTTATTTTATTTAATAATTTAATAGGAATGGTGCCATACAGTTTTGCTTCTACTAGCCATTTTGTTTTCACTTTTTCACTTAGTTTTACTATAGTATTAGGTGCAACTATATTAGGATTTATTTACCACGATTTAAAATTTTTCTCTTTATTTGTTCCATCTGGTTGTCCATTGGGTTTACTAGCATTGTTAGTTTTAATAGAGTTTATCTCATATTTAGCTAGAAATGTATCATTGGGACTTAGATTAGCAGCAAACATACTATCAGGACACATGCTATTGAATATTCTAAGTGGTTTCACTTACAACATCATGAACTCTGGGTTTTTATTTTTCTTTCTTGCTTTATTACCATTAATGTTTATAATAGCTTTCTCTGGACTAGAATTGGCTATTGCGTTTATCCAGGCTCAAGTTTTTGTAGTATTAAGCTGTTCTTACATTAAAGACGCGTTAGAATTACATTAATGCTATGTTAATTAAACTTAATCCATGGTGATTTACAGGCTATACCAATGCGAAAAATTGTTTTAAGGCGGACCGGCTAAAGCAGGTCCGTTATATTTTAAAAAATGAACAAAAACATATTTCGAAGATAAATAGCCTTTTTTCGTTTAATCGAAAAAAAAAAAGAATTAGCTCAATTGGTAGAGTAGCCATTGTATACAATGGCGGACAAGTGTTCAAATCACTTATTTTTTTTTACATATGTTAATTTCATCAATTTTATTATTATTAAGTTCAAATGCCGTTACACAAAGACGTGATAAATCTATACTATATGCTAGAATAGTTATAACTATTTTAATATGTTGTTTTATCAT
>Ga0115846_100055_pt1 | contig 45822 bp, 32 predicted proteins | sample InSIn5gowninarea_2_FD_83860 | JGI IMG/M metagenome (GOLD analysis project Ga0115846, IMG submission 83860) | reverse complement strand
TCACCTCAACAACCTCTCAATATCCCTCAACCTCTCCCCCCTGACCCTCTCCCCCCTTTTCTTCACATCCTCCCCAAAAGCCAATCCGACAAGCCTCCTCTTCCCCCTCTGCACATTCAGCACCTCCGAACGAGTTACTCACCCTCGACACTAATTTCGCCGCAGTACCCGACGTTGGCTGGCCTGATTGCTTCAACAGTGGTATGATGGTGCTGAATCCTAACATGGCAGACTACTACTCTCTGCTAGCTTTGGCAAAGAGGGGGATCAGCTTCGATGGAGCAGATCAAGGACTGCTGAACATGCACTTCACCGACTGGCAGAGACTAAGCTTCGCCTACAATTGCACACCAAGCGCGAACTATCAATATGTGCCTGCCTACAGACATTTCCAAAGCAGCATAAGCATGATACACTTCATAGGCGCCGAAAAGCCCTGGCGACAAGGAAGAGACCATAAATCCAACACTGGCGTGTATGGTGAGCTATTAGCAAGATGGTGGACAGTCTATGATCGACACTACAGACAATCAAAACCTACCGATTATAACCAGTTCGTGCAGCCACGCAAGAGAGTGCAGGATTATGTGCGAGGTGAGGAGACTAGATATGAACCTTCGTACTCTAGTGCGACAAGTCAACCGCAGCAATTGTCACATTATGACTATCAGCAACCTCCGCAACAAGCTCAACCTCCTCCCGGCATACATGTGACATCACCGCAAGGTAATTTGACTTCAAGGGAAAACCCGTCTGGTGATCAGTCTGGGCTTGAAGAACGTGTTGAGCAAGACCGACGGCGCTTCTCAGCACCTCACGCCGAGTGGGAACCAACTAGGTAAGCATTACGAAAATCGTTTGTCATATCGTACTGATTTCCAAGACAACCTCCTCCTGTCAACTCTAAGCCAGAAGCTGCCAACTTCCCGTCACAGCAGTATGAGTTCAATGAAAGTAGCCAACTTTTCGAACCTCCAGCAGCATATCCAGAACCCCCAAAAGACATGTGGTATGAAGTACCCGAGAAACCAAAGCCCGAAGCAACGAAACCAAGAACGATCTTCCCTTGGGAAGAGCGAGCGCCTAAGGCGACCCGAGTGTTTCCGAGGTCGAGAGAACCGACTCCTCCACTGCCTGACCTAGAGTCACCAGCTGCTACTACTTCGGACCGACCCATAACAGCAGAGACAGTTACCTCACCATTGGCAGCAATACCCGGTCCACGCACCTCAATATCGCAGCCCGTGCCACCACCCAGGCAACCTTCCCCTCCCCGGCATATATTCCCGTGGGAATCAAGGGCCCCAAAAGCCACTCGAGTTTTTTATGATGCTCCAATATCCAGTCCGTCCATCACTAGTCCGCAGAGCACAGACCAGGCATCCTTTACGACTGCCCCCATGTTCTCTGATAATCCATGGAATTCTTTCCAGCAGACTAACAAATGGGACGAAGCTCCGGAAATTACGAGGTATATGGAAAGCTTGCAAAAGCCTCGAAAAGCACCTGTGCAAGTCCTGCTGGGTGGCCGTCCGCAACCAGCGACTGGTAGTGACGGAAGTCTACCAGTAACAGAACGAAGAACCAGTTTAAGACTAACCGATTTTCCTACAGCAGTTGAACGACCCAGCCTTCCAGTCACCCCGGCGCCCATCAGACGATCAGGGTACTTCGGAGAAGAAGCAGAAGAACAGACGGGATTTCCAATAGCAAGGGGAGTACCAAATCAAGAAGAATGGGTGCGTTGCTTCACTTCCCTCTATCTGCCTGCTGCACATAATCCTATTTTGCGTGATATTGCGGGTGTTTTACATCTCACATGCCAACATTGTGGCAAACAGAATCCTATTATTAAACTCGAAGACCTCCAACGTCGGCAAAGCAAGATCATGTCAGGGGAAAAATCCATTGAAGGTATCCCAACCCCGCCGAAACGGGACATGCCAGACAGCCAATCGGCCGAAGAAGCCATAGAAGCTGCGGTCAAAGCTATGAACATCGCATCGAGACCTAAAACACCTACGAAACCAATCCTTCGAGAACCACACTTTGAAATCATGGAAGGTGATGACGCCGAAATCGCGACGAACGAGACGATGGTTGCTGACTCCCATATTTCTGCACACACTACTGTGACCGGTGGCCGGAGTCCTATTAGGTTTAATCCGATTGTCCTGGAAGGAGAGGCTGTGTCAGTAAGCAACGAATACAGTGATGTCGAGATTAGTATGCTAGAAGAGGAGGCCAGTACTGCGACTCATCATTCTACACACACGAATTTGCCAAGATCTTCGTCATCCCCGAACCATAATGATACAGCGTCTCAGCCTGAGACCATAGCGGCCGATGAGCCACTTTCACCCACATCTACTGATTGACTAGGCCGGGATGGTGATGACAAGAAGAAGGCCTTATGAGCAGAGAAAAGGAGCTCAAGTTAAGATTGGCGTACGATCATACCTAATAATTGTGTCGAGCAGACACAACACATTTCTTTCATTGACCAGTACAGCAGCATTGTTGGGGTATTGAAGCGACAATCGCCTTTTGTGCAAAGCGAATACCAAGTTGTTGAGCGTTTGGCAGATTGCATTAATAGAATTTGACATTTCAACCAGGAAAAGCTAGCTGTATCTGAGCTTGCATCTAGGTTGGAACAAACAATAAGATGTACTGCAATACTTCAACATTTGACAGCAGAAGTGTGCAGGTGTTCGGATAAACCTCGGACGACGTGACCATCGTGAATCCTTGAGCTCTTGGCTGAGCTCACTTTTACCTCTGTATCCCTTCTCCTTACTCCGGACATTTTCAACACTGCATTTCCCGACTCCACAATCACGTTGGTCCACCCAGCGACTCAAACCATAAAGATGCCTCGAACGAAGCGGAAGACTGATACGATAGATCTAACCGGCGATAGCGACGCCGAGAACAGTCATCGAAGCAAAGTCGCAAAGCAGAGCAGCTCAACTTATCCAACACCATCTACTTCAAGTCAACCTCTGGAGAGCTCTCGACCAAGGTAATTCCAGACACGAGAACCTATTGCATATCTCTAATCGTGTCAGAACTACCAATGCCAATATTTCTAGCTCTCCGACCAATCATGGCGGACTGCCACGACCCAGTCAACCTCATTCCCAGTCTGAAAGAGATGCCTGGTCCGCTACTCAAGAACGCGCTCTTGACGACGATATTCGGAGAGAGATCGATCTGACCCAAGACGATGACGATAATGATGCCTACGAGAACCGCCAACTCTATGGTATCATGAACACTAAGATTGTAGGAATTCGGTACTATGATGGTCGTGCTTCTGTTGGAGAGTACGTTGTGATCCGTCGAGAGCCTCAAAATCCCTACGACAAGAATGCCATCAGGATCGACAATGTCATGCGCCAACAAATCGGTCACATTGGTCGAGCAGTAGCTGCCAAATTGTCATCATTCATGGACTCGAATGATCTGGTTCTTGAGGGTGCTTTGACAGGACCCAAAGGTGAGTTTGACTGCCCGATTGCGTTTAAGCTATTTGGCACGAATGATCCTGCTGCGTCGCAAGAGCTCAAGACGCGTATGCAGGCGCAGAAACTGCCTGTCCAAGAATTGAACAAAGCAGAAGCTGCTCGCAAGAAACAGCAAGCTGAATTGGAGAAGCAGCGGAAGGCTCGTGAGAAAATTGCTGCTCAAATGCGACGACAGGGCAACACTGTCATCGATAACGCTGGACCGAACAAGTATAGTAATTTCAACTCGGAGGGTGACGGCTCAAACCCAGCGCAAGAAATTGGGGAGCTATTGAGCGGTACAGCAACATTCGATCCACGAGAGGTACAAGATGCTGTCAACAAATTTGCGCATACAGAAGAAACTTTAGCGAAGATGCCTATGGCAGATCAGCCACAAGAGCTTATCACACAACTTTTGCCATATCAACGACAAGGTCTACAGTGGATGCTTGATCATGAATCAGCCCAACTTCCAAATCAGGATGATGGCAACTCAGTCCAATTTTGGAAAAAGAGTAAAGGTTACTACACCAACATCGCCACAAGCTTCTCAGTCAAGAATCCACCTGAGCTTGCTTCAGGCGGCATTCTGGCTGATGATATGGGCCTTGGCAAGACCATTCAAGTTCTCTCACTAATGGCAGCTGATCCAAGAAAAACTGGAAAGCCTACCCTCATCGTTGCACCCTTATCCGTAATGTCCAACTGGAAGAAGCAAGCCGAGACACATATCAAGAAAAAATACATCCCGAATATCCTGGTATACCATGGCTCTGAAAAGAACAACCAGAATGGTGGACGAACGCCTGAAGACCTCCAAAACTATAATGTAATCATTACGACCTACCAAACCATGACTCTCGAACTCTTCGCAAACAACAAAGACAAGCCAGCGCAGCTTCCTACTAAGACTGGTCTATTCTCGGCTCATTGGCGTCGCATTGTCTTGGACGAAGGTCACAATATTCGCAATCCAAGAACTAAGATGGCACGCGCTGCACACGCTCTTCAAGCCGACTCACGATGGGTCTTGTCTGGAACACCTATTGTCAATAATTTGAAAGATCTCTATAGTCATGTCAGGTTCCTGCGACTCTCAGGTGGTCTCTCCGAGTTTGAGATCTTCAATGCCAATGTCATACGTCTAGTCAAGAATGGGGATCCAAATGGACAAAACCTCCTGCGTGCACTCATGCAGACCCTCTGCCTCCGTCGTATGAAAGACATGAAATTTGTGGATCTAAAACTACCTGATCTAACCTTCCACAAATACACTGTCAAGTTCTTGCCCCACGAAAAAGAACGCTACGACGCCTTCAAAGCCGAAGCCAAAGGCCTCGTCGAAGCTGCAAAAGCAAAGAAAGGCGACAACACAATGACACATCTACTCGAAGTTCTCCTCCGTCTCCGTCAAACATGCAACCACTGGAAGATGTGCGGTGAAGAACGAATAAGCAGACTCCTCTCCCTAATCGAAGAAAACAACGGCACCACCATAGACACACTCAACCCCGCCAACAGAAAAGCCCTCCAAGACCTCCTCCAGCTCAAACTCGATAGCCAAGAAGACTGCCCAATCTGCATGGAAACCTTAACCGACACAGACCGCGACCCAGTCATCACAGCATGCGCCCACGCCTTCTGCCACGACTGCATCACACGCACAATCACCACCCAACAAAAATGCCCCATGTGCCGCGCCTCCCTCCCAAACACAGATAACCTCATCCCACCCGCCGCAAATTTCGGCGAAAGCACCACGACCCAAAACACTCCCATCGACATCAATACCTCCAGCTCCAAAATAGAAGCAATAACAACCCTCCTCAAGTCCACCGCCCTCTCCAACCCCACCACGAAAACAATCCTCTTCAGCCAATGGACCTCCTTTCTCGACATCCTAGCCCCGCACCTCCAATCCCAGCAACTCCCCTATACTCGCTTAGACGGACGCATGTCCCCCCTCGCACGCGACGCCGCGATCGAAACCCTCACCACCGACCCCTCCATCAAAATCATGCTCGCATCCCTTTCGGCATGCTCAGTCGGCGTGAATTTAACAGCGGCGAGTCAGGTCGTGCTTTGCGATTCTTGGTGGGCGCCCGCGGTCGAGGATCAGGCTGTGGATCGGGTTTATAGGCTTGGACAGAACAATGAGTGTAGGGTTGTTAGGGTTGTGGTGGAGGGGAGTGTGGAGGAGGAGGTGCTGAATGTGCAGAGGGGGAAGAGGAGGCTTGTCGGATTGGCTTTTGGGGAGGATGTGAAGAAAAGGGGGGAGAGGGTCAGGGGGGAGAGGTTGAGGGATATTGAGAGGTTGTTGAGGTGATGTGAGGTGAGGTCGTACATTGTGTTATCTGTGGTTTGTTGTGCTGGGTGTGGCGGGTTTAAGGTGGAGATGTTGTGGAAGAGAAGATGGATTTATATTGTATTGTATTGTATTGTGCTGTACTAAAAGATCACCCATTGCTATAATAGTGTACGATAGATACCCCAGGGAAAAGGAAGGCGTTTCAGAGGGAGCGATATGTACAGCAAAATGCCTGCTAGTTAGCTAGCTACCTAGTGCTATTACGAAGAATAGGTATTTAATCTCACATTGTGCAAAGCGAAGCAAAGCAAGGAAAGACTGGTAAACCGGATATCGAGTAAGAATCAAAATATGTAAAAGTGACTTGCAAATCTTGGTCTTACATAATTTCATTCCATTACTGCTACCTACCTAGTACTTACCTACCTAGGTATCATCATCCTCATCATCGTCACTACTATCAGACATCCCAACCAGCGTCGCATCAATAGGCGGCACACCTGAATCCGAATCCGAATCCGAAGAACCATGATCATCATTGACGCTAACTACACCTTGCCCATCCTCTTCCTCCTTCCCTTGCAACGACCCTACACCACCATCAATCTCCATCTCCCTCTCCCCTTCCCCAAATCTCACCCCCATAGACACCGCACCATCAACACGCTGCCTCTTCCCCACCACACTCCCATCATCATCGCCCGCAGTATTTCCAGAAACATCGAATTGCGGTGGTGAGATGCGCATATCGTTTTCCGCGAGTTGTGCATCGGCGCTTTGTTCGAGGAGGGTTGTGAAGTCGCGTTTTTGGGATGTCGTGAAGGAGTGGAGGGCTTGGATTGGGGATGCTGTTGTTGGTGCTTGAGTGGTAGGGTTCGGGGGAAGTCGGAGGGGGATTTGGTCGTTGTTGTTTAGTTGGGTTTGGGTGCCGGTATAGGAATCTTGAAAGGATGGGGTGGGGAGGTTCGGAGGGTCGTCGGGATATGTTGTGGTTGTGGTTGGTTCGTTGTGGTGGGTGTCGTGTTCGTGCTCGTGCTCGTGCTCGACATCATCTTCGTCCTCGTCGTCTGTGGCTTCTTCGATGGTAGGTATTGAACGGATCACTGGCATGCGTGGATGAAGGAGGGCTTCTTTAGCAAGGTTTGTGAGTGGTGATTCTGGCTCGATGTGTGCAAGGAATGGTAGGAGACTTGGGGGAGCTGGTGCTCGTCGCGTTTTGTGATTTGTGCGTGCTCGTGGTGGGTGTAGCGTGCTGGCGAGAATTGCTTCGTGGTGTTGTATTAGGATCGCGGTGCTGTCGAGGTTGGCGCGAAGGGATGGGGAGTTGGGGAGGATGTGCAGTGGAGCGTGGATGAGCAGGATTGGGAGGAGATTGTGCGCAGCAGTGTGCAATTCTGGACTAGGCGAGGCGTGGGCGGATGTGATAGGTTTGTTTAACTGAGTAGAGAGCGTGAGGAGTGTTGCTTTGTTTCCATTTGTGGCGGTCGATTGGTTCGTGGTAGAGTTGGAGGAGTGTCCAGACTTGGCCTTCAGATCTTCACAACAGTGGTTGATTAGAGCGGATATATTTGGTGAATCGGATTTCGTCAAGTGCAAGAGCTGATGAGGTAGGAGAGCAGTGAGGAGAGTGTACACCGCTGCTCGTACTGATTCGTTGAAATGTTCTGCTTCGAATATGTCCCAAAGTTGGGTTGTAATTGTGTTTGAAACTGGGAAGAGTATTTTACCATATGTACTTGCCAGTACTTCGAAGAGATTGAGGACAGCAATGTGTACTCGTAGAAGGTTTAACCAAAGCTCCTCTCGTTCCTCTCGAGTAACCTCCGTATTGGCACGGAGGGCAAACTTGCTTGTCGGAAGTGTCATTGCTGAAAGTCTTGCTGTCAGGTCGAGGATTTGTCCAATTGGAATATTGGTTGCTTGGGAATGTTGAGATGTTGCAAGGGCTGTCATCAAGTTGATTTCAACGACGAGTCGTGATGTTCCCTCGGAAACACCTGACCAGGCATCGAGACCTAGAACATCTGCGTTTGAGGTTGCTGGTATGTTTGCCGACTTTTGCTTTCGAGTGACTTTCGAAGTGCGAGATACAGCAGGTGTCCAGTCTTCGATGACAGCTCGAAAGACAAGATCTGCTGTATTGTGGACTGCTTCAATGACTTGGGTACATGTTTGCGACCATTCCGTTGTTATAGTGTTTTTAGGTGCACAAAAGTGAAGACGCGCCAGCACATTTGTTGCGGCTAGTCTGACATTATTGGCACAGCGACTGTCGCTCAACAGGCTCAGGCATATGGAGCGTAATGAGTTGACATGTGGTCGAAACGTGGATGCGAAAGGTTCAATCAGAGCATGCCAGATGTTAAGCACAACCTCCAAGAGGGGGCTCAGAGCCCGAACAGCCTTGCCGTTGACTGTAGTTGTTGCAGGTTTGACGACTCCGAGAGATGCTGTGATGAAGGCCGGCAGAGTTGGTGTTGTTACCTCTCGAATCTGCGCCTGATGTTCGACAGTGAGTAAATAGATCCGGGAAATCGTGATCACACAAAGCCTTTTCACTTCCCATGGATCAGACTTGTTCAGGCATGATATCAAATTTCTTACCCAGCTACCAGACTCCGACAAGAATGGCAAGCCTCCAGCTTCGACAAGTGCTTTGACTATGACTATACCAGACAAACGTCCTTCGGGTGTCCGATCCTGGAGAAGTGCTGAAACACGAGTCTTCAGCTTGTGGAACAGAAGCGCATTCTCGTTGTTCCCGGGTGTATTGTTTTGTAAAACGTCTTTGCAGCTCGCAATTGATGTAGCTAGATAGCCAACTTGCTGGGGCAGATCTTCAATGGGTGTTGTGTTGAGTCGGTTCGCGATTGCTCGCAGAACATTGAAAGCATTCATCAGTCAGTCAGTCAGTCAGTCAGGCCAAATGTCAATCGTTCTTCGAATTCCTTTGTTGCTGTAACCTCACCAGACATCTTCCAAGAGTCCAAAAATTTAATGTTTGTTAGTTTTGCGAGTGTTCTAACTAGTCTCCATTGGGCGGCGGAACCGGCGCGGAGCGCCTGGGTACTGCGGCATAATATTGTCGTTCAGGGCGGAGGATCCTTGCAATAGTCGCTGAGTAGACACGGACTTGAGCAGGGCAATGAGACCGGGAACCACGACCAATATCTACAGTGCGGTAATGTTCTGAACGCTATGAGATGCTCCAGGCGATCATGAACTATCTATGCATACTAGATTGTCCCAGGTGCATACAAGATGTCGGTACGTTAAAGAATGATATGTAGATTCATTGGAGGCGTGCTAATGGTGTCAGAGCCACGAGGATAAGGCAAAGCGATACATTGAGCTTCTAGAAGCAGCAAGAGTTAAGGGGTCTTGGTCCGAAATTCCTGAGCTTGTTCGAAAAGTTACAAAACATGCGCCTAAGCAGATCTCGCTGATACAGACTGCTACCGCCGAACACTATGTTGTCTCCCGCATCAGCCAACGCCCTCAAACCGCTACGCACACATCGAACAATCCGATCGAGACGTTGCGGCAGACAGTGCACAGTACGCAAAATCCGCTCGCAGAAGAGACATTCCAGGGCAAGACATGTTTGGCATGGGCAACATCGGCAGGTCTGATTCCGAGCTCGGAGGACCCGTTCAACACCGCCGATACTGTTGCGCTCTTTGACAGGTATGGCCAGAAGGGTGCATCAACGTTGACCAAGATCTGTCTGCTCAAGGCTATTTACATACAGGCGAGGAGGCATTCTCAGAGAAACGAAGTGCAACAGACTCAACACCTTTACAGAATCGCTGCTGTATGGGTCGAACTGAACATTGATACCGTGAGGTTAGTACCTCAATTGGCATACTGGGCTGAGCAAGTTCTGGCAGAATATGCAACATTGCAGTCAGAGTTCGTCTCAGCAGACGACAGGCTCAAAGCACTACAAAGCTGGTCCGTCTTGGCTTCTAGGTCGCAAGAAGTGTCCTCGAGCACGTATGGAAATCCCCTGTCACACAAATCTAGAGGCGCAGTGTGGAGAATATATTATGATATCTTGTCCCAATCTCTTGCCGAATCTGGACAGACTTCTTCAGCCGTTATCCCTCGTTCTCAACAAGCATCACAACTACGCTCAGTCGAATCAGCCTACGAAACTGTATTTCTTCAGTATCGCAAATTTCCGAAAGCTTCCGATTCCAATGCTCCTGTGGAAGGATGGGTGGAGCAAGTCATCCGGAATTGGTACATCCTCTGCGGTCCTGGCTGGCAGGAAAGTGAACTGGGAGAGGGAGGCCGCAACGCAGTGACACGCAATGTACTGGACGTGCTTTATCGTGCTGCCACCAAAACATTTCATTCAACACTCATCCTACGGAGGTTGTTTCAAGTTCATAAATCACTCACTGAATTCGACTTGGCTTACCGCTGCTTGGACACGTATATCGAACTAACGGAGCGAGCGAGAACAAGATCAGCCAAGTCTCAAGAGCCAGATCCCAACCAGGACTCCGATAAAACTGTACTTCTAGTGATTGCTGAAGGTATAGAGGGTCTGTGCGCTTTTGGTAGACAAGACGAAGCTAAGAGGGCTTATGATTTAGTCGAGAAGTTGGAAGCCTGGATGGAGCAAATGCAACCCGAGGAAGAAGCTGACGCCATGCCTAACGGGCATGTAGAGCCGCTAAATCCTCTCGATACTCGGCTCTCTCAGCCACTATCTAACGAGGCCTTGCAAGTGCTTTACCGTGCTATCGGGATCGCCAAAGCTCACTGGGCAAGACACACTCCCTTCAGTGAAAACAGGTCCGAGCTACAGTCTGATGCTATGGCAGCTCTTCATAAAGCATGTTCCTTATCCGAGCCACAACTACCAACCTTATATGCCTTGGCAGTGCTATATGCAGAGACAAGAGACATCCAGCAAGCAACAAGTGTGACGAAGATCGCTCTTGAGCAAATAAGTCGTTCAGGGGCATTGAGTGCGGAGGTCAACCGGGAAACAACAGCCTTTTGGCATCTTATGACCTTACTTTTAAGTTCCCAGCAAGATTTCGAGACTGCACTTCAATGTAGTGGTGCTGCTTTGGATCAAGTTCTCTTATCTGGCATTACGACTGCAAGACCTCGGAGTGGAGTAAAAGATGTGCTCAATGAGAAGCCCAACGAAAAAGTTGGAGGACTCGCCGAGGATGACCTGGAATGTGATGACCTACAACGAATAATCGAGCTCCAAATCTCGCACTTAGCTCTGATAGAGCTTATCGACGGGCCAGAGGCAGCATTGAATCATAGTAACGACTTGCTGAGTCTTTATTCGATATTATTCAAACGCTTTGAGGTTGATGAGCCCAAAAACGTATCAGAGCGAAGTCTAGTTCTACCGAAGACCTCAGCTGGCACCGTCAAGAGCGTGAGGGGAAGTGTCTTCTCCCGTAAAAAGGAGCAAGCTTCGTCCTTTGCACCATCAGTAACTACAGCAAGTCTGAAGTCTGCTTCGCCAGCTTCCGGAGCTATACGACCTGTTACACAGGCGAGTCAAGCACCAACAATACAAGTGACGGATGAAAGTGGCAAATCTCCATCACGAAAGCATCATCATCATCATATCCATCTACCATTGCACCACAAGCACCATCACGACGATCAAACAGCCTCCAATCGAACAACTCAAGCCGCACGACCTGGCACCGCCGGCACCATCAAAGGTGGCGATGCCATACCGAGGGTTCATGGTGTAGCATCCACCGATTTTGGCGACACCGAAAAAGCGACAAATGAGCTACCACTGACAGCTCCAAACTACGATGCCGTTACTGAGGCCCAGCAGCCGATCAGGACCATCCCACACAACCTCAATACACACGACAACGAGCCACCTCTATCAGACCACAACCATCAGTCGCAAGAACAAGACATCCGTTCACCCACAGTACACCCACACACAACAAGCACGTCACCCATCCCACGATTCACCAAAACCGCAGGCCAAAAACACGCCCTCGCAGTCCTCAACAAGATCTGGCTAACAACATCCACTCTGTATCGACGCTCACACATGTTCGAAGACGCCAAAGAAGCCATCGACGAAGCCGCCAAAGCCGCCTCAAGAATAGAAGCACTTGTCTCCGCAACCGACCCATCCGCCCGCGCCCTATGCGAACCAAGCTGGGGAGCCAGCGGCGGCAAAAGCTCCGATGAAGTCTGGGCCGACGTATACTGTTCCCGAGCACAACTGCAGCTGGCTATTGCACAACGACGAGAAGAAGAAGGCCAACCCATCACAAGCGAGAACATGCGTGAAGTTGTGGAGCAATACGAGCAGTGTCTGATGTACTACCCCAACCACGCGGTTGGCATTATTGGTCTCAGCACCATCCTCTTAGACTACTATGAGAAAAGAATCGACCTTGCGAAGAAAGTCGATGACGGACACTCGCTCATCACTCCACCAGTATCATCCACAACAACAGCGACCAACGCTCTGCACAACAACATCTACAACCACTCCACCTCCGAAACGGACTCAACCACCATTCCCCCCACAACCCCCGGCGAAGACTACACAACCTCCCCCTTCAGCCTCCCGACCAACACCGACTCCTCTGCCGCTGCAGAAGATCTCCGCAAAACGCCCGAAAACCTCAACCGCATCGCCGCGCGCGATCGTGCATACGGCCTGTTATCAACGCTCACGAAATTAGGGAGTGGATGGGATAATTCGGAGGCGTGGTTTGCGTTGGCGAGGGCGCACGAGTTGGGGGGTGAGGTTGAGAGGGCGAAGGGGTTGTTGTGGTGGGTTATTGAGTTGGAGGAGATGAGGCCTGTTAGGGGTTGGAGGAATTTGGGAGGTGGGGGGTATGTTTTGTAGTGAGGTTGTGAACGTGCGTGTGGAATGGAGGGAAGAGGGTGAGGTATGGTAGGAGATAGTAAGTATGCGATAGGAACTTAGGAAGTAATGTATAGATATCCGTTTATCCTTGGTGGTTCGTTGATTCGTGAGATAGTATGGTATGATATGGTTGGTATATGTTTGATGTGGTTTGGTTTGAGTGCCAATGGGCGGAAAAGAAACGTGAGTCAATTGCTTGGTATGCTTGTCCACCACCATCCATACTTTCAGCTGCAGGAAATTCACAATAACGCGCTGTCGACGGATATGATTATGATATCGTAAATCGGACGTCTTTGTAATCATTGTGGTACTACGTAACTTTATGTAAACTATATGTACTGTACATGAAAAGTGACGATGACAAGCACCAAGCATTGTATCAGACTGAGTTTCCGGCTGTTGATTGCGTAGTCTAATACGGCTGGAATTTGTGATGTGGTTGACAGGCGGACAAGCAACGTAGCACATTGCTTGACATACTCTGTTCACCACCACAACTTTAATCGCGGATAGCCTTACGACCATGCATTGCTAACCATCGTAATTATGAAACTTGTAAATCCGACGTTCTTGCGAATATGGTCATACCGATTTTTGTGTAGAATACTACAATCTTGACGTATAGAAGCACCAAGCATTGTGCCACGTTGAGTTTGCACCCATCGGAGAGCTGGCTGTTGGGCCTAGTATAGCTGAGTACATCACGAAAGTGGTGGAATGGTAGAATGTTTCTTCTAGTCCTTGTGATGGCTAGTCATAGGGATGGTGATGTTTCGTTCGTCGTTGACGTATCGTGGATGGTTTGGCTCGACGTCTGGAAGAGCGTCGAGTGTTTATTGGACCTGCTTGTGGCCTAGTGGGAAAGCTCCTTTGAGTCTCGTGGCTTTGTGTTCCGTTTTGACGAGGTGATGTCAATTCTGAGAGTTTCATTACCCATCCTTGTAGCCTTCTCTCCGAATGCAAGACACTCGGGTGGTTAGCGCCCTGAATTTTCCGTTGATCGCATGTGATGAGCCTTAACAGGTCGATCGCGCGGCCGTGCTCACCAACATCCCAATACGCATCCGCGAGAATCTCTTTTACCAACCACGAAGTTCTCCGATCTCGTTGGAGTTGCGCGTGATAGCTAGTTTGAACATACTCCAGCTTATCAATGGCTTTCTTCGCTTGGCCACAATTTCGATCCGCCTCAGCCAGAGTCAATCCTAGGTCGATCATCTGGTCGACTGTGCAATGGCGTGCTGCTTCCGTGTTGGCCAAGTAGCGTTTTAGTAATGTGACTGCTCGCTCTGACGCCCTCAGTAAGATCAGCAACAATGCCAACTCCTTGTACAACCATGCACCATCAGACGACATGAGCAGTACCCGCTGTACGGAGGGCTCGTCGATGGTCTGTGTCAGCAGATCACACTCTGTCGTAGCAATTGCATCGTTCCCACTGAGAAAATATGCCTTGGCAAGCAAAACTCGTGAGCGAAGGATTCGTAAGTCTGTCTGTGGGTAGGGTAGCTGGCGGTGTAGGGCTTCTAGCAATTCAACAACTTCCTCGTATTTATCGTAAATGTAGTATGCGGTCGCCCTATCATATACCAAGTGCCAATTTAGGTCGGGGTCTTGTTCACAAACTTCACAAGGTTGCTGGTCGAATTTGTGCCAAACTTGGAAGGCCTCCTCGATTCGACCTGTGTAAGCAAAATGCATGCCGTAAAAATGTAAAAAGAAAACAGCTCGACCGCACTCTTCGATCAAAGTAGATGAGCACAGACTGACCAATCTCTCCATCTGCTTCCCAACTGTGCTAAATCCGTCTTTCGGATAACATTGCTGTGCAACCACCCCTATCATTTGCGCAACATGCATAATGGGTGCTGTCAGTAAACCCACTTTGAGGATGTCCTCGGCTAGCCAGGGCTGTGCATGTGGTTCCACCACTGTCTGATTAACAGCTGATACCCAAGCCAGACTTAAGATAGCACCCGTGGAGATCCACGACTGATGCGAGCACTGTTCGCTTTGACGGTCCTTGGCCCAACCATGGGTTACCGGATGCATTTTCAACTCTTGTGTGTCTGAAGTCGCCGAATTGCTTGTCTCAACGAAAGATAGCGATACCAAGACTCGAATAGCTTCACGAAGCCGAAAATGATCCCAAGCTTTCCCACAAGATTGTAGAGTTGCAGGCATCTGGTCAATGTGCCACTGTGAAAAATGCCGGCCATTCGAGACTTGCTTTGTAACAAGCTCACAGCTACGCTGAGCGAGGTCAAACAGCTCGAAGGGGATTGCTGTGTGATTAAGGTAAGAGAGGATGTTTAAGAGCTGTATAGCATCCTTCGACGCCTCGTCTTCAGCTTGTCCCAGCTTTTCTGCCGATGCTTCGAGAGTGGCGTAAGCGTCACGATATCGTGATAATTGCTGCGAAGGCTGAAATGTCATGACTCTTTTTCGCTGACGCTTGTGATGAGATGGGTATTCCCGCATTTTACAGTGCCCGCGCGCGACATATATTCCTGCCTGTATCAATGATAAGGGATGATAGCCTAGCAACTCTGCTACAGCATCACAATCATGTTGAGCTCGTGGCATGACGTTAATTGCAATATTTGCAGCCTTAAAGAGTAGATTCCTGGCGTCGTTTTGGACGAGACCGTCCAGCGGGAGGCAGCCAAGAGTCCCGTACTGAGCAGCGCATTCATGGTTTCGAGAGGTCATGAGAACAACTCCTTGGTGCACACCTGAGGGAAAATACTGACTGTAGTCTTGGTCCAGCTCATCCGCATTATCAAGTACCAGTAACCAGGTCTCTGAGCAGTTGGCGATCGCGTCCAAAATACTGTCGATATCCAGATTTGAGAGGCCTATCCGGCGGCCGATTTTAGCAAAATCAATTTTGGCTGATGCAGATGAGCTTACATCCACCCAGAAGATACCCCAGAGGCTGAGTGGGCATTAGTGAGATCGACATGCTGTTGGCGTAAAATGGAAATGTGATGAAGCCATGCATTACGCGACCACTTACCTCGCTCTGAGTTCATGCGCAACTCGTAGGCACAGCTCGCTCTTACCTTGCCCACCCATACCATGTACTACAAAACACCGCAGGGCGTGGCCTTCATTAGCTTTGTTCATCAATGCTGTGCTCACCACCTCCAGGTCATGTTTTCGACCAGTAAATAAAGTGTTCAACTTCGGACTGACGACCCAGTGAGGCCCGAGTGGAGGTGCTGTGATATATGGTTAGCAGAGTGTTCATTCCTCCAGCATATCACCCAAAACCACTCCGCTAGAGCTCGGTTTCATGCTGAGTTGCCACAGTCACACCTTGATTACCATTTTACGCCACCCAGTTTGTTCATGACAGCACCGAACAGCGGAACGCACGCATAACGAATAACAGTATCAAAGCCAGAACTTTCCATGCTCATTGAATTTGCTTACCTGGTTGTTGCAGCTGATATACATCACCTTGGTGCAGAAAGGCATTGCCAGATACCTGTGTTGGACCATACCGAGCAGAGTCAAGCGGGCTGGGTCGCTCTGCACTGAGTCGAAGATTTTCCAAATCCGATGCCATGTCAAGATTAGAGTTAACGCATGAAAGATGGTAGTAGCTAAGCCGAGCACTATTGGAAGACTATAGTAGCAGGGTAGCTAACGTATAGCGAGGACGGTGTACGGCCAAGACCATCGTTCTGTTCGAGACCAGTGAGAAGGAAGTAGGGAAGAAGGGTTCAACCACAGACATACGAAGTCTTTAACTGGGGCAGAAGAATGCTAGAACATTGAGTCAGTCGTCGCTACAAGGCTGATACAAGTAGTGGTCAACCTCAAGTCATCTCTCCGAATCCAGGCCCGAGAGGCGCAGTCACCGCAGACGGCGTCGAATAGGATGTTAGCATTTTAGCGAAGAACTATGCATCCATGAACGTCTTCGTGCAGGAGCGCCCATCCAAGATAGCATAGTCCTTGCACTGCCCATTCCTGCTTAACAAGTACCTGGTATCGCAAGGCGCATCGAGAATATCAAGATTACTCCGAGTATCAATGTCGAGAGATGAGGTGGGATGATCAAGCAGCGTAAGGCAATAAGGCATCATTGACCGTCCTGTCGTTACCCTGGTATCTGTTCTCGCTCAGGTCTACGCCCTCCCGCGACGTTGCTCATTGCAACCCAGTAACAAAAGCCATGTTTGTCAAGTCGCAAAGCCAATTGACGCGTATTGAAGTGTGACAGATCGTCCTCCCGAACTCGCAGTCCTTGCCAGAATGTCACATACTCAAGCCTTCAGCATCCACCCAATCAGCCAATTCAGCAAGGCGGACGTAGCAGTCCGAAGGCCACGAGAGATAACTTACTTTTCCTTTGACGAAAACCACAAATACCAGCAGAACGACTCCTCGTTGCGCTACTACTACCCACCTTCTTTACCCGCGGATCTCAGCAAGGGCTTCGACACGTTCCGCCAGCTTGACGATACGGGCGACGATCATTTGGACGGTCTCCTCCAGGCGTTGATACATCATGAGGGTGAAAAAGGAACAAAACTGGATACAAGTTTCATAACATGGCGCGGTATGATGACCAAAATCATGACCGTGCCTTTCTCGAACCTTGATAGTTGGGAAATGAACGCTACGAAGTTTCAAGATACGATCTTTATAGAGGAGAACCGTGAGAAGAAGTTGGCTAGTCGAGCAGAGCAGTACAGCGCTGGCGCAGTAAGAGGGGCCATGTCGCAGGACCTGATGAGCTATTGGGGCTACAAGTTTGAATCTATCTCTCTACTTGAAAAGCATTGGTGCTACAGCGAGCGTGCTGAGATTGACGGCAGGGATGATGCACAAGTCAGCAACTATGCGCAGTATTGCTCGATCGTCCGCACGGGATTTGGCAGGTCGAAGATGATTATCGGTGGTGAAGTGGATGCTGTAAAGGACGTCAAGCCTTCGGAGCAAGGAGCACCGGTTAACTGGGTTGAGTTGAAGACCTCAGCTGAGCTCGTAAATGAAAAGGAGGTGAATAAATATGAGCGCAAACTGATGAAATTCTGGGCTCAATCGTTTCTGCTTGGTGTACCAAAGATTATTGTTGGTTTTCGAGATCAACAAGGCTGGCTACATCGGCTGGAGGAGCTTGATACGCAAAGCATACCGGACAAGGTATTGCAATCAGGCCTCAGAATCTGGAATGGCCAAACTTGCATCAATTTTGCCAGCGCTTTGCTTGATTGGTTGAAAGAGACCATCACAGCTGAAGGTGTCTGGAGGATCAGGAAGAAGGAGAAAAGTCCGGTCTTGGAGGTGTTCAAGATCGAGGAATCAGGAACAGGCAATATCCTTTCTGATACATTCCTCAGTTGGCGAATCGATATCTTACCGAGGATGCTGAGAAATCAAAAATCCAGTGAGGTGGCACCGGTGGACGGTAACAGTCAGCCAGTTCAAAATGAAGAACCTCCATGAAACCGAGAAAGGCAGAAGCATTCGAACCACAACCACATTGAACAAGCCCAGGTTTGTGGCCATGCACAGAAAAATATGAGCAACAACACTACTAGTAATCTGTTGTGAACGTGCTTCTCACATTGAAAGTACGGCACAAGGAGTAGCGATCCTTTCACCCTTGCCCTCTTTGGACTCGGTGGTGAGGTACTATATCTTTACCAATTCTCGGATGGCATCTCGAATGACTACGAAGCAGGGACATGGACTGTAACCTTTGGCGTCGGATTATTGCTGCTTCGAGAAGACATCGGTGTGTGTCTCGAGACTCAACCAGGTGCGTCTGAAGAGTTTGGTATCAGCTAAATCTCTCAGCAGGTGTCCTTCTGACCTGCCTCCTTGGACAGAGTGTTCCAGTAATTTTCTCTTTCGATTCGTCTCCGAATGCCGTCAAGCACCTTTTTATGTCCACTACTCTGCAGATGTTTCTTCCATTCTGCCTCTGTCATCAATGTCTTCTGACAAGTTTCGCAAAACTGTGCTTGACGGGTTTGAGTCTGATGACTATCCACTCGGCTGAACGTTTGATATGCAAGCGGCGATAATGACTTGTTATCAGGCAATTCTTGGCCAGAAGTGTAGCGTTGCACTATCTGCTGGCTCGGTGATTCGACCATGCTATTCCATGCCTCTAGGTTGGTGCAATCGAGCAGAAACAGCTTGTCGAGCATGCCCTTGTCTTCCAATGCCCTTGCCAGCCGAATGCGGATCCAGCGATTCTGTCGTTTAGCATATTGTCTTGTACCGGCTTTCACAGTCTCAATGCCATCGGTTTTGATCCTGTCAAGAACCTTCACATCAGCTGTGCCTGCGTTCTGAGTCTCTAACCAAGCCTCAAGTTCTTTGTACCCGATGGCCACCCAAATGCCCTTGGTTTTGTCGAATTCAATGCGTCGGTGATTCAATTGGAGCTCAAAATCTCGCATTGTTCTCACCTCTTCCAGCAGGCCACTCTGTACCATCGTATCGACTCTGACATTGAGCCTCTCCTTGAGTACTGCATCTTCAGCCTCCATCCAGAAGATTAGTGGATCATACCTCATTGCGAGATTGTGTGAGACATCCGTATCGACATCTTTTGTTTCCTTCTGTTGGAAATAAACGTCAGAGGCCTTCTTTCCAGTCTTGAGCCAGATCTCAAGTGACCGTTGTATCTTTCTTCGATCTCTAGGGTGCCATTGACGTGCCATGACGGGATCAACCTCTTGGAGCTTCGCATAGAGTACTTCTGTAGGGCCTTCCAAGAATTCAAAAGGACTGTCCTGACAACCGTCCTTCATTTCGGATCTCGTGATAGCTGGTGTCGTTGTAACCTCATCTTCATCATCACTCCTCGACACAGTCGAGTCTGGGAAGAGTAGGCTAAAAACATAGTAGTTGGTGCCGCCAACCACAATCGGTAATCTCCCTCGAGCTCTAATCGCATCAATAATCTTGGAGCTCTCCTCCACGAACTCATGCACCGTCCAGGGATTCTCCTCCAGCCCAATTTGGTCGATGAGATGATGCTTGATGCCGTTCCGTTCATCCCCAGGTATTTTGTTCGTCACTATTGGTAGGCCTCGATACATCTGTACCGCATCGGCATTGACGATTTCACCATTGAATTTGGTTGCTAATGAAACTGCAAGCTACTTGATCAACGACTGCACAAACATGAAATATGCACAGTTGGATCTCACCTTCGATTTGCCTGTTCCGGTCGCACCTACAATTACTATCAGGGGTTCTTTTGGGGGTGTTCTAGCTACTGTAGCCATGGTTTTTGCCCACAGTGACTGTGACCACCGCATTCCTGACCTCTGGTCGTGCGCAGCTTCATGCCGATGCTGGAGGTACTTAGCAAAGTAGATGCGATGTCCTGTTTGGTTTTACGACTGCCGGGAAAGCCAATGGTATCAGAAACTTGCATATTTATTCAGCCCTAGACCAGATCTATAATGCACGTGACCTTTGGCTTGAATCGCTTCGAAACTTACAGTACCAACCTCACCAGCAAGTTCATTAACAATTCGAACCGAATATGGAACACTACACATTTCGAGATTCGAACCAATATTGTATTAACACAATGCTGCAGAGTGCTGCCGACTGGACTCAAGAACACCATCAAATTCACCATTCTTTAGCGGAGATGAAAGAACTGGAAACCACGCTATCACGTTCCAGCATGTACTCTTCTATCCTAAACAGGTGAAAGCAACTTCCGAACCTCAGTATAGCTGCGGATCAATCTATGAAGAACATCGTCTAGAGGACCAGCTTGCACTGCCCATGAGTATTGAATGGACAGCGAGTAGCCTTGCCCTGGAACCCCCAGCTAATCATAAAGAATGTTGTAATTGTTGATTGCTGTTATACACCCAGTTCGATCCTCTTTGTTCGTGATTCCATTGGTATGTGTATTTGAATTCAAGTTTGCTGGTCTTTTTGTGCTTGTCCAATTCGGACTACTCACACAGCTCTTCAACATCGTTGGAATAGGTACTACTATTGACGGCCTCCCGCTTCCTGTACGCAGCCAGCAACAGTGTTCAGGTTCATGCCTGACCAGTAATTGCAGTGCTCGCAAACTTCCAACAACAACGTCTTCTTTCGAGGCCAATCATCGCTCATCCACCTGACCACTACCTAGCACTATGGAATCCACACTCGACGCAGAGCAGACCGCTCGAAGTAGAATTCCGACTAAGTTTAACCAAGCTCTCGAGGCATCCCGCAACCACAACACCAATCCCGACAATGCAATCAAATCATCACTCATCCTCCTTGACGATCCACAAACCACCAGTTAATCCCTCCTTCTAGCCATAGCACACACACTCCTCGCCCTCAACTTACCAACCTCTGAATCCTCCTCCAACAAAATTTTCCACCTCAATCGAGCAGAGGAAATCAGGAACGAAGTGCTGAGGAAGAATCACAGTAATGGCAGTTGCGATGGGTGCGGATACGTGAAATCGCGCCTTACTTGGAAGGGCGAGGTTGATGTGGATGATGTGAGTAGTTGCAATTCACTGTTCAGGCTGGAGAGGATTATTGCCAACGAGAGGGAGGGGATGGATGGGGGTGGAGAGATGCCTGCGGATGCACAGGCTTTTTATGCTGAGCAGGGGGGTGATGGGTGGACGGAGTGAAGGATGTGGGAGTACAGCTTAATGAGGTGGTTGATGATGACCATATGGGAGTGTTTGGTGGAAGAGAGGCATCGGGATGTCCTAGATTGAGGTAGATGTAAGTATGATATAGGGGAAAGCCTTATAGGAGCAAGAGCATCAGGAATTGGCAATTTCTAAAGTCGGTCTGCCTACCTTCAAGGCATACGGCCATGCAACAGATCGTACATCGTCCATGTCTTGTACTTCCATGCGAGGACGGAGAGGTTGTGAAGACGAATGGTTATCCTCTCAATAATCAGGCGATTGCTTTGCCCGAAGATATGCTCGTATCGATGAATTTGCCATGGGAGATCTCTCGGCTTTGTGAAAAGGACTCAACCAAAACGCATCCGAAGCGCTGCTGTTGTTGATCGCTGAAACCCTGCAGGTGTAGTGGGTTTTTATACAAGTCTTGGTTCAATATCATCGTTGCGTGTTGTAACGACGTTCAACGTCCCGTCCGTGAAAATTCGAACACGGAGCATATGTCATTACAATGGTTACTCGACATGCGGTTGTTGTTCCATCGAATCTGAGGCATCGAGTAGGTTGCTTACTGTGCAGGATCCGTGTACCATGTTCAATAATCAAGAACTTGGGGGCTATGTTGCTAAATTTGGCCCCCCCAAACTTGCCTCGCTCAGATTAAGCTTCAAAAGCCACGCGCTTGCTGGATACGCCTAGCTTGACCATGCCTCATCCGGCACAACATCAAACATGCCCTCCTGAATCTACCCGGAGATTCTGAAGCAGGGGTTTCAGGATGTGAGAACTTCAAGAAGAGCGTTCAGCCGCCATGAAGGCACCTCTCCCGGTCTTCGCTGTCCTTGATAGTCAACAATTACAATTCTGCTCTTGCTCTACTCACGGCTCACAGTCTCTCGTTCATTCTTTTCCCTGCCTACGATTGCGTCTACGAGGCTGAACAACCCCACTCGCCTTTGCATGTTCCAAGAAGACCTACCCTTGCCTAACCACAACTCAGCCGCAATTTGTAACACTACACATACGATCCCGAGCTAGAGACTTTACCTCATTGGCTCCTCTGCTGCGCTTTCGAGTAAGCGCGGCTTGATTTCTTACCCAAGGCGCTGCTGTCACCAAAGGCTGTGCTGGCACCTTTTCCTGAACCATCACACGGAAAACTTGAGCTTATCACCCGCACAATACCTCTCTCTCTTACGACACTCTTCGATACCCAGTTCTCCTCATCTCCGGTTTGCAGAAAGCGATCGCGCTGGCATCGTGTACAAAACCAATAGTCGGCTAAGCACTCAACCAGAAGAGAACAACTTGATCTAGCCTCATCTCTACCCAGGTTCAACATCCATACACAGCACAGACAAAAGGACACGATGCGGCTGGAACAGGATCGCATGAGCCAAATCAAGAATTACATCTATATTGGGTCTTCAACGATATTGTTTATTACGTGGTGCCTGAGTCTCGCGGCCCTGACGCAGACAGGTGCCGTTAATGGGAGTATCGCATGGGCTTTTGGGCTGGTACGTCAATACTAAACAATCCAGAACGCAATGTTCTAACGACCTCGACAGTGTTTTCTCACAATACCTTTGATCTTGTACCAATCGCTCACACCAATATGGTCCCGAACCGCCCGATTCTCGCATCCGTATGCGCACTGTGTCGTTGACGGTCTTCTCGTTGTTTTATGGCTTTCAGCCTGGGCTGCACTAGCGGACTATGTGGTATCAGGAAAGGGCAAAGGTACATCCACGGGAAAGAATGCGACAGGGTGCGACAACTTTGCGCATGGTTCCGCTTCGAAATGCAGAATCTCAGAGGCTGATATCATATTTTCTCTCATGATGATGTTTTGCTTCATTGGCACAGCCTTTTTCAGTTTCAAGGTTATGATGGAGTTCAAACGGACTGGCGTTGCACCTAATGCACCTCATCTCTTTGGGCACGGAAAGGTTTCGAAAGAGGACATTTCGTATCCGCAGAAGACAGGATATGGGAATCATGAGGACGATGCGTTTGACGCTAGGATGAATCTAGGTAATGAAGAGCATGATAGACGCGAGAGTGGGTATAGTTTTGAGGCGACAAGAGTGCACGGTGGTGGTCCCGAGACAGCGTCCTATGGAGGGGCGTACGGAGGTTATGAGAGTGTACCAAATGGTAGTGATGAGCATGGATATGGGCAGCAGGAGCGTCCCACTAGTTTTGCTGGACCATTGGGGGACAACAGAATATAAGATCCAGCTGGATGGTTCAAGTGGGTTTGAGGTACCTCTTCGTATGTGATGCTCCTCGCGATTGAACTACTGTATCTTTGCTCCAAGGATGCTATTCTTCTCTTTCTGGAACAAAATCTTGCCAACTCAAGTCTTAGCTTGCTGTTCTCCGCTTCATGATCTGATCAAGATCACGTCTTTGCGTTCTAGCTCTGCCATGGAGGGAGCCGAGAAGCTTATATGGTTGGTTGGAGTATTCGGCGGCAACTTCTCCGAGGGTTGGACTCCAAGTCCACAAATCTGGGGTACATCCAAGAGCTCTTCCAGCTTCCATCTCCAAGCACTCTTCTCCTCTCCTCATCGTCAGCGGACAACGGTCCGGACCATATCAGTTGATCTTTCCACCCAGCTACACACCGCATAAAGTCAGTATTGCTTTGGGCAATATCTCCTTCAATGGCGCTTAAACTTTGCAGCCACGAGAGTGCTTGTGACCTCAACATTAATCGCATGCTTGCAGCACATCAGGAAGACGATATCATTGTTGACTGGAAATGACTGGGCGAGAACTCTTCCCACGTCCTGTGGCCACTTTCCCAGATCGTGGTGAATGTGTATTGCTGCCGTATGAAAATACCGTCGAGACGATCGTGAATTCCGAATAAACAGATGAATGTGACACCCCAAAAGCCACAGCTAGGCCTGGCTAGTGCCCGAAGCAAGGATCCCCATTTATCCACATCGACCAACCACCTGCTTCATATGTGCGTCGTCCCTGGCAATTAAGCCTATTATCAGCTGCCATATCCTGCAAGAGGAAAGGTACGCCTGTCGCCACTTGCATCTCGACCTCGAACCACCCAGGAGTCCAGTGCCGGAGTCCTCTCCATCGACCCCAGAATGAAGATGCTCCATCTGTCCATTTCGGCACGGGGTACCGAGCTCGACCCCATACGAGGCTGGGTATAGATATGGATCGAGCTCGTGTGAACTTGACCCATCTCTCTCCTGCACACAGACACCAAGACACCAAGGCGCTGATCTTCATATTACCGACAAGATGCCTACAGGAAAGCGAGTCTTCAACTGGTGAGCTTCTATCCCGAGAATGTGTTCGAGCGACCATACTGACTGATGGGAAGGTACATCTCGCTGGTTGCCGCGGCGTGTATGGTTCTTTATGGCTACGATGCGAGCGTTTACAATTCTGTCCAAGGATCCAAGAACTGGGTCGCGTATTTCGACAAGCCAAATGACAACTTGATCGGCCTGATCAACACAGCGTATACTATTGGAGCCATTATTGGCGGTTTCTTCTTCGGAGGTCCCGTCGCCGACTACCTTGGCCGCAAGGTCGGCATGTCAATTGGTTGTATCCTCGTTATCATCTCCACCTTCATTCAAGCGTTCACTCCTCGTCACCACCTCGGTGGCTTCATCGCAGGCCGAGTCATCATTGGGTTCGGTCAAGGGATCGCTTTGACTTCTGGACCCATCTACATTGGAGAGCTCGCTCCGTCCGAAATTCGAGGAAAGATCATGGCATTTTGGCAACTGTTCTATAGTGTCGGCTCTTTCATTTGCTTCTGGGTGGCTTATGCCACGGCCAAGTACAAGAAGAACATCGGTGATTGGGACTGGAAGACAGTCGTCATGTTCCAACTTCTCGTCCCTACCCTGATCTTGATTCTGATGCCCACACTTCCTGCCACGCCTCGATGGTGGATCAAGAGACACGGAAATATTGAAAAGGCACGAGAAGCTCTTAGACGTGTCCGCGATACCGATGAAGATGTCGAGCGAGAGATCATGGAGATCCGTGAAGCTCTTGAGTTCGAGAAGGAGGCCATCTCAAGTAACTATTCTGCACTCTGGAAGGATCGCTCAGTCCGGAAGCGATTGCTTCTCGCATTCATCATCAATGGTGGCCAACAGATCACTGGACAAGGTTCGCTCAACTCTTACTCAACAAAGATTTACCAGAAGGTGTTCAAAGACGCCAACACAATCATGCTCATCAATGCTCTCAACGCCACATTCGGTATCCTTTTCACTCTCAATGCCGCATGGACGGTTGATCGATTTGGTCGAAAGTTCTTGTTGATTGCGGGGGGCATCGGTATGGGACTTTGCATGATCATTGCCGCTACTGTTGAGACACAAACACCGACCCTTGCTGGTGGCGCGAAGTCACACGAAGTTTCGATTTCGATTGTCTTCTTACTCTTCCTCTTCATCTTCTTTTGTAAGTTCTCATCTCTTAAACCAAAGTGAGACAAGAAAAAGACTTGCTAACATCTAATCAATAGACAAACCATCCTGGGGTGCCACAGTCTGGATCTGGACTTCCGAAGTCTTTTCCATGAACGTTCGAGCCCAAGCTGTGGGCATGGCCTCCCAGTTCCAAAATGTTACCAACCTCATCGTCAACCAATTCTTCCCAAAGTTCCTCACCAAGTGTGGATTCTATGCCTTTTACATGTTTGCAGGCATCAATTTTCTACTGGCTCTCTTTGTGTTCTTCTACGTCCCAGAAACCAGAAAGGTTAAATTGGAGGAAATAGACGTCCTCTTTGGCGGTAACAACCACGTCGAGAAAGGAGCTAACCTTATGAACATGGCTAGCAGAGATGTCAGCATCGCTGAGCAAGGAAGAGGAGCTGATGACATTCGTGAGGCAAGAGGGCCGATGCATATGGATGACACGAAGGAGGTGGAGACTAGAATCGAGAATGTCCAGCGGTCAGCTTGAGTTGGACGAGAGGATGTTGATGGAAAACAGTGACGCATTCATTGTCATTATCGTGTAAGATCTCACATCTAGTATCGGAGGAAGGTGCATGTTCTTGAGCAGGCAGGAGCAGTCTTGGTGAAAGCCTAGACCTGCTGCAATCGGAATTGCTTTCACTCTTCCGTCCTAATATCCTAATGGCTTGAACACTACCTGCATCAGTCAGCTTTATAGCTTTCACGTACCGCTAATGGACAGTCATGGATATCTGAAGAGACGAGGCAGACGTCAGTCTCAACGCTGCGTTAACGTGAAATCTCTAATGCGTATTTAGGCCAGCGACAGCACATGCCTCTTCACGACCTCTCGCTCCGGCTTCCAGCTGTAGCTTTTCCACCTTCACTACACTCGGATCCCATCGCAGGTATACCTTATTATAGAAACGCTGACAACTTACCTCAAAGCATTGTGGCCGGCCAATCATCTCACAATTCTTTCACCTCACCACCTCCTGTTCAAGTAAGGTTGCTTACGTCACCGAGGAAAGACAGAAGACATACTGATTCGTTTGCTAGTTGCTCAATAACATGCTAGGTGCGAAGGCCAGGGCGGCAGAGTATCATGCAGCAAAAGCTGCTTCCGCCAGACAGCAGGCCAGCAGAGAAGCTGATGAGCATAAGTTGCCGCCTAAGCCTGCTCCTGTGTCTCTTAGCTCTTTCACCAGAACTGCTGCATACAATCGAAACAAAGGACAGAAGAACTACAAACCTCTGATATTATCAGAAAAGGAGGACAGAAGTGCTAGCAGTGTCGAACTTGAGACCGAACATACAAAATCCCCTTCCACTCCTGAATTTTCTGGACCACGGGCGGCCTCTCTGCCACCACCACGGAAACTTCAAAACAAGTCTGCTGAGATCGACCACAACATACAGACGCCTTTTAGGTACAAAAATCCACCTTCAGTCGTGCCGTTTGTACCGCGAAATATTCTCCAAGAGGATGCCTACCAATATATGACCCATCGCCATATTCCTTTCGCTTACATGTCTTATGCACATCCTCAACCGATCTTGAACCAACCGATGCCGGCCCCCCAATTTGGCTGGTACTACCCTTCCTACCTCGATGACTACGACCACTTATACGATCAAGCAGGCATGTCGTCCCTGGACCCATTTGATGAACGACCACACCCAACCCTTCAACACAACAACTCAAATGATTTTGATGCGGAGGTCAAAAAAGAGTTTTTCGAGGTTGCCCGGAACGTGCATGAGGTGAGGCCATATGTACTGCCAGAGTCAGCGTCAGAGAAAGAGTCATCTCCTTCAAGGCGAGATATGAGAGAGCCAGGCCTGCACATTTTCGGACCGGACGATATGACACCAACAAAGATCGAAGTCAAAGATAGGATACGACGCGAATTTTTCGCCAAGCAAGCACTGACTTCTCCCACACGACCTACTGTAGTGTCTGGCAAGCATGTTAGTACTCCTGAAATGCGCGAAGCGAAGGACAAAGAGAAGTCAGTGAATTCAATCCAGAGTCTTGCACAATTTACGAAAGACTCAAATGAAACCGCGCCGTTTCCCGAGTTCGAGGATTATGCTAAAGCTGCACCATATCATCATGGAACAGAGGCAGATTGGCCTTACCTAGGTCGAAGTGCAGATTCATACAAAACCACAACTGATGGATTGACACACAAGTCAATTAGGAAGGCGTCCTCTGAAAGCACAGCAGAAGAGAGGAAAGAGCTCAAACAAATGTTGTTGGACAGTCTGCTTCAGGAATCTGAGACGACTATTCGACCACCACCTGGTTTGGAACATGTTTCGATGGAACATCCTAATCTTAGCGGAGAGCAACCACAACAGGTCACAAACATCAAATTCCCATTGGTGGATGTCCGTTCTAAGGAATGGCTTGAGGTTCGACCAGTTACTGTGGCAGAACGACAGCGAATGCGTGATGTGATGAGAACCGTTGCTGTTTCGTCTATGTCTGACAAGAACGGCAACTCAGCTGCCAAAGCAGTAGGCATCGAGCGACAGGACCTGAGAAAGTGGCTGGAAGACAGCACTAACGCCCAAACCATTCGACGAGCTCGGGTCAATGAATTGGCAGAGGAAATGCAAAAGAAATGGGAGCACGGCGGGGCGTTTCGGTATTCGACTATGACTAAGGATGAAGCCAGTGTTCACGCCGGTACTGTCAAAGCCGTCACAAGCATCTTAAGCACTCTCAATTCTCATTCTGGAGATAGCAATGGCTCGCGCTCTTTAGGTTCTCGACCTTACTGTCAGCCACCAGAATACGCGATTGCGCGAGGGGTCGGACTCAAGGGCAAAACCGTTACGAGCCTGTTCGAGAATGACGGCGATGTCAGTGTGACAGCACCTCCAAGACTTGCCAGAGATCCACGCTTCCGACCACAATTAGAAGGGATGAAGGTTCGAGCAGACGAAGATCGAGTACCAAGATTGCCAGTCTATGCGGCCATCCGTCGACCATGCGAAGCAAAGCTTCGCAGCTTCTGATGGCACCGTCGATGAAGGACTCAATAGACGGGTGAGTATTAACAAGATTGACGGCGGTGCGAAGTAATGGCGACAATGGAGGGACGTAAACAGTAGTAGATACGTGAGGTCGTTTGACATACGATCAGTGGACTGTCCACATAGTAACGGAAATAGCGGAGATAAAAAATCAGCTATGATTTGTGGCGAGCACTTTCAAGACTCGTGACGCCCATGACTCGCGTTGATGTGGCCTGCAATCCGTGACATACACTCCGAATGGCGAAATACTAGTCTACGCATTTCATCTGTTCCTGACCTTGCCATCTCAAGTTTGCTTTCAATCCTATTACTGCCTTGTTCGTTCTGACGCAGGCTCTCACGACGATACAGTCTTACACCGCTGCTGCGGTCAATAGTCTACAATGGCCGCGAGCTTCCTTCGGCCAAACTTGCTGCGTCAGTCCCGAGCAGCCTACCAGTGTGCGCTATGTACATCACGAAGAGCAACCTTGGCGGTCCGACCGCGTTATACGTCGAAGTTAGGTCCATCAATATCGCGGTCTTATGCAACAGTGAATTCTGGTGACCCGAAACCACCAAAGGATGGGCAGAAGAATGAAAACAAGACGTCGAAGGATTCGCCATCCGACTCAGAGTCTAAGCAAGGCCTGTCACAGCCAGACTCTCAATCAAAGCAGACCGAAAACAACTCGTTGGGTTCAGATGCAGCAGATTCGTCGAGTGGCGACAGTAAAGCTCCTGGGTTCGTCGCCTTGAATGATGAAGAACTGAAGCAGATCAACGATGTAGCCAAAATGATCAAGAACGGTCTCCCAGCGTCGCAGGCTGAAGCAGTTAATGAAGCGGTTGAAGTTATCAAAAAGGGTGGCATACCACAAGATCTACGCGATGTCATTGAGGAGCGAAAGAAGAACCCTGACAAGAGGATGGACCTAAGCACAACCGTCAAGCTTGTTGGTATCTTCACCAAGATTTCACGCATGAGTGCGCAACAGATACGGGAGACATATGGACAGAGTCAGACTGCAAACAAGAGCACCAAGGCAGATGGCAAATCTGAGCCAAATCTCTTTGAGCAAAACACTGAGCAGGAGAATCCGAAAGAAAAGTCTCGACAGAAGAAATCTGAGTCTGGAAAATCTGGGCCGAAAGTATACGAGTTGAAATTCGATACTAGCACACTACTGATCTCAGCTTTCTTATCTTACTATCTATACCGGAGCTTGGTACCTGGTGAGGCATCAAGGGACATTACATGGCAAGAGTTCCGGACTACATTCTTTGACAAGGGGCTTGTTGACAAGTTGACTGTGATCAACCGCAACAAAGTGCGTGTTGAGCTTCATCGCGAGGCTGTGGCCAATATGTACCCCGACTCACCAGCTGGCCGGCCGAACTTCTTTTACTACTTCTCGATTGGTTCGGTCGAGAACTTCGAGCGTAAGTTAGACGAAGCGCACGAGGAACTGGGTATTCCGACAAGCGAAAGGATACCGGTTGCATATGCGGACGAAGTGCCACTGAGCGCTGCTATCTTGTCTTTCGGTCCTACGTTGCTAATCATTGGTGCTCTATTCTGGATGTCTAGAAGAGCAGCTGGAAGTGCCGGTGGCCAGAGTGGAATCTTCGGTATCGGAAAGTCAAGGGCGAAAAAGTTCAACCACGAAACTGATATCAAAGTCAAGTTTTCCGATGTCGCTGGTATGGACGAAGCTAAGGTTGAGATCATGGAATTTGTGTCGTTCTTGAAGGACCCCGGCAAGTACTCGCAGCTTGGAGCCAAGATTCCACGTGGTGCCATTCTGTCTGGTCCGCCAGGTACTGGTAAGACGTTGCTTGCTAAGGCTACTGCTGGAGAGTCAGGTGTACCTTTCTTTTCGGTCTCTGGTTCTGAGTTCGTGGAGATGTTCGTCGGTGTTGGTCCATCTCGTGTGAGAGATCTGTTCGCCAATGCGAGAAAGACCACTCCTTGCATTATCTTCATTGACGAAATCGACGCCATTGGTAAATCTCGAGCTAAGTCGAATTTTGGAGGCGGCAACGACGAGCGAGAGTCGACGCTTAACCAAATTTTGACTGAAATGGATGGTTTCAACACATCCGAACAAGTTGTCGTTCTTGCAGGTACCAACAGACCGGATGTGCTGGACAAGGCTCTTATGCGACCTGGTCGATTCGACAGACATATAGCCATTGACAGACCTACCATGGACGGACGAAAGCAAATCTTCCAAGTCCATCTCAAGAAGATTGTCACTCACGAAGACATGGAACACCTCACTGGTAGGCTATCAGCCCTCACTCCAGGCTTCTCCGGTGCCGATATTGCCAACTGTGTCAATGAGGCTGCTCTAATCGCCGCGCGTGCCAACGCTACATCCGTCCTGATGACGCACTTCGAACAAGCCATCGAACGTGTTGTCGGTGGTCTCGAAAAGAAGACTTTAGTACTTAGCCCAGACGAGAAAAAGACAGTTGCTTACCACGAAGCCGGTCACGCCATTTGTGGTTGGTACTTCAAGTATGCAGACCCGCTTCTCAAAGTCAGCATTATCCCACGAGGCCAAGGTGCTCTTGGTTATGCACAATATCTGCCAGCCGGTGGTAATGATGTCTACCTCATGAACGTCAAGCAACTCATGGACCGAATGGCCATGACACTTGGCGGTCGTGTCAGCGAGGAGATCTGGTTCGACACGGTGACTTCTGGCGCATCTGACGACTTCAACAAGGTCACACGTATGGCAACGGCTATGGTAACTGAATGGGGTATGTCCTCGAAAATCGGCTACTTGAACTACAAAGACGATGAGCAGCGACTACATAAACCGTTCTCTGAGGAGACAGCACGTAACATCGATTCAGAGGTTAGAAGAATTGTCGACGAAGCGTACCAGCAGTGCAAGGACCTGCTGCTAGAGAAGAAGACAGAACTGCAGGCAATCGCGGAGGAGCTGTTGAAGAAGGAGATGCTCGTACGGGATGACTTGGTGAGAATACTAGGACCACGGCCGTTCGAGGACCCGGGTGAGTTCTCGAAGTACTTCTCAGGAAAGAGTGCACCGCCACCACCGCCTGTGGAGGGAACTGACCCTGCTGGGCCTGAGGTTCCTGCACCTGCGTTCAAGAAGGTTGATCCTCCCTCTTCGTTATGATGAGCGATTGATGGATGGGACTTCTTTTGAGATTGATCTTTATCTTGGCATAGCGGTGGCGTTGCGAGATCTTTTAAGAGCTTTGTAAACTGCGTGAGTGGTGGTTCATAGTGTATATACCTTGAGTTTGCGAGTTTGTCACCATAAGGTGATGCTATAGCTGGAATGATTGAATCGCCACTTTCTGATCTCATGCGATGTTTCATGGTGGTCCCCGTTATCTGTCACTGCACCAAAAGCTACAATATAAGCTTGATTGGTAACGACACCATATCCTGCTGGTCAATCCATAAGCACTTTCCGGCATGCGGGTTAGAAGTTTTGGAAGCGTAACGTACGTAATGGGACATCCTCTAAGAATATAACATGAAAGTCTCATGATCTATGAGCCAAGTTGAGATTGTCTGAACACATGGTGATTCGGTCTCGAAACACCACTCACAACATGTCATGCATCCGTCTCTGTGATGAACACACAATCCTCAAATCGCGACAAAGAAGAGGCTGGAGCACATGACTTTTGGCGTTCGATTAGTGGACTTCGAGACGTCTGCTAGTCGATGATCACGCCGCTGTGGCGCCTAATAGGCTCTTCGCTTGTCCTGTCTAGGTCAAGTTGCATGCAAGCTTTAGCTTTCCCAGCCCACCAACTGAGTTCGGGTTTCTCAAACAAGGAAGACCCTGCAGAAGTGTGTATCTTGCCATTCACTTCTGACGACGCTGTACCAGCCTATGAATTTCGAGAACTAGCTGGGAATATAGAGGTGGTGGTTTGATGTTGTGAATGGTTCTGTTTGATTCATACAGAACTTCTCACCACTGATTTGTGCTCTCGTTCCAAGCTTCCGTTACCTTCATATCTTGTGCTTTCACTCGGTTGAGAACTGTACAGCATTCTATTGACTAAACAGCGACATCATCTACACCCCAACTAATATCAGCTACCTCCAATATCTAGCTAAAGATCAAAATCAAGATTCGAAGGCATACCTCACAAGCTCTTCGCGACCACCCGGATAATCAAAGCGAAACAACAGCCATCACGTTTATCTGACTCAGAGCTCAACCGCAGATCCACGTGCTCACGTTGAGTCGACTGACCGAGCCCCTCTCCATTTCAACCTAAGGGCAGGAACAAACAAGACCGAAGCTCCCTTCTCTCGACATTTCTAGAGTGTTGTGTGACGGCACCAAGAATGTTAGATTCTGTCTCCGATAAAACACACCCATGGCCTCTCGTTCTCGATGACACAAACATTCCTAGATTACTGCCACCTGTTTCATCTAGAGGACACACAAGATCCCGAACCACGATAGATCTACCACCTTTTACACCTAGAAGTTCTTCGCAGTCCCCGACGCGGTCAAGCACCTTTCTGCCATTTCTTAACACCTCCCGCTCACCTTCGCCTCAGAGAGTGTCACCTACTGAAGCAGCGGAATTTGCAGTCGAATGTACTGAAGAAGCACAGGACACCAGGCAGCGCCCTAGCAAAGTTGAAAGGCTTTCGAGTTGGTTCGAGGGAAGCTCCGAGCCAGTGAACATTGGTTTGGTCGCTTCTCCGAAGAAAGAGGGTCCTCAGCAATCGCTGTATAGTGTGGAAGGTGCAGAAACCATGTTTTCTGGAAGCCAAGAGTCTATCGATTCAAGCACGTCTTCACGGAGGCCAGCCGTGGCATCTGCGAATTCTTCACGCTTCAGTTTTTTCAGAAAATCTCAACCGGCGCAAGCCAAGCCACAAGCTGACGACCTGGCCAATGTGGATATAAAGGACATCCTCTTTCCTGAAGGACCAACTGATGAATTTTCACCTGCCGCCTTCAAGAATTTACAACAGAATGCTGAAGGTGCTTTGCGGCTATTTCAAACTGCCTATAAGGACAATCAAACTGCTTTGCGCAAAATAACATCTGAGAGGAATATACAATCAGATGAGATGGAAGCGTCAGATACACGAAACGAGCATCTGAAGATGCAACTACTTGAGATGGCAGAGCGAGCAGCAGAGCAAGAGAAGCTCATTGCTTCCCTTCAAGCTGAGGTTGCGCAAAGAAAAGTGAACGAGACAGCCCTTCGCAGCATCCGCGTCATCACCGACCACACTTCGACCGATCAAACTACAACACAGGACCACTATACGCAACGCCCACCAAGACCACAGCCATTCCGAGCGAATCGTTCCTCCGATATCTCCTATACCGACTCACTCGACTCTGCCTCTGTAGATTTGAGTACTACTGCTTCCATCTTCTCCCACGACCAAAACAACGATAGAGATCTACGCTCCCCAGGCACATCGATCGGCTGTCCAAGTCCCGTGATGAAGCACGCGTGTGTGGTCGTGACGCCAAACATCCATAATCCGCCAGAGCACTTCGAGCCTCCGATGCCGCAATATACAGAGGTTGTGCAGCAGGTCATGGAGTGTCAGAAGTGCCATGGATTAAGACCTCACGAAGCATGGGAGGTCGTCAGTATGATGAAGATGGAGAGTACGATGCTGAAAGGACGAATTACTGAGTTAGAGCTTGCACAGCATAGCGCTTTAGACCTGTTGAGCTGTTTGAGCATGGACTTCAAAATTTGACGAAAATCATGCAGATCACGGTTACGACCTATGCGACACGAAAAGAAGCAAGAATGAAATGTCAGATGAGAACACGAGGAGCGAAATCCCGCATCTGATACGAAAATTGTATGATATTGGGTTGTTTTCAAGCATGGCGAAACGGAGAATATGGTCGATATACTGAATGATTCAAGTCGTAAACCACATGGTACGACACAGCATGTGTAGGACTTTGTTTGGCGATATAATGTCTGCTATATACCCTATTTAACCAGACGATGAGTTGAGATACTATCATGCTGGTATAAGCACGAGATATATGAACATAGCATTTCTTTACTACAAAAACGCCGATATGAATAGTAGGCATAAACCATGAAATCTTTCTTCATATTCCTATGAGCCTTGACATACAGTACGTAGTTTACTTTATTACTTACATGTGGGAAAGGCAACACCGTTCCAAGGTACAGAACCACAGTACCACAAAGCCCGAGTCTGTGAGCGTTCAACGCTACCCGTAATTGCGGCGATGAAAGTCCATACGTGCCAGCTAGCATACCAGATTCACCTAAGAAAAAGGAGGCTGGACAAACAGGGTGAATTTGCACCGCCACATTGGCAACAACGACACGCATGCGCCACTTTTCCTGCCACCTTCTTGCCCAGCCTTCTTTCCTCGACTCGACTCGAGTCCACTTTACTGTACGAGTAGAAATGTTTACTGTCCACCGCGGTTTGTTTCTCGCTGACGCAGGTTGTGGATTTGCCCTGAATCGATATTTGATTGATTGATTGATATCACTTCTTGTGTCATGATCCATGATTTATGATTTGTTGTTGTTAACGATACGTGAGAAGTGAGTGAGTGATATGCTAACATCTTAACTCGTGATATCGAGCAACTACTTCTGACTCCTCGAATTTGCTTGTTTAATTTCGTTTGTACGGTGCCAGCGTTGAAGGCAGAGCGGCACATCGTACCTACACTGTTGAAGGAGAGTATTTGTTTGATCGTCTTGGAAATGTCCTTCCAAGGCCTGACGCCAGAAGCGCTCGCAGCGCGCTCAGACTCGAAGAACCCTGCCACAACATGTAAAGGGTTAACCGCTAGTGGACGGCCGTGTCGTCGTGGATTGGCCGGGACGCCGGGTACTTCGCCTGCATCATCACCGATTGAGAGCGGTGATGGAGATGGTGATGGAGATGGTGATGGGATTGGAGTGGTTGCGATTCTCGATGAGGAGAGTGCTGCTGCGTTCTTTTGTTGGCAGCATAAGGATCAGGCGGAGAGTTTGGTGCAGAAGTTGAATGGGGATAGGAGACGGACGACGGTTGTGCCGTTGCGGGAGAGGAGTAGTATTGATACTTTGGCTGAGAGGGTTGGGGTGTTGGATTTGGATGGGGAGGGCGAGAGTGGTGTTGCGTTGCCAGATATGCGTTCGCAAGGGTTGACGAGGCATGAGGTGCAACGGCTGAGTGGAAGGGCTGGGTCTCGTGGAGTTAATACTGACCGACATGGAAGGAAGCAAGTGAAGAGACGGGATAGACTGCCTCAGGAGTGGCAGCATATTCAGGGACCGTTGATGAGTGTGCCGGAAGAGGTTATGCAGGATGTTTTGCTGCAAAAGGTGGAAACTCGACCGAGACCAAGACCTAGACCGAGTCAAGTTCCGCAACAACGGAGACATGGTCGCTCGAATGTGAGGGCTTCGTGGGGTTGCTGTATTCGTGCTGATGATGATTACAATGATGATGGACTGCCACCTAGGAGACGGGAAAGGAGGGAGTACCAATCTGAGCAGAGAAGGCCAAAACCACATTCTAGTCGCCCCTCGTCCCACCAAGCGAATGGCACTATGAATGCAAAAATGAACGCAAGACAAGCTGTCCCACAAGTCCCTCAAATGCAAGAACGAGTATCGCAGAATTGGCAGCCGCATTCTCAGATATCGGAGCCTCCACCAACTCAACCTTTAGTTTCCTCACCATCATCGTCTTCACCACATACCAAAACGCAATCTCTCCTTTCACTGATACCATCCAACCTCGATCCGACCACGACATCCCAGCTCCTTTCCGAGCTCAGTAAACCACTCCCAACAGACGACGAACCAGGCTTCATCTACATATTCTGGCTAACACCAACCTCCGACCCCTCCAAGCCAGACGACGACATCGCCTCCACACTTCTCGACAACGACTCACTATCCTACCAGAACGATGATGGTCTCTATCCATCCTTACAAAACCCAACATCCTTACGTTCCCGTCATCAATCTAGAGCAGATTCATCACCACGCCGCCGCAAAGTCGAACTCACAGCGCAAGCCTTAGCTCGTTTCGCTAGCACAAAACGCAGCGACAAGAGAGACTCACCAGACAAGATCTTACTGAAAATCGGCCGAGCGCAGAACGTGCACAGGCGGATGACACAGTGGACGAAACAGTGTAACCAGAATATCACGCTTGTTCGGTATTACCCTCAGCCTGCATCTACACCTGCGGATCCGGCTAGTCCGGGTGGCGTGAAGGTGCCGCATGTGGTGCGTGTGGAGAGGTTGATTCACCTGGAACTCAGGGGTTTGGGGATGGGCAAGAAGGAGCTTGAGAAATGCGCAGAATGTGGGAGGGAGCATAGAGAGTGGTTTGAAGTTCCGGCCACAAGGGACGGATTGAGGGTTGTGGACGGTGTAGTTAGAAGGTGGGTTGGTTGGGGAGAAAATGCGACATGATCATACTCCATTCATAGAGACCAGCTCGAGTAATGCAACGTCGTTGGTTCAACTTCATTCGTTCCATGAGCCGCCTCATAGCCAATCATCTCAACCAGTAACCCTCCCCAATCTCACTTCCGCTGCACAACACCCACACCCACTCACCTCACCACTCTTCGTAGCCCCCTCACTCAGGAAACATCAACCGCACTATCCCTCCTCTCTCCAGTCTGACTCTCACCCTGACCTTTGTTACCATCATCATTATCACCACCCCTATCCTTCCCCTCCTTCTCCAACCTCTCTGCCTCCTCCTTCTCCCTACAAGCAGGACACTTCCCCGCCCGATTATCCTCCAACACCTCCTGCTCCGCACAGTATATAGCATTTGCATGCTGGTAGAGGACCACAGACTCGCTGTGGGAGGCGGGGCAGGAGGCGTATTTTGTGATCTTTATTATGCACATTTTTTCTTTCTGTGCGTTTGATCGGTTGAGGAGTGGAGTTGAAGTGAGAGTGAGATGAGAGTGTTTGATCGGTTTGTTCGTTTGTTTGTGGTTTGGACGGTTGGTTTCTTTGGGTTGTGTCTTGGATCGGTTGTGGCTGTGGTTGTGTTTGTGGTTTTGTGTTTTGGTGATGATGGACGGAGTTTGAGATGGGTTTTTGTAGGGATGGACATGGTTCATGGTGTCACTTTGCAAGAGCTCATGTTGATATCGACATTGAGATTGAGATCGGTGAAGTGGTGGGTTTTGGACACGAAACTGGGATCGATCTTGTGATTACGAGGCTGGGTGTTCTCAGTCCCAGTCATCATCTTCATCTGTAACCTTCTGCTTGCTACCTTTAATACCACGTCTGATGCTCCTCCTGCTATTGACCTCGTCAAAATCATCGTCGTCCTCATCAGACTCTCCCTCATCCGTTAACAGTTTCTTTCTCAGCAAACCCCAATCGAACATCCTCTCCTCAAGAGCTCTAGACACCTTGACATCCCTCTCCCTTCCATTCCAGCAAATCCCTTCAAATCCTACGACCTTTCCTTTGGCAATACCCTTAGCAAAGCCGATAACACAAGGCAGCACTCTAACTCCAAGCTTCTCAACCACGAATGGTGCGTGAGTGACATCGATAGTCCCGAATGCGACTTCCTCACCACCTGCCTCGCCTAGACTGTGTCTCTGTGCGATACGGTCTAGGTGTGTATCCATGGTGGCACAGCGCGCAAAATCTGGATGTCGAAAGTGGACTACTGCTCGCTCGTGCTCTGTCGTGAAGCGGAGAGTTTCGTCATCTGACTTTAGAGTTACGTAGAAATCTTGCCTTGTTGTGGTGGCGGGAAGTCTGCTGCTTCCACTTGTTGAGGGGTTTTGTGCGGTTGCTTGAAGTTCTGATAGTCTTTGTTGGTATTCTGCTGTGGTTGTGTCGTCTGCTTCTGCTTCTAGTTCGGCGAGAATTGCATCTGTGTCGTCCTCTTCATTGTCCGCTATGGACGAGTTCTGGACTCGTGGCTGTGCCATTGTGTGTGATTAGTGAGTGTTGATATTGGAGATCTAGACTAGAAGTAAATTTTAGTCAATGAGGGCGACGATGGTCCATAAGAGGAAACGAAAAAGGGGAAACTTTGAAGTCAAAGTGGTCGCTAGTGCCAAGGAGCTAGGACGAAACCAGTAAGCAACGATAATGGTAGTGAATGTACCATCAAGAAAGCTGACGTTCTTAATGCGACTTTCACTGTGAATACACAATGGGATAGCAAAGAAGAGGTTAAAGACTTGAGGCTTGGATATCTACCCTTTGGAGGTTATGAGTGTGGCTCAATTCAGACCAACTTCTAACAAACACCACAGCCTTCCAATGATTGTAACGAGGTCAAGATCGCAGAGGTAGGCAGATGTCAAAACACGTCGCTCAACGAACTCTGTGAGCTAAGATGGAAGCGTGGTCTGCAAGGAGACTATTGGTCCCCAGGATAGTCAATACCATTGTTTTGTTCCTCAAAAATGCCCCGAACCTGGTTCATCTAGAAAGTCCAATTGAGCGTGAAAGAAAGATATTGCCATAATCGCTCTTATGGAACCTGACAGACATCTCTGTCTCCTGTGCCTGCTTTGAATCAATATCAGCACACTACAACCAGCAGCATAGATCACAATTATTAGTGGTAGATCGTCTTCATCAACGTCGTGGTTCGATATCGTCACGTGGACAGCCACACTAGCAGCCGAAATTGTGGATTCTTGTAAGTCTTGGCACGAAATCCCACAAGGGCACTTTCTTGCATCCAAGAAGATTGTTAACACCATCCGTTCTAGTCACGTAGACCGCAGCAAGTCGTAGACCTCGAACATACGATACAATGGCACCTCCAACACAGAAACCAAAGGGTAAGCCACCGTCCAGAAACAGATGCGCATCTTTGCAAGCACATCTACTGCTATGCGCAATACTCGGTCTTCAAGATCACAACTGACAGACCAATCTCAGGTTCCAACCCAAAGAAGGGAAGCGCGAAGGCTCGTGATGCTGCCAAAGCCACCCTCAAGGGTGTTCAATCCCACCAAGCAAAGAAGCTCCGTCTCAGCACAACCTTCCACCGACCAAAGACTCTCCAGCTATCGCGCGCTCCAAAATACCCACGAAAGTCTGTTCCTCACACACCCCGTCTCGATGCCCACAAGATCATCGTCCACCCTCTCAACACCGAGAGTGCCATGAAGAAGATCGAGGAGAACAACACACTGGTATTCATCGTGGATGTCAAGGCCAACAAGCGACAAATCAAGCAGGCATTGAAGAAATTGTATGATGTCGACACAGTGAAGATCAACACCTTGATCCGACCGGATGGATCGAAGAAGGCATTTGCGAGATTGACTGCTGATGTCGATGCTTTGGATATTGCGGCTACGAAGTTGAGCATTGTCTAAGCGATTGCATTGCATTTCCACACAACTCTATTACCACGATCCACGATTTCGAAGTGTGTTTACGACGGTCCTTACGGACTGAGAAGAGATGATTCATACATGAATCCGGACACATGACAAGCCGTGGTCAATCAACGTGGCCAGCGCTCCAGCCGACATGCTATGCTTGAGCATGATCACAAGAGCAAGGTCGGGTTGCAAATACTTTCGTAGCACTCGATTGCACAAGAATTTATATCAAGCAAACTGAAAATCCGGACGGTCGGCTCTTTGCAAGAGCTGTACGCAGTTGGTGCCTCGAGAGAGGCTTTGTATTCCCTTATTGTTTGTCATCCTATGTTATGGGTATCAGTATCGTAGAAGTTGTTCGTAGTCTGCAGTGCGTGTTCCCGTATCAGAAGAAATTCCCTTCGATGTAAAACCATTCACCGCCCAGCCAGTCGACTCAAGAGGACAGACGTTCTGTGACGAAGTACATTTTTAAGGCCTGAAACCACGCAGGTCTTCATACCCTCAAATTGTCTTAGTGGTGGTGCAACATATGAAGATGGATGTCTCTTCGAAGCCAGACCATGCTTCCGTGCTAGGTGGTCAAGGTGTACCAGCGGCCAGTAAGTCAGACATATAGACCGTCCAGTACGAACCTGACTTCTTAGCAGGGATGGTCGAAATAATTGCTCTGCTGAGCGTGCTTCAGTCAGCGGCAAATTTCTTTGCTCCAGTAATCCTTCAGTCGATTTCTGTGCAGCCACCTCAGTCACTACTAGCACACCCCCGACACCCACAATTAACACACTGAATCCCACCCCCACCAACCTCCTTCCCACCCCCATCCTCTTCCCCGGTCTCCCCACCACCCTCCTTCCTCCTCAACCCCGCCTTCGGCACTCTACAAACACACGTCCCCCCAAAATTCGTCTCCTTAGTCTGCACACACCGTAAACAACACAACTTCTCATACCCCTGCTTCTTCCACTTCGCAATCAGATTCGCATCCGCATACCCGTTCTTCAGCAGCCATTCGTACAACTGTTTTGAAATCGCATCGCGTGTGTAGTACAGGTCGTATATGTAGCGTGAGCGGGCGTGTGAGATTTGGAATATGGGCCAGAGGGTTTCGTGTTTTTTGAGGCCGTCGGTGGTTGCGTTTTGGGCGTCGCGCATTTTGTTGGCGTAGGAGAGGAGGGTGTCTTCTATGTCGTCGAAGCCTTCGGGGGGTGCTTTTTTGGTTTTTGCCGAGCGCACTGGTGGCATGGTGAGGCGGAGGGACGGATGTATTTGTTGGACGGAGTAGTGATCGGCTGTTGAGTCGTGCGAGGACGGGGGTTGTGGTGGGCTTTTGTCGCAAAAGTCGTTAGGTGTGGAATGGAGTGTTGCACAAATGCTGTACAATGGTAATAGTGGTTGAGCGCACTTTTCGGTAGGCTATCGTGCACTTTGTGAAGGTGTGAAAACGCGAGATGAAGTGGAAAGGAGTGGCTCTTTAAAGTGCGCAATCACAATACGGCTACAGTTCGTTGGTAGGCTGCGGAGGGACGTTTGAGGCCGCAAAATAATTTGTCGGAAATAGACGTCAACCTTTGGCCGTTGGTGAGCCGCAACAGTCTTTGCCTGGCGTCGGCTATGGATACGGCTAGTCTGTATTAAGATAAGAACGAAGAGGGCGGCACGCTAGAATTAGCTAGCCCAGTTATGCCTTTCCTTACACACAAAAAAAATTCAGAGGTTAAAGCAGCAAAAAATGCAAAAACATTCAACAGCTGGGATTCGCTGGTGGTCACCCACCCAACTACTAGCCAGTCGGCAGTCGGCTTGAGTACAGGTGATCGAACGGGAACCTCTATTTTCCGGCTCCTATGGTCGAATGCGAAGACAATAGGTGGTGTGATAGTACAAAACTCTCTATGGCCGCCCGATCAATGTACCTGGAGTCGCCAATAGACCCATTCAATGGTACCATACCATCTTTGCCACTATGTCTTTAACCCCGTCACGAAGCGCTTCTGTTAGAGCGCCAAATGTTCGAAACCACCAGCTTCGCACATCCCCTGGCCTCCTTGTAGCACCTCTCATTATCTGCTTTCACGGCTCGGGCTCAGACCCGCTTCCGTCTTGGGACAATCTCATTGCAACTCTTGTCAAGTCTTATCGTGTCCTCCTTCTGGACCGTGGTTCCGAAAACCCAACTCCAGAGGAGGATTTCCCAGTAATGCTCGACTACCTCAGATTGCATGAGTTGAACCCTCCTTATGTGCTCGTTGCACACTCATATGGTGGGGCCTTTGCGAAGCTCTTCTTGCATCGACGGCTGAAAGATGTTGCTGGGTTAGTACTCGTGGAGACCGGTCAGGAAGGTGGACTGTCAGTTGAGGTGCGCCAGTTCTTGAACAAGAGATATGCTCTCGGCGACTGCCCAATAGTCGTGATCAGAGGAAATTCGCTGATTAAACATTGGAAGGATCTGAGAGTATCGGAAGTCGCTGCAGAGAGTCAGGAGGAGAAGCAGAGGCTCAGAGAGCAAAGGGCGTGGCTTGAGGCTGCTGATCGAGAGGACGAAAAGTTAAAGAAGTCGCAGCTAGCATTGTCAAAAAACGCGAAGTACGTGTATTTGCCTGATTGTGGGCATGGTGTAGTCAGGGAGAGCCCAGAAGTGGTTGTTGAAGCGGTGAATTGGATAATGGAACAACCTACCTTCACAAGTACAAGCAAGAAATCCAGATCAACAGTACCATTCTGGAAGACATGGTGGGATTTCCTCTGGTAAGGGAAGTCAGGAAGTGCCCCGAAGCTAGGTCCTCAAAACATGTTCACATCAACTCCACATTTCCCGGCCTCGTGCAAACCAATATATACTAACACCAGCGAAATTCAAGCAAAAAAGTCCCACAGGCAAAGTCGTTGCATCAAAGTAGACATGGCCCAGTCAGGACTCCCTCCAAAAAAACGAAGATGGAGTTGCAAGAGGAACAATTTAAGCAAGATTCCGCCCCTGTTCAAGTAACGGGGCAAAAGGACACGACCCGCAAAGATAAATCTGACTTCCATGCAGCAACAATAGACTTGAAGTAGGACCTTTCTCAATAAGATTGAGTTTCTGCTTTTTGTCGCGGGTTCGAATCGCAGGAGGGTAGGAAGGTGATTGTTTCTATGGCCCGATTCTGAGTACCTGCCAAAAGCTACCCACCTTCGAATAGTGCAAATGCGTCGAGCTCTGACACTGCTTGCCCAGTGCCCTGTACTCGCTCTCATGACCCTCGATCCTCATTCTGCTTCATTCGAAGAGCTTGCCCCCCCATGTCGAAGATTCAACCACCATCAGGTGCTGCCCACTTCTTTTCAGCGTCTTTACTTTTACAATTATCGTACTTCTGGCTGACCGACAAGCTTCGACACCCAAAAATGCAAATTCCAATCAGTCATATCTTATAGTCAGAGATTGGCTTGGCGGTATTGCTTTGGCTTCGAGGTTGTTGGTTTCTCAACTTCGTGGATTCCAAAGAGAGTCAGTCACGAAACACTCTCGACAGTCGTAAAGCCTTTAGCTCCATTGCTTTTAGTCCGGAGCCATAGTAGATTGGAGATTCAGAAAACGTCTGTTGCTGATAGTCCCTAGTTAGCTAGTAGTTCAGCATATCCAGAGACAATCTATTCTAGACTGAACAACAATGAGCTAAAGCATATAAAAGATTGTAAATCCAGCTTAAGGAGTAGGAACCACGACAGCCAATACCATTCTAGTTCCAGACCAATATACGACACGGTATATGCCAAGACGACCATTGAATCATTGTTGTGGCTTCAATTGAGCACGTCAAGGAGAATTGATCAAAAAGATCAACCTGCGAAGGTCAACACCTGGTGCTACGGAGTATATCTACACTGTCATCACATCTTCCATATACCGAAGTTCACCCGATCAATCGCAGTCGCAGCCTCGTCCCAAAATTCCCATATCTGCAACTCGCCGTACATCCTCACAATCATCCAACCACTGCCCCCTCCATCAGAGCTATTCAACAACAATCTATCGAGCTCACAAATACCACAAAACCCAACAACAAAAAACTCCCAACCACAACCACAACAATGGACGACGACACCCTCACCATCTCCCCTGAAGAAATCCAACGCCTCTCCCCCTCCGACCCCTAATAGAAATACGTCCGGACAAATCCAAGCTCGTCCAGGATCCTCCAGTCTTCGAAATGCTTACGAACCCAGTCCCGCACCTCTGTCTCCACCACCAACCGACACAGCTCGACGTTTTTCAACTGCACAGGCTACCCCTCCTCCTTCTCGACCGCACAACTTTGGAGCGATCTACGGTCAGCCATCACGTCCAGCTAGCCAGGGAGTTTCAGACTCGTACCATTCCTCAAAGCCAAGTCTCGAGAAAGGACTTGATGACCTTAGGAAGGCACTGAACGTAGGGGGCCTCTTCTCACAACCTCAAGCTCAATAGACCTGATAACGTATGGTCATTACTGGCAATTCTGTATGTGCTAGAGCCAGCTATGATGTCTTCTCGATACTGACCTGGTAGGGACTCACCAACTATTGAATCATATCGGATAACATCTACTGAGCTACTACGACGACGGACCTTCCACAGACACTGACAAGATATTATTTCCAAAACTCTTGGAGGATTGACTTGATTGGGACGATCTTGATATGTCTCATGCTTCACGATACAATACCATACCTTAGTTATGTCCTCTGGAGAAATCTACTGATAGCTCAATGTCATTCATTAATATTTATCTTTTGCCATTCTCAAGTTCCTGTGATGTGCGGAGATTCGTGTAAAGTATTGGTACAAGCAAATGGCTCTCGTTTGTACAGCGTGGTTCCTTCGTTGCTCTCATTCCTTCTCCAGTCTTGCACGTAGCCAACTTGGATCGTCCACTTGTGGCCAACATAAGGACCACTTTGGCCTTCGCATGTACCCGAGTTCGAACCACTAACGCTGCTGCAAGCAGATTCATGCTCCCATCAACCACGCAAGCGCATTACCCCTCAAACATAGTCGTGTAAAAAGGCCCCAGGTTGCGCATACACAAGCATCCCCCCCAAAGTGCAAGCGACTAAATCAACCATCAGTGTCCTCCTCACTCGCTGCATCCAACCCTGTCCATATTATGAAGATGTCAGGTATCACTATTGCTGCGACCGCATCATCTCCAAATGTCGCAAAACCGCGAGATTCGAATCCATAAACCTATCCACGCAGTTCCTCATACATGTATCTTCCTTCGATGTTAGTCGTCCACTCGAAATTGAGCCGCGGATGCATTTTTTGAAGCAGGTTTCTGTGAACTCGTGGATTGCTGTTTGTTGTTAGTACTTGCGCTTCTAGAGGATATGTACATGTGGAGTGGTTGGTGGAGATAGGGCGGTAGTGGAGAGGGAAAGGACGTACTTCGCTGAACTTGTGCTTCTTGGTTCTTGGTCTGAATGAAGTTCTGGAGTTCTCGTTGGTCGGTGGGGGAGAGGCGTTGGATTTCTTCAGGGGAGATGGTGAGGGTGTCGTCGTCCATTGTTGTGGTTGTGGTTGGGAGTTTTTTGTTGTTGGGTTTTGTGGTATTTGTGAGCTC
>Ga0115846_100054_pt1 | contig 45863 bp, 46 predicted proteins | sample InSIn5gowninarea_2_FD_83860 | JGI IMG/M metagenome (GOLD analysis project Ga0115846, IMG submission 83860) | reverse complement strand
ATGTGGTGAAGGTTGTCTTGATGTGGATGGAGATGACCCGGGGGGGGTTGAAGCAGGCGGAAAGTTGTCTGTAGGTGTTGAGACATCTATAGTGAGGTTTCTGTCACTCTTCCTGCTGCCTGCTGGCGTTGTTTCTACCTCCTTGAGAAGTGATTGGAAGAAGCTTGGCACCGGTAGACTATCATTCTGACGATCATTGTTGGCTGGTGCGATTATAGGAGGATCAGGCATGCGACGAGCGCTCGTAGATGATTCTCCTCCAGCATCTGAAGAAGCGTCCGCAATATCTTGCGCCCTTCTCGTCCTAGGCCTTTTGAGCTTGCGCTCTGGCTCAGGCCCAGATTCAGCTGGTGATGCTGGCGCAGATTTACGTTTCCTTGATCCAGGACTTGCTATCACATTTGTGTCGTTCTCTTGCAGCTCTTTCGCTTTGTCAAAAGCATTCCAAGCTCGAAGTTCATCCTGTGATTCTGGTGGAGGCGGAGCACGGTCCAGGAGGGTTGTAGCTGTATCTCTAAATCTGGCAGCTCCACCCAACCTTTCTGCGATATGGAAACGACGCTGCCACTGCGCAAAGTCTCGCCGTTGAGTTTCTGTGCGTTGTACGTTATTTCTTTGAGGTTGACTGACTTCGTCGTCGAAAGGAAAGTCGAGGTCGAGATTGAGGTTGTCCCACACACTCTGCCATACTCTTGCCCAAGCTTCACCCGACCCATCACTTCGCTGGCGTCCTGGTCGAGCTCGGCGTCTTCGTGGACTGGTAGCAGCAGGAGGCGAGTGGTGTAGTATTTGATCCTCGACGCAGAACTGGCAGAACCACGGACCAGCCGGGACAGCATTGAGTCCAGCACAATAAGTATGACACGATGCATTGCATCCATCACACAAGAGGAGTAGTTCATCCTCGCCATATTCTTCGCAGAAGATGCAGGGCTCTATAGCGGGCTCATCTCCATCCACATCAAGACAACCTTCACCACATCTGGGACCGTCATCTCCTCCTCCAAATTACCACTCTCGACCATCTTCACCTCCACCACTAACCTCACGTATCGAGCCTGTCTACGCAATGCCATCACAGAACCACTCTCCCTCAGCACGAATATCAGGATCATCAGACTCTGATGATGGTGCTCCCGATACAATCTCCAGGTATGTAAAACCCCGCCCTGCCTTAAGGCAAGCACTTCCTACTCCCGCAAGTGGTTACAAAACAGCACGTTTGCAAAAGCGAAGGCTGAGTGCCATAGCGCCCCGAAAGCTTCATGCTCGATCTGGCCGACGGCACGCCGCCTCCGATGCCTCCTCGAACCTTTCGTCGCTCGCGATACTCCCTCTTCCTCATCGCTGTCCTACCAGACTTACGCATGCCAACACCCTCTCGAGATCGTCGCTTACCAAGTCTGCTAGCACGCATCCTGCATCTCGGCGAAAAGATAAATACCTCATGTCTTCACCACAACAGCCGTCCATCTCAGTGGCGACAAAAAATGAGGTCAGAGAAATGGTCAAAGCTGTCCTCCGGCCAATATACAAAAGTCGCAAAATCAATACGCAACAATATACGGACATTAATATGAGTGTGTCGCGGATGCTCTATGAACGTGTAGGTGAGGTCGGTGGCCTGCTAGACGACGATGAAAGAGAACGATGGCGTGCTGTTGCCGCTGAAGAGGTTGATTTTGCTGTCAAGAGACTGGTCGATGGTTCAGACCGGATACAGCTTTCAGATGAGGCTGGGTCTGAACCACAGCAGATGCCACAGTCTGATCAAGTCAGGGCTGCGGCATGAAGAGGACGTGATAATGAGGGATTGACGACTCGGATGGCGTTTGGCTTGATTGGCGGATATTTGGATTCCCTGGATATGATACCCCTTTGTTTGTGAATGGAATTGTAGCTATGTGATGTTTCAGCATCATGGTGTGCATAGGGAATAGGAATAGGGCTTGGGAATGGGAGGAACTTAATGACATAATTTCAATGGACTCTACAAACAGACTATCTCAATCTTCGTCGCTATTGTGCTTGTACTGCAGTAGTGCTGCGCAAAATATCACTCCCTGAATCAAGCTCAACTGTCCATGTAAACACCTTTCTCGTGACGCAAAGCACCTCCACCGCGGTCCTGACCTTTCCACTCAAGCCATACTATTGCCAGTCCATACTCCACAGTCGAACCATCGTCTGTTCCGTTCTCAAGAATGTCGCTGTCCTTCGCACTTCGCAGTCTAACCTCTGGAAGTAGTATGCGTGCAAGATACCATCTGCTCTTGTACTGTTGCTCAAGGTTAGGTTCAGATATAGGTTCTGCTATAATAGCATGGTGACCGCACCAGCCTTGCAGGTTTGCGCTTGATCGTCCAACTGGAAACTACCGCGAGCGTCGTTGAGTACTGATTGTCTCGGCCTCTCGAGCAACTAAACAATGGGCCTGATGCTGCATTGCTCCTTCTCTTCCGGGATGCTGGAGCTAATGCGTGGCCAGCACGATATGTGTGACAACAGTCTTCAACTATCTTATCCCATATGCATCTCCTGAGCCAACCTCCTCTTGTCTCATTTCCCTCGCAGGTTCCCCTCACTTCATTTCACAACAACGCCAACAGCACCTTCCAACTCCCCCTCCATCCCCTTCATCTCCTCACTCTTCCCAACCACCGCAGCCGCACCCTCCACGTCCCCCACCACAGCCTCCAACCCTCTCAACAATCCTTCAATCTCCGCTCTTTGACTCGTAATTGCATCCGCTACGCTTGCGTTATCCGCTTGTATCGTCGTCAGTGAATCTGTGATTGTGCTGGTTTGCTCGATGAGGAAGGGGCCTAGATGTGCGGCGAGCAGGGAGGCGGGAGGAAGGAGGTGAGGCGGTGTTGGTGGTGCGATTTGTGTTGTGGGAGTGGGATCGGCGGGGTTCGACGATGAAGAGGAGGTTGTGGTAGAAGCGCGTTCTTTACGCCGTCGTGCATCTGCTATTAAGTCGTCGAGTTCGTTCAGGCTGGCGATGACGTCGCGCTCGTCCATTAGTGCTTGGAATTCGCCCTATATTCGCAACAAGAATATAACATCAGCCTCTTACTACTCATACACAACTTTTACACTCTCAGCATCTTCCCCTTGTACGTGGTACTATTGTGTACTTTATGCTGTATATCTCATCGCACATACCTTACACATCTCCTCCAACTTTCCCACAAAATCCCGATGTAGGCCATCCAGCGCAGCCGGCACGTATTTCGCAGGCGTAGGGAAACATTCTGCAAAGTTGGCGTAGGAACAGGCGCGTAGGGTGTGGGAGAGGGCGGAGTTGAAGACGTTTGCGAGGGCGGTTGCGCGGGGGCCGGGAGCGCGGGCGGTTGGTGGTGGTGGTGGGGAGGGTGAGCGCGGCGGTTCTGAGGGAGGTGTTGCGGATGGCATGGCTGTGGTGGATGAGCGTGTTGGGTGTATGGGAAGGTGAAGGATGGACGAGGTGGTGTTAGAGCTGGAGTTTGGGGAGTAGTCATAACAGATTACTGCTTTTGGTGTAAACACGCGCTAGGCCGTTTCCGGCAGGCTAAGAAGACTTGATCGTTCCTTCCAACCCAGTTGACCTTTTTAATATATCCTAGCTTTGACAATGACACTCTCGGGGTACGAGTGTGGTGGCTGTACCAAGTCAAAGCTGTATACATATCCTCATCATTTCATTACGTTCCCTGAGTATCGCGCTTCCGACTACTATACTTGTTGTGATAGAGAATGAGCAGCAGGACGTCAGATATACGAAGTACAAGGCACATACAACAGTAGTTGAAATTCGTTAATAGTCCTGAAAGCCCCTCGTCAAACCCGATGCATTATCTCAGTATAATACATTTGTCCCTCCCTTACCCACATTACTACATCATCAGATCAAACCGGCACCTAGAACCCCCATTAAAACAGCACATCCCCAGCAGTCCATTCCTGAACTCCTCGCCGCGTTGCCAGCTAGATACGTCGTGACACTGCCAGCCGCGGCTGTCATAAGGGTCCTACTGGCACTCTCTGCAGTAGCACTTGTTGTAGTTGATGCCAAGACAGAAGTGGTCGTCGAAGCACCAGACAGAACAGTGGCAGCTCCACCAGACGCAGATGCAGGGAAGGAACCAACACCGAAAGGTAGAATACTGAATGTCGCGTCATTGGTTATAACGATTGGCACGCTTCCAATCGTAACAGTTGTCGGTTTGAATGTCGTAGTCTCCGTTACTGTTCCACGCAACGACTTCCCAGAAGAGCTTGAACCCAATATGGTAGTCGGCACTGAAGATGAGTTAGGAATTGCCACTGTAGTCGTCGTAGAAGTACTAACACTGCCGCTGCTAATCACACCACTTGACGAACCTCTAGTGCCAGTGGCTGTAGGAGTAGGACAAGGTCCCGACGCCTCTCTTGTCATGGTGCAAGGACTGCGTGGACAGATGTAGCTGATGACAGTTCCAGTCAAGACATCCACTCCGGTCGTGAGAGTTGTGGAGGCGCATGTTGTTGTTTCGGTTTGTGTGGAAAGTGCAAAGTTTGGTGGTGTGGGACTGGGGTCGGTGAAGCCGCAGTAGCCTACGGGTGTTGAGGTCCAGACGAATGGTCGGGGTTGAGTCTTGGTGATGGTGGTGTAGGATGTGGCTGAGCCGATCGTGTGAGTGTAGGTTGGGATGCATGGTGCGGCGGTCGTGGTTTCGCCACCAGACACAAAGCCTTGACCAAGAGTTGAAGGAGTGATTGCGAGGATTGCGAGGGCGGTGGTTTTGAGTGTGTTGAGCATCGTGTATTGTGTTGATGATTGATTGATAGTGAGAGAGGCGATCAAGGTAGCGGGTTCGTGCTGGTTGTTGGTCGATGTTGGTGACGTCAGTTTTTGGAAAGTCGACGAGATGATTTGGACACAAACTTGGAGAACAGCAATCTGAGGTATGGTCGTCTATCTGAACGGCATGTAGAATAACTTGCAAGAGGGGAGGAGCAGGACGCAGCTATATGTTCTTGACGTACGTGCGCCAAGGTCTAAATACAATAGAAGTACAGTCAGATATATGGATCTACGTCTAACTCTTCAATGTCTTTGAACCATCCCCAATTCCGTGCTCGTCTATTGTCGTCAAAGCGCGCTACCATTGTGGTGCTGATGCTTCAGAATGCGTCTTGCATAGACAATGAAGTCAGCCGTACCAACTTACACATGTCGAGGAGTTGGAGGATGGTCCAGTTTCAAACGTCTCGACTACTTAATGAGCAGCCGTCGGATAATAGACGCAAGTGTGCTGCTCGGGATCATAAAGCCTCGTGGTTGAAAATCGGTCGAGTCCTGGTTTCCCTGAGACAACTAATTGCACGATTGCTGAGGATGCTTATACTCCATCAGTAATACATCCGTGGGAAGCGTCTGTCACAACTCTTGCGTATTTGTAGAGGGTTCCCTTGGTATACCTAAGATGTCATGTTAGCACTAGCTCTGTGTTGCTCATTCATCATCAGATAAACTTACTTCAATGGCGGTGGCACAAACTCCTTCATTCTCCTCTCCAATTCCTGCTGGGGCACGCCCTCCAAGTTAAGTTCTCTTGTCTCAGCATCGATGACAATGCGGTCGCCATCACGTACAACACCAATAGGACCACCTTCTTGCGCTTCTGGCACAATGTGACCAATCAGGAATCCGTGACTGCCACCACTGAAGCGTCCATCGGTGATGAGGGCAACATCATTCCCAAGTCCAGCACCCATAATGGCAGAAGAAGGCTTAAGCATCTCAGGCATACCAGGTCCACCCTTAGGTCCTTCGTATCGGATGACGACCACAGTCTTCTCGCCCTTCTTGATCGCACCAGCCTCAAGTGCTGTTACAAATTCATCTTCAGAGTCATAGACCTTTGCAGTACCCTCGAATCTTGTGCCTTCTTTGCCCGTGATCTTGCCTACACATCCACCCGGAGCAAGCGATCCATAAAGAATCTGAATGTGTCCTACAGGCTTGATCGGCTTGTCCATGGCACGAATGATGGGCTGATCCTTCGGGAATGCTGGAGCATTTATGACATTCTCTTTTAATGTCTTACCTGTTACAGTCATGTGTTTGCCTTCCACTACACCCTCTTCAATGAGATATCTGAGCAGAGCTGGCGTGCCTCCAATTTCGAAAAGATCTTGCATAACGAATTGACCTGATGGCTTGAGATCTGCCAGGAAAGGAATACGGTCGCTGACTTTCTGGAAGTCGTCTATTGTGAGCTTGATACCAACAGCATCAGCAATAGCGATCAAGTGAAGTACGGCATTGGTGCTACCACCAGTAATCATAATAACGACCATGGCATCCTCGAGCGCACTGCGTGTGATGATGTCGCGGGGCTTGAGATCCATAGCAAGCAAGTTCTTAATGGCGCCGCCGGCAGCGAGACATTCAAGTTGTTTTGCTTTTGATTCTGCAGGGTTAGAGGAGGATCCGGGAAGTGACATGCCTATCGTCTCGATAGCTGTAGCCATAGTATTGGCGGTGTACATGCCACCGCAGGCACCAGAACCAGGGCACGCATGACGAATGATGTCGAAGCGCTCTTCCTCGTTGATGTCGCCGGTAATGAACTGGCCATATGCTTGGAAAGCAGAAACAATGTCGAGCTTCTCCTTCTTCTTCGAGCCACATCCAGGAGCGATCGTGCCTCCGTAAACCATGAGAGAGGGACGGTTGAATCGACCCATAGCCATGATCACACCAGGCATGTTTTTGTCACAGCCGGGGATAGAGATGTTGGCGTCGTACCATTGACCTCCCATGACAGTCTCGATCGAGTCCGCAATGATCTCTCGACTTTGCAGCGAGTATCGCATACCCTTTGTGCCCATGGAAATACCATCACTGACACCTATTGTGTTGAACTGCATGCCTCTCATTCCTGCTCGCTCCACACCTTCCCGGATCTTGTGGTTTAGCTGTAGCAGATGCATGTTGCACGGGTTTCCAGTGTACCACACGGACGATATGCCGACTTGTGCCTTGTTCATGTCTTCTGTTGTCATGCCGGTTGCGTATAACATTGCTTGGGATGCTCCTTGTGACTTGGGTTGTGTGATGATTCTGCTGGTCTTGTTCAAGATGGGTTCGGTCGCCTCTTGCGCTTGAGGTGAGGAGCTCTGTGAGATGGCGCGCCTGCAGAAGCATAAGCATTTCATTGAGAAGCACTTCGAAGAAGCAATACCTTGTATTAGAACGCCATGTTCTCGCCGCCCATGTTGGACGGGGAGCTGCTAAACGAAGCATGCTGGATTAAGTATTGACAATGACAGACAGTGAAGACGATAGAACAGGCACAAGATAACACTTGCAATACCGTCACGTATACCGCTGTCAAAGTATGAAGAAGATGAGCTTGACCAATGGAGAGGCGAATCAGTATGGATTTGTTGCTAATGACTTTAGACTTTTTGGCCGATTTCGCTGTGGGGTAACAATGGGTATGGTATAAGGTAAGCATTAATTGAGATGCAAGCCAACTACTCTATAATCACCACATCGGACATAGCCCATACAGTGTTCTTTCGCCAAAACCTATCAGTACCATCATAACATATCAAGCTCAATCCTGAAAGTCATTCAATCCAAACACTGCAGCCAACTCCAGACAGTGCTTGTAGCATTTCCATTCCCTCCCTGAAATAGCTTTTTGCCCACAAAGTCGCTTTTGTCCACGATCCACTCTTTCTTTGCTACGTTGACAGTCGTCAGCTCGCTGTCGCCCTGGGTATCGATCTCATCCCTCTCTTGGTCAATCATCTTTCCGTCGTCAGCTTCCGTATCATCAGACTTCTGGTTCGCACCCTCCCAGTTGGACCGAAGAACATACTCATTCATGGGTGGTAGTTGACCTCCGACAGTAGCAGCCTCCATGCTGTTCATGATCAGCATATCGTCAACGTCCAGCTTTACTTTGCCAAACACCGGCAACTCCAGTCCAGCACAAACGTTCTTCAGTTCTTCCACCATTGCCTCAGCATTCGCCATCCACCAGGCATTGAAAGCATAAAGAGCGTCTCCACGAGAACCCCCATCCTCCCCAGCTGAGCCAGAGTGTTCTTCGCCGGCCAACATGAACATGCAGCTGGACAGCTCAGTATCAACCTGCCCCTTCATGTCATCAATGAGGTCAATATCGTAGACCAGCTTCTCCTCGACATTGTCGAGTTCGTCAAGGTATGTCCTGATAACGTCCCAGTCGAAGCCACAAGGAGAGCTCCTTGTGCATAACCCGCATTCACATAATCCGATGTTGGGCGCGTTGGCGATGCGACGTTTGTGAACAAAGAGAGTGCGTGAGATTTTGTAGCCCAGGGAACGAAAGTCATGGAGATTGGCGTATAGATCAGGAAAGGAGTCGTGGTAGGTGCTGAGGCGATGAAAACTTGGGTTCATTGTCCACCCTGTCGTCCATGCTTCACAGGAGGCGTGAAGAGAGGCGCGCATATGTGTGGCGGGTCGGAAATAGGTAGTGCTGACGACTGCTGTTAGGTGTAGTGTGGTAAGTGCTCTGATGATGCGAACGCCGTGATAGAAAGAGAACAATTGAGTTGAAGACAAGGTCAGGCAGGAAGTTATAGTGCCAGCCCATTGTGAAGCTGCGCAAACATGAAGAGAAATTGCGTGAAATTAGCAAACAGATCAACACAAGACCCGATAGTGTAATGCTCAATGGAGACTGTATTTACACAACAGCGACGGATTAAACTTTAGATCCCGCTTTCCTATTGTTCATTGAAAGTAATAGCGAGTCTCAATCTTTTATGTGGGAGTCTTCACGTTCAAGTATATTACATCATGCCGTCCTGTAAATCAATGTCAGCATTGTAGTTCATGAACACCTCATCGACACTACTTGAGCAGACTCTAGAATCGTGTTTGACTTACCTTTCGATCAAGTGCAAACCTGACGCGGTCTCCACAATACCACTCATCGATCCTGGCTGTAGCTTGAAAGCCGCTTCCTCAAATTCTCGTTGCATCTCACCCTTTGCAAAAAAGCCCCTAAACCTCAAAGTCAGTATGCAGCGAATTCGAGGATAGCATCAGACTCACAAATCACCATTTTTCCTAGCACTGCTGCAGTCACTCTCTGTTTTCGCCAGATCGCCCAAACTGATATCCCCTCTCTCGATTCTTTGCTGATGGGCAGTGATAATATCCATAGCTTCGTCCTTGTTTCTGGTAATCTCAGGTGTCTTCCAGCTTGACGGCCTTCTGCTACCGTTGTGTTTTACAAGCAGATGAGAAGCTCTGATCTTTCCGTCTGTCGCGCCCATAGCTTCTTGACGTGCACCTGGTGCGCTGTGATGCTGACCCATATAATTCTTGAGCTTTTCAGAGTCTGTGCCAGCAGGAGGTTCCCATCGTGATTCTTTTGTGGCAGGACTGAAGTAATATGGGAGGTTCTTGGAGTTTGAATGGCGGACTTCCCATCCTGGAGGTAGACCGGTGTTGGACTACAATAGTTAATCAGTTGTCTGTACAATAGGACGAAGCAGTAAACAGACCATGATGATTTCGTCAATAGAGCGAGCTGATGAGCGGTGGTGTAAATATGGTCGCGAAGCCTTCAGAGATGAGTATCTACGAATGGAAGATGCCTGTCTACAGCTGAAAGAGTTCTGAAAGTTGGTCGATACTGGAGAGCAGGACGCAAGTGAATCCATGGAGACGACGAGGACATCGGTCACTCTGCGGGGCAACCAAGGTACAAAGGTACATGAGCGGAGTTTGGACCGACGATCGTCAGTGCTTGGGAGAGACCGCTAACAAAAAGAAAACAACCGGGAAGAGACATAGAAAGAACGAAAAAGAAAGGCGCTGGATCGCAAAGAAGCTGACGAGCATTCGAGAGCACTCCGGTTGTCACGAAGTTGTCAGTAACCCGCGACCCAATCGATCACACATACATTTCCATCACCACCAAACCTCAAGATGGAAGGCAGTGTCGAGACGCCGAAGAAGATTACCTTTCGATTCTGTCGCGAATGGTACGAAGCTCAAGATCAACCAGCTGGCTTCCCGCGATAGCACGCTGATACGTGTTGTAGCTCAAACATGCTGTATCCAAAAGAAAACAAAGTCGACAACACTCTAATGTTCGCCTGCCGTACCTGCCCGTTCTCTGAAGTAGCCACGTCCTCATGCGTTTTCCGTAACGAACTCACAAATACCGTTGGTGCAACTGCTGGTATAACTCAAGATGTTGGCACAGATCCTACGGTGAGTCAGTTCCGTTCTGACAACTTCTCTCGTGGCGATATTGCTTCGGGCAATGAAGGAAGTGGTCACGGCTCAGAAACAGCAGATGAAGATGACGATTTGATGTTCTCTGCATCAGTTGATCTTGAAGCCTTGATTGAGAAATTTACAAGGACATACTAACGATCGTCCTGTGCCACTATAGCTACCACGATCGAATAAGCCATGTCCATCTTGTGATGCACAAGAGAATGTATTCTTCCAATCGCAACAGCGTACGGCGGAAACAGGAATGGTATGTCTCCTTCTACGGTTGGGATCGTGTACACTTCACTAACATGGCTAGAAATTATACTACGTCTGCTGCTCTTGCGGCAATGTTTGGCAATAAGGCTTGGGTAAAGAGAGGGGAAGCATACCATCTCTGGCATGACACGACACAGGCGCAAGAAGGAAAAGGCGTTTGAGAACAGCATTCAGACTTTGGACAGAAGGATTCATGATTTCATTGACTATACGATACCCCCGTTTTACCCTCAGATGGTATATAGAACGCCTATAAATGCTTTTCAAGGCCCCAGTACGCCATGCTGCCCAAGATTTACAGAACCTTATACGTGCATTGGTGCCAAACTGAGAATCTTTGACCACTGTGTATTCCTCAACTCTTGTCCAACGATGCCTGTAGTCATTCGATGTCAGCCAAGCTCACAGTAGTCTTATATGTCCATGACACCGGATACATCAACGACACCCTCGGTTTTTTGTTTCTTGCGCCGCATTACAATGATATCACGTTCTCCACAACACCTCGACGACAAAGGAAGTATTCGCGTACCGTTCAGTCTCGTTCCAATCGGCTCTCCTGCCTTGTTTATCAGGACACAAGCATTATCATCAAACCGCACCACACTTCCATCTGGTCGTTGATATTTCTTATGCGTTCGTACTACAACAGCGTGTCTGATATCTCCTCGTCGTACTTTGTTGGCTGCGGCGACCGAGACAGAGCCACCAGGACCAGCTTCAGGACCGAAGGAACGTTGTTTTTGGACGACTACTATTATGCGATCGCCTGGTGGAACGAAGAAGAAGTTGTCAGCTTGGTTGGATCCTGGAAGAATGCGCCGCAAGATTTCGCACTAAATCCACAGAGGATGGATGTGTCTGTAGGGGCAGTAGTGTGAGAGTTGAGACTATCGTACCAATTCTGGCTCCTCGATCCATTCGCAAGACGTTTACACATTCGACTATGGCGGCACCTGAGTTGTCGATGCAGTTAAGCATAGACTGTGGAAGTAGTGGGTTAACAACAGACACTTAGGACAACGGTAACAGGAGTGCAACATCCAAACTCACTTTTAATTGGATCATTCTGGCGACTCCTCAGATCAGATGTAAGAGAGGGTGTGTAGACTACCACCACCACTTTTCCACTGGTGAAGTCTGCTCCAAGACGCGAGTCATTAAATCGCGACATTCCCAATGTGGTCTAGCTTGAAACGCGGTCGACGTGGTGCATTGTCTTAGAATCATTGAGGCTGGGCGTTATTTGTACAGTACTACCTTCCTTCCTTCTTTTGTGCAAAAACACACCCTTGCATTTTGTTTGCTCTCTTGCTTCGTGACTCTCCCATTGTGTTCATCCTATCTGTGAAGTTGGCTTATTCCCATCTCTCATACGTATTAAAGAAGAAAAACCGCATAGTGTATGACCGCATGCCCGTTTGGTTTGCTGTATAAGACAAACTAATGGCTGTATGAGAAAGTGAAGCAAGAGCTATAGAAAAAGAACTGAACTTCACTCTTTGGAGGCAGTTAAGCCAGCTAGCTGCGATGCCGCCCGAAAATTCTGGTATATATACTAAGAAAGAAGGGCTTACGTTGTCACAATTGGCCAGCTATGACGATATCTGTACAGACGTGCTTGTAGACAAGGTCGGTCTCTCTTCACTTTACCTCAACTCATTCTCAAGCAAGATGCTAACCTGAGCTCAGGTCTACTTCTGGACTCCAATCAGAAAGAATCGACCTCGGTATATTGCCTGTCGTGGTCTCCAAGAAGAGGATATTCCAAGTATCCTCCGTCAGCGTGTAGTCATCGACAAGGACAACGCAAGTGCATGCGCCGAGATCCTGCAACTTCCTGCCATTGCAAAATATGTCGGACGCTTGCCATCTGACAGCGCCCGAGAACATTTCTCACGTCATCTTCGAAAATATGTTGACATCTATTCTCCGGATTGTCCTTGGGAGACCTCCACTACCAACCGCTACACAGTTGACACGCATGAAGCAGCCACCTTTGCACGTCATCCAATAAAGAAGGGTGAGCTGATCAAGTATCTGAGTGGCATCCAGGCTCCGATCACAAAAGAAGAAGAAAAAGATCTAGATCTGACACGGCGCGATTTCAGTATCGTCATGTCGAGCAGAAAGAAGATTCCTTCGATCTTCTTAGGTCCGGCGCGTTTCGCTAACCACGATTGCGAGGCTAATGCAAGACTCACGACTAGAGGATTCAACGGCATGACTGTTGTAGCTGCGCGAGACGTTAAACGTGGCGAAGAGATTACAGTCACATATGGCAACGACTACTTTGGCATCGACAACTGTGAGTGTCTATGTGGGACTTGTGAACGACTTCAACGAAATGGTTGGGATCCTGAGGGAACTGCCCATGCCAGAGAACAGGCCGAGGAGCGAGAAGATGAGGCCGACTCTCCACAGTCCGATTCTTCCTATGCTTTCCGTCGTGAGCGTCGCCGGGCTACTAGTCCCCTTCCCAGCTCGCAGAATATTACACCCGAGCCTGAGTCATCCCCCAGCAAAAAGAGGAAATATAGTGAGGTCATTGACAGCACGGAAAGTACCGAGAACTCTCCCAAACATCCTCGTCTACAGAATTTGAAGAAGCGGCCAACGTCTAGGCTGAGCCAGGTACACCTCGCGGATAGCAATGATGCATCTGCAGAGCTGTCAGAGATGGACGACGGCCCTAGCTCACCAGTCTCTGGCTCCTTGAGATTAGCTGGACCTCTCCAATCCTCATTCCAGTCCTCAGCTCCAACCTCGATTGCCGATTCTGCCATTGCCGAAGGGCCGAGAGGTCCTCAGATCGCACTTACCAAAGATACTGTGATCGAGATTCCTGTCGAAGCTCTCAAAGAACTGACAAACAACTCGGACGAAACCGTTACCATTGCTATAGACGTGGTCGACCATGTCGAGTCGATTGAGCAAGCTGATCAGAGTCAAGCGAACGATGCAGGAGACAAAGGCACCTCATCAGAGCTTTCAGATCTGGAGGATGGTCTCGTCCTGGATGATCGGCGTCGCAAGATCGTACGCAAGAAGGAATATGGACAACCTCGGCAAACAAGACATGCGCTGGCACAAATCACTAAGAAAGAGGGCAAAGCTATTATTGCCCTTAACCTTGACCGTGCATCTTCTGATCGCTCTAGGTCTGTCGATCCTACTGCGCGTCGGCCCGGTGACTATACCTTGACTCCTCGCCTACTCGTCAAAGCTCACAGCCGCTGGGTGAAGTGTCATGTATGCTCGGAAAACTTTGTTCAGGAAGACGCATATCAGACTCGTTTTGCCTGCCCACGCTGCGAACGACACTCTAAGTTGTATGGCTATCGGTGGCCGAAGACTGACAAATCGGGCAAGCACGACACAGAAGAACGAATTCTTGATCATCGCACCATACATCGCTTTGTTGACAACGAGGAAGAGAAGCAGATACGTAAAGGTAGAAGATCTGGGCTTCAGGTCTTGATAGCTGAAGCGATCGAGGAGACGGAACGAGACAGCAGTGATCTTGAAGATTCGGCGATAGAGGAAAGCCCGCCTAAGAAGAGGAGCAAGAAAAGGCAGCACGATGAAGAAGAGAGTGATATGGAAGAGCAACAAGTCATCATCGTCCAACCTGACGAGCAAGTTAGGCGCAAACGTGGACGACCACGCAAAGATGCCGACGAGTCCGCATCAGCGTCAGTTGAGCCAGTCCCAGCACCGGTTGTTAGTGCACAGCCTGTCAAGAAAGAGAAGGAGAAGCCAAAAGTGCCAGAAGGTCCTCAAGCTGAAAGCTGGCATGACAAGCATGGTCGGTTCGGTGGACGATGGTTGTACCTCACTGAAAAGCCAAAAGCACTCTACGACGATGATCGACCACCCAGCCCAACCACTGGCAAGCGTCGTGCTGCACAGGTTGCAGCCGAGAAACTGCCTGAGCTCAGTGGTCGACGCAAATCAATGCCCGCGAAATTGCCATCTGTCCAGCCCGCGACTTCAGCTAGCAAGAGTAAAAGTTCCGTGGCTACCGCCTCTACTCCAACGACTGTATCTCAAAAGAAGTTGAAGGCTACCAAGCCAAAGGCCTCAGATTCTAGTATTCGCGTGGCTCGTCACAAGCCTGTCAAGGTGGAGGTAGCCTGTGAAGACTCCGAAAGTGAGCCCGAGGAGACACCAAGAACGAAGCGCAAATATGTCAAGAGCGGGTTTTACACCAAGGCAGCAATGTCTAGTCGCAAGGCGGAGAATCCCAAGGTATTTGAGCTACCTGAAGGATCTTCAGCAGAAGACGAAGGAGAAGAGGAGCAATCACCACAAACGACACAGAAGACAACAAGAAAGTACAATAAGACAGGCATGTACACGAAAACAGCTATGGCTCAGCGCAAGTTAGAGAAGTTAGCTGCACGAAGGCAAACTCTGGCGTTGAAACAGCAAGAACCGGAAGTGGTTGAGGAATCTGAGGAGGAGCAAGGAGATTCGGAGCAGGAAGTGCATATTGTAGTCAGATCGCCGGTCAAGCCCGGTAAACTGAAGAGACCAACGCACAGGAGGACGACTATGGGATGAAAAAGTAGGATATCTTACTGTATGTTGGATATGTAGAAGAATGGATATGTTTGAATCGCTTCCTACCCCGTTTCAAAACTGAGTGTCCATCCAGTCATCTTCGCAACCCAGGATATACCTGAATTTGAACTTTGAGGGCACCCATCCTAGGCCTACCTTATTGAGAGTGTAACAGGATGGAGGGGCTCTAGCCAACACGAAAGTACTCCAGCACTCCTCATACTAGGACTTGGGAGAGTAGTATCGAAATGGATATCGACATCTGAACTGGGGTAGGGGGAAAGAATGGATATGTTTGAACAGCTTGCCAAGCTATCTTCTCGTTGGCTGAGATAGCCGTTTCCAAAGCTGTTTTTAGCACATGTCAAAGCCATTGACGTTTGTCAAACAATTGTTTCGTCCAATCTTTGAGATCATCTGGTCTGATCTTGTTCTTTCGTCTGATGATATTTGAAAATATATACGCAGAAGTGATATAGTCCCGTATCTGTCCGTCATATCCATGAGAGCTCAAGCCAGCTAGCATTCCACCAAGATCTTCCTATAGAACACTGTCATCATGGAGAAGTACTCTCAGTTCCGTGACAAAGGTAAAGAGCTATCTCGGTGAAGAAGCATCAAGCTACAGTATTGACAAATGAACTAGGCACTGGCATCGCGCCCTTTTTCCCGATACCAACAACGCCCTCTGGTTCAGCTCTTCCATTCCACATCTTCCTCTTCATCATACGAGTACCACTATTGATCTTCTTCATGCTCGCCTACTTCGTCGTCTTCGCATGGCTACCGATAGGGTCACTTGGTAGGAAAGCCGCCTTGTGGTGTATCTTGGGCATACCAGGGATATGGTGGGTGGACTTGCAGATTGACGGAGTCAAGAAAGGGTACGAATTAAAGCAATTCCTCGGCCACCATCTCTCGTCTAACCATGCACAACCTCTCCAGCTCTCTCACATCCAAGACCATCCGCGACCGACTTCCTCATACCTCTTCAATCATCGTCGCTTCGTCCACTTCTCCACTCGACAGCATCTACCTCGCCGCAATCTTTGACCCTATCTTCACCACAACCTATCCTACCTCTCGCTTCATCACACGCACCTCCCTCCTCAGCAGCACCTTTCGCGCTTTCCGTCAACCTTGCCTACACCCGCTGACAGTCGACTCACAAGAAAATGCTTCGCAATTAACGACTCTATCTGCGCTCATTGCAAGACACCCTAAACGACCCATTCTGCTTCTGCCTGAGAGCACAACGACGAACGGCAGAGCGATTCTGCCGTTCTCACCAAGTTTGCTCGAAGCGCCGCCAAATGTGAGGATCTTTCCTATTTCGCTCAAGTACGCGCCGCCAGATGTCACAACACCAGTACCTGGATGGAGGGAAGGATTCAGATTCCTGTGGAACTTGTGTAGCAGACCTACGCATACCATTAGGGTGAGAGTTGCGGGGCCAATGTTCAACACCAGCAGAGCAGAGACCAATGGGGTGAAGGAGGAACCAGAAGACGCGATTGAGGCGGACAGGGAGGGTAGGACTGAGCAGCAGGGTGAGGTGATGCTGACGGTAGAAGAGAAGGCGGTGCTGGATAAGGCTGGAGAAGCTCTGGCGCGACTGGGGAGGGTGAAGAGGGTGAATATCGGGATTAAAGAGAAGATTGACTTCGTGAAGCTGTGGGGTCGTAGGCGGACATAGATGTTCAAGCATTGAGTGTCGTCAGCCGTGCTACCGTCCAAGGCCATGGACTCAAAGGTTCCAGTGGCCAGATTATCTTGAAGACCAGAAAGAATCTCTTGATATCGTACAGTATCCTCTCCGCCAGTGCCAGAAAGCTCCAACAACACCCCATACAGACTTGATGTAGAGCAAGTACAACATCTGTGTTTCCTGCTCACCCTGACGCTCACAGTCCTCCTTGTATCGAAAAACTCCTCAGCACCACGACCAGCGTACACACCCCAGCCCAAACAAGCGGTATCCAAGTACTCATCCTAAACCCACCCGTCTCATACACAGCGCCCAACAGCGCACCCGTTATACTCCCTGCCACCACCGCCTGCGCCATTCCCCACAGCACAATTACCGTCACTGGAATCAACGGCGTCAAATCCCATCTATCCAACTTCTTCTTCTTGCTCCTTCCTTGCATCTGTGACTGGTGTACGTGTTTGTGCACGCTGTGCGAGCCATCACGATGAGAAGTGAAGAGAGCGACGGAGTAGTGGGTGAAGAGGGCGTAGAAGGCGACGGCGCAGTGGCAGGCGCCGAAGAAGACGAGCGTCCAGTAGAGGGTGAAGCGCCAGATTGCGGGGGTGTGGTAGAGGTACATGCCGCGAGTGGTGGTGAAGAGGTTGTTGAAGTAGAGGGAGGGCCAAGGTGGGGCTTGGTAGCCTGGAGGGGCGTTGGAGGCTGAGGAGAGGAAACTGATTGTGTTAGTTGGAAAGGACATGGAAGGTACAGGAAATATAGAGTCTGTACCTCATTGTTGTTTAGTGGGCGGACATCTTGGATGTAATTGTTTCTTTCTTGTTGTTCACCGTTGACCATCATGGACGTTGCGATTGCTCGGGATAGTCGTTAGAGATCTACCAATAGGGCTGAGCCGCGGCTGGCCTTACGGCGTCCACTCCGGCCAGTGTGTTTCAGACGTCTAACAATACTACTGAATGTGTATACATGTACCAGCACAATGCCTCCTGCACCAAATGCATATCTGACCACCCTCCTCCGCTCTCTTCATGTCCGGTCTCTCAGCCAAGACACACAGCGCCTTCTCTCCTCCTCGGCCTACCTCCTGACCCTCCTCTCCAATCCTCTGAACATCAGCCTCTTGACCTCACAGCTTCTCCATGCTCCAGCGATATGGACAGGCTCAATCGACCTGCGCTTCTGCTTGCGCATAGTCAATCTCTTTCGCAGCGCAGCAATCGAGATCGTCGGCCATGAGGAAGCATTGAACAAGAAAGACAGCGAACATGAACGAGCATTTGCGCCGGAGAGTGCCAGGAGACAGGAGAAGCTTGGTGAGCACACACAGCTCCAGAAGGAGGAGTGGATGGACGCCGTGATCAAAGGTGCAAGTGGTCGAGATACAGCGCCACCGTGGAAACAGGCGCTAGTGCTGGCAGGATTACTCATTGGGTTTGAGGGGAATGGCAGAGGTACTTTGCGAGCCAGCGCTCGGAGAACACTTGTCACTGCGCTCTTGACCAGAATCAATGCAGCTGTGCTAGATGCTACGGGACACGCCGATGTTGGTGCCCATGCGATTGCGCTAGTGCTGAACTATACTTGGGCACTACTTGATGAGAGAGAAAAGGCTAGATTGGACTGGGATGTGAGTACACGCTATTGTCTATTCACGCTCGCCAGCTAAAACATTGCAGCACCTCTTGCCGATATTGGTGGGCATAGCTTTTCTGTCTGATGAAGGATATCGGAGCGGCCACTTTCTCGCCCAAGTGGATGACGATGTTAGACAGATCTCCATGAACCAGTTCGGCTGGTCGGTGCGTAACATACATCGAGTCTATATTGGGCATCAATGCTAAGTTCTTGCAGGATCAATCACGTTCCTTTCTCCAAATGGCATCAACGACATCACAACCACTGATATCCTCCATGGGCACGTTCTCCAGGATCATTGCTTATGGCGTGGATCATTGTAGAGATTCTAGGATCATCCAGGCCTTGATCGAGGACTTGAATGCTTTCTCGAGCACATTACTAGATCAATGGCGCAGAACCAAACTGTCCGAGGTCGACAGATCTGATGAACGTGTTTACTTCGACCAGATGACTGTGGGCAAGACTCTGCCCGTGCTGTGGAAGTTGCTGCAATCGTGTCTCTTCGCAGTAGTTACTATATTGACCTCCGTAGTTGGGCGGATACCGAATGAGAGACATTTAGCATCTGATCGTGGTAAGAACAGTGTTTGATCTTGGACATACCACATCACTAAACTCTTGCAGTTGCACCGCACCTCGCTAGCCAGACACTCGACATTCTCCGCTCACTCTACTTCATCGCCACTCGCTTAGGCTCAACCGACGCCTTCTCGCAACTCACCTTTGTCCATCTCGCGACCATTGACATTCTCTCCTACCATCCACCACAGGCTTCTGCCTTCCTCACCTCCATCGCTCCACCTATACCGCCTGCCCAAATCCCAACAGACCGTCCGATACACCCGATCGAACGTACCTTAGCTCTCTACTTCCTCAATACCGCCGAACATTTCACCACAATTCTTCCATCATCAGTTTCATCAACTCTCCTCCTCCCAGTCGCCCTCCCTTATCTTTCACCACCCCACCAACACCACACTCAACCAACACCTCTCTCCCAAACCGACCTCGATCTCATGGAAGCCTCTCACAGCGTCATCCTCTCGATCCTCAGCAGTCCGCAAAACAGCCACCTCGCTCTGAACCACCTCCCAACCTACATCACCACCCTATTCGCCGTCTTCCCCTCCGCTCTCTCCGCTCGCCAATTCACGCTCGCATTCAAAACACTCTTGCGCATCGTCACTACGCCCGCTGTAGCCGTGGCTGTGACTGTGGCGTCGCAGGCGTCCGAAGAGGAACGATGGGTAGCGATGGCAGAAGCACTAATAGAGCTGCTCATCCAACGAATCGCTGACACACCAATTGGTATACCTATGCCGCAACGTGCCGCACCAGTACCAGTACCAGCAAGCGAACGAGTCGGACAGCAGCCGCGCAACGAAATCGACGATATCCATGTATCCATGCTACTGACACTGATCTCTTCGCTTCCGCTTCTGCCGGTACCGTTGCTGGAGCGGTATCTGCCCATTACGGCTGAACTGATTGCAGCAATACCGCATAGGGAGGCGGAGAAGCTGAAGATGTGCAGAGAGGCGCTGTGGGGTGTGTTGAGTAGTGGAGAGATGGATGTGGAGAGGAGTGGGTTTGCTGTTGGATGGTGGGGGACTAGGGGTGGGAGGGATGTTGTGCTTGGTGAAGGAGGTGATGCGGGAGCTAGAGGGAGATATGAGATGAGTGGTGCGATTGATAGTAAGCTTTGATGATGGTGATGTATCAATGCGAGGGAGGACGAAAGAGCAAAGGTAGCATCGAATTCTTGTTCGCTATGATTCTAGACGAGCGCCCAAATAATGCCTGCAAACCCATTTTCCCTTTGCAAATACCCCATCGCTCATGCATACACAGCGATGCTGCTATAGTCTACCTCTATCCATCTCATCCTCGTCTGCAACGTCCTCAAAGCCGCATATCGGTATTTTGATCCAGCACAATGTCAACAACAGGCTCCTCCTGATCACCGTCCTCCTGGTGCCCTCCCTTCAATCCGACATGCTCCTCATAGTAGGCCGCACTTCCATCATAATGGTCATTTTGATCAATACCAATTGGTGAATTTGCCTCATGCCCATCATCGTCCACAAAGTCATTGAGGTTTCTGTCAGTCGCGTCGCTTCCACTTCCATCGGCATCCTTCATTTCCTCATCGTCACTTCGACCACCTCCAGTTTGTCCAATGCCGTCGAAACCCCAGCCGACATCCTGTCTGTACTCTTGCAGCGTCGCCCCACCTCTCTGCATATCCTCGAATCCTCGCAGCGGACTATCCGGATTGACGCCCAGGACATCATCCTCCATGCCAATCCCCTCATCAATATACGGGCCATTGGCTGCGTTATACGACGGCGGCGAATCATTCTCCTCGTCCATCAGCGCCCCCCTCTGGTTCAAGCTCCGACCACTACCAAAACCACGACGAACTGCGTTTGAGTTCCGTTTTGGTGAGTGACGGGTCGCTGCGTTCGGGACTCGTTGCCCGGCTGCGGCTTCTAGCGAACTGGTTGACGACCCACGATGAGAAGTGGTGGGCGAGGAAGGGTCGTCTGGGCGCTGGTCTTCCCCCGACAGGAAAGAGGATGGAGATGAGCCGTCCGTGGTGTTGTAGGCGTTGTGGACGATGTCTTGCAGGTATTGGGGTCCGAGTGGTTTGTCTGAACGGCGGCGGTAGAAGAGGAGGTAGGCGGCTTTGGTGACGACGTGGGCGGGGTTAGCGCTGCTGACGGAGGAGTCGTTGTATTCGTACCATTGTTTGTCGAAGAAGTTCTGGGCGTAGGCTGTATAGTGACCGCCTCCAAGACCACCATAGTGGTTGTCGACGGCAAAGAGATCGTATATCAATGACTTTCCTTCCGGTAGGCCGACTTTCTTTGATAGGTCAAGACCTTCCACAGGTGCATCGACAAGCACGTCAATCTTGTCTCGAAGTCTACTTGTTGAGCTGAACCGCTTGAGGTGGACGACCAAGATGTCGGGAGCTGTCCATATTTCGAGTGTCTTTGTTGCTCTTCGCAACTCTTTGCAACGACCACAGTACCAGGCATTCTCCTCAGACAAAACCTCACTCTTTGAAGTCTCTTCAAAGCACTCTGACAAAGTGACACCATTCTTCCTACGTGCATTTCGTCTCGCCTTTCGTGCTTCCAACTCTTTGTCTTCGTATACTGGTAAGTCCTTCTCGTTGACTGTTGGCTGACCTTGAAGATCCTCCTTGCTCTCACCACCAAACAAATCATGATAGGCCCCAGGATGCCAGTCAATAACAAGTCCTTCGCCAGGTCTAATGAGTAGGTCAGGCTTCGGTGCACTGCTCGAGCTGCGACGATCACCATTCTTCTTGAAAGCTTTGGAGATGGATCGTTTCGCCTCGCCGAATTTCTCTTTGAATCTCATCCTTCTGCGAGGTGATCTTGACACGTCTTCGGTATCGGATGGGTCTAGTGATGGTGAGCCTTTCATGTCATCTTCGCTGTCAACTGCAAGGGTGTCTCTGCCGTTTCGACTATTGAACGAGCCGTTGGACTGTCGAGACTCTCTCCGACTACCTCCACGCTGCATGCGAGTCTCGATGTTGGTCAGCAGAGAGTGCGGGGTTAATCCAGTCCAGCCTGAAGGTATCGCTTCATTGTTTGAACCGTATGCAGAGAGTGCGAAGCAGTTCATTAATCCAGGTTCGATAAAGAAGTTGCTATCCATTGCAGGAGAAGTCTTGCGTGGCACGGAAGTGGAAGAGACACCTTGACCACTCATGGTGATGTCGACCAGAGAGTCTTCACTTTCTACTGATCTTGCTTGCACTCCATCATCGTCCTTATCATCTTGCGAGATTAACAATGCATCATCTGTCTCCGCCTTTGTCTTGCCGTTTTCGGAGAAGAGATCTGCAGTGGTAGTGGCTTGAACCATACGGAGAATCTTGCGTTTCAGGCGCTCCAAGTCTCGTGCTTCTTCCCTGGTAATCGTCACAATCCAGGGTCGAAGCAAGAAGTCTCGATCGTTTACATCTTGACACCGATGTAGAACAGGTATAGCCATGAGCTGGGTCAAAGGACTTTCCGGATCGTTAAGATCATCGAAGCTCACTTTCGAACCGAGAGTGCGACCTGCCTTCTTCTTCTTCTTGCCAATATCCAGGTTAGTCGGTACGCCGTCGAGCTCAAAGAGCCAGATTCTATCATTACTCTGCACATTTGCTTCTCCTATAACTTCAAAGTCCTCAAACACTTTGTAAACCTTGTTGGTGTAGAGCTCAGCAATGATGAGATGCTCAGCTTTCGTTCCAGGAAAGCGCTTGGCAACATACTCTTTCACCATCCGCATATTGCTGTTCTTATCGATATCGATATTCACATTGATGGGATGGCCTATCAATGGAGCGAAAGTAAAGACGTGCTGGAACGTACTTTCTATGGGTAGTTGAAGAGTGACCAGAGAGTAGGGATCAAATGTGACGCTGACTTTGTCGCAGGACGGACAGACCATGGTGTTCTTGTAGAAGCCGCTAAACAAGTCCATAGCCACAGAATCGTTCCGCGCATAGTGGTTATCTCTGTAAACCTGTCCAAGCTCTTTAATATAATCTGGATCGTGCACTTTGTTGTCGTCAGAATCAGGATTTTCGCGGTATGGCTTCTTGCGCACACGGTTAAGGTCCTCGTGCAATCCGTCAACCAAAAAGCTGAGGAACTCCTGAGAGTCCTGCTGGCCGTAGCCGGAAAATAGTGGTGCACACCGGCCAAGCGCGTTCTTGAAAACTCTAGGCGCAAAGCTGCCAGTTGAGTCAATCTGATAAACGCCGTGTAGGAAACCCTCATAAGCCTTTGCAATCACGCCATGGTGTCCGAGTGGGTTATCTGTGTTTATCTCAGACTTGTGCTTTTCCTCCAGGAAAAAGATGGCCAATTCTTCTACGCTTCGTATACATTGTAAAGCCGAGTTCATATAGCAAGTATTGCCCAGATTTGTCAAACCAGTACAGCCACGGGTTCTACCTTTCTTGTTCTTTGATCTTGTTAGTGCTGTACTCTCAGCTGAAGTTCGAGTCGGGTTTGCTCCATTCTTCGCCATCGCTGTGGGGCGCTTCAGCTCTTGTGAAGAATCAAGATCGACACCGTTCGCTACAGCTGCCTTTCTTGCTTTGTCAGACACAAAGTCATCGCTGTTTCTGATCTGCTCTTCGAGAATGATAGTCTGCTCGTCGAGAAAGCCAGCCATCTCGACTGTGGAGCTACCGTTGTATTTCTCATTAGCAGTCTCGTCCTTCAAGTCCACCACTTCGCGATGTGTTCCGTCCAAGAATTTGGTAAAGGCATTCAGGTCGATCACCAGCTTTGCGCTAGTACGAGCAAGTTCTGATGGCGCTACTGGTGAATTCTCGCGGGAAGCTGCTGGCGTCGGCATACCATTCGTGGATAGATCAGCTTCTTGCACCTCTAGCAGCTTCCACACTTGGACCTTGGTTGCGATATTGATGTTTGCTGCGTCTTTTGCGCGTCGTAGAAAGTTCTGGTACTTCTCTTGACGACTAGCAACAACGCAAGGAGCGGGAGCGCTCCTCTCACGAATTCCATCGAATGATTGAGTGTCATCACGTAGCTTCTGAACGACAACAATGGGTGGATAGTTTTCGTAAGAGAAGGACTTCTTTGCGCCGCCCGGCGCAGTATTGCGCAGATATCGGATGATCACATGAGACGACTCGGCCACACCATACCACTCAACGATCAAGTTCCAAGCTTCTTGTGGCAGGCACATGAAGTCTTCACCAAACTCAAGACCTTTCATGAGAGGAATGAACTTGTCGCCAGCATGATCTTTCAAGTCACCATAGAAGTTATCTGAAAAAGACAATCGTTAGGATCGTGCGCAATAGGTAACCACAGCATGTAGACCTTACCATTCGCGACAATGGACGAATTGTCAACTGGACCTATGTCTCCTTCACGCAGTTCCTTCGGAAAGCCTTCATGCAATTTTTCAGTCGTCCTCGAGACCACTCTATTGAGCCAACTTATAGCAACAGCATAGCCCTTTGCGCCATCCTTCTGCTCTGACGTGTTCGTAATCTCGGTAATCTTTCGAACTTGCTCATCCAGAGATGGGAGATCTTTTGCTTGTCCATGAACAATTGCTGATTCATCCTCTCGCTGGGCGTCGTCGTCGGCATCCTCGAGCGTCTCATCTTGATAAGCTTGGTCGTTCACCTCAATCGAGGGCATAGGTTTGTGTCTGGAAGGCATAGGCGACCTTATTCCATTGCCGTTGTATTTTGGCATCCTTTCAGAGTCCAGCTCCGTTCCTTGTTGCGTAGTCTGTGCCTCCTCGTGGCCATCATCTTGGCTGTCAGCAAATGTCCTCTTCGCCGGCGAAGCGGAGCGTCCACCAATGCCAAGTTTGCGAATATCTCCAGAGACCTCATACGTAGAACGTGGACTGCTGAAAGGTTCTGATCCTGGATCGTTGCTTCCGGAGGCCGGCTCCTGCTGATCGTGTGATGACATTGAGCTCTCTGGTGAGTTTGAACCTGCGGAGCTATTCGACTGATTTAGAAGAGATGGACTGCGGTAGTTGTGGACTTGAGGTCTTCTGTTTGCGGCGGAAGCTGCGGCATTCACGTCTGCGGCGTCTTGCACTTCTTCCGAGATGTGCGGAGGAAAGGGACGAGCTGGTGCGGGAGAAGGCGATGAGTGGGATGAAGCTACGTGGCTGTGCTTGTCGTTGTCATCAACATCAACGAAAAAGGCGCTGTTTTCGGAGCGTGAATTTGGGCCTTTTTTGCCGTATAACCTGGGCTTTTTGCTAGAAGAAGACGTCGTGAAGCGAGCTGCCCAGAAGAGGACAGCTCTCCTTGTTGACAAGATTTGATGCACACGAAATTACGTGTAGAGGTGTCTACCTAGTACGTCAGAATGTTAAGATGGTCTGCTTGACAAACGACATTTGAAAGCTCGGCCTTGTCTCCGGAGGTCCACCCACCCCCTATCCTTCTTGATCTCACTTCATTGTTCTCGTACGATAGGCCTATTGAATCTGTTGTCCTGATCTCTCTGCCTACGCAAGCGGTGATTCCCTGTACCCCTGAAGAACAACTGTGATAACGGTAATGATTGATGGTGCTCAAGCATTTTCAGAGTTCTAAGTCACCCACAAAACTGAAAGGCACTCTCCTCGTTAGGTACAGCTATCATGCCGTCTAGAACCCGTCAAACAGCTCTCGCATTCATCAACGCCTTCACGGATCTGTCACCGCAAGTATTCCTTGACCTGCGCACTCCACCCCCGTACATAATTTCGCGCCTGCCTCCTTATCAATGCCCGAAACGATGAGCAGGGAAGCATTCGCCGAGCACATCAAAGGCCTCAGAAAAGTCCTCAGCAAGTTCCCTGTAATACCCAAGCAAATTTGGGAGAATGAAGCTGGTCGCCAGGTAACAATGTGGTGTACTGGAGAAGCGAGTTTTCATGATGAGGTTAGGGACAGTGGTCTATCAGAGGAGGGATGGACGTATCAGGGCGAGTATATATTCATCTTTGACATGGACGAGAGTGGGGAGAAGACCGAAAGTGTTGTTGAGTTCCTGGATAGCAAGGAGACGGAGAGGCTGCGGGGTCTGATGAGACGAGCGAGGGAGAACCTTGGGGAGCCAGAAACATCTCCTTGATTAGATTGTATTGTTCTAAGAGTGCTTCTCGACCATTCCTGGCCAGCCAAATACCTATCATCTGACGTCGATCTTGTCAACTTCACCTTTCGCTTCCTCCCATGCTGCCAGATTTCTCTTCGCCCAATCAATGTGACACTGTGCATAAGCCATCATGTACCGCCTCAAGTCATCCTCCTTTTCGTTTTGGAAACCTCGCAGACTCTTCAACACGCCCATGCTCGCATCTCGAACATCCTTCTCAGAAACATGTAGCGCTTGCTCAAGCTGTGCAACTGATTCTTTCGTCCTGCCAATCTGATCTCGTCTGGTTCGTTCTGGATCCACATCTACCACGCCCTTGATAGCATGAGTGACACTTCCAAACAGCTTGTTAGTGATGAAGTTGCCACCACCATTCTTCTTTGGTGAAGAGGAGTCGGTTGGAATCGACTGCCCATTCTGATTTGGTGGAAAGTCAGAGTCGATTGATTCATTATCTTCCTGTCGCTCACGGTTGCTTCCGTTTGCGGATGTTGACCGTCTTGGTGGACTCGAAGGACCAAAGCCGCTTTGCGTCAAGTGTTGTTCTATCCTCTGTGCTTCTGCCTCGCTTCGCTCAAGCTGCTCAAGACGGGCCTTCTTCTGCTCCAGTTCATCCTTAGCCATCTCGCCCTGTACACGCTTCAATATCCGATATCTCAAGACCTTTCTGACGATTCCAGCAAACTGAGCGCTTTCGCGCATAGGCTCTGAAAAGCTTGCGCTTAGTGATGAAGAGAGATCCATTGTCGCAATGTAAGTCGAGTCAACAGCTTGGCCAACTTTTTCAACAGCGGCAGCTACAGTAGGTGATTGTTCAGATAAGGAAAAGGCGTTCAGCTTGCCACCAAGATCACCCATGTCTTCTGCAAATGCGCCAAAGTGACTGATGCTCCGTTTATTGACCTTTTCCATGCTTCCCTGCATCAGACCTTCCAGTTCCCCTGACAGTGCCTCGAAGCTTACAAAGTATGGGTCAAGTTCCGCCTCTGACAGTGCTTCATTAAGTGGTGGAAGCTTGCCAAATACTTGAGGACCGGGTGTGGTGTGCGCAGCAGCAGATGGATAGGCGGACGTTGGTGGAATGACCTGCGGAGTTCCACTTGGCGACTGCTGACTGTCTTTCGCTGCCTTTAGTTTGGCAGTTGAAGAGGGTAAGGGTAGATAGTTGTGGCCGGGTGTCGGATTCGCAGGATCAAGTGGTGGAGCTTTGAGGTTGTTCTTAGGGAGGTTTGAGATAGGTGGCGCTTGTAAAACAGAGCTCTACATCCACTTGTTAGCATGAATCTAAGTTCCTCAACTAGCGTGCTTACCCATGTGGCATTTGGCTCCAAGAACTTCCAGAAGACACCATCCTCTCGTACATCCTGCAGTCTTCGACATCGGTTCAGAAACGATGACAACATGCGCTTCCTATGGTCAATGATGGCCTCGTCTTCCTTCGCCTTCGTCGGCTTCGCAGCATAATCTGCCATGGAATGTTTCTCTGGTATTGGTGGAATGATAAGTGTTGGATGTAATCGGACGAGTGTATCACGAAGCGAGTAAAAGTCTGAATATCGTCGTCGCACCTCTATGTCCTGCTGAATAATTAGGCGTAGTCACAGCTTGAATGGACGTCCCTGCTTACGCCCAATCGTATCGTGTATGCGATATAGCTTCCGCCTCCTTCCATATTCTTCCCAGCATGTGTAATCACAATCTGTACTTCTGGCTGCTCGAATAGTATTTGCTCCACCCTGCTGGTATAGTTGCCATGCTTTCGATACGCTTGCTCACTTGCATTGTGAGCTCCTTCCTGGTCGTGGTAATCTGCTGGTTCGTTTTGAGGTGTGGATGTTCCTGATGGAGGTGTCGCTGGACGAGCGAAGCCTGTGACACATAGTGATGTTAGTGAGGGTCTGTAGAAGGATCCCTTCACGTCGACGTACGAGAAGTCGGAGAGCTTGCTCGCCCTACGTCCGAGCTGCTGTCGCGGCGGTCGTAAGAGCCATAGGGGTTGTTGTCTTCGTCGTTCCACATATTTATGGCTGTGATACGTTGGAAGAGCGAATGATGCGTCGGCCGTGTAGGCTCTTGATCTGCCGGAGGCTGCTGGTAACGATCGATCGTAAAGTGAAACTCGTAATGCTGGCCGACATCATCGTCGCCGGAGTCAACGCCGGTAGGGCTTCTTGGGGAAGGGTAGGCACATCTCTTACAAAAGAAACTTGGTACTTGTCCATTCTGCATTCGTCTATTTCTACCTCAAAACCACAACATGCAATTCATCACTATTCTCATTTCAAAGTGATGGCAGCCCTTCCCCGTGGCGAGAGCCCTGTCCACTGATACCTTATGATACCAAAATCCAAGCCACTTGAACCGCCCATGATTCTCCTCCATATCATGCATCAGCCTTCTGCGACCTCTCCGCCATCTCCGTTCCGACAGTAGTTGTTGAAGCTGCATCTGGAGGTGGCGGAGCAACACCAGGCATGGCTACAGGAGGCATATATCGGAGGCCACCTGCACCAACAGGATAGCCACGATAGAGTCGATTGTTGGCGAACTCGGAGAGGCCTGTGTTGAATGCGTGGATGAGAAACCAAGTGCCAAGACCGAGGATGAGAGTAATGAGGACGATCATGAGAATTATGGCATTGTTTGGGTTCATATTGAGAACAGGTAAAGGTTGAGATTGTGAGTGTTGTGTGTCAGTTTTGTTTTGGGCGAGGGGCTATAGAGTGAGTTAGTTTCTGATCTAGCAATTTCAGACACGAAGGTCAATGTACTTACAGAAGAAGGATTTGGAGGAGAGCGGACAATGAATGGCTGACTTCGACACGAGACTGTAGATTGTTCGATGACCTGCTGTCTAAGATCTGATGTATCTGATGTTGTAGGAGAAAAGCAGTTGTGTATGATGATGATAAGAAAAACACAGAAGAGTGAGAAGAGCTATCATCCTAGGAACTGGTTGCCACAGTATCGAGCTCATGTGCTCAATTCGTCATATTGTGAAGAAAGAAAGCAATGAAGGTGAGGTAACCCCGATGGCGACGCATGTTTCAGATTCGCGTTGAGGTTGTTGACGCGTCGAGAGATCTTACTCAACCTCAGATATGACAAGATCCAACGGTCTGCAGCACTAAGGCCACTCTCAGGACACGCTTAGACAACGACTCCTGCAGGACTCGCTCAATCTGTTGTAGCCAGGGACCAGGTAACTCAGCTTGAGAGCCAATTTCACCGAGTTCGTGAAGCTTTAATCTTAGTGTCGATCCCCTAATATTGACTCTTCTGGACCGTGTCCTCCAAATCAGCAGTACTTCTGCGGCCAGGATGACACGAAGGCCCAACGTTAGAATGTCTGGCTTCGTTGCCCAGCCTAAGGCACCGTCCATTTCGGTTTGTGCCCTCGCTATCAAGCAGGCAATGCCTTCAGTGACCCAAGTTGACAGTTTTTCGAGGGACTGCTGTGATTCGACACCTATCGAGCAGTGTTCCAGGACACGCGACCACAATTCTGCTTCTCTGGAATCATCAATATATAGATTCTGCTTTTCCTCTCCAAACAAAGAGTTGTCAACCAGCAAAGCTTTGTCAATCATTTCTTCCACAGGCTTGAGTGTTGTCACTCTAACCTGCTGTCCGACTAGTCTCTCCAGAGCAGCAGGGATTAGTGTTGCTGATCCTGAAAAGCGCCTGGTCATGAAAGCGCATAGCATGCGTGCGGCTACGTGCGCAACGACTTCGTCTGTTTCCTCAAGTGCTTGGGAATTTCGGACAACTTTTACAGCAGCTCTAGCACCTATATTTCGTATTTCGTCGTCGTCATCGACAAGAGCGCTGTATATAACCAAGTAGTACTCAAGTTGAACCTGCTCTGGTAATTCTCGTATTCCAGCTAGCGCCCATTGTAGTCCCTCCAAAGACACGGTTGCCGCATACCTAAATGGAAACTCCTGTGGGCAATAATTAGCATATGTTCTAAACTTCATCATCCATCGAAAACAACTTACGTTGTCATCGTTGAGACCGGCTGAACAGAGGCGGAGCCACTGTGAAACATAGCCTAGCATTTGGCCTGTCCATGTACCTTGTTGTGACCACTGGCAGGCCAAAATGTAACCCCATAATGTCAAGGCACTGGCCAACTCCGAAGGTGCAGAAGCGTTCTGGATATGCCTCATGATATCAATCTCAGCCAGAGAGGAGGCGAGCTCGTGGGTAGTACTGCCGTTTGATGGAGGCATACACGGGATAAGCATGGCAAGATTACTGAAAATGCACGATCGAAGCCGTGATTGTGCAGTTCCGCAATCACGCAACAGCGAGATGAGCAGTATCAAGGATGTTTCTGGGGAGCAGGCGACAAGGTAGGGCTGCAAAGTATCCAGCACATCTACAGCACCTGCCACATCCTCATCATCAACAATACCTAGCTTGATCATGGACTGCGTTCCCGTTGATTGCCTCGAAAGCAAGAAAATGATCCACGAACACTTGAGCAATGATATCCGTAGTACCGCCGAGCCTCGTCGTTCTCTGCTTCGCACATCAAGCTTGTTACACATTGATTCTGATACATCAAGAAACTTGGCAAGGTGAGCGTTCTCACCTGACGACGGTGTCGTACCAGGCTGACGAGCCTCCGACACAAGCAGATATGTTCCGAAAAGATTGAGGACGTCCATGTATGCTGCGGCTACAGTGTCGTCAACATTGGAATAGACACATGTCTGCAGAAGTGGCGAATGTTCATTGAAAACGGATAATATGGCTGTTTCCCCGGTCTTTGGGCGATCGATTTCCACATCGCTGGCGTCCAAGACCAGTCTTAGAGCTGCCTTGCTTATGTACTTGATGCATAGTAGTCGACCATGGAGCTCGTTCCAATTAACATTCAGTGCTGGGGATGAGAGATCCTGTAATACTTTGCTAATGTCCCCGTGAGGAACCAATGCAGCCATAGAGCGAGCAGCCATATCGCGAACGTGCCATGATCCGTCCTTCAATGCGACACTGACAAGGTCAAATACCTCGAGTTGCAACTTTGCTGGAGGTGGAGCTCTTCGCAATAGGTCAAGGACTGGGAAAATGGCCTCCGCCGTAAGGGTAGGTATAGCTGAGTCACTGGTATCTGAAAGGACATCTGTATGCAACACGCTTGACGAACGCAAGAGGCGCAGGATGAGGTCAAGAAGGCCTGGGTGCTTGTCATAAGAAAGTCGTGAGACATTGCCAGTACTGTTGTCGAAGAAGTCATCCGCAGACTCATTGGTGCCCAACATGCGATCAATCAGACTTCTGAAGAGCATGAGGCCACAGTTCCGGATTGCCCAGATGTTTGAAGCAAGACAAGTAGCAGAGAGATGCAATGCCTCCACAATACTGTTCTCTGAACGTGTTGCCAACCGAGATGTGATGAAGATTGCACGTATTGAATTCAGTGCATGTACCTGGGGAAGATCAGTTGCTTCTCCATCCTCAACAACTGGAGCTACCACGCTCATTGCGGTGAGAGCGGACATCGCTCGTGTATACATCCCCCCGGTGTCGTCGGAAGTAATAAGGCCTATTATGATCGCGGGTAGACCGGCAGATCTTCTGGTGATGGCTTGGCCTCGCTGCTGGATCAATGTAAGGGTTTCCTAGCATATGTAAGCTCTCATATCTGAAGAGGTTTCTTGGGTCTTATTACAGTATACCACTTCTGCACCATTCCTCCGCTCACTTCATCCTTCGAGAGCACACTCTGCCGACACACTGAAGCGAATGTCTGAGCAACCGTAGAGAATGCGCCACGGTGTCTCAGCTCAGCCAGTTGAGTAAAACATAGATTACCGAGAGTCTGCAGCATTTGATCATAATCAGCTACAGGCAGAATCCTGGCACACTCCGGGCTGACTAGAGTTCTCAAAAGCAGACTAGATGTTGTCAGTAGGTTTAAGTTACGTCCAAGCTACAACATCTCACCTTGATTCTTTCAGCCCACGCCAGGCGTAGCTTAAAACATCTTTCGTTGTAAGACTCGCTTCATCGTCCATTTCTTCCGGCATAAAGCCCTCGGGCGCATCGTTGCAAAGAAGATCGTGTACACAAGTCCACGTGGTAGTCAAAGCTTTTTCAAGCCTCTTGAAAAGAGCGATATACCTCATAACATCATCTCGAATCGTCTTGGGTATCTGGAAAATCTGCTCGAGCACGTATCTATTCAACAATGTAAGCACTGATAGAACAGGGAGTTCCAGTGTCAATATACCTCAAGGCCGTAAGAAGACCGTGTATGGGATGATTGCGGACAGCAAGAGACATGTCCGTACTGGCAATATCCAAGGACTGTTCGAGAGTCTGTACAAGGTCTTCCACAACCCCTGTAGCTGATGAGGCATGGGCGGAGAGAAGATGATTGTGCACTACAAGGGTATACAACCTTGCAACACCATCTGCCTGATCTACACGACCAGTCCTGACCATTATCTCTTGAGCCTTACCAAGTGTTCTTTCAAGCTGTAAGTGGTCTCCGTTAGCTGACACTTGATGATGGTCTGAAGCCGATGAGGACTGATCAATGAGCAAGACCTCTAATGCGGCCTGACGGATGTCGTCAAAAGGATCCAAGAGAAGATCCATTAATGAACGTCTCAACGTAGATGACATAATTTTGAGATGTAGTGGCCATCGAACTTCGCCACGAGCCGATTTTGCCAGGTCATCTAGTGACACTCCAGCGTCCAGACCAGATCTTAGCAATACACTTAAGGCTTTCAGGGCAGAGATGTGCCTCTGATAAGCCGCAGTCGATACCAGTTCTCCTTCCAGGAACTTCAGAGTCCAGATTATGAAATTGAGATGGCCAGAATATACAGTACGTGCTTGTTCAGGATTTGCGATATAGTTGTGGTTCGCAGCGTCGTGTTTGAACGTCACCTGTTGGCTTCCAGCTTTCTTAGCTTTCTGTCGTGCAAGGACAGCCAGGATTGCACGTAGACGATTTGTTAGAGCCTGAAAATGACTGTGGACTTCTCCTCGAAAATTGGCGTCCACGTCGGCGAACATGTGAGGGAGGTGTCGCTTCAAGCACTTTAGCGTTCCTGTAGTCAGAGGTCGTGTTGCGGAGGCGGATGAGATCAGTAGGGATAAGCCTGCTAAACGTGCATCAGGCAACGCTTTCTCGCACAATCTTGCAAGCACAATATCAGGAATGAGGACGACACCGTCACGCACTACAATATTCGAGCTTGTATGAGGACCTGGTTCGGATTAGCAGATATTCTTAGCAGTGCTATTAATGTTCTTACTGCATTCCTGAACAAGTCCATTGGCTTTGCCTGCCTGCAAAGCAGAGAATAGAACAAGACGCCTCGTGCTAGAAGATATCTGATCGTGTCCAGAACTTGATCGAGATGAATCAGGTATGAGAGGTGCGATTCCAAGCTGTTCTCTGAGACCCAGATACTCTAGAAAACCGAAGAAATCGTTGACACCAGACTGGAAGAGTGCTGGGAAGGCATGGCAACGGAAAAGCTCTAGCTCAGCGGGACGTGCTTGGATGCCTTTCATCAGAGGTTGTACCCAAAAGGGCAAGGACTGCTCGCCAGCTTGTCCAACTGCAGAAGATGCGTCTCCGAGGACAGCAGTGAGAAGCTGACCAGCAGCTGGAGCGACATCACCAACCGGCGTCCAGTCCACGATATCACTCACCAGTCTCCGTGCCGACTGAGCAATGATTTCAGAGGCCTGTCCAAGGTTATTCCTGACACTGCCAAGGACGGACCCATAAAGCACAAAAAGATCAGAAGTAGACAGCAGATTCCTAGATAGGAAAAGCGTAAGAGCATGGAGGACAGGCTTAGCTCTCGTTCGATCACGAAGTCGAAGACCCAACTCAAAACAGCGGAAGCAAGCCAAATCTATAGGTTCTGAACTTGATAGCACGTCACGAGACTTAGTGAGCAGCTTGACTAGTGTGCTTAGCACTTGCTTCATTGCTTTTGGTTTTGCAGTGTCATAGCAGTCAATATAGATTTCAAGCAACTTCTGCCTCGTGTCTGTGCAAATAACCAAGTTTGCAATCTCCTTCTGCCTCGATTGCATACACTGTTCAATGGTGCCGCACAGAACATTACATGCTACGACGCCGTGAGCTGGGGGAAGAGTCTGGATGTGAGCCGTATCCAGCAATGCCTTTAGCATGGTACTGGAGAAACGAATGAGCGATGTGATCCTCATTGCCAGCTCGGCATCACTTACTTTAGAATGAGAGGATCATCGTGGTCGCCCAAAAGGCCGCCCAACTGCTTTGCAGCATTGCGCAACAACTCCTCTGGAAGGGGAGTCTCATTGCATTGCTTCAGCAGCTCAATACTCATACTCAAAATTTAGGCTGTGCATATATGGAATCCTGCCCTCTTACCATTCTGAAACACCACCAAAGAAAAAGAGCGCGGGCCACCTCCGTGATCACATGCAGTAAATTTCTCCATCATGATGCCTTTGCCTTTGCCGTCGTCCAATACTTGTTGTACCACCATTACATACACATAGCACTATTTACAACATGGGTCTTTGGGACACGCTGACCGGCGGTCAGCAGAAGGCTACATCAAATTCCACCGCATCCCTTCCGCCACCTAGTCAATCACCCCAGCAAACTACTTATCAACCTTTTGATCCAACAACAGCTCAAGATGTAACCTCTTTCTTGAACCCTCAAACCTCCTTCGACCCTTCGGCTCTCCATCCTCTGGCCGGACTAAATCAAGATACTCTTGATTATCTGTCCCTTGAAGATAGCCCGCTCGACTTGTCTGCAGCACATGGCGCACTCCCATCAAGAAGTTGGTCCGATGATTTGTGTTACGGCACCGGCACCACATACCTTGCAGCTTTGACTATTGGTGGAGCGTGGGGATTGGCAGAAGGCATGAACAGGACACCGGCGTCTGCGCCGCCAAAGCTACGACTGAACGCTGTACTCAATGCTGTAACACGGCGTGGACCTTTTCTCGGCAACTCCGCAGCTATCATAGCGATGGTTTACAACGGCTTCAACTCGACGATCGGTTATTATAGGGGAAAACACGATGCGGCGAATAGCATTGCTGCTGGCGCGATGAGTGGAATGCTGTTCAAGAGTACGAGGGGTGTGAAGCCGATGTTGACCTCTGGAGCGTTGGTAGCAACAGCAGCAGGCGCTTGGGCTGTAGGTATCTCCTCAGATTATTGCTAGACCAAACTGACAAGGGTATACCAGTTTACACGCAAAGCTCTGTTTTAAGACGAGAAGGACTTTTAAGCTGGTGTCTCGAACTAGCATCATCGCATTGGGCGTTTCAGGACGGATATCTCAAGAAGGATTGAAGAGCGGGACATTGTATTATAGATCCGGTCGATTGAGGCCTTTGCAGGAAGGTTGCAGCAGGTAAAACATCTCCCTGTCTACTAATGAGCCTAATGAATTATGGCAGAAACTTTCTATCAGTAATGGATACTATTATGTGACGCCATGCCTGTTTTGCTGGAGATCAATCTCCAATTAGTGTGCGTTATTGCTAATCGTTGAAAGTGGAGTGGAGTGCTGGAGCAGGAACAGGAAGGATCAGATCTGGCGAAGGGCAGGAGCATGTGAGATATCGCTCTCACTTTTCGAGGTTCGTCAATCCATATTCCTAAGACAGAGATCTCAGAGTCTTTCCTGATCTCAGTCAGGTCCCTTTCTCACGTCTCACATCTCACTTCGAACTATAAAGCTTTTCAACATCTTCCATCTTCCTTCCATCTTCATCCTTTCTAGTAGTTCTGCCTTGCTGGTACTTCTATACACCATTGACTACTATCTCAACATACCAACTACCTTTGTATCTCGAGGATGTGTTCTAGCACTATCTCAATCTTTTGAATATGCCTCGTATCCCTTTAGGCCTACATCCGATTACTCCTTACCAGTTCTGAAGGGTTTCGCTAGCTTACACTTCACAAGTCGCCAACAGCTATCTATCAACCTTCACATATGACATCTATGTAACTTCAGCATTTCATAGTACTGCCACCAATCACCAGCTATATCCGCACTACGACAGAAAATGGAAGGCTCTCCGCGATCTGTGTATGAAACATTGAAAAGAAAGGCTGAAGGCACTCTGGCGAGCAAACTTTTCAAGACTCCAAAGCTCAGCGAGGCAACATCGACCTACACTAGCATAATCGCACACTCTCCGCAGGTTACTGCGATTTCTTCAGGGCGTGCTCCGCAACGTGGTCAGACAGGAACAATGACGAAGAATCACCTCAACTCGCCTATCATGAAACAATCGACGTCAAACACCACGAGACGCTCTCCAGAAACCATCAATTCCTCTGGCGTTACTTCAGAGTCACAAAAGAGTCCGAGCCCATTCGCAATTGACAATGAACATGCATCGCTCAAAAATCATCGTCGCAGTACACCTTACGCTATGCAATTTAGCAGATCGACTGTCATCGACGTTGATGCAGTACCAATTCGCATGACGCCGAAATCGAATACAGTCGCATCACCAAGAGGTACGGCTGGTCAGCGACCTCCCAGATCATCACCATCAGTGGTAATCGACCTCGACCTCGACTCGGATGGTAGTCGCCAGAAACCTCCCAATTCTCGACCATCAGTCACAATCGACTTGGACTCCGATGGCGACGACAGCAGCTCCCGACCTACCACAAACAGATCTTCATTGCATGTGTCTCACCTCAGGCATACCTTTGCTACAACAACAAAAGAGTCTTCCCTGGCCATGGTTCAGGAGGCCACCAGACAGACTATTGATCAGCTGGAACCGGCTTCAGAGCCAGCCTCGCAGGTATTGGCCACTCCCCCCAGCGATAAGAGCAATACTCTCGAGCATGACACGAATCAGAGCCGGCAACCCCCCAAATCTCGAAGCACATCCACGGTGACTAGTGACACATCCACATCAACTACTATGAGTTCAAGGCATGATGAAGATCAATTATTATCCGTTAATAGTAACCTGCCGAATCCACCTCAGACGAATCCCACGAGTGAAATCGATATGATCAAACCTCAGCATCAGCAATTTGAAAGTAACCCTAACGTGCCTTCTCATTCAGAGGACGAGTTGACTGAGGTCCCGGAGGCTGCCAAAAAACTTGCGGAGGAAGAGACAAAGAAGGACGATGACGCAGCCACAAACGGTATAGAGGAAGAGGAAACCAAGGACGAGGACACAGCGATGAACAGTCTAGAGGAAGACACAGCGCAAGAGTACGATTCCGAGACACTTTCCGAAGATGAAGCTTGTTCCGACACGGAATCCGACAACGATACGGATGAGGAAGTGGAAGAGGATGATGAGATCGTCGAAATGCGTCGAAAACTTGATCAGCTCAGTCGTGCTAAGCAGCGTAAGGAGCAACAGAAAGTGCAGAGAAAGGCTGCAGAGGAGGCAGCGGCAATCGAGGCAGAGAAGGCCAAAAACGAAAGAGTGGTAAGGCCAACGCTGACACAAGAGAGACTTGATGCTGAGAGGCAAGACGAGAAGAGACGAGAAACAGAAAGACTTCAGAGAGAGAGAATCATGAACGAGAGAACCATTAGCAGCAATGGGAGCAGATCAGAAGTGAACGAATATGACGATGAGGAGAATGCCTGGAAGGACTTCACACGCGCACAAGGACTGGTAAATTCTGAAAAAGATCAAGCACATCCTAATGAGGCATCTCAAGAGACTAGTCAACCACCAACCGAATCAGTTCGACTTGATACCGATGGCAACCCCACCACGCCGATTTCAGCACAACGTTTCTGGTCAACACAATCAGAGCCAGTGTTTGGACAGGTGTTCAAGTATGACAAAGCTACTGGTAGTAAGATTGGAAAGATTGGCTTAGAAGAAGCAGCTGATCTAGTTCGACGTCACGAAGGCAAGCCAATCCCAGCAAGGACTTCCCTACCGACTGCTCATGGCACCAACGCGCTAGGCAAGTTACGTGCTGAAGCCCAGAAGGATGCCGAACGCATACGTGCTCAGCAAGCCAAGCCAGTATCCCAAGATCCAGCCCTTCTCGAACAGATCCGGCAACAAGCCCAACAAGATATTGGGAATCTGAAGAAAGGTATACTGCCAGTCAATGACAACGACAGTCAAGTACAGGCCAGCACAACCTCGGGCTGTTCGACTCCAGAATATCCTCAGTTCGTGAGATCTGTCACACATACAGTGGAAGGTTACTCGCCTTCACTAACTAACCACAACATCTTCAGGAAGCCTACTAAGAGGAACAGACCAAAAATCAAAGAAAAGGTAGTCATCCCACTCGAAAAGGTCACTCAAGACGACTGGTATCTGATCGAGCTTGTAAAACAAGGATTGAGCTGGAGCCAGATTCACGAGATATGGGAAGCGAAAACGGGCGTGCCTCGTGGTATTGATTTTTACAAGTACAGATACAGAAGGATGCAGACGACATTTCCAGATCATATACCACCTTTGTCTAGTCCAATCACGCTCAATACCAAATTGCAGAAACATCCAGCTCATACGGAGAAAGATGTCATGGCTGCAATATTCGCTGCTACGCCTGATCCTTCGTCAAGTGCAGAGGTATCTACACCGCGACCGACCACTGGCGGGAAGACTATCACCCCGGAAATGGCTCGCTACTTCCTGGCACGTTCGCCTACACCAGAATCAACCGAGGAATCTGACGAGGAAGAGGAGGATACCATGCTACAGGTTGCCAAACCTTCTTCATCGAACTTGAAGCAAGACAAACATCACGTGCACTATACTTATCAAGTCGAGCGCAAAGTAGTCCTAGGTGGGAGAAATCCAAGCGACGTGCCATGGATAGCTCAGAGTGAGGAGATAAGGAGCAAGAAAGCCGCCAATGTTATTGCCAACGGTGCAATATACACTAACCACGACAGACTTGATTTCAAGTTTGATGAGACTAGAGGCAGGTTTAACAAGGTCAGTGGGTTGTGGTCAGCTGAGGCGATTGGTGAAGAGGGTACGATCTATGTTCGTGTGAACCGTCGCTTGCGTTATTCTCAGGAAGGAGTACTGGTTGATAAGGCGCTACCTTTCACTGTATATGACGTTCTTGAGAAGCGGACGATTACTATCACGACGAAGGAATGGAAGTTGAGATCTAGTCCTGAGCTCGACCATGAGCATGCAGACCAAACACTTTCAGGAAAGGTAGATGATGTGAGCGGTGACAAAGACCTCGAGACTGAGCTTGAAGAGGCACTGAGTCAAGACGATGAAGAGCAAGCCATACCTAGTAGCGGCGACGAGGCTTCTCAACATCGAACGCCACGAGACGATAACGCCCAAGTATCAGCTAACAACAGCAGCAATTCTACTCTCAACAACCCAGTTGTGAACGTGAACGAGAACGACAAAGATCTCGACGACCTTTTCCATGAGGACAACGATGACGCTGATATGAAGCAAACTCCCGCAGAAAAGAAACACGTTCACTTCGCAGACAGCGACAAAGTGCGGATATACCAGCGCCCAGACGACACGACCAAGTCACCAGAACCATCTACAAACCACGTAGAGGCAGAGGCAGAGGCAGAGGCAGGAGCAGGAGCAGGAGCAGAGGCAATGGCGGACACCGACACCGAGACCGGAATCCACATTGACCTCTCCAATTACACCCTCCACACCACCAACACCAGCACCAGCACCACCTCCATCGCCGCAAACACAATCTACACCCACCTGCATCTGGCAAACGAAGCCGCTCTCCAGCGCCTCTACACTCTCCGGACCTCGTCCGCAAGCGCTTCTTTTCTCAGCAACCCAACAATCGACGCCAACGACTTCTCTCTAAACTGGAAGATACCAGGTCGAATGTCACTGGACCGCATTCCACATGAGAACCGCGTGAGAGCGGAAATGGATGAGAGGCTGGCTCAGCTGGATGCACTAGAAGAGGAAACGCTGGAGGGAGGAAGTGGAGGTGGAGAAGGAGAATTTGCGTGGTCGCAGGCGGTGATGAGGGACGAGATGAAAGGGACGGCGTGGACTAGGGTCGAGAGCTGGGACGGAGTCAATGAGCAGGATGAAGATGAGGAAGATGAAACAGCAGTTAGGATACGAGTTACGACAGCTACTGAAGTTGAGATTTGGGTTCAAGCTAGGAAGATTGAAGGGCCAAGGAATCCATGATTGAGAGGTTCGAAATACAGAATGTTACGCCATAATCTAATGGTGTTGGCAAACAAGAACGAGGCAAACCCCGATAGATAGATGAGGAGACAGCACAGCAATCCATGATGCGAGAACAATGATTGCACCGAAACTGTCCATTCCATTGACAAGCTATGCCTAGGCAGCCTGTCGATGTCAAGAATAAAGTATCCAATGCTCAAGGAAGGATGAGGAAGAAACCTCATGACGAAAACAAACCCCCAAGTTGTCCTCGATCCAATGAGCCTTTCGACGCGACTTAACCTTACCCTGTGTCTATCCTCCAATAATCTCATAACTCTCTGCCAACCTCCTGTAACCTCTGAAACCTCGCCCGTCAGTATCAGGGACGATGAGCAGGATGAATATCCCGCAAATGAGGACCTTGTCCAGGCACATAAGTGTGAGGCGGACGAGGTACCTGACCAACAATGTCTCTGGCTTGAGAATCAGGCGCAGTCCTTCCCACTTCATTGTACATATTAGTCATCAGCCACTCTCTGTTCATTTGCTCTTCTTGACGAAGTCGTTCCTGATGCGCTTCGGTTGTTGGCTGTATTCGCCTATGCCAGAGCTCGCGTTCGCGGTTTTCATCTCGATAAGCTACGCCCATTCCGGGCATGTACGCTGCTTGAGGACCTTGTTGACCATTAAGACCTTGTTGACCTTGCTGACTTTGCCAATGGGACTCTCGAGGGGCAACCGGAGGTCCTTGAGGTAGTTGAGGATAATTTGCTGGCAGAGAAGGTTGAGACGTTCGAGAGTTTTCCGGATATGTCCTCTGATCATGTTGTGAAGGCCGACCCAGCCTCTCAAAGTAATTCGGTCGAATAGCTCCTTCGATGTTGTTCCTGAGCAGCATACCTTGTGCGATATCAGCACCGTTGACATAGTCTGGGCGCCCACGATCATATCGTTCTGGAGATTGCCGTGCGGGTGTATTCACGCCAGTTATTGTAAACATTTCTGGTTGTGTCTGAGTACTCTCCTGCGAAAACCTGTTCTGATTCGCAATACTTTCTCCGGCATTGGCACGACCTCTGAGACGTCCATGATCTCCATGATCCGTGTGACCAGCGTTTCGTCGAGACTCCGTACTTTGTGGGTGGAAGTGGTAGAGATTTTGAGTATAACCATGCATCACATGAGGCGTAGCGGTTCTGTTGTTCATAGAACCCTCCTCTGCAGCATTGGATATGGCAGTCTTGATAGCCACAATAAGTTCATCAATAATTTCACGATAGTCTGGTTCCGTGAATTGCGTCATGATATTGAACAAGACCTGGAGTCCTCCCTGCATAGCTAGTAAGCGGTCATCACTCTGTGAGATGAAAGCTGCCCTTGTCTCTGAATATGAGCTTTCGAAGTCCTGCAATTGCATCAGGGCATCAACTGCTTCATTGGGATACCAAGGTCGTGGTCCGGATGGAATAGCATGGGGAAGAGTCGTTTCACCATAAGTGTTTCTATCATATCTGATTGGCACTGTCATCCTGGACGCGCCTGATACGTCTCGACTGGAGTGTTGGGAGATGTCGAGGATCGAGAGGCGTGTGTTGTAGTTTTCAGGGTTCGTTCCTGACATCTTGACGTCAGCAGCGTCATGCTTAGACTCGACAGACGATGCATCTGTGCGAAGTGGGGTAGTCACTAGAAGGCTTGGGGTTGGTGATGATGGTCGTTGTTGTTGTTGTTGTTCTGCGCGCTGCTGCCCTTTGGAACCGCTGTTATGAGGGAACGCAGCTGGAGGTCGTTCATTATCGGGAGTAGATAGATCATGCGTAGTGAATAGCGAAGATTGTGAGACATCACCTTGAGCCAGCGTTCGGTTGAGCATGTCAAGGCGCTCCGGACCAAAACTCCAACTAGTCAGATGTGGCTTCGAATCTCCAGAATGCCGTGTGTCGGGTGTGCCGGTCGAGGCTGATACTAGATGTGTTTGATTCCTTGATGAAGTGGCGCTGGCGAACGTGTGGGCAGTGCTCGGTGTCTTGGTAGCGGTCGAAGCAGTGGTAGGTGTTTCGCCAAGGGTTCGAGCAGCTTTTGATGCTGTGTTCTCCGGCACGGATTGCTTTGCACCTAATAGTGGCGATGCATTGTCAGCAACTGATTGATTGTTATGTGCAGAAAAGCCTAGCTTATTCAGCAAGGTACTGCTGGTACTGCGGTTTTTGAAAGCCGACTTGACATTGGATAGACTGCGTTTGATTTGAAGTGGTGATGGACGAGTGCGATTGTAGGCGTCACATGAGGCGGAGGATTGAGGACTTGAGCCGTCTAGAACTACAGAGTTCTCTATCTTACCCTCTTCGTTCTTTCCTGTTTTTAATGGAGGAACGTAAACAGTGGGGTGAAGTTGGCCGTCTAATGGGCTTATCAGCGGTGGTGAATGTGGCAATCGAGCGAGATGTGACTTACCATCTATTGTTTTGGCAGGTATCGCAGCTTGAGTTTGATATAGGTCAGCCTGAAATTGATCGAAATGCTTGATGTTGTAGCTCGCAGCTTGAAGCTGTTGAGAGAATTGTGATGTAGAAGGTCTGTGGCGGATTGATGGTCTACCTGTACTCTTGGACGAGCTGCCAGCATCGTGACCGCCAGAATGACGGCTCGGCACCAAGATTGCGTTCTCGTCAGCAACGTAGGTGACATTGGGATCGTTGCCTGAGAATGTGCGCCGTCCACCATCAGGCTGCTTGGCTGCCATGGTAGAGGATGGCTTAGTAAATCTGCTGTAATGAATTTGTTATAATCACAAATGAACTGTTGATAATGCAGAGGGGTGGTGTAAAAAGGCCAAGAGGAGAGGAGAGTAAACAATCGCGTCAGAAACGCGCTCTTGTCGGCCAACATGAAACAGATCGCACCTTCCCCACGAAGACATTACAACCTACCGATTCCTCTACTGCTCGCCTAAAACCGAGTGTGAGGAGTGCTGGAGTACTTTAGAATTAGCTAGACCCCTCAACCCTGCCGTGATCTCAATGAGGTAGGCCTAGGGATGAGTGACCATCAAAGTACTAATCCAGCTATATCCTGCGTTGTGAAGTTAACTGCTAAAGTACCTTACCTTACCTTATACACATGATGGACACTCAATTTTGAAACGTGGTAGGAAGATTGCCAAGCAATGAAAAAGAGAGCTTATTGGATCAACTGTATTGTTTGATTGTCAAGTGAGATTCGTGTGCTTTATGCTGCCTACCTACCATAAGCCAAACGTTGGGGCATAAGAGAGTACCTGAAAATTTCCCGATCTGAAACGCCTGTCCTTCCCAATGATTCATACCACTACGTAAACTGCCATCTACAAAATAGTGCAGTGCTTGCTCTTGCTCTTCTTCGGGGCTGGTGGCTCTAACGCCGCCACGATTGCCTGGTGCCTTTAGTCAGCATCGACACGAAACATCTGCAAGATCTTGTACGTACCTCATCAAACACGTCCTTCAACTTGTACTGCGTCAAGGCCGAGCACTCGACGTACTTGATCGCTCCCAGTTCCCTTGCCATTCTTTCGCCATCTTCCTTCTTCACGGGCTGCATCCTTTGTTTCAACAACTTGTCTCTTACGGCAGGGTCATCTCTCAGATCCGTCTGCGTGCCCACAATCAGGCAAGGCACACCAGGACAGTGGTGATGTACTTCTGGGAACCACTTCTCTCTTACGTTTTCGAAAGATGCAGGTGATGTAACGGAGAAGCAGACCAGGAAGACGTCGGTTTGGGGGTATGAAAGAGGTCGCAAGCGGTCGTAATCTTCTTGACCAGCAGTATCGAAAAGACCGAGCGTGTAGGGTTCGTCACCAATCCTGTAGCTGGTGTTAGTCATTGCTAGCAAGGTGCTTTGGGGGTCTTCGAGATTCGTACATCACAGTGACTGCATAGTTGTCAAAAACTGTGGGCACATATTCGGAGGGAAACTTGTTTGTGGTGTAACTGATGAGCAAACATGTCTTTCCAACAGCTCCGTCACCCACCACGACACATCTACGACGGTGTTAGTACTCGTAGCCAGACCTAATCCCTTGCGTTCCTCATCTCCATATTGTAGAGCATCTTACTTGATAGTTGCGGCGACCATGTTGGATCTAGGACTTGCAGATCTTGCCTGATATCGTAGTCGTGTATCTTTCTCTCAGGTTGTGGATGATGCTGTTGATGTTGGTTTGAACTGAATGTTTGTTCCTTGGTCGACGTATTTGACGAGGGGTAGATTTGTATGTCGTGTACGACAGGATCGAGAGGACAGTCTGAAGGAGCAACGTCAACTTTCATGCAAACAAGCTAATGGAGAATAGTAGTACTTACAGCTGTCGTAATATCAAAGACTGGATAAAGTTTGTTGTTTGGATGAGTTGATAAAGCGGTCGAGTGAGTGATTTTGCTTGCAAAGTCCTGACCTGTCTTCTTTGAGTCTTCTATGATCGACCTGTCTCAGTTCGATACCAGGCCAACTCCTGATACTAGATCAACTTTCAAAGGGTCAGAAAGCAGATGTTGTTAGATCGCCCTTGTTACTATTGTTTTGAGTTCATGAGCAAGCACAGGGGCGACGGTCGACCAATCGGCGTAACTCCGCTATACCTGAGCAATGTTGGACTTATGCCTTTATGCTATGAAACTAGATTATATAGATACATCACCAAGAACGAGCTTCCGTGGCGTGTTTCATGTGTATCGCCGTCCAAAGTAGTATCCAACCGTATTGACTCGCAGCAGCTTCTGTACTGATGAACCCCGCACTGTATTACCAAAGGCCCATGCTTGATGCGTCGAGTCCAGTCTTGCCATGCAGATGTGCAGAATATCCAAGCACCTCTGTCACCTGAATCGTCCTCATTACGAGCTCAGTTCACCATCGACCTGTAAACCCAGCTTCACCCAGTCCTGATTTTGAAGCTTCTCCACATTCCAGCGTCCTCGATTGACCTTCTTCAACATACCTTCCACACACAATCGTGCGCCTTCAAGCGCTATTCCTTCTTCTCCACACTCCGAGCCTATCCACTCGCCCTCATCGTCACCGAATTCGCACCACAGCCAATCACACCTTGCTATCCGATGCTTGATACTCGTGCCAACTCCTCGTCTTTTCAGTTCTGCGTTTGTCATACCTTGTCGAACAGGTAGTGGGTCGAATGGCAGGCGTCCTTCAATCAAGGCGTAAAGGAGAACTCCCAATGCCCAGCAATCAGTAAGACGACCGTCATAAGGCTGACCGAGGAGAAGTTCGGGCGCGGCATAATCAGGTGAGCCGCAAGCGTGCGTCGATAGAGGAGAGTTGGGTGGTTCTGGTATTCGCTTAGATAGTCCGAGATCTGTAAGCGTGACGAAGGCGTGTGGATGGGCGGAAGGTGCACCAGGCAAGGACTTAAAAATTGATGGCTCCATGTTCAGGAGGACGTCTATGAATGGTTAGTGTTGGTGCATGAAGGGATACGAGGCATATTCAAAAGATTGAGATAGTGCTAGAACACATCCTCGAGATACAAAGGTAGTTGGTATGTTGAGATAGTAGTCAATGGTGTATAGAAG
>Ga0115846_100053_pt1 | contig 46095 bp, 28 predicted proteins | sample InSIn5gowninarea_2_FD_83860 | JGI IMG/M metagenome (GOLD analysis project Ga0115846, IMG submission 83860) | reverse complement strand
TAGGGCTTGGTCGACAAAAGGTCCTGTGAGTTAGCGAGAGACAGTGGTGCGGTCAGCTGGGTCTTGGGCTGCGGCGGCTGTGGCTGGCAAGGCAGGGCAGAGCAGAGCAGTGGAGTGGAGGATGAGAATCAGCAGAGCAGAGGCAGAGCAGAGGAAGGAAGGAAAATGGAGAGACAGACCCAACACCACTGAACCCTCAACAGGCAGAGCAGAGCTAGCCAATACTACACCAACACCGAAGCCGACATACACAAGGCTCACAACATACAGACCAACTGGACAACACACACCTCTGCTATCATCTCTCACACAGCAACAGACTGTCTCCCTCCCTGCTCTGCTCTGCTCTGCTGAACAGCTCTCTGGCTGCTGACCGAGTGAGATGACCGCCTCACACTACCTAGTGAAGGATGACGTTCATCAACCTGCTGCACACAACAACCTGCTCAGCTTCATCAGCTCTACAATGACACACTGCTCAGTTCCTCAGTAGCTGACGACCCAGTTCTACACTGGTGCGACGTTGCTGCTCTGTTCCGTGTCCCGTTGCTTGTGTCCACTGGCCTTAGATCCGTCAACTTGATCTACCAACATCACATACACTCTTGACACTTGGAACCACTCTGATATCATTCGTAGCACTCTCACAGTGTTCGTACAATTGATCAGCCTGCTTGCAGTCCTCTTCGTCCCCACCCACCACGCTGCACATCCATCAACACTGTCAAGCTACCTCCCGCTCACCACTCGATCATCTCATTTCGAACCATATTGACAATCACAAACTGAGTTTGCCACATCAACTTATCATTGGTAGACATGATGCTTACAACAGACAACTTGAAATAACCAGATTTGACTTGTCCACACCCTTTTCCGTCATCGTCACCTTTACCATGCAGATGAGCTGCTCCCTCTACATATGAGCAGGCAGTACGCACTCAGCCAACCAGATTATTTCTAGTCCATCAACTCATCCACCACCATGTCAGGCCTAGTCTCCTCCCCTATGATTACAACCGAAATCTTAGTAGCAGGACAATGGTTAATTAAACAAAAGATTGGGAGTGGTAGTTTTGGTGAAATTTATGAAGCCTATGATATACATACAAATCAACGTGTAGCAGTAAAGATTGAAAGTTGTGATAGTAAATATCCACAACTTGTAGAAGAACATAAAGTCTATATCAGTATACATGGACATGCAAAACCAAGTAATGGTACAATCACTAATAATTATCATTCAAGTAGTAAACATACATATGGTGGGAGACATCATCATACAACAGATGGTGGGATGGAACCATCTATAATGCCAGGGTTCCCCAAAATCTATTGGTTTGGGAGTATTGAAAGTGGTAAATTTCATGCACTTGTTATGGAATTATTAGGTGATTCACTGGAAACACTCTACAATCGATGTAATCGTAAATTTACATTAAAGACTGTATTACAATTATCATTTCAATTAATTGATCGTATAGAACAACAACACAAGTGTGGTTGGTTACATCGTGATATTAAACCTGTAAGTACAACAATCAATACATTCATTACGAACAACACTGTATGATGTCACATTGTACTAACAATTGCATATAACCATACTTCATCCTCATAGGATAATTTCTTGATGGGTGGTACAGGTGAGACAGCAAGTACCCTCTTCGTCATAGATATGGGTCTATGTAAACAATTTAAAGATCCTGTGACAGGTGAACACATACAGTACAAGGACAACAAGAAACTTATAGGTACACCACGTTATGCATCATTGAATACACACTTAGGTATTGAACAATGTCGACGTGATGATTTAGAAAGTATTGGTTATATGTTACTGTACCTCCTGATAGGTAAATTACCATGGCAAGGCTTAAAGGCAAAGAATAAACAAGAAAAATATGAACGTATCAGTGCCAAAAAATCATCTGTCAGTGTAGAATCATTATGTAAAGGTTGTCCACCTGAATTTGTAAAATATCTTCACTATGCAAGACAATTAAAATTTACAGATAAACCAGATTATCGTCAATTAAAGAAGATGTTTCGTGATCTCTATCATAAGAAAGGGTTTAAAGATGATCAACAATATGATTGGATGACCCCAAGTACTGCACAACAACCTACACAATTATCACAACAATCTATAGCTGTTACTAAACCTCTACAATTAGCAATGCAACAAAGAAATACATCACAACAACAACAACAGCAACAACACTCTGCTGCTTTCTTACAACAACAGCAAAGTCAACAAGCTACCGTCGCCAACTTGTACGTCCCCAATGTCTCACCCACTGGCAACGAGGACAAGGAGAATGGGGCAAGACAACAATCTACCACAGCGCAAGCACCTGAACACGAAGTACGCCGACAACAACAACAGCAACGCCCAATCACTGCATACCATACACCATCCGGCTACCAACCTCAATACGCCTCTACTGCTATGCTCCCACCTCAACATCCTACCAACGCTGCCGGCTACCCTCAGCAGCAGCAAGCCTATAATGCAGCAGCAGCTATCTATGCTCGACATTCTGCATCATCACCATTCCTACAGACTGGTACGTTGCATTCTCCTGCCGTCTCATCTGCCCTAGATGTAGTTGGTCACTCGAGCAACAGTCCCTCGCCAGTACAAGCCAACTATCAGACTGGTCATTTCCATCCAAACAACGCTATGTTGCCAGTAGGTAGCATACCAGTTGATTTGGCTCAATACAACTCACAGCTTTACGCTACACCAGCCATCGTCTCATCTGCTCAACCTTTCAATCAGCAGCAGCTCAATGTGCCTGCGCACAGTCGTCAGTCCACCCATGCCTCCACCACCAACAATTGTGCCGGCAACCATCAATACGGCAAGCCAGTCACAGCCCAACAACAGCAACGACAAACATCTACCCAACCTCAGCCACCATCCCCATCTGCAGCACACGGCGATCAACTGACTCATCTGAGCGAGTTGTTGCAACACGCTGATCGCAGCAAGGAACATTACAAGAACATGTGCAACAAATACGACGTCATGTTAACGCGGGCTGAGCAAGAAATGAGACGGATGCTGGATCACATTGCGATGCACTCTACTACCCCTTTCAGTCTGGACTACCCTTTAGCCGGTGGCTACCAGCCTCCTGCTAATGCGCAGCCCCAACACGCACAACACCATCACCACATGCGACTGAGATCCACCACGCAGAGACAAACATCTACCACGCAGCCACCAACCGGCGTGCCGGCCAAGGCATCTCAACAACAGCCCGTCAGCAAAGCACCCGAAGTCACTCAACAACAACAACAACAACAACAACAACGTGTGGTAGCTAATGAGAAGCCACAGAGCGTCAAGCGCAAGCTAGATATCAGTGCTGCTGAATCCGACTACATGCGATCATCTGGCGAACACGGCAATGCCTCCAAGCGTCCTGCATTCTCTGCCACACAGCCTGCTACCTACTTTCTAGACACAAACATTGCTCAGCAGGCATCCAATCTGCTGCATTCGTTCCAACACGCGGAGCCTTACTCCAGCAACTCCGATGGCTCACGACCATCATTTGGAGCTGCAGCAGCTTATGAGACAGCAGGACTGCCTAACTCGTCCAATCTTCGAAGAGCTGCACAAACAAACCTCATCCAGACGTTCTAGTGAATGGCGGCTTCGTGTAACAAACACGTGATGAAGTTGATGAAACAGTCTTCATTGTGAGGCAGGATATACTATCAGCGGCTTGACTGCTACCAAGACATATAATTACAATCATTTTCAAGTGTTACGTTGCAGATAACTCCAATCTACGTGTAGATTGTTTGTACATCATACAAGCATTCACTCTACCAAACGTAACTGAGGTTTATAATCATTCTTGTATATTTATGCTTTGCATTCCCACAGCACTATCACTCAGCACAAGACTATGTAACCTCTCATCATCTTCCCTATCAGCATCAATAGCCCACCTCACGATTTTAACGTATAGTTTGACACAGAAACCACAATCGATGCACATTTGCTGTCTGATGCGCCCTGCAAGCATGAGCAATGTTGCTGAATTTTCGAAACTTACATGATTGTGCAATATACTGCGTTGGATGATAACATTGATCTACAGAGTTGACTAAATCGGAATAGAGGTGAGGGCGAATAGCGTGTGTGTGTGTGTATGAGATTACTTCGAAGTTGTAGAAGGTGCAAGCAGGATAATGGTAAGTAGCAGGAAATTTGACTATGGTGTATTGAAACAATTAAGCATTGACAGACTGCAGAACTTGACGTCGAGTTAGAGCAATACGTTGAGCAGCATGTCGATTGGTAGAACGAGCACGAGCAGAACTACTGGTGATGGTAGTTTCTGCTGAAGATGTAAGTATAGCTCGGCGTGTACGTTTGACAGGTGTGATGAGATCGTCTGGTAGGCTGTCAGAGTTGCGTCTAGACATCTTGACTGAACCAGCCACGGAGCTGGTGCTGATTGATGCGGACCTTGTTGTAGTACTGAGTGAGCGACATGGTGTTGTTGTTGTTGATGATGCACTTCGTTCAACGTGCCCACTGTACCGTGGTTTGAAGGGCTTCTTCTTTGGTTGTTTGAGTGATTTGACAGGTGTAACCAACTCATCGACAAATTGAGACTCGTTGGGATGGCTATTGTCAGCCGCTGCGTTCTCTTTGTTTGACTCCATCGTAGCAGTGGATTCAGTCGTTGTGACAGCAGATGTTGTTGAGACAGTCGTAGCCAGCATCCGTGTCTTATGTACCTTACCGTAATACAAAGGAGATTCTAGATGTTGATCATCTGAGGATGTGATTGGCTCCAATACTATTGTAGATGCTACATGATCAGTCAAATGACCAACAGCACGATCTTGTAATGTTGCCAGATTACCTGTTGAATCAATGTTATGTTGTTGTAACAATGTACGTAGATCAGTTGCTGTCATCTTCATCATATTACGTACAGCTTGACTCCACCGACGTTCCTTCTCATCTATAGCTGGATATAACGCTCCTATACGTTGTTTCTCTTCACCCTCAATCATCTGTTCATAAATTTGATGTGGCCACACATATTCTGCATATTGTTCATCGTACTGTTTGAACTCTGAGTAATGCTTCTTGTCCTTCCTGTACAGTACAGCTGCATCGGAGTCGAATATTGCTTGACTTGACCACCACCATGGCAATTTCACTGTATCCCAATTATAAGGTTCCCCTGTCCGTGGATCCATTCCAATGCGAAATTTCTTGACATTCTCACTCATCTTTTCATTGCTCATAGGAACACCTGCTTTACTTAGTCTAGATCCCCAGATCTCGAGAGAAGCTACTAAGTATAGTCCTAGAGCTTCATGATAACCACGCCTACATCCCATCATGCCACATACAATCAATGGTTTAGCAGTCTGCTTGCACGCTACAGTGTACAGCAAACTCTGAGACAGTGGAAACAAACTTACCACATCACACTAGCAGGATGAAATCTCCATTTACTCTGACCATCTATGCCTCGTACTATACGATAGATTTGATATGTTTCTACCCGTTGTTTGCCTAGGCGTGCATTGTCTAGTGCTTGGAGGGATGCATAGACTGATGCTTTGAAGGTAGAGAGACGGATTGGGAGGAAAGTTTTCATGGTTGGATGTTGGGTTGGATGATTGAGTTTGGGAATGCTCAGAATGCTGTTTGTCGGCCGTCGATGATGCTGCTTTGTGTGTGTGTCTGTGGATGCTCCACCTGTGATGTTGACCTCCTGCTCACAGATCGATGGCAGCAACAAGCACCTACACGACCTAACGCTCACCTACACTACATACTACTCGGAGTGCATTAGTTGCAGGCATATCGATCAGATGGTCAGCGATGCTAATCTCTTCATGTTTGAACGCGCCAGTGTGAGCACAGGCTGGTTGCTGCAGCTGCACTCACCCACACTGCCTTCCTGCTACCAACTCACTCACTCGCCCAAACTAACTGGCCAGCACCCATCAATTCTGCATCACTACACAGTTCGCTGACACACCACTGCGGCACCCTCGCAGCATCGAACTGATCAGCCGCAGCTGCATCCCATCAAGTGAGCGAGCATCGACATTGAATCCCATCACACCAGCAACATGGCCAAGGTTAGTGCTACAGAGGAGATGAAGGAGCTGACGTTGTCCAGCGAGGAGATGTCAGCTGAACAGAGAAAGACAGCAGCTGAGAAACATAAAATCACTGGCAACGAAGAGTTTGCTAGAGCCCACTACCAAGCAGCATGTAATGCCTACACTGAGGCCATAGAAGCAGACCCAACCAATGCCATCTACTATGCAAATCGTGCATTCTGTCACATCAAATTAGAGAGCTATGGTCTTGCCATAGCAGATGCTACACGTGGCATTGAATTAGATCCTAAGTATGTAAAATCCTACTACAGACGTGGAAGTGCACATCTAGCACTTAGTCATCATCGTGATGCATTAGTTGATTTTAAGGCTGTTGTACGTCTAAAATCTACTGACAAGGATGCACAACTACGTGTTAAAGAATGTGAACAAGCTATACGTGCAAAAGCATTTCATGATGCGATAGCAAGTGAATCATCTATACCTGTATCAGAGACATTAGATTATAAGACAATTAATGTTGATAATTCATATGATGGTCCACGCCTTGTAGATGATACATTACCAGATCAAACCTTTATTACACAATTAATTACCTACTATAAGGATCAGAAGAGATTGCATAGGCGATATGTATATCAAATACTGTTGACAGCAGCTAAGCTACTCAAATCATTACCTACGTTAGTTGATGTACCAGCTCCTAACGCAGATGCTAAGGATGATGCTATACATACATCTACTACAACAACTACACCCTACAATCACTTTACAGTCTGTGGTGATGTTCATGGACAATACTACGATCTACTGAATATTTTCGACATGAATGGTCTACCCAGTGCAACCAATCCTTATCTGTTTAATGGAGACTTTGTAGATCGTGGTAGTTTCTCATTAGAAATTATTGTACTCTTCCTCGCACTCAAACTTGTCTATCCACACTACTTCCACTTACTCCGTGGTAATCATGAATCTACAAATATGAATAATATCTATGGATTTCAAGGTGAAGTACAAGAAAAAGTTGACAAGGGGAAGGCCATGGAATTATTTACAGAGGTATTTTGTTATTTACCTTTAGCTGCAGTAATAGGAAAGAAGGTTCTTGTAGTACATGGTGGATTATTTAGTCAAGGTAAGTAGAGTTACGTTCAGTTGGTGATAGCTCTGTGTTCGTTTTGAGATGGTAGTGTATACTAACAAATGAGTCTTGTCATTCACACACAGATGGTGTCAAATTGGATGACATCCGTAAGATTGATCGCTTTAGACAACCCCCAGAGAGTGGGATCATGGCTGAACTCATGTGGAGTGATCCTTCACCTATACCTGGTAGAACACCATCTAAACGTGGTGTAGGTCTCAGTTTTGGACCTGATGTTACCAAGAAATTCCTAGCAGATAATAACCTAGATCTACTTGTAAGATCACATGAAGTCAAGGAAGATGGATATGAAGAAGATCATGATGGAAAATGTATTACTATCTTTTCTGCACCTAATTGTAAGTACTGGTTGTTAGTGTACTGAGTTGATGTAAACTGAACCTCAACACTAACAACAACTACTCTTACATTGTTCTTTCATCACACAGACTGTGATCAGATGGGTAATCGTGGTGCATTTATACGATTTGAAGCAGATATGAAACCTAAGTTTACATCCTTTAAGGAGGTACCACATCCACCAAGTAGAGCGATGCAGTATGCATCACCATTGATGAGAATGGGTATGTAGTAGCTGTGAGCTGACAGACACGAGCATGTACATGATAGCAACCTTTCAGCTCTACCTAGCAATATGTAAGCAGTACAAGACAAACAATGAGTGTAAAAGACATTCAACATTCTATTTATTATTCCACATCCTATCAAGTGTTCTATTATTGCAGTACAATTGTTTCTGCAGGTCTTCACAGTTTTCAATGTCTATAGCTCTGCATGTGAATTAGCGCAATGCACTCAACATGCGTCGCAGCAGCACGTGTGAAGATATGTCAGTCAATCAAAATCAAAAAGGCAGAGCTAACTCCTTGCATTCGAGTGCAATAAACATGCTGCTTTCAATCGTTCATGTAACCATGAGTGTCGTTGATCAATGTCTGCACTGGGAGGTTGTAGGTTAGCTACAGCTTGTTGAATAGCTGAACGTTGACCTACAATGATGGCTAACTTCTTGGCACGTGTGAGTCCAGTATACAGTAATGCACGATATAACATGACATAGTTCGAGTTGGTGAGAAAGAATGCTACCACTGGATGCTCTGAACCTTGACTCTTATGGACTGTAGTACACCAGCCAGGTGTTAATGACTGTTGTTCACTCCGACTATAGACCATATACCGTAGTGGATCATCAAATCGTACAATTAATGCCTTATCATCCCCTACTACACGTACAGGAGTTACTACCCCTAACTCACCATTTGCAACAAAACAATCTTCTGATTGATACTTACTAGTACTACTACTATTACCAGATGTTAGATTTTGCATAACTGTACCTATAGTAATAAATTCTGTATCATGTACATATCCTGTAGTAGTAGTACGTTCTATCGTCTCTACAGGTACAATAGTCTTCCGATAATCATTCTTAACTTGCATCACACGATCTCCTGTAGCATATAGTGCTTGATCTTTGTGTGTAGTGGTAGTAGTGTTATTGTTGGCAAATGATTTATTGGGATTGCGTTTGTTGATTGTATCCCAGTCTGTGATATTTGTATCTGGTTGATTTTGTTGTAGTTTAAGTTGTTGAAGTGCTAAGTGTAGTCTCTTACGATGTTCTTCATTCTGTAACACTGCTAATGTCTTATTTAATTCTTGTGTACCTGTTGCACCTGCTTTCATTGGAGTTAGGACTTGTAAGTCTTTGTAGGGTGTAAAACCTAGTGATGGTAAGAGTTGTTCGACCATCCAGGCTAAGGCTTTTTGTGCCATGTAGGCGTTGGAGAGTTGTTCAGATTGTAGTGTACGTGTCTCTGTAGCAGACATAGAGGGTGTAGGCAACAATGTACGTGGTTGCCATTGCCAACGATTGATAGATTCTAAATCAATGAAGAGACAATCAGTCCTGGGCTTGGTCACTATGTAGGCCCCGACTGATTCGAGTTGAGGCAAGTCGCCATGTCGTATGTGATGAGCGTTGCTAATGATGTGTGAGCGAGCAGCTTGTCGAAATGGTTTAGTCAAGCGCGTGGTTGGGACCATTCCGCTGGTGATGATGTCTGCCAATGTGTCACCGGCAGTCAGTGGGGGTAGTTGCTCAGCATCACCCACCAACAGCAATCGGCAACCTGGTCGCAATGCTGAGACTAATGCATGCATCAGAGGCAAGCCAACCATCGACATCTCATCGACCACTACAGCATCATATGGCAGTGGATTCGTCTCATTGTGATGGAAGAGTTGGTACTCAGTGTCGTTGTCCGATGAGCTCTTGCTACGTGACATCATTGCCTTCGGCTTGAGAGCACGATGGATGGTACTTGCAGGGTGTGAAGTCAACTCCGCTAGACGACTGGATGCACGTCCTGTAGGTGCCAGCAACAAGCATCTCTTACTCATTGATTGCCAGGAGCGTACAATCGTACGTACAGTCAACGTTTTTCCACATCCGGGCCCGCCTGTGAGCACTGAGACAGTAGAATTACCAGTAGTAGCCATCTTGACAGCAGCTACTTGTTCATCCGAGAGTTGCATCTGCTTTGTATCACCCACATTGTTAGTGTCTTCATCAATAAATGTACGTGTAGGATCAACTTTTGGTGTTGGTTGAGTGCTAGCCTGGTAGGTGATCAGCCGAGCTAACATTGATGCTAGTTGTGTCTCCATCTTGAAGTACTGTGGCATATAGTAGACTGCTTGACTCTGATCGTCGACTTTGTGGGTAGTTGATGGGGACAGTGTCGGCTCTTCCTTTGCTGGTTCAACTATCGACGTGGTAGCTGCTGTTTCACTCACCAAGTCTCTCCACTTGGACGCATCATCGGCTGCAGCTTTATCAACAAAGGGATTAAAGATTGGTCGTGCAGCTGGACTGACTTGTCCAGTGGGTGCTGTTGGCTGAGTTGTAGCTGCTGCTTTATCTGGCACTGCTACTCGCATCAACCGAGTCTCAATGACAGCACCTTCTGCTACCAGTGCAGCTAAGCATTGTCGCAAAGCTTGTACATCAGGCTTGAATTCTGACGTACGAATCAACTTGACAGCCTCTTTCAACAGGACATTCTGCGGTAGGTAGACATCATTAGTCATTGATTCTGATAATACATGCCATATAGCAGCAGTTAATCTTTCACGACTATCCAAGGTAGCAAAACCTAATGCCCGTGCTACATTATCTGCAGTTAAGAATCCTATGCCTCTCAATCGAGTAATACGATATGGATTCTTTGTTAGTAGTAGTGGTAATGCTGCACCATATTCTTCTGTCAATTGTGCAGCTAATGCACCAGAGATACCATGACGTGCTAAGAACATCATTGTATCTCGAGTAGAACTCTTACTTTGCCATTCTGTAGTTAATTGTTGTAATAGACGATTACTAATAGTAGGTAATCTACCAAGTGCAGTAATATTATTATTCAATATCTCCAATGTACGTACACCAAATGCATCAACAATAGATTGTGCTTTTGCTGGTCCAATACCACGTAGATTAGATGATAAGTAGGTAACTAATTGTTCATTGGTCATACCATCATTGGGTGGATGTTCTACTGTGTCGATGTCAGTGTGATTGTTATCGTTTGTAGTAGATTGTAATTTTAGACCATCCTTATTTAATATACTATTCTGTATATTCATCTGATGTAATTGTATAATCTCCATGGTAGTAGCAACAAATTGATCACCAAATGTAGGATGTTTTTTCCATCTACCTGAGGCTACTATGCGTTCGTTGATAAGGGGTTCTATCATTGATTGTCCGACGACACAGATTGTAGTGGGGGAGTTATTATCATTGTTTAGCGTATTGAGTAGTTCTGGTGGTCCTGTAGGTTGAATGATACAGATTAATGAGCCAGAGGATTTGTCATGGTATCGTACTCTACGGACTCGTCCAGTGATACTGCGTCCATTCCGAAATACATCTGTCGGTATCTCAGTGTTGGTAGATGCGGCTTGTTGTTTCCGAAATGGCCATGATCGTTTACGTGGTGCAGCTGGCTCTTGTTGCTGCTGCTGCCGTTGATATGCTGCCGTCGACGTATGTAGGCCGGCAGCTAGGAGTGCCCTGTGTGGGGCTACATGACTTTGAATACGATGGTGTGAAGAGGTCGGATTGATGCCGGTTGTTGTTGTGGTTGCAACATGTCGACACGTACATCTTCCTGCTGTCAGTGTGAGCAGGTTCTGCCACAAGAAGCGGGCAGCGTGATGCTGGGCCGCGAGAGAGTGGCTCATGGTTGACTGGGGGTCTAGCAAAGCATGATGCGCCGGGAGCCGTTGTGTTGATGTGGTTGGCCACCGGAGCCTCAGTTCTGCAGTGAAGTGAAGTAGCTATCAGATGTCATGGCGGTTGCAAGCCATATCTCAGCTAATGCAGGAGCTCATAATAGGAAAGATCATCACACATACAACTCACGCTGCTCCGTTATTGCTGTCTGCTTGTGATGCGGGCTTCGATGGTTGCCGAGCGTCTGCTGCAGAGGCTGGTAGTAGTGTGAGTGTGAGTAGCAGGTAGGTAGGTAGGTAGGTGGATGTGTGCTGACTCGAAGACAGAGGCAAGTCCTTCCAGGAGTGGAATGGAGAAGGATTCCCCACTACAGAGAGCTCCTGGCAGCTAAGGGTCGCAGGGAGAAAGGGCCGACTAAGCTCAGTTTCAACGACGACCCCTATTCCAATACGCTATAGAATGAGTGCTGGTGAGCAAGCAGCCTGCAGTATGTACTGTATAGTACGTATAGCAACCCACAAGCAGCCACATGCTAGCACCTGTTTGCTGTCGCCATGATGTCGAACAGCCAGCCGCCGCCGACCAGCAGCTCCTCCACCACTGAAGTCCCTTGGCAGCAGCAGCAGCAGCAGCAACAACAGCTCTGGCTGCAGCAGTACGACACGTACAAGCACCAGCACGCTCTGTTCCTGCAAGGTCGTGGTCCTCCTCCTCTCCCTCCGCTGCAGCTTCTGTCCCCGTCCCAGCCGCCACCACCACCACCCACACTCCCACCCACACCCACTCCCACACCAGCAGTGCCAGTCACCGTCGGCAAGAAGCGACGTGAGCAGTCACAGAAGAACGTTGCAGTCCTTGCAGCTGCGTCTGTTGCCGCTGATGCAGTCGGTGCCATCCTCCATGCCGGTCCAGCTGTCTTCCTCCTCCCTGCTGTCACCAGCCCTGCCAGCCACTCCAGCAGCAGCAGCAGCAGCATTGCTCCCTTCACAGCAGACAGCATAGCTCTTGATGCTGTCAGTGAATCATCCAGCGGCTCCTCCCCTACTCGTCGCAACAGCTATGGCTATGCCAAACGCTACCGGCAATCATCCCCCAGTCGCCATGCACCCATTGAGTGGAAGGACGATGAGCAGGATGAAGTGAAGACACCGAAGAAGACAGTACAGCGAGTGCATGAGGCACTTGATACTAAGTATCGGTGTGTGATGATGAGACGAGGCTGGCCTGACGATGCTGGCAAGCCAACCACTCCTGCCCTCACCCCATCTCAGATTGTACTCGAGTGCAATGGTGCCATCAAGCTAGCAACACTGAAGAACTGGCTGCTGACTGCACCAACGCAACTGGCACTGACCGCATAGACATCTTCTATGTCGGCAACTCCCAGCAACCTCGAGTGCAGGCAGGACACAAGTACGACAGCACTTGGCATGGACAAGTCAGTGCATGGATGACTGATGAGCTATTTACTGAGTGGGCTCGCAGCTTCAACACACACATCGCAGCAACAAAGCAAAAGAGAGTGCTGCTGATCATCGACAATGCGTCAGTACACAACACATTGTACACGCTTAAGCTGTCACACGTGTCAGTGCTGTTCCTCCCTCCGATTACCACTGGTCATCTGCAACCTCTAGATCAAGGCATCATCGCATCGCTGAAGCGCAGATACAGAACAGCCCGGGATGCAACCATTGCAGTGGAGAAGTTGAACTCCAACAACATCGAGACACACACAAACCTTCACACAGCAAGGTCACTGTCAGATAAGAAGTGGGCTGAGATGAAGTCGTCAGTCATCATCAATTGTTGGAAGCACGCCGACATCCTAGCACCCGCTGCACTTGACATACTCAACGCAGCACTGGAGGGAGACGTCACGTCAGCAGAAGCGCTACAGGATGTCGGTGTACAAGAGGCAGAAGACAAGCTGTACCACGAGGCAGAACTAGCCTATGAAGCAGCAGAGACAGCGCTGGATAAGCTGGTAGCAGCCACCTCGCTCCTCTGCTTCCAATCCTCCACTAGTCAGCCTACCACTCAATGAGGGCCGAATCGACCCTTAGCTGCCACCAACACTGTACCTAAGGAGATCCAGCTCATTCAATTGTTGCACAAATGGACACACATACTGGAGATGGAAGGCAACTAGCCGACACAGCAATGCTGCCGCTCGCTCCAAGCAACAGCTTCTTCTCTGCATTGCAACCAACAATGTGATGTGAGTATGTCGAGCAGCACCCATGGCATCGTCATTGATGGAGCTACTACCAAACTCGTATCCCCAGCCCAAGGCGGAGAGAGGGAGAGTGTTCCGTTCCAGTCTGACCACCTACACCTCCCGCATCCGTCATCAGGTTGTTGATGACATTGCTAACCTGCTGACCTACGAGAGCAAGCAAGATGATTGCATCCCTTCCAACGCTCCTCATTACTATCACCCTCCCACCGGCCGACATCGAGTGCGGGCATCGTCGCTCTGCAGTCACGATATTGCATGCATGCCCCGCGGCTGGCAGAATCGATACCTTGCAGCAGAATGTCTAGCAGCAGCTGTCACACGAGTCCCTAAATCACGCAAGCAACACAACGACAAACATCCACATCCGCATTGTGATGGTTCCTGCATGTACAAGACCCGACTCAAGCAACAGCAGCAACGAACAACAACATCTTCCAGCCTACTGACCAAACAGACTCGTGCCGCCCAGTCATCACTTGAGCAAACGTCGACTGACACAAATCAACACATGCAGCAGATGCTTTCTGACCCATCGGGCAGTCAACATGATATTGTTAGCAGCCTGCACGCGCTAGCTGATGTGGTGTGACTGACAATATCAGATCAGATATCACCACCAACGCCCCTCCCCGCTTGTACCTAAGCATTGACTATTCAGCTGTTGTCACACAGCCAGCTGTCCACTGTCTATCCTTTGGTCTCCTGCCACCACCCACTCTCACACACACACACACACACACACCTCGGATCACCGAGCGACAACGGAACGACAGCGTCGATAGACTGCTCTACCATGGACTGTCTCCACCCTCTGTGAGGTCTAGCTAACAATGAAGAATCATCGACTAGCTGCACTGGTCATTTTCCTGTATATGTTGACGTGGGCCACCTTCACCGTCATTGTTGCTCGCGGTGGAGGGCCTGTCAACAATGAGCAAATCTTTCAGTTGCAGCTACTAGCTCTGTTGATCTTTACAGCATGGCGTACATGGCGGTGGCACTTTAACGACGGTGCTCTACGTCTCAGTTGGTTGATCTATACGCTACCACTGTTCGCCCTTGAGTTGCTCCAAGAGTTTGGACGCCGAATGATGAGGGAGATGGAGCCAAGTGATAGTGTGGTGGCTAACCAGCTGCAGGAGTACGTCCCGATATTGGTACTATTACTTGGACACTTAACTCAAGAGCGACGACTATGGACGGCTACAGGTGATCGATGGCTCGACACTGTAGTACACAAAGTGACAGCGTTTCAATCAACATGTGTGGTCATCCAGACTGTCATCATCACGTGGTTGGCCATTGACCTGCTCGCTCAGTGGCATTGGCCAGCTATCATCATCAGTATAGGATTCCCTTTAGATCACAGTCTACGTCTGGTGTATCTAGGTGCCCTCATCAGGCGGAAGACAATCACACCCTATCAACTGCTTGCAATAGCTGCAATATCAACAGTTGGAATTGAAGGGTGGTCAGGAATGACTTCAATGTTTGAGTTCCAAATCTTCCAGCCGCTTGCTACCACAAGTCTTACTCTGCTGATCCTCCTCTCGGGCGTCATACTTCCAACTCTCATGATCATAGCACTGGGATCGCTGGCTGCAGCGGAGCTAGAAAGAGTGCCGTGGTATATCATCTACGCTAACAGTGATATAATGTTTGGTCTATATCCTCTAATTCGCACCGCCACTGGTGTCAATCTGTGCCTCGTGCTTGCATGTTTGCTAAGTCAACTGTACAGTAGCTGGCACGATAGCAGGACTGAAGACGGCGAACGAGCTAGAGCTGAGTTGGCAGATAATGACATTGAACAAATCAACGATGATAGGTCCTTTGTACTGATACAACCATGAAAACAAAGGCTAGCCACATTTGCTCTACATCTACCAGCGTAACACAGCGGAAACTTGATACTCTCAATATCTACCGATCAGCCCTGCACTTTGCTGCTTCTGACCCATGTGGCACATACACACACTGAAAGTGAAGATGCAGCCATAGCAAGCTGCCAATCACGCTTTGGTCCTTTGACGCTTGGCACAACTGACACATCGCAAACACCAACAATTCCTGACATGATCAACAATGAAGCATCCCCACTTACTTCACAATATTCACACTGACAATCTTGACATCCTCCAAGGGTTTACTCCCCTTATCCACCTTAACCTTCTCTATACTATGTACCACATCCATACCACGTATCACATAACCAAAGACAGTATGTTTATTATCTAACCATGGACATGGGATGGTAGTTATAAAGAATTGTGAGTTATTCGTTGATGGACCACTATTAGCCATACTAAGAATCCCAGGTTTATCATGCTTTAAATGTATATTAAATTCATCTTCAAATCCAGGTTGCTTATTCCATATATTATTACCACCTGTACCATCCCCCTTAGGATCACCAGTTTGTATCATAAATTGTTTAATTACACGATGAAAGAGTAGACCATTAAAATAACTTTGTTGTGCAAGAGTAAGGAAGTTTTCACTTGTTTTAGGTGTATCATCGACGTGTAAGACTACTGTGATATCACCCATGGTAGTATGTATAGCTGCCATACGTCCGAGTTGAGCTGCTTTATTGGTAGTTAAGTTAGATGAGCTGCTAGACTTACGTACCATGGCATCAGAGTTAGTAGCAGTAGGGCGTTCATTGTAGATATCACGACCAGTACCATTCTGTGCATCACTCTCAGTTGTACTAGGCTCACGTTGACTAAACCAACAGAACTTTTCACGCTTATAAGCACTACAAAACACTACAGGATCTTCCTTCAGTTGTGATGTAATAGCAGTAGTACCAGCCAAAATAGCATTTGTAGTCTGTAACGATGCACCACTTCCTATAGTAGCATCTATACTAGTATTGGTTGATTTTGAACCTCCACGTGGTATAGATTGATACAATGAGAGTTGTAAGTATCGATCATGTGATTCATTACTACCAATAATACGTTGTAATGTTGTTGTACGTATGTCATAGACCTTGATACCATACATTGTAGGATATAAGATAAAGGTGGATGTATCATCAAAGATGGCTGTCGAGACTGGTAATTGTGGTGTATTGAGTGATATAGGTGTAGGTGATAATGCAGCTTGTTGATGTAATCGATCAATCTCACGTTCCACCGACAGACGTCGACCAAATTCAATAGCATCCAGTTTTAAGGCAGACTCATCAGCAGTAGTACCAATAGTCTGTAACTTCTCATACCTCTGTAAACTCTCATCTATGGACTTAATAATCTTTCCTGTACATAGATTCCATACCCTTACAATCCTATCCCTTGATGTAGTAACAAAATACTTACCATCATCACTTATTACTAGTGAGAGTATAGTATTATTCTTTGTAGATTGATAGTAGTAGAGATCTGTATCGATTTTGTGTTTCCAGGTGATAGTCGAAGGTAATTCACTTATAACATCATCTACATGACTATCATTCTCTACATTTTTCAACCCTGTAGGTGACCAATATTGTATACAACCGCTACGATCTACACTTATACAGAGATTGTGTATAGGTGTATAGGTGATGATTGTAACTGGAGAGGTATGTAATTGTTGTATAGTGTAGAGTGGTGAATCATTGTTTGTATGTTGTTGACTACCATAGATCCGTATCTTCTCATCACTCATACTACTAATAGCAATCATTGCTGTACCGCTAGTACTACGTTGAGGTGTATGAATCCAACATGATGTAAGTGGTATATACTCTAACCTCAACATCCCTATCATATCAAATGTTAATACATCATATATCTTACATGACATATCTATCCCTACAGTACTACATAATTGTCCATCACTACTAACACTAAGATGATGGATAGCAGCACAGGTAATAGGATTAGATTTTTCAGGTAAGACATGGCTACGATATTGTTTAATAAATTCTATACCATCTAATGTACGTTTCCATAATTTAAGTATACCATCTGTACTACATGTAATAAGAAAATCTGTATGTGGTGTAATAGTAAGGTGTGTGATGGGTGTTTTATGGAGGTAGGAACGTTCATAGAGGTGGGCGGAGGGTAGACGTTGAAGTTGAGTGGTGAGATGTTGGTTGTGTTGTTTGAGTGCAATTTCTTGTCGTTGTTGCTTCTGTTTCTGTTGGTGAATGCGGAGTTTGTCGTTGTGGCTGAGTGGACGCTTCCGTGCTGGCTGGCTGGCTTGGTGCTCTCGCAGGGTAGTCGAAGGTGGAGGTACTGGTGTGCCATTGGATTGTTCAGATGACTCGCGACTATGCGCTGGTTTTGCTGGTCCTGTCTCCTCATCATCGCTGCTGTCATTGGTGACTGCAGAGACAGGTGAGTGAGTAGTGGGTGGTACGGTGGGAGGGTGGGTGCTTGCTTCTACAGCTCCAACCGATGGCCTCTGTGGACCGAAGTCTTCGTCACTGTCAGAGTCGCTCATGTTGAATGAGTTGATCAATTTCTGACTTTGCTATGACTGTCTTGCTGCTGGTTGGTGTGGATAGAAGGAATTGCGTGTTGTAGCACAGCAGGAGAGGACACTTTGACATCTCACACAGCTAATGATTAGTAAGACGTGCAACTCAATACATTGCAGTGATCGCTAATCAGTCGTTGATTGTAGCTGTCTCATCAGATGCGCCGACATATCATCAACCGTCCCCTACGTAGCTGCAGAGGGAAGAAGGCTGACTGGACTAGTGAGAGTCTGGCAGAGACACTTGAAATACAGCGTGGACAGAGCTGATAGAGTCAGTAGCCCTGCAGAAAGCAATCTATATGATATCAACTACTACTGCTTGCAATATAATGTCATCAACAGCAACCGCGCCGCTCTTAGCACCGTCAACTACTCTCCAGCAGTTCACAGACATCCATCTACCAACTATGACGAGGTGACAGTAATTCACATCATTCCGTGAAGCTCATCAGTATGAGTCGCTCAGGTCGAAGTTTGTTAGGTCCATCAGGTGGTGGTCAGTTTCACTGTGACTATTGTCGGCGTGACATCAGTGGTCCCAGCCTTGGTACACCCTTTGATCAGGTAGATGCTGCCACCTACATACGCATCCGATGTGCAGTCTGTAACAACTTTGATCTCTGCCTAGACTGCTTCGCTAACGGTGTAGAAATCTATCCTCATCAAAAAACTCATCCCTACACTATCCAACGTCCACAGACAGATAGTATCTTTGAATATGGATGGCAAGCTGATGAAGAGTTGTTACTGTTGGAAGGTATAGAAATCTATGGTTTTGGGAATTGGTATGATATTAGTGAGTATATAGGTACAAAATCACCTCTCAGATGTGAATTACATTATCATCGTATCTACATTGACAGTAAATCATGTCCTGAACCAGATATGACTCTACCATTACTACCTGCTATACAGTTGTCAGTGGAGGACGATGAAACACCATTACAGAGATTAAATGGTAGTAGCAGTAGTAATAGTAAGAATGTAACAAAGAATAAGAAGAATAATAATAATCGTAAAAATAATGCTGGAGGTGTGAAGAGTGGGAGTAGTCAATTAATACGTGCAGGTAGTAATGCATCAATCTCATCTGCTATCTCTGCTACTACTTATACCAATGTAGTACTTCCAAATGGTCAAATTACTACTACACAACAAGGTAGTAAGAAACCTACATGGTTACCTTCAATCCTTAAACCTAAATCAGGTATAGCAAGTATTATAGGCCTTACACCTAATCGTCTAGATTTTGATGTAGAATATGATAATAGTGCTGAAGAGTTGGTTGCTGAGATTGCATTTGAGGAGAATGATAGTGAGATCGAGATTGAAAGGAAGTTAGTATTGATGGAGATTTATAATCAGACATTAGATGCAAGGTTAGAACGTAAGACCCTAATCTTTCAACGTCAATTACTACAAGAATATGATCGACAGACAACAATCTTAGGGAATAACAATAGTAGTAAGAAACGTAGTCCTACAGAACTAGAATATGAACGACAATACAAGTTATTCCTACGATTCCTTCCTACAACTACAGAATATGAGAAATTCTTAGGTAGTATGACTAAAGAATTGATTGTTAGAGATGAGATCCAACAATATCAATTGTATAGGAGATTAGGTTTACATACATTTAATGATGTACAGAGGTATGAGATGGAACAACGTAGAATAAAGATGAGTGAGAGGATGAATGGGGGTAATGGGTATGAACAATTACAACAGATGAATGGGATGGTGAATGGGATGATGAGTAATAGTGGCAGTAGTGGTGCAGATGTCTATGATACAATCTTTAATACCAGTAGTGGTAAAAGTAAGAAAGGTAAACATACACATCAAACTAATAACCTACTAGATGATACTGATCCTACAACAGGCATGTCCTCTACATTTGGTAGTGATACATCATTAAATCAATTTGCTAATGACTTCAATACTACTACAACTACAATTGCAAATGGTAAGATCAACCCTAACGATAAGTTTGTTGATAGTGATCATAGTTTACCTACCCCTACAGCCTCACCTCTACATCACAGTATTACCAACAATGGTAGTAACAATACTACTAAACCTAAAACCTTATTTGATATCAATGTTATGCCAGGGAGTGAATTACTCTCACAACAAGAACTAACTCTCTGTACAGATCTACACCTTATACCTAAACACTACATGATCTTAAAGGATAAGATGTTTCGTTGTTATATGACAAAAGGACATCTCACACCTAAGAATGTACGTGCTGCAATACCACGAGTAGAATTTAAGTTGTTAACAAAGGTTTTAGAGTATTTGTTGTCTACAGGGTGGGTATCACAGATACCACAGACACCTGATGTTGCATTACAAGTGGAACAACAATTACAGGAACGTGTATCAACAAATGTCAAAGCTGAACCACAAGCTACCCCTACAATGGCTAGTGTGATACCAACAAACAACAGCAACAATACTTCTACCCCAAAACAACCTAAACCAAAGAAGAATACAAACAACACCAACAAACGTAGTACACCTACACAACCAAAGAAATCTGTTGTCAAGACTGAAATACAGCATCATCCAATGCCAATGAGCTAGTCTCTCAATAGCCAATAACAGGTTGTACAATTGTAACCATACGTCACAATCAAATGTTTTCTCTCTCATTCATATTGCTACCATTGATCTTTAGCAAGTGTTTTTTCCTACTGCCAATCATTTTGAACTTCAGTGTTGATTGAATACTTGTTGTAGTTCATAGCGCAATGGAAATTAGCTACCAATGTACTACTAGGTGCTGTCAAACAATGTGAAAGTTACAACAATAAATAAAACATCTCTGTGTGTGCGTAGTTCATTTTATGGTTGTCTTACACGCTTTACTCATCATCCTCTGTATGTTTCTTTGGCTTTACACCAACAAATATCTTCTCCTGCCAATCATTATATTCTTGTTGTAATTGTTCCTTACTCTTAGGAGGTACCTGTAGTGGATGACGATATGTACCTACTAGTGGTATATAACTAATCAAACTTCGACTCCGATGTTCACGTTGTTTTCCATCTGCTTCTTCTTGTAGGGATGGTAATCCTACCTCCTTACGTTTCATATTTTGTATATCTTTAGCTTTTGCTATATGTGATTGTAATTGTTGTGATTGTAATATAGATTGGTCACCACTATCACGTCTTTCTAAGAATTCATATAGAGATGGTAATGTAGCAGCGCGTTCTGCTGCACGTAATTTACGATATTCATTGTCTTCACGTTGACGGATGATGAATTTTGTAAATCCATAGACAACAATACTTGTACATAATAGTAGTGTACCTACACCTGTTAGACCTTTTTTTGGGATAAATCGTGATTGATTAAATTTTTGGGTGAGACCTGAGGTTAGACGATCTTGACGATATTCTATGCGTGGGGTCATACCACTTGGACCAGCAGATTGACCTGATGGTAGGGTAGCCATGGTGAGGAATTGTGTGAGGTACTATGTATGGTTGTTGTTGATGAGTGGCAGCTATCAGGCTAGTATCATGGGTTCGCAGCGGCCTCACTCCTGATGACGCTCAAATGTCGCAAAGTTCATGCAATGACGTGTGTTGTGTTGATAGCGACTAATACATTCAATCAGTCGAGATGTAGAAGTAATGCTTGCATGTCCAGCAGCAGCAGCAACAATCACATCGAGCATCGCAGCACATCAGCGTGCAAGGAAAGGGCAGTTGACTGACAGCCCTCCATCTAGCAACCTACTCAATCACTACACTGTCTGCACATAACAACTTAAAATGCAAGACTAGTTTCTATGACAGTCACATTACGTCATCATGCATTTGTCCTCCCCTTTCAACGCTCAGTTGTACCGAGATCAGTTGTCTGACAAGCTGACCAGTCAGTCACCTCTGCCAGCATTCTTTCAAACATTGATTCAACAATTGCAACAAACTGCAGCATATCAACAACAGCATGGAACTGCTAGTAATGCCACAGAAGACCTACCTGTGTTTCATCAACGTATTGCGGAGCTAGAAGCTACCACCAAGAAGCTCCAGTCAGAGAATGAGCTGCTGCGACAGCAATCAACCGCTGCACTCGGCGAGACAGCAGACTTCATCACATACAATGCCAACGCAGAACATGATCACAGTAATCTCATTCAAGTTGTTCTCAACATCACTACCAATGATACACCTAACCTAGACTATGCATCACAATCAATGGATATGACAGGTCGTCCCTCTGTAGCATATCGTGCTACCATTGCTGGTTTAGAAGCTGATCTAGAACGTTCTGCTACAGCAGCAGAAGCACAACAAAAGAAACAACTCAAAGCTATGATTGAGGCTGCAGAATTTGATAATGTACATCGTCTACAGAAGGAACAACAGATGACAGACTTACAAAAACAACTACAAGTTGCAAATCAGATGATTAATCAATTGAAGGTACAGGTAGAGGAAGGTGTTACAAAGGTACATAGTACTATTAACAATAACAATGTTGATGATGATGATGAAGATGAGATTACGTTTGGTAACTCTGCTACTGCCATTGGTAGTAGTCACTCTGATGCATTACAACAATTTGATAGCTTATTAAATAATGTACGACAATCTGTTATTGCAGCTACACCAGGAAAAGTCTTATACAAACAACCTGCACTACCTACTACAGGTAAATCTATACGTTACAATATACGTACTGCTGGTGCTGTCACTCCACTACGTACACCTACTACAAGTAATAAGTTGAGTACAATGATGTCCTCTCCTGCTGCTGTAGCATCTGCTACAAAGATTCAATCTGCATTTAGAGGACATTTGACTAGGTCTGCTTTGGAGTTGGAGAAGCAGTTAGCAGCTTTGCCTATCAACTCACCATCCACACCAGCACAAACCTCAGCTAAGCGTGTACGTAGTAATCCTATAGCATCAGCCATTGCTAAGCCCAAGTTCACACTCAACACAGAGAGTGAGAGTACATCCAATGCATCCTCTGCACTACCTACACCTGTTGCTACACCTGCCATGAAGAAAGTTACACCTGCAACACAACGTACACTCACTGTCAAACAAGTCGCAACTGAACTCAAGTCACTAAAGAAGACATTGAGAGATACCTCCAATGATTGGACATTACGACAACAAGCATTAAACAGAATTGAAGAACTAGCACGCACAGTCATTGTACAATCATCTACTGACATTGATACATGGGAATTAGAACTGAAAGGTCTACAACCTGCATTGATTGAACAAATTATTGATCTACGTTCATCCATTGTACGTGAAGCATGTCGTACATTGATTGCCTTGAGTGAAGCACATGTAGTAGCATTTGAGGCATCCTGTAGTGTCTATCTACCACATCTGTTTAAGAATTTGTATGTCACTATCAAGGTGATCTCTGGATCATGTGATGAATGTTGTCGTACCCTTGTACGTACAGTCAACTCACCTAAACTCATTCCTACACTACTAGCTGGTGCCAATGATACACACAAGGAGGTAAGAGAAGGTGCTGGTCGTTACTTGGCACAATTGATGACACAGATTGGTGTGGATGGTATAACAGAGAGTGACCTAAGCCCTACTGCATCACAAGCTGTTATCAATGCACGTCGAGCAGGTCTGACAGAGCAGATTGATGGTGTATGTGAGATGGTCAGGAAGTACATTGGTGATGGTGACAAGGATGTTCGTGCAGCCTTTCGCTTGGTCTTTGAGTCCTTATTCACCTCTACCAGCTATCGTTCAGCTGCTGATCAGCTATTTGCTAGCTTCTCTGCTGCAGTGCAGAAGACTATCGAAAGTGAGAGACGTCAACGAGCACAACAACGGCAACAAAGCAAGAGGAAGAAATAGATGGAAGCTGTCACAAACTGCGGTTAGGCTACAACATTTTGACACTTGGTTGTGATGGTTTGCATGTGCGCTTTGAACAATCGAACATCGATTCCGTGTCTTAGCACCGATGAAACAGCAATAAGCATAACAACAAGTGAACAAAGTGTTTGTTACATACATATTTGCTGCTGACAGCTGAAGATACAGTAGGAGTGGAAACAATCTCGTATAGAGCATAGTAAGTCAAGTCCATGACGCTGTTGACCTATCATAAGCAACCTGGATGCCGTGGCGATGCCGATTTATTGTCAATCAGTAAGAATGTCTGTCATGCTGTCTTGTTGATACCTCTCATCATTACGTGTTGTAGACGTACAAGTACAGTATCAAAAATCCTCTGATGCCTTTTGTAGTCATATTATATCATCATCCATTCTGTGTGTAATATCTCTCACAACTAACACTACTCTCTCTCACTCTCATACCACATGTGACTGTAAATCATTAATAATATGATTACTTAACTCTAAGAATAAGAACATCTGTCCATAGAGTTTATGTATATCCATCATATGTAAGACTTGTGAAGATTGGCTACTAAATAGTGGGCTTCCAGTGGTAGCTGAATCATAGCCGGAGGCTGGTGGATTGGAGGGTGAGAAGGGTGTAGATGCTGATTGTGGGGTATTGAAGGTTGCACTTGCAGCACCTTGCATGGCACCATTGATCGCTGCAGTTGGAATTCGATACAACTGTATTCCAATCTTGACCACCTCTGAGGACGGTACAGGTCGACCTTGACGATCCAATAGACCTACAGGATACCGTGCTTTGATTCTGTACAGTGACAATACCTTCCATTCAAAGTTGAGTTTCTTTAGTGTGACATACAGAGCATTCATCATTCGTTGTGGATCATCTCGATAGATTCGGCCCAACCTCCATCTACCTGCTGCTGGCATCACACCAGTCGAGGTCTGTGGCATCAGTTGAGGGACAGCAAGAGGATTGTACCCATGATGCATTGCATGTTGTGCAGCAGCCAGTGTAGCTTTTTGATGTGCTGCATGTACTTCTACGATGTTACGATTGGTTGCTAATGCAGCTGGAGACATTGTCTGCTCATCTTGTTCCACTTCAGCACTGTTGAAACCTGATTGCTTGATCTGCAATGCCTGTTGAGCTGCAAAGATCTCAGCCATAGTACTATCACCACTATTGTTACCACCTACACTATTACTACTTCCAGTCATTCCCCCACTATTCCCACCAACTTCTCTCTTTCGCTGTTCATTTGCACTTGTAGGTGTTGTAGCAGAATCAGATGAACTAACATCCTTCTTACGGCGTTGATCTTTTAATAGATTGTAGATCACTGCAATCTTACGTGCTTCTGTATGGTGTGCCATTGCCCGACTTGTAGTTAATTCTACACCCATTGATAATGCACGTAGAATTTTATCTCTACTAAATCCCATCTGTTGGACCTTATTCACTACTGCTTCATCTATACGTTGTTCACTCTCTATCTGTTGTTCTGCTGAGAGTGATAGGTAGACTGGTAAGTTAGTACGATACCATGGATGTTGCATCACTTGTGGTATTGTTATACGCTTGAGTGGATCTACCACTAACATCTTTTCAATAATATCTCTTGCACCAGGTGATACATGTGATGGTATAGTATAGACACCATTTTTTATCTTCACAAATAGTGATTTGATGTTCTCATCATCAAATGGTAATGAACCACATAGTAATGCATATAAGATAACACCACATGACCATACATCAACCTCTGTACCACCATATAATTTACCACTTATGACCTCTGGACTTGCATAATTTGGTGAACCACAACTTGTTTTAAGGAACATACCATCTCTTAGACGATTTGATAATCCAAAATCAGCAATCTTAATCTTATTATCTGCATCCAGTAATAAATTCTCTGGTTTAAGATCACGATGTACAACCATATGTACATGACAATATTCTACACCAGAGATAATCTGTTGAAACATACTTCTAGCCTCTAATTCCTCTAATTTCCCTTTACTTACAATATAATCAAATAATTCACCTTGATTAACATATTCCATGACAGTAAAGATATCTGTAGGTGTATCTATAACCTCATATAATCGTATAATATGTGGATGTTGAAACATACGTAAGATATGGATCTCTGTACGAAATTTATCACCCATATCTTGTTTTTTTAGTTTACGACGGTTTAAGATTTTGATGGCAACTTTGAGATTGGTTAGTTCGTGGGTAGCTAATTTGACTTTACAGAAACTACCGATGCCAAGGGTGTTGTGGGTGATTGTAAAGTCACCTAGAAGACATCGTGAGTTACTATCGAGTGTGAAGCCATAGTAGTCAGCTGAGCCAATAGATTCAATGGTGAACGGCCAACTGATTGCATCGTACGTCTGCCATTCATCGATAGGTTGTAACTTTGCACGTTTGTCGGTTATAGTGATCCATGGGTTGAGTTGATGCATCTGTGGCCCATTGATGCTAATCGCATGGGTCTTAACGCATCTGCAGGTGGATGAGGGCTTGGAGGGTGGGGAATACCGACCAATGCTCATTGCATGCAGTCCAAGTGATCTAGCTAACCGGCACAGCTGTCTGAATAGACGTGGCGAGGCTTCAAGTGTCCAGTCTCTGCTCCCATTGCCGTAGCAAGAGCCACCTGCATCGATGACACCAGCAAGCAACGCACGGCGATGGTGGATGGACGTCCGCAGCAGCAGGTCAGGTAATTGTTTGGTGGTCAGCATGTCAAGTCGTTGCAGAAGTTGCTTGAATTGCTGTCCCAGGTCAAAGTTATGAGGTCCTTGCTGCTGTTGAGGGCTGGGCTGCTGGCTGCCGCAGGACAGAGGGACTATCTGCATCAGCTCTGACCAAAAGATGACGCTTTCTTGGAACGAGCCGTACCAAGCATCGAAACGGTTTGACGGAGCCCAAAATGCTATGGTTGAGGTTTCTCTCCTTCCTCCCATGAGCCATGCTCCCAGCATCTTCATTGTTTCAATCTGCTGAGTGACAGTGGGAACGAAGCCAAATGCAGACTCCATGGCAGTGACCAGGTCGTTGCTCGTTGTGGATGGGTATTCTACACCACCAGTTGGTCTATACATACTGAATCCTTTTGCTACTTCTGGGTTAGTTTCATGCAATGCTCTCCACTCTGTTACTGTGCACTGCCAGGTGAGTGGCTGCCATGCAGGTAAGTGCTCCATAGCCTTGTGAGAAGACGAATGCTCAGACAGCGTCTTGACAACTGCAGGCGTGTAGTGAAGCAAATGTACATCTGTTAGTCATGCTCTGCACATACCGTCATACTGTGTTCGTTTGTAGCGCCTGGTCAGTACTCACCTGGTTGATTGCCCTGCAACACAATGCACTGCACGCAGTACTGCTGACTGACAATAGAGCGCTCAATCCATGGCTGCTTCATGTTGATCAGAACTAAGATATGCGCTGCATTACATGTAAATGCCTCTGCCGCAGTGTTATATCGGCTAGGTTTGATTTTGAACATCTCTCCCTCTCCCACCATGACAGAGTGAGGTTGTACAATACGAGGAGTGTTGTCATCACCCATCAACACATCGCCAGCTACTATATCTTGTACTGCACGTCGACTTCCATCGTACATGAGCATCTGTGTGTCTCTTCCCCAGCATTTGCCTAGTCGGTATGGTCCGACTCGGATGACTCTAGGTGCAGCATTGCCTCCACCCGACTGACTGACAACGTCGTGAGATGAGCCAATACTGCTCCTACCCTGTTGCACTTGATAGTTCTGCCCAGCATACTGTCGATCGTTCCCGGAGGAGTTGTGTGGTGCAGCAGCTGATGAGCTGTACTGTTGGTTGGCATAGGGATCATGCCGCTGACCTCCACTAGACGGAGGGCCATAGTTGCTCTGACTGCTCATAATGCAACTGCCAAGCTATTGTAACTATACAAACTGAATTGATGGTTCACGGTGCAGTGACCTTTGAATGATGCTGTGTGGGCACCTTGTTATCGTTGGATCAACTTCATCGTACGTGGCAATAACAAGGTGATGGGACAGGAAGCGTCACAGCATGGTGGCATGGATCACTGCTGGAGAAGCATATTGAACGTTTGGCCTGTCGTCGGTTGTGATGTTGGTTTGCTTGTCACTGTCCGAGCGTTGTTGATTGAACTGTCTTCAGTGGACTTGCCAGTCTGGCAGTCACACTCCCAACTACCAGCCTGCACCACTCTCCACTGAAAGGCTTGTTAACAGAAGCTCACAACAACTATCGTCTGTGACGCTGCAACATTGAATGAAAGCATGAATTGCGTGTAAGTGTATTGTAGATGAGTTGGTAGCTTCATGTTGCTGAGAGTGGAGCAAAAGGAGCAGCACAGCCCAGCCCAGCCCAGCCCAGTAGGATTGACCCTCTGACAAATGAATCCACCTCTTCACCCATCAGACAGTGGCCCTCAACACTAATAACAACACTTCCAGTACGGGACGTCGCATTATATCATAGCCTAGACATCATCTGCTACATCTCACCGGCTGCATCTGGAGCTCCCTGCTAGCAGGTCGGTCGAGAAGTGATCACAGTCTCTTCGACTAGGCTAGGCTAGGCTAGTAGAGGCTAGGCTATAACAACGTTCAGACTCACTACCTACATCAATCGATGAGAAACTACAACAGTGGTAACCCACATATGACTCAATGACCATGATCTGACACAGGTGCAGTAGTCTACAGTAAGCTGCGTCCTCAGCAGAGATGAGAGCCAGCAGAGTGATGCTCACCCAACGGTGAGAGCTACAACGCACCCTTTGGTAGCTCATCTGAATCATTGCAACATGGGTAGCAAAACTGCTGCATTGCATCGGAACCATCACTATGCTGACCGACCAGTCTGGGTGACTGGCATCCTGCTGTTCGTGTGGATGATCTCTAGTGTAGCTTCTACAGTCACCAATAAGACATTAATGACTATATTTCCCTACTCAGCAACACTCACACTAGTCCAAATTACTGCCTCTTGTGTAGTAGATTACATCATCATCCTCTACCGTCGCCTAAGCATCCTACCACTCAACAGACCTCTCCTCATACAAACATTACCTGTAGCTGCTAGTATCAATTTTAGTAAGACATTAACATATGTAAGCTATGGTTATGTACCTGCATCACTCACACATACAGCAAAAGCCTCTTCTCCCATATTTAGTGTTGCCCTTAGTAAATTACTCTACAATAAGGCACCCTCAATGTATATTGTACTATCACTTATTCCTATTACAGTAGGTGTAACATTAAGTGCATTGACAGAACTTAATTTTGCATTATTTGGTTTTATTGCTGCAGTAGCAGCCTCAGTAGCAGCTGTACTTAACTCTATCTACGGTAAACAAGCTCTCCACCACATAAGTTGTCCTGATCCCATAATCTTTCATTTTTATACCTCTGTATGTGCTGTCTTGATGGTCCTTCCATGGGTGTTATATAATGATCTATATAGTATATATATGAGTGTACATACTACAACAAGTATTATAAATGTAGATGGTATAACATCTATTATCACTAGAGGTATCCCTTATCAACTTATAATCCTCTCTCTTGCAATGCATTACTTACAAAATATTAGTAGTATATATTACTTAGCAGGTGTGACTGTACTCACACATCAAGTTGCATCTACAATGAAGAGATTAATGGTAATTGCGTCTACTGTAGTATATTTTGGAAATCCTGTAGGTAAGTCTAAGAGTTATTATCTCTGTGTGGTTGTTGTTGTATTGATAGGTGGTTGAATATATGATGCTAATGGTGTAATGTGACTTTCTTGTTGTTGTTGTTGTTGTTGTTGATGTCTAGGTATTATGAATGCTGTTGGTATGGGTATTGCTGTATGTGGATATTTCTGTTATGGTCTAGCAAAACAGTTTGCAGCAGATTTACATCAAGAACACTATCAACATGAAAATGCAGTCACACATACATCACCACATCATCATTCACATTCAGGTAGAAGGTTGAGTACAGATGTAGAGTTAGAGCCAATAATGATTAAACGCTCACTTAGTAGTTCTACATCTCATACACCACAACGATCTCCGCCACTGACCAGTAGAGTGTTGAATAGATTGAATGGCACTGATAGCCCTGGCGCTAACAATGGCAACACTCTCCATGCCATGATGAATGGGAACAGCCAGCATACACATCACTCATTGTTACCACATCGATCACCACAGCCCTCACTACCTGGTTCTGCAAATCTTGGCACACACGTACGTCGACATAGTAACACCACTGCACCTTCATCGCTTGCACCATCACCAGTGAACGAATTAGAGAGAAATGAAGTTCGATTAGATATTACAGCTCCCAATGACAAATCACAGATGAATGGTACATACAACACCTCTACTACCAATGGTACAACCCTATTTCAACCACCTACTACTACATTTGAAGCTATACGTGAGGTCTCAAGTAGTAATGATCTTACATACTTTCATCGTACTGATAGTGAAGGTAATCTACCATACTTCTTACACAAACATACACCACATGTCTATGATAGTCGTAGTAACTCACCTGTACCTACAACAACACACTCACACTCACAGACTTTACCTCTCACCAAGGCTAATATGATGCGACATGAACCACCACAATCACAGTCACGTATGTATGAGAAATTACGTCGAAATGATCGTAGTGAGACTGCATTATCAGAAGCATCAACTGCAAGTAATTGTAGTAATGATAGTCTAGGATTGGTGTGAAAGTTGTAATGTAAGTCAGTCAAAGGATTTTGACAGCGGTCAACCTGAGCACGTTGAAGAATGACAAAGAGCTGCATTCATGATCAGTTGTGCAATGCCTGTGCTTCACTGCCTCATCTCTGCTTCGTCCACGCCACTACCAGTGAACACTTGTCAGTCGATGGCCAGACCATGGTGCATGCAGCAAAGACATAGAACCAGCAATTGATTGCAACAGCAGGTACAGCTAGGATTCCATCAGGTCTCATAGATAAGAACAGCAAGTCACTCAGCCACTCGCCCTGACCTCCTCTCTATATTTTACCGATTACGTCGTTGTTGTTATGTATCAACAGAAGAACTATTATTACGCTACTACGATTTTGTATGAATGTTGCTTGTTGCATATGCGCATTGCAGAAGTGTGTTTACAACCAGTGTTGTGAAATTGTTTTTTTTGTGTTTGCTAGAACAAGCAGGTTCGACATTTTGTGTATGTGTGTGAGAAGCTGAGACGGGAAAAACAAGGTAAGACGCAAGTTTGAAGGAAGAGGAATGTGATAGACATTCGAAGAGCGTTATTGTACATAGACGTTTGTTTTGAAGCAGCTGATGTTCCAATTGCATGTGCGTATTTGATCTATCGATTCTGTGTTTAGGCCTCCACTGGCTCTGCTTTGGCTTCAGCAGTCTTCTTGGTTCGCTTAGCTCCACCCTTCTTGCCTCCCTTGCTGGCTGCAGCTGTTGAAGGTGCTTTGCGCTTAGAAGCAGTTGCAGTCTTCTTCGCGGTAGGTGCTTTCTTCTTGCTGGCGGTGCTGGCTGTCTTCTTTGTGGATGCAGCTTTGGTGCTCTTGGTGGATGCTACCTTGGTTGTACCCTTAGCAGCTGAAGCCTTGCCACCTTTAGCGGCTTGTGCTTTGCTAGGAGCTCCTCGCTTCTTAGTAGGGGTAGCCTTTGTGGCGGCGGTCTTCTTAGCTGGGGCAGCCTTCTTGGCCTTGGTAGAGGCAGACTTAGGAGCAGCAGCTGCTTTCTTAGCCTTGCTACCACCATTCAATGCAGCTTTACCTGAATCTGTCAACTTAAATGATTGTGCACTAGTATTTACAATATATGCATTATCATGTGCCTTTTGTATAGCATGTCGTAGTGCTGATTGACTGTGATTCTCATGGTTAGCTTCGACAATGCTGGCTATGGCTTGACGACTCACACCTAGGAGTAGTAGTAGAGAGGTAGAAGAGAAGATGTTAGTATGTTGTATTCAAGTGCTGTGACATTGTGGTCTAAGGCTGGCAGAGGCAGTGAGAGTGCCATCAGCAGGTAGGCAGAGGGGAACCAGGGAGGAGATGAAGAGAATGGGGGCAGAACATACCTTTGACTCCACCTTTAGCTTCCTTGATAGCTTGTAACACTAGCAGCTCATATTGAGGTAGCTTAGGAGTTGCTGTCTTCTTGGTTGCAGTCTTAGATGCAGTGGCTGTCTTCTTGGTCTTGGTGGCAGCAGTGGAGGTAGCCTTCTTCTTAGTAGCAGGGCTGCGAGCAGCACCCTTCTTACCTATACAGACAAACAACAAGTGGAGTAGAGTGTTAGTATATCTATGAACATGTTGTGACCTTTGTTGTAAGTTGTTTGTGTTCTCGGTCAGTGATTTCGAGTTTCTAGTTGATGTATGAAATTTAGACGATGAAAATTACAGAGAGGGTGGTGGGAATGAGTGCTGCAGAGGAAGATAGATGAATTAGATGATGAAAAGTACATCATTAGATAGAGTAGATGTTGTAGTACATACCTGCAGCAGCACGTTTAGTTGATGTAGCAGCCATGATGTTTAGATGATATATCAAAGTAGAGGACTTCTCTGTGTAAATTGTAGTAAAATCTCTGTGAAAGGACACTCACTTGTGGGAGGTGTAGAGAGGGGAAGAAGATGGTTGTGAATGATATCAATGAATGATTCAGATAGTATGACTAATTGTCTATGTAATGATATGTATTATGTTAGGTAGTAGTATATGTTGTTGTAGTGATTCTCACTCACACTTGCTCTGTGTCTGCACTTCTCTGTCCGTGTGAAACTTTGCTGCTGGCTGCTCACTCACTCACAGAGCCCTTCCTTTCTCTCTCTCTCTGCAACTCTCTCTCTCTCTTTCCGTCCCTTCAACTCATCAAATCTCCACAGCCAAGCAAAAGCCCACACCCTTAGCCCTTCCCCCTTCTCTTCCTAGCCATAACTGACAGCAAGAGAGGAGGACCCTGAGCAAGATGCAATGTTGACTGCTGGCCACCATGTGTGTCAGCTGATGTTGCCTCCATCTGCAGTGCAGTGCACATAGCGACAGATCAGGAAGCAAACAACCATCAACACTGACAAGCAGACAGAGGTTCACACCAAACTATGACCTGACACACCAGACACGTGCCGTGCAGTGGTTGCTGTCCTCATTGCCAGCTGCAGCATGTCAGCTCCTCTGCCACCTCATCCACCACTGCGGCATCGTCCCCAACTGCAGCAGACCTTCAGTGCACTGGAGCTCATGCCTAGCAGGCCACAGACAGCTAGTCATGATCAGCACCATGCACGCTCCAGTGCTCCACTTCCACCTCGACACACGTACAACCACACCTACATCCCATCAGCTGCCCCGCCTGCTCCACCAGTCATCAATCGACGAACAAAGTCGCTGTCCCGCTCTCGCGCAGGCTCTTACTCCTTCTCTCATACACAACCACTGCCAATTCACTACCGAGCAAGTAATGACTATCAGTCCTACGTCTATGAGCCCAACACTGCATTCTCCGTGGCCTCTACAGAGAGTGTGACACCATCAGCATATACTCAATCACCACTCGACAATCAGCACGGTGCATCACAGACGCTATCAATACGTCAACCCTCACCAATCGATTCATACCGCCCATCCTATTCCCATCAGCTAGTAGCCTATCAACCACCACATACAGTGTCAACACGTATCTCTACATCACCAGAACAATTAGTACAACATCATCAATCAGCATCAATCATACATACACCTAATACAAATACAACTGCTGTTGATGTAGCAAATGCCTCACAACAACATCTACAACTACTGTTAGAGTTGATGTCCAATGTACGACATCTAGCATTGAATGATGATGATGTAGTGAGCGGTACTGTAGAACTAAGTGCACGACTAGGTGAGCTAGCTGAGTTGATGATAGAACATCGATTGACATTAGTTGCATACTGTTCTGATACTGATCCTGCACATCTACATGTACGCAGCGCACTAGCAGAAGTACGACAGACGCTACTTGGTGGTCGTATACTGCTGAACCGTGCTGCTGACACATCTGCATGGCGGAGGAAGAGCAAATACAAGACACCAGTACGTGTGCTGTTGAATGATGTCATTGTCATTACCGCCAAGCTAGGCTATGCACTGTCAATTGCACTGATTACCAACACCTCCAACACGCCAGGTGGCAATAGCTTGCGTGGACGACCTACAACAACACTACGGCCAGGACAAGAGCAATGCTTGCTTGGTGATAAGTATGCAGTAGGTCATGGCGTCACCAAAGACTATGCCAAAGCACTAGAATACTACGAAGAAAGTGCTCACCTCAACTACTCACCAGCATGTGTTCACATTGGTAACATGCTATCAGCATCACCCTCACTACCTGGTATTGCAAGAGATATCGCAGCAGCACTACGGGCTTATCAAAAAGCTGCTAAACTGAATAATTTAGAGGCAATCAATATCTTAGCACAACATTATGAGGCAGGTACATTAAATTTGAAGAAGTCACTGGATACTGCTGTCAGCTTGTATCAAACAGCTGCCAATGGTGGCAATGCAGATGCTATGACCAACTTGGGCTATCTGTATGAGTGTGGTGGCGAGGATACTCTCTGCTATATTCCTGTGGACATTGAGGCTGCTCAAGCATGGTACACACTAGCAGCTACTAAGTACAAGCATGCAAAGGCAATGAACAATCTGGCAGCCTTGTACTACCGTGGAGCGATTGGGACTGAGTCAAATGGTCTACCTGACTACTACGAAGCTTACAAATACTTCGCAGCTAGTGCTAAGCAAGGCAATGTTGTGGGTGAATGTAATTTGGCTGTACTCTTAGAACTAGGTCATGGCTGTGAGAAGGATGTGGCTGGAGCTATGATCCACTACGCTAGTGCTGCGAAGCAAGGTCAGGTCTCTGCTATGGTAGCACTGGGTTGTCTATACATCAAACAATTACAATACCAGCCCGCATACCATTGTTTGATGCAAGCTGTTGATCGTGGTGATGGTGCTGCTAACTATCACATTGGTCGTATGTATGCACAAGGGTTGCATGTAGAGATGTCAGATGCTATCGCTTTTGACTTCTACCAGCATGCCATACAGATCGGAGCAGAGAATGCATCCATCGTAACGTCACACCAAACATCGCCATCCGACGCTTCTAGCTCATCGCAATCAGAAACTCATAAACAGTATCCTGTATACTACGCTGATGCCCTGTTAGAATCTGCACACTGCCTGTATGCTGGTCGTGGAACTCAATGCAATCCTTCACTGGCCTTCCAGCAGTTCAATCGAGCTGCTAGTGCTGACCAATTACCGGATGCTTACTACTCAGTTGCAGTCTGCTATGAACAGGGTGAAGGTGTAGGCAGGAATGTTGAACAAGCTATCCACTTCTATCAGCAAGCTGCAGCCATGAATCATGCCGACGCACACTACAGCTTAGCGTTGTTGTATCGATATGGTGTAGAGAGTATACTAGCTACTGATCTAGCCGAAAGTGAACGTCTGCTACAACGAGCTAGTGAGCTGGGCTCCATTCGCGCTAAGGTCGAGTTTGAGCAACGCCGGCTTCGTGAGAAAGGTCAGCCTACACTGCAATCAACAACCATGCTGCAAATTACAGCATAAGGCTGCATTCGCTTTATATAAACTTCCGATTCTCGATGCACTTTAGTGTGTAGATGCTGGTGTGTACTGCGCCTGGTTTGTCTGCTACTCACTGGTGTTTCGTCTCACCTGCTAATCGATGGTGATGGAGCAGGCGCAGGCGCAGCTGGAGTACTACCCTGCTCTTGCTGCTTTGCATCATGCAATCGATGAATGACTCGATCAGCTAGCGCAGGGTTGTATTCCAACATCTGTCCATAGACAGCTGATCGTAGCTTACTATCAGGTGGTAGTGCCATCAGTCGTTGATAGCACTTAGGACTCTGATTGATAGCCATGTAGCCAGCTACACTCACACCACTCAGCATACCAACACCAAATGTCAGTAGTTTTGATTGCTGTCCACGCCGCTGTAATGTATGAGCTAGAAGTGATGCTAGTGGTGTAGTTAGAAGGAAGCTGTAGGCTGATACTCTAGTGATGTCAGATTGACACTGTTGGATGGCGGTACGCTCAGTGTCAGTCAATGGGACACCTTGCTGCTCAATGTATTTGTCCATGGTTGAAGATGGGATGTTGCGGGCCAAGCAGGATGCAGATAGTTGTTCCGTACTGGTCTAGAGATGGCTGAGCGCCTCCACCGCGTGTGTGTGAGAGAGAGAGTGTGGTTGAAGCTTGTCACCGCTGCACGATCAATCTGCACGTCTTGCTACTGCTGACTTCAATGTATTGGAACATAGCGTATGCAGTTGGACAGCTACCTAATAGTGTTGGTGCACACTGATTCCGCCAGTGTGCTGAAGGATGACAGAGCACTGTCAACGTCAGCCTCTTGACACTGTTGTTGCAACACCAACAAACTAACAACTATCCAGCTAGCAAGATCGATACACAGCTACACTTCAACTAAAGCGACAACCAGTTTCACACCCACTGTATTTCGCCTGTGAGTGGTGTTTCGAATATCAACTTCAAGTGCAATTGAAGTACTAATACTGCCTGCCTGCCTGCCTGCTCACTAGCCTAGCAGTGACAACAACCATACAGTCACAACATCAAACTTCACTCCACCATGACACTCACTAAATCACTATTAGCACTAACTACAACCACCCTCCTTGCAGCTACCACCACCACCTTGGCCCTCACCGACGATCAATACGTTAACGTCCCATACAAACTCTGTGGTAAATCCCTTACAAATACAGCTAAGATTACAGTAAAAACAGTACAAGCTAATGTATGGCCACCAGTAGCAGGAAAAAAATTTGATATTATAGCTACAGGTAGTACAACAGAAGATATTACTGGAGGTACCTATCACTTAGAAGTAAGTTTAGATGATTTACAGATAATTGATAAGAAAGGTAATTTAGGTGATTATATACAATTACCTGTCAAAGCTGGTGATGTAACAATAAAGAAGAGTGTAGATATACCATCACAAGCACCAGATGGTGATGTTAAGGTCATAGGACATGCATTTGATGAACAAAAGGCTGAATTATTATGTGTAGAGGTGGATGCTACATTGGGAGGTGGTGCAGTAGAAGATGGTGCAGTAGGAGATGAATCATCAATGTATAGTAGTGAGATGTATGATGTATTGGCTGATGTATATCAGATTCCAGATATGAGACATGATCTAACATTCCTTAATCAACAATATGAACGTGCAGCTGCGGAACGACGAGAACAACAAGCATTTGAAGCTGCAGCAGAATGGCAAGAACAACAACGATTACAAGCTGCATGGTCTATGCCAGCATCTGTATCTGCACCATTAGTAGCTCTGAGTCAACAGATTGATCTTGCTATGCAGAGAGCATTTGATGATATGAGAGCTATGATGAATAGTGAAGCATTTGAAGCATTAGAACTGCAAGATACAGATGTAGAAATCCCCTTCAGCCTATGTGGAGATGAGAATGATCCAATCCAAATTACAAGTATGAAAGCAGATAAATGGCCATTACAACCTGGTACACCTCTAACACTTACTGTTACAGCAGATATCTTAGAAGATGTGACAGATGGTACCTATGAAGCAAAAGTCCTCTTTGATGGTCTACAAGTGATTGATAAGAAGGATACTCTTAAGGCACTAGGTGTAGAATTACCTCTAAAGGCAGGTAAAGGTCAACAATTTAGTAAGAAATTTGATGTTCCAAAGAATATACCAAGTGGTGATGTACAGATGACTGCTACTGCAGCTAGTAGTGCTGGGAAGGAATTGGTATGTACAAATGTAGAGATTCATGTCTAAGTGTAGTAGTAGGATATAGTTCAAATGATGCTTTGGCAAGCTTAGTAAGTTAGAACACAGCGCATAACATAAACAAATTTGCATTACAGTACGTTATAACTATCTACTCAACAGAAACTTTCCATGTCCAGTTTTTCCTCTATGACATCGCTGTATTTCATTTAGTGAACACTCTTCTATGTGCACGTGCACGTCCATATTGTGAGCAGCGACAGTCGTTTCTCATACCAATACCTTGCAGCAAAGCAAATCAAACACAAGAGGAAATGCAGTTGAATGTCTCAATGAAATGCTTGTTGTAACATTGAATTCCCACCATTCATAAATTGTTGATGAATCTGTTGTATAGAGTGTTGGGCACGTATAACTTCATTCACTTGTGGTGGACGTAGAGGTACGGTCTTGTTATTTTGTTGGAGGTAGTATTCTAGTTGATTGAGGAATTCTACGTTACCAGAGGGATTCTGAGTGGCTACTTGATTGAGTCTCTCCACTGATTGATCATTGACTTGCATACCACACGCCATCATCAGTCTCAAGCAATGATTAACTAATGGGTCAGCTGTCATTGTAGGAGACACTGGTACGGACATCTGATGATTGAATAGAGGTGTGGGTGGTGTAGCAGCTAAGCGATATTGCGGTTGCTGTTGTTGCAGTTGTACTGGACTGATGTATTGTTGCTGTTGCTGTTGCTGGTGCTGCATGGGCATCATGGTTGGCTGCTGTTGAACGGGCGACTGTTGCAGGTATGTTGGGTTGACGTACTGATGCGGAGAGTAAGTTACGTACTCATGTTTGCTAGGTTCTGTCAAATCTTCCTGCATCATTTGATGATCTGCTGAAGGTTGATGATGTAAGCCATTACTGGAAGCCCGGTGCGGTGGCTGTTGAACTGCAGTTAGCTGAGTTCGATACTGGGCATTGTCATCATTGTTGATCAAGGCACGGGCAACTGCAGTGCAGTTGTGGGGTAAAAGTTGTGGGTCACGCTCAGCCAAGGTACGCAACACGTCCCATCGATGCTTCAACACGGTAACAGGCCATTGATAGTGGTTGGCGGTCTTGGCGCTCATGCGGCTGACTACTTCATTCCAATTAACATCAGATTTCGGCAGTGTGGCATCAACTGGCTGCTGATAGACATGCTTAAACAATTGAGCTCGTAGTTCACTTCTACCAGCTTGTGTACTAAATGAATTCACATACTCTGGCTTCTTTGAAGCTTCAACCTCCCAATTAGCTACAATATTTTCACGCCATTGCTCAGAATAATGCCAAAGGCTATCTAACAATACAGTATCAACTGTTACACTCCATGTAGGTTGATGTTGTGATTGTTGTTGTGGTGATTGATTACTACTATTACCACTCGAATTGAACGTAAAGGTCATATCCTTAATCTGTTTATGTTCTTGTGTCTGTTGTTCATGTTTCTTCACATCATTCTCTATATCACTATCATTGTAATCATCTAGCAGTTTGGGTGCATAAGGTAGGATCTGACCTGTTCTCTCGATAGATCCATTAGGTTTAGTACGATAGGCTAAATAACGCCATAGTAGCTTGCATTCAGCTTCAGGTATAACTTTAGCATAGGTGGAGAGATATTCAGCACTCACTTTGGTCCAATCGATTCGTGAGCTTTTGTGCTTGTGTAGATGGCGGAAGATGACTTTAACTAAGCGATAGACATCACGTGCATTGTAGCCGAGGTAGTCGCTCGGGTTTGCTTCTGTGTTGGGTGTGTGTATTGGGTTGTTCCCCCAATTCTTGACCACGTCTCGTGCTCTGAACAAGCGCTTGGATGGGTTGAGGCGGATCTCGTAGGATGGCTGTGTGGGTTTAGATTGACCATTGGAGGTGCTGCTCCCAGGTGGTTTTGGTTTGACGTCTGCTGGCTTACGTGCGTCAGGTTTGGCTGCAGCCACGACAGCAGCAGCTTGTTTAGCTTTTTCAGCCTTCTGCTGCCTGTTCTGTCGCTGTGCAGCTGACGACTCATTCAGATCCACAGGTCTCATTCTAGCTGGTAGCTTAGCAACATGCCGAGGATCAGTACGAACTTCATTGAAGCGATGTAACAACAATGCTATAGCATCTATACCTTCATGTAATGTCATTGTTGGAGAATCATTGGTAGCACTTTCAGCCTTGATAGGTATAACTAATGACTTGAACTGTGGTAGATTAGTTATAACATCATCATTCCATTGTTGCAGGAGGTATTTCATGTCTGTTACAGTCAAATCAGCAAGATCAAGGCTGCCGAAGAGTAGGATGAAGTGGGGTATGATGTGTTTACCATGTGGGTAGTGTGAGCTTGTAGTTGGTGAATCAGTGGGTATCGGCGTAGTTGATGTGGGTGTTTTGACAGGAGATGCTAGCTGGTTGCTCTGTTCTGGTGTTGGTGTGTACCCTTGCTGCAGTGGTGTTGGAAGTAGATGTCGGTTGGCGTGTTCGTCTGCTTGCCATTGACTCAGTCGCTGTAGCAGCTTGCCAACACGATGTTGCATCTCAGGCACAGAGCTTTGTCGCATCTTGACACGCCATTTGGTTGCTTTGTCCACCGGCTCACTTGTACTATCTGTAGTTAAGTTAATGTTCCACTGACGCAAGAACGACAGCAGATCTGGTTGATTCAACTCTGCCACATCTTTCCCACCGATTCGTTGAAACCATGTAGGTACAAACGATCTACCGGTAGGATATACATCGTCTTCATTGTCAACATCTACTACTGCATCACTACTATCATCTGCTGGCTCCTGTAGTGCTCTACTAGCTGCTGCTGCAGATTTACGTTGTTGAGGTGATGCTCTTGGTTCGGTGGTGGATGGTACATTGATTGGTTTGATTGGAAGTGTAGATTGTATGGTAGGATGTATCTGTAACTCATGTTGCAAGTGCTTGTCAATGGCAGCTAACTCTACATCACTGAGATATCGTTGTTTTGTAAACAATTGTTTACATACATCCAACAAATCATCCTCAATATTCATCTTAAAATGATTACGTGCAGTAGTAACCCCTGGAACCCATCTACGTTTAAAAAGTTTAATCTTATTACAAAATTGTGAATGATACTTCCATAGGACTGGGGTACTAGATTCATGAAAGTAGAGGTGGAGAGGTGTACGTGTAGGGGAGTCAGAGGTGGAGGGTGTAGGTGTAGTTGTTTTTTGTGAGAGTATATCAAAGATGAAGTTCCACATGATACATGCCTTGTAGATGTCTGGTTCAGACAAGTCGTTGAACTTCTGACCCCCATACACAGGCATCCACGAAGGGACAACACTGTCATCCACGATGACAGACATCCTGACGAGGCGATGGATGGTGTAGAGCTTGATATCACTCAGTGCAGTCAGATCATGTTAATGTTTGTCGTCGCTGTCCGTTGTATCTGTCAACCTCCTGCAGGGCATTGACTGGCGCCATTCTCCTCTTCACCTGCAGCCCTGCAGAACAGTCACAGCGCTGGCTGATGCACAAACATGGTCAGCGTGATCACTGGACCTCAGTGTCGGTGATGCTGGCAGGGTTTCACAGTCAGTGATGCAGCTGTTAGGGAGTGTGGAAGGAGGGAGACGGCACATCTCCAGCACAGCCGAAGTCAGGTCCACTAAGACACCACACAACTCGCCCCTGGAGCTACAACGACATCAACAACAATGATATATATTGTGCATATCACCAAGAACAGCATGATAACTCATCAGGGCAGTGTATGGCCCACTGCAGGCATGTGTATGAGCAGCAGTGAGGGTGGACTCTAGCCTCCCACCCTACAAGGCGTACAAGTCAAGCAGTAGTGCACTGCATCTCACCAGCAACGCTGTCATGCTAGAAAGGCAGGTCCAGCATGGATGTCAGCCATCGACCTGTTGATAGGTAGCATGCCCGGCTGTCTCGTCAACACCTGCCAGTGAGGATGTTCTCCACCTCTCAGGTCTTCCCAGCCGCTGCTCCAGCCATGAACACATTCAACGATTTCAATGCTGCACCGCAGACATTTACACCACTGCGCAACAAGCCGCACAGTTTGCCACCTACACACAGTGGTACCAAGGCTTCCAGTGTCCGTGCTGTGACCAACACTGCAGATGCCAACATTCACAGTGAGGCAAGGCTGGCCAGTCGCGCTGACAGGTTTGGTGCTGCGCTCAGACATGCCAAGGCAGCAGAAGCTGGCAACAATGGCAAGATGCCTGATAGATCGTTGACAGCTGCATCACCTTCACCCATGTCATCTTCGGTTGACGAGCTGAACAGCATGGGTGATGAGGCGGATGATGACACCGTACAACTCCACGCTGGCAACCAACCAATTCAAGGTATGTACACCTCTGCCATCACTTGAGAATTAGCCGATAACAATATAGCAAATATCGATCACTATACAAGGATGTAGCAGCCATACGATTAGGTGGGCAACCACCTAGATCCGTCTGGTCCGGCTCAGTCCTTGCAAGGAATGTCGATATGAATAGTCCAGTTAGTATTATGGACTTTACAGCACGATTCTCAATGTCAAGTCATGTTACCGACACCGTACTGCATTTATTCCTTATCATTATACTTGTACCACAGGTAAGCTACTACTCAATCACATGCACCATCACATTCAGATTATTCACACGGTACTAACACTCATATACTACCGAGCATCACAGGCAGTTGTCCTGATATGTGCCCATCAACAGAACGTATGGAACGTGAAGAAGATAAAGATTTATCCATATTTGAAGCTATCCCTGGTAGTGAACCACGACGTGCAGATATTAATCGTGCATGTAAAAAATATAAACGTAGTGCTGCTGCAAAGAAATTTGATCCTACAAATGTAAGACCACCACCTGTACTCATGAAAACATTACAATACCTAGTCAATGAATGTCTTGACAGTGATTTACAACCCTTTAGTGATCGTTATAAATTTATACAAGATCGTATGCGTGGAATACGTAATGATTTCTCTGTACAGGGTTCAAAAGGTAATGAAGCTGTAGAAGCATTTGAACAAATTTGTAGATTTCATATACTAGCAGTACATGAACAAGCAGATGAGACACCAGATGTATTTGATGCTACACAGAATATGCAAAAAGCTACCCAAACATTAACTTCACTCATCCATTTCTACAATGATAACATACAACAACAACATAGTAATAGATATACATTCTCTACACCACATGAAGCAGAGATGCGGAGTTATTCGATATTAACACAAGTTGGATTGAGTGATCGTGTACAAGCATTAATCTCTGCCATTGAATCACCTACAATCCGTCAATCACCAGAAGTACAATTTGCAATAGCAGTTCACTCTGCAGTTACAGAACGTAATTATGTACGATTCTTTAATCTCTTACATAATGCTACCTACCTACAAGCATGTCTTATGCATAGACAATTTCGTAGAGTCCGCCTAGATGCACTAAAGACTATACGTGCAAGTTATAGACAATTCCCTCTTGACACATTTACTGAGTTACTGTGTTTTGATAGTGTAGATGATGCTGCAGATTTTGTTACATACTATAGTATCACTATAGATAATGAGAATCAGATTGTATGTAGAGATTCAGAGTTAATCATACCAGATACACTTTATCCTAATACTATGAGTCAATATATTACTGACAAGTTAGGGGAACGATTGTATCGTGATGTTGTAGCTACTGTAGAACCATCGTATGATATACGGACAGAACCATCCGCAACTACCTACAGCTCAAATAGAATTAATAACTCTCATTCAACTACGGCAGCTCCAGCTCGTCAACAGCGTGAAAACTTCAGCAAGAAGTTAGCAGAGGCGAAGCAGAGATTACAACAAACGCAACAACTGCCAGTGGCTGAGCAAGCACCTCCTAAGCAGAAGTGGCAACCTGTAGAGAAGCCAGCAGTAACAGAATCGCCATTCAAACCGAACAATCAAGCGTTTGGCGCCTCTGCCACTCCATTCTCAGCTTCTCCGTCCGGCACCCCATCGACTTCCTCCGCTGCTGCACCATTTGGCACCAGTCAGCTGCCATTCGGCGCATACAAACCCGTGACACGAAGTCCCTTCGAATCACAAACAGATCAACTCCAGTCAACGTTTGCTGCACGACCATCACAACAACCGACACCACAGCAACCACTGGCGTCACCATTTCAATTTACATCACCAGAGCCAAAGCAGTCGCCACTTGAGACTCCCACCGACAAGAATGCTGATGTCACTCCCAGTCATCCATTTCAGCCGCCACATTCAACTATACAGCCAATTCAACGGCCTTCATTTGATGCACCTGCGCCAGTGACACTAGATCGCCCACAAGCCAGTCAGCCAATTTCCTTCCAACAGCCACCCAGCAGCAATAACTTTGCTGCTCCACCGGCCAAGCAGCCAACGTCACCGCAGCTGATGCAGCCCATCACAGTGGCGCAACCTCAAGTGTCGCCTCGTAAGCCCTCAGTGACATCAACTATTCCTACACCTCGACGCTCATCTTCTATCGTCGCTGCGCCTAGACCACCAGCACGTGCTAGTGCTGTGTTCAGTGACAATCAACTGGAAGCCAAAGCAATCAGGAGTCATACAAGGCACCTTGCCAGACGGATAGCCAAGTTGACCATCCAACATTGGCGAACTGTTACACATGCAGCCAGGCATGCTCATGCTGAGATCAAATCCTACCATCAGCATGCCAACTCACTTGCACAGATATTCTATAGCAGTCGTTGGATTGATGGATGGCGAAACTTGACACATGTACGCATTGAATATCGACAACGACAATTAGCAGCTCAGCAAGCGCTACTGAAGTCAACAAATGTCAACCATACACGTGCTACACCTACCTCACGTCTAAACCAGCTAGGTCTTGAAGCAGTACCCAACAAGCTTCAGCAACACGACTCATACAATAGTCACACTATCAACAACCATCACAAAATTAACATCACTCCACAAGACTACGAACCTCTCGATATAGTCAACCTAGTTAGTCAACACCTAATACAACTCAACACTACTACACCTATATCTTCATCCCCACATCATCTATTCTTCAACCTTGTATGTATAGTACCTACCACCATACTATTCACCTCAGATTCCCCCTACAATCAATATCATCAACTTACACTCCATAAACTTCAACGTGGTACACCTAGCATATGGCAACATACACCTACTACTACCAATGATCTACCACCCTATCTATCATTCTATACATCCAACATACAACAGAACAATACTGATAGTGAATTACATGTCTACTTTAAGTTAGTCACAGATCAGACATTACAACGATTGTCTCTCAGTGATGATAGTAAACTGACAGGATATCAAGGTGTACTATGTATGATGAATACAACTATTGAAGTAGCAGACTTTGCTGAGGATGCAGATTATAGTCGCTATAGGGATGACTATGATCAGTTACAACACCTGTCAACTGCCATGCATTCATGTAGTAGTGCACCATTAGTTGTCTTTTATGCAATTGAATCAACTGATGTTTCAATAGACGATGCAGAACAGTTACTAGCACATGTACTTGACATTAATTCACTGCCATTGACCGTGATCAGGCACATCCGATTTCAGTGTATCAATCGTTCTGCTCAATCAAATGCAAACAATCAACACAAGCTAGCCACCGTACATATTGTTGACCAAGCATTGCGTAAGAGCTTGACATGGATTGCAAAAGCATCACCTCCATACACAACGCCTCAACCTATCCCACTAGTTGACACCCTTACAACTGCATTTCAACCGTGTTACACACTACTACAAGATGTCAGCGCAGCATCAGCTGCTACAAACTGCAACATATCGGCGTATGCTTCAATGTACATTGAACACTTCAACAGTGTACTCAATGAGTTGCAACATCGTATAGAGCATCAATCGTTAGCGGACAGCAGCTGGCCACCGATCATGCCGAAGTCATTGACTCACCAGAGGGACTTGTCTATAACTTGCACGTATAGTCTTTAGTGCATCTAGGCGGACTCTACGAAATTGTCTATGCATA
>Ga0115846_100052_pt1 | contig 46315 bp, 62 predicted proteins | sample InSIn5gowninarea_2_FD_83860 | JGI IMG/M metagenome (GOLD analysis project Ga0115846, IMG submission 83860) | reverse complement strand
AAGTTCTCGGGAGGGCGAGTGGTCAGATTCAAGAGAGGAACGAGGCTCATCCGGCGACGGAAGGGAGGGCGCGTCACGGTAGACTTTGTAATTGATATTCTCGGAGGACGTCGTGATACTGTCGATAGACTGAAAAGATGCCTTTGTGGATAGGTCCTGCAAGATTTTCCCTGGCACGACAGATGTTTCAGGCAGTGGTGGAAGTGCGCCGTCGCCTGATTCAGCCCTTTGCTTAAGGTCGGGGGTTTTGGGAACTTTACGCAGACCTCCGACGAACTGGTAACTTAGAGGCGAATTGACAGTCGGATCTGTTAGGAGCGACTGCTGGCTTTTCGAAGCGGGTGTAGCGACCAAGGTTGATTCAGATGGATTGGGGTCCTTGGTGCATGATGCAAGCAAATCTGATCGTGTTTCGACACTGCGCAAGGAGGCAGCTGAAGCTTCGGATGATACTGACTGCGCTGCTTCCACTGAATGAGATTCGTCGTGGGGTATGAGCGAGAAAGTTTTTTGATTATCGCCAACTCTGACAACCAAGCGCTTTTTCGGCAGAGGCTTTCTCTTCGTGGCGAGCGAATTCGCCACGGATTTCGTAATTTTGGCAGCTTCATGCGTTGTCCCATCCTGCGTTGCGATTGAACCAGTTGATCGTGGTATTCGGTTGGAGGGTTGAAACTCGCTAGTCGGTCCATGCGACCCCCTGCTCGAATTATTCTTGCCCGGAGATAAGATATGAGCGGGATGCGTGGGGAGAGGCGATCGTGAGTAGACATCGTCTTCTGGACCAAGTAACAGGGGAGGCTCTGGAGGGACGAGTCTGATGCCCGCACCGGCGTTCGTCTGTGAATCTGATCTTTCAAGAGTAAGCTTGAATGTTGAAAGGAATGAGCGACGAGGATGAATACCTTTGGTGAAGAGGACTCCGAACGCCAGACATAATTTATTCTTGGGTCGCCGGTTCCATCTGCTCATCTGGTACACATGTTGCGCTCCAATGCCCGAGTGCTGTGCAGCGATCTCTGGGGAGGATTCTTGGAGGCAGAGGCAGCGCTTCGGATGTATATGAAATCGTCGTCACGTAGTAACAGTACGTCAAAAAAGATGATGGGTCGTAGCGGTATGTATCGTAGCGGGCGTGAGAATCGTAGGAATAGAGTCGTGAAAGGCGCAGAGGGCGAATTATAAAAGTCAATGGAACTGTTTGGCCCGTAGTAGAGAAAAGATTAAGAGATAGATAGGAAGAATGGTATGAAGGAGATACGGTAAACGAATGTGTCAGTGAGGGAATGTGTGTGGTGTGCGTGTGTATGTGTGTGAGAGGGAGCCAGAGAGAGCGAAAGGGAAGAGGGCAAGGACGAGAGAAAAGTATGATAGGAGGAAGGTTTCGAACGTTCAATGCAGGTCCGCGGCTCTCCGGTGTCAACAAGAACAAGAACCAGCCAAATGTGGTGAGGGAGTGCAGACTGCAGCAGCGCCTGTATCTCACACGTGGATTGACTACTACTCCGTACTATCCCAGCCGTGTGGAGTTGTACCTCTAGTAGTCCTCCATCTTACTCGGGTTACAGTACTCTCCTCTGCTCCCGTACAGCAAGGCCATGCCGAGAATGGATAGATGATGACCATTCGACGGACGACTTGGGAACCAGGACATCATTTGATGGCAGCTTTGCCATATGGAGCAGCTTCGTACAGTATAGATTAACGAGACCCGTCATCCATGGGGCCGAGCAGAGAGCGGTGAAAGTGTCTTGGTGTGAGAAAGGAGAGAAAAGAATTGGAACGTGCTTTCTGTGATATCGTGTTACGCGACTTGGATTCGAGGGGCCGGGCGCGATGTCGCTGTACAGTACTTGTAAATCCTGTGGCCAGCTCTATTGGTCCAGTAGTGGTCCAGGATGGTCTGTATGTAATCTGTATGTACTGTATTGTACTCCGGATGGCGTGCAAGAAATCGCTTTCCATCTGCGCGTACTGAGTCTCAGGCAATTTCCGCTGGATGCAGAGCCAGCGCATTGAGATTTCGCGATTCTGCACTCGCGATGCAGCGCGACACAACGCGACGAGACGCGTATGATCATATGATGTAACCGCTCAAGCCAGGCATCAGGCAGGGATGTGGAGCCGCAATAACCGCCGCGGCAGTGGACACGGAGATGGGATGTGTTGGGGTTGGAATGGATGGAAGGGAAGGAAAGGAAAGGAAAGAGAGAAGAAAAGAAAAGAAAAGAAAAGAAAAGAAAAGAAGATGTGAAGTGGTGTAGATGTTTGAAGGGACACAAGAATTGGATGGAGGAGCTGCTGGGGAGACTTATTATTACTGGGAAAGGCCCTTGCATTGCGGCTCTACTTGTACGTACTTGTACTACTCCGTACTACAGTATTCATGTTAGGCGCCAGCGAACAGGAAATCAGCCTTTACTCCTCCATTACCGTATTGTTATTATCCATACCTTCTTCTCAGACTCTCACATTCTGATGTTCCTGTGGAGCATTCTTCGCTGGTTCTCTGAAGGGTAATTAATGTAAGGTAGGGTAGGGTAGGGTAGGGTAGGGTAGGGTCAACGCTACAGTACCTTAGAAGATTCATTGCCATTTCTTCTCGTTTCCTCTTCGCCAGCAAACATTCAGAGCTTCCCATTGATCATGTGGAGTAGATAGACATGGCCCCCGCCATCTATAGTCACCTCAAGGCACTCTACACCGGCGCTGAAGGTTGGCGACACCAACCAAACCCCCCTCCCCTTCCTATCCTTATAAGGGAAGACCACTAAGCAAGACAGAGCCTCAACTACCTCCTATAAACACCGCAGCTGCAGTAGCTCTACTCGTATGTGAGACAGCCCTTGGTGGGGACAGAGGCTTATCACTTGCCAGCTTGCTTACACCCTCTTCTACGTCCTGCCCTTCTACGTCTCCCCCAGCACTCGGCCCTCAGCCCAGCTCTCTCGCGATGCGCCCTCGCTGATTCGTGCTCGCATACGATCCGTCACTATTTCTTGCACAGTATGCGCTGTGGTCAGCTTCATCATCCTGGCCTTGATCGAGGGCGGCAGTGTGAGGAATGCGATGCACCAAATGGGTTACTTCCCACTGGGTCTGGGCGAATCAGCCAAGGGCCTGGCTCTGACAGCCATCTTGTTCCTCGGTCCATTATTCGAAGCTGGAGTAGTAGAGGGAGGATGGAAAGACTGGGTGTGTCTTCGAGGTCTGGACAGCGTATTGAGGAGTTGGATAGGCTGGCGCAACATTGTAGCTGTTCGTCCCTTTCAGCGTTCATATGAAGGGAAGCTTGACCTGACAGACGGCAGGGTCCTATCACGGAAGAAGTGCTCTTTCGCTCCGCCTCCGTCCCTATCCTCCTCCTCTCCCGCACCTCCAACTCCACCATCATTTTTCTTGTCCCCATCATCTTCGGCCTCGCCCACATTCACCATTTCTACGAGTTCCGCATCACCCACCCACACACTCCCATGCTCGCAGCTATCCTGCGATCAGTCCTACAATTCACGTATACTACCCTTTTTGGTGGTTATGCGACGTTCTTGTACCTCCGCTCCGGCAGCCTGTTGAATGTTGTTCTCGTCCATGCTTTTTGTAATTGGATGGGCTTTCCCAGATTCTGGGGTCGACTTACACGCGATGATACGCTGATAGGGCCAGATCTGGGAGAAGGGAAGAAGATGGAGGATCATGCCCCGGTGCGCGAAGGGCACTTGAGCATTATCTGGAGCTTTGCCTACTACGTTCTTCTTGTTGTTGGGGCGTTGAATTGGTACAGGCTATTGTGGCCGATGACAGAGAGCTCATCAGCCTTGGCTACCTTATCGAAGCCAGCGTAACATGTGATATTTCTCGATCCCACAAAATTGATTTCTTCATGTTGGATGTACGGTGTCGGTTCGGTTGATATGGGACATCAGAACACCAGGCTCGGTATCTGATATAAAGTCAGCTCGGGGTAGGGCTAGGTAGGCATGGGAAGATCTTAGCAAGCCCCTATATGAACCTCCCAACAGACCAGAGCACCTGGCGTACTTTGCAGATCTGTCTCTGAAGCACTTGTTTCGATGGATATATTCGTTTTCTATATTACTATAGTATGGTTATGCACAGGCGTATCTTCATGCATTACGGTCTAGCAGATCGTACTCATGCTTGCGGCTGCCCAACCGTAACATCTTCCATCCTCTCCCAGGCCGAGCTTCTTTATGAGAGCTCCGACCTGCCTGCTTCATCATATATGTTCTCCACAGCCACCAAAGCATAAAGCCTACCACGCCTGCAACTGCAAAGCCACAGGTCGTTAGTAGTAGCCAATGCCTGCCCATCCAGAAGATCGCCTTGGCATCGTCCTTATGCCAACTATTTCCTTTTGAAATGTTGAAGAAACTCCATGCATGATTGCTATATTCATCTGGCATCAATATCCGGACTCGCTCCTCACTCCCGTGTTCTTCCTGCAGGTATTCCTTCCATATGACCGACAGAAAGAGCGGTCCCGTACTGTACATGACTGTGATGTATGGCATCATCCACTTTCGATTGTAGGCTTGTAGTGACTCGATGACTCGCTTGAAGAAGGGATGTTGAGGGACAGATCCCATGGCGTCGTTGCTGATTCCGGTGGGGGTAGTGAAACGGGCCCATGCTGGGTAATTAAGGAGTGGATCAAGACGTCGACTGCACCCATCGTCAAGATCGAGGTAGATGCCTCCATAGAATGTGAGGATGAAATAACGGATGGTGTCGGCTCGTTGGATGTTATAGGGGTAGCTGTCGAAGGTCTCGAGGAACCAAGGGTACTCGGTAGCTATGAAGTCCCTTGAACCCTTGTCTGTCCATAACTAGTAATCCGTCAGCATAGACCCTTCACATGTTCGAGGACGATCCTCACTTTGTATTCCCAATCGTCATGCAGTCTAATGCAAGACTGTTGACCATCCTTCCATTTCGGGGGTATTGTGCTATTGATATACGTCTGGTGGCTGGTCATCCGGTTAGCTACAACATGTCAGGCGTTGGCAGCGATGTACTGACATGATCTTGGGTATCATATGGGGGGGATCATGAACAGCATTGGAAGAAGGTCCAGGTATCTCCGCCTTTGATATCGCATCGACACTGCCATCCTCAAAGAGGAGCGCAATCAAGGTCGAAAATGCTCTCAACAGGAAGCCCAGGACAATGAGGTTCAATACCAGGAAAATGGCAGTGCCTCTCCGCATCCTCGCGAAGGGGCTCGTGTATGTACATAGACAGCGTCAGTGCGAGCGGGAAAGATGGTGGATTCAAGGTCCATTCAGGGTGTCATGGATGTCCGATGATGGCTGCGCGTAGTGAGGGGCGAGAGAAGATGGAAGTCAGGCAAGTAAGTGTGCATTGAAGGAGAGTAAGAAGGTCCAATGCAAGCAGATAGGAGCAGACCAGATGAAGTACCTAACAAGCCATCATTCAAGGTTGTGTGTTTGGAGCAGATTGAAGGTCTAGCACAGGTATGAAGTAGTGAAGGACGAAACGTTTTACGAGTACATACTTGTACTTGTAGGAAGGGAAGAAAGGAAAGGGTCGTTTTGCACGAGACCCCTGAAGGCTGAAGCCTTCAAGCCACACGTGCCACACTCGGCCCGTACTACTACTCCGAGTCTCCGTACTCCGTCACCCACGGCGGAATTTCTTGCTATTAAGCGAATGCGAACGGAGTAGAGGCCGGGTGCACGTGCCGACGATTACTGAGCTACTCTACCCCAGTTCGCCCAGTTCAGTAGTTCTGTAGTCCAGGAGTTCAGTAGTTCAGTTCTCCGCCTCCACCTCGTTGTCGCTCTTCGTCGCAACATGTCATCGCACCTTGCTTGGAAGACCTGATCGGCGCCTTTCCAAGAGTCTACGACTATGACTGCTTTGACACTCCCAAAATTTGCAATGGGAATGTTGGAGCGCTCAGGATTCCATCAGACCTTGTTGTGAAGCGGATTGGGCGTGTTCACGCTCTGGGCGATGGCTCGGATGGCTACAGTATGCTGCGTTACGCGCGTACGCAGCACAACTTGACAGCACGAGGTCGAGCAACGCGGGCAACGTGGAGAACCATGTGGTGTTGGGAGAAGCGGCTACGTGCGTGAAGTAGCTTTTTCAAACCACGACGGTAGGAGTGCCTATTTGACGAGTACTTAGAGCCTGTGCTCGAGGTCGCCAAAGCAGCGGGCCACCGTCGCTTAGTAGAGAAGATTTCGACCTATGTCACACACTCCACTTCTTCCTTTTTGACGCAGTTCGTCGATAGCGCTTACAGCAGTAACTTTAGGTGGGTTTTTATGAACCACTCAAACTTGCGCTGCCCTCAAAGCTTGGATATGGAATTACTCGTACTGTAGCAATGTACTTCACTCTTTGTTGCCTTAACAGTAAGTAGACGCGCGCCAACATTAATGGACCACCGCCTTCTGAGTTGATCTCTGCATTTCAGCTAGGTGGGCAGTGGTGCAGCATGGCCTCGAAGCTTCAGGCTGTGTACAACAGAACGGAGTCTCGAAGTCTCAAACTCGCGAGGAACAATAAGCTAAGGGTTCTGTAAGCTCTGATGGCAAGAATCGTCTTAAGACTGTGAGAACAGCGTTGGCTAGCGAAGGATCTTTAGAGATTGTCTCTTGAATGGACCCTTTAGTCACATTGAGGTAGTGGAATTTCGTGGAGCTTTGAAGCCATTGCTCTGGACTCTAGAAGAGGCGAACGTGGAGCACCATGTATCCAAGAGAAACGGACTTTCACTATCTCTCAAGCCATGAAGTATCTCTCAAAGGGATGATGTGTCCTCGAAAGAATACGTCAAAGGCTATGCAATATTGGTGTCTACCTGGTTGTATAGCCCATTCTATCTCTTTGACGAGAAGCGGCTGCCACTTGTTCGCTGTGGGTTGTACCACTGTCTAAGCTGTTCAGTATGCCGAATTTGCCATCCCTCAAATTCATGACAGTGATTCGCCCCGGGGGCAACTATTCGCTTCAGTCATTTCGCTACATATTAAAATCATAACACATAGCAACGGCCGTATCGTCCTGAGTATGCTCCTTCGACGTTTCTTAAGAGTTGCAACTTAATATTTGCTCGACCACTCCACAGCCGTATCCAACTCTAAATCTTGTTTCATCGCTGGGTCCGGCCTTATGTTTCTGTCCGTTCTCCGCCATGCAGATGCGTAATGTCAGCTCTATCGCTGTAAGCATCCGAGTGGCTGGCACATATCTTGACACCATTCCTGATTCTAGTGTCTGCTGGAGTTGCAGACTACGCAAGATTTTGGGCTGACGTGTAGGGATCAGGCGAGGATATTACATTCGTAGCCAGGCCAGGTCGACGAAAGAATCACTATAATGAGAAGCTCACCAATAGAAGGTAGCATGTTAAAGAGCTGTGGACCAGAGGATGTGCATACTGTAGGTGGATTTCCGTACATCTTTCTAGTAGTGGCATGTGTGACCTCAGATACTTCATACCTAAGCCACTGGCATACTGCCTGGCATTGCATAGTTCCTACGCCATCTCAATCCCTCTTCATCGATCCTCTCTATCTCTTCACGACTTCTAGCCGCAGCCTCGATCTCTCTTCGAGCTTCCTCTCGTATGTCCCTCTGAATCTCCTTTCCTTTGCTCCTGCTCAAACTAGATGGTTCTGAGCCTGTTTCCTCTCCACCACGAGTATTTTTCTTCCTTGGCCATAGACTTGGTAATTCGATCTGCTGAAATCGCGGCTCGACACATCTCTCGTCAAACCAAGTGTGTAGCCGAGCTTCGACCAACTGTGCGACCTTGGGGACGTCTTGTAGTCTTGATCGGCTGCCGACTAGACTTCGGATAGAGAGGTCCAATCTGTAATCATCCAAGAAGCTGAAAGCCAGAGTCGTAGGACTCGAATTCGTAGGACTGCCCGGAACGAAGGATATAGACAATGTCCCACTGAACCGAACGACCGATACCGCCAAAGCCACAGGAAGCACCGCAACCAGGGGTTTAGGGTAATTCAAAAGCAGCTTTGTCTCCAAAGCTAGCGTAATGAAGTCACTCAAGTCAACATCCATCCGTGCCTGTAATCTACCGTGCTCCTGCCCTGATCCCACTCCTTCACCTCCCTTCCCATTCCCCAGACTCAACCCATCCTCATCCAAAGGTATGATTCGACAGTTGCTGAATATCGGAAAATCCTCTCCTAGACTCAACTCCGTGATCTTGATCTCATCTAAGAAGTCTGGTCTCGAAGCACTGTTCAATGCCTTCTTCAAGGAGGTGAGGATGGCATCATCGTGCTGAGCATCACTCCGAAATTGCGCAATCGTCTGTGCGATCAATACATTGAACCAATCCAGACTTTCCGGCTGATGGCTATCAACATTGTAGTATGTCTTGCTCAGTATCGTATTGATGGTCAATGGCGTAGGACGGCGTAGGATGCTCGATCGCTGTCGATTCAGCGGCTGTGACACAGGGCGCACGTTCGATGTGCGGAGGTTTAGAAGGGAGCGTTTGTGTACGAGGCTTCTGGACCTTCGTTCTGTAGCTCGTAGTGCTGCTGTGACGTCTGGTGATGGGGGGTCTCCAAATATGAAGAATTTGATGAAGGCGCCAATGAGAATCACGACTGATAGCTGACCCAAGAGTAGGCCTTGGGTGAAGGAGAGTCTGAGCCTCTGGATTAGTAGACTGCTTCGACTTATAGCAGTAGACCTACGAGGATGTAGTGGCAGGTGGGGTGTCAGTGGTAGACATCTCGGTTGAATTGACCTGTCGCTGTAGAAATCCGTGTCTCGAAGCCGGCTTCAAGAAAACATCCGGAACTGCTGTCCATGACGAACATGTTGATCCATGGTACATTTAGACCAAGCTTTCAGGAAGCTGTGCTATCTTGTAGAATGCCTCGGACCTGTGTTATTCCGACCGATGATGGAGCTCAAAGAAAGCCCAGTTTCTATCATTTCAGTATCTAGATCTTCCAAGTGAGCAGATCATAATTGTTGCATTTCATGCATAGCAGGCAGAGGTCTTGAAATCGATAACCTTTCCTCGAATCACCATACGCGTGTCCAAGCGGTACGGATACTACTATACTACATATGTTATAAGATATGCCCACTACTATGGGACCGTTATTCTACAAGTAGTCCGATGATACGCCTCAACGCCTCTTCCGTACTGATTATCCTTTGACGATCAAGTGACGAGGTGTCATTTAGAACTCAGCCAACACGGCCATAAGTCGAAGGGGAATTACTTGATGAAGACCTCTTCTGAAGTTTCAGCATCCCGGCTACTTTGTGAGCTAGCACTCATTACAGGCTGTTGTGTTGGTAGAGTAGACATCTTGGTCATTTGTGTTTGCCGAACCTTTGCCCATGCGTAGACGATGCCACTAATAAATCCGATGATGATGGCGGAGACACTCCCGACTGTGACCGGCGCAGCGAAGAAGACCAACCCACTGACAGCAATGGGAAGCTTATTAAGAGCTCCGACCATTGAGTAAGTCGTAGAGGAAGTGACTCGGATGCACCAAGCTGAGCAGTAGGATATGAAAATAGTAGCAAGCCCAGAATAGATCATGCCGACAATCAAGCTGTTGCGAGACTCGAGGGGAAAGTTCTTAGCAATGTTCGTACCAGACCAATCCTCGAATGTAAGAGAGCAAATGAAGAGGACCGGAATGGTGAGCAGGTTGTTATAGAACATAGCTGTAGTATTGTAAGCACATATGAAGTCCCAAGGCCTAGATATGACTCACTATCCCAATCCTTGAAGTTCATTTTCTTGATGACCTTACGCATAGACAGGAGGTAAGCTGCGGTGCAAAAGACATTCATTCCCATCCAGGCGTATCCAGCATTGAGAGTGGACAAGGCTTCAGCAGTTTCATGGCTCTTGGCAGTAGTGTCCCCGTATAGCGCATGCTGGATATCTGCCCAGGCCGCAACGATAGAGCTGAGAACCATTAGGCCAAACGAGAATAGGGCGGAAGCTGTAACGCTGCCACCAAACCAAAGTACTTCTCCGTATGCGGTTACAATAATGGTCAGGTTCTTGAAGATCGTATACACCGGAACCGACAGAAATTGCAGGGCTTTGGTACTCGTGTAGATCATGCCGACCAGCAGTAGAGAGACAGGAAACCCTGGATGATATCAGACAGAAGGACGATCTCGAGATCTGGACTTGCCATACAGGTCTTTGCCTTCTTCCCATCAAAATGGGCAAGATTAGTGATCATGCCAACCTGCTTGCACATCATGATAGCGATGATGCAGACCACGGACTACTTCATGTCAATGGAACATCATTGCGCTAGGGCGATAGCTTACTTGGACTGCCAGATAGAAGAAATTTAAATTCCAATTAGCCCCTGAAACACAGTACTTATTCGTGACTGTCATTGATATCGAGGCCAAGCAATATGCCAAGATGGAGAAGCCTGGATTATTGGTGATGTTCGCAGGTAATGATATTGGCCCTTTATTGCTAGACCTGCCAGAGTTTGACCTTTTGAGGAAAGGCTCCTTCTGTGTAGGCGAAGGACTGCCATTGAGATTTCGCATCTCGAATTCGGGCATCTTGATGCTCTGCTCTTCCCTCTTCTTGTCGTCCATCCCGTGCGTCTCGAACGCGAACTTGTGTGCGAGAGTCTAACAAGCGGGGAGCTGGCCTGTGTTCGTGCGCCGTCCGTGAGGGTTCCAAGTGAATGACAACGCCGAGTCTTGACGATGGTAATGCAGAATTGGCTACACCAAAGTGCGTAGTGACAATCGTTCAAGTCCGCGAAAGTCGTTGTGGACCTCTTGTTCCAGGGAGAAACCTCCGTGGCTATGGGTTGGACTCGTATTTGCTCGCGATCCGACATGCACACACTCCGAATATATGACTGAGAATGCGCCAGATAGCGAAATTTCGCGTGGTCCAGATTGTTCGGCACAGATCCTGACGACGGCTCGCAAAGAATAGCAACAGAAGGAGAAGGGTAAGAAAAGATATACGTATCTAGTCAGGGATGCCCGGAAAGTCGGCAGAACCTCTCCCGACTCTCAGGATCCAAGGGGCCAGGTCCAGATGCTTGGATTATTGACATCGAACCTACTTTGCTCTTTGCGCGCAACACTGTCTCGCCAATTGATTCTTGGCAATGGCAAACCTGGACCGTCATGTTGCCAAAGTCCTCGACTCTGCGGATCTGGCCGATGAAGATGCTCTAATAGCTGCTCTCGAAGAAACCGATTCGCCTGCGATAGACGCGTTCAGGGAACAAAGACTCAGACAGCTACACGCGGAATTGACGCGTGCTAAGGCTCAGCAGAGCTCAGGCTTTGGCTGTTACACAGGGATGAAGGATGAGAAGGTCTTGATGGATTTGACTACCAGTGTTAAATACGCTGTAGTCCATTTCGCGAAAGATGATTTCGCCAGATGCGGTGTTATGGACAATCATTTACAGGTCAGAACGCATTCTCAAGCAGTCCTTTCAGTGTCTGATGGGAGTTGTAGACTCTAGCCGAAAAACATTTCGATACCAGGTTCCTCAAGATCAATGTTGAGAATGCACCGTTCCTGGTGACCAAATTGAAGGTGCAGGTACTGCCCTGTGTAATAGCTTTTGTCGATGGTGTGAGTGTGGACAGAATCATTGGATTTGAGGGACTCGGTTATACGTCAGATAGCTTCACGACCAAGGACCTAGAGGCCAGACTCTTATCGTCCGGTGTTGTGCAGCGTGCGAAGACTTCGCAAGACACTAGACCAGTCTCATTCACCTCGAAGTCGACGAAGGACGAGGACAGCGGCGAGGATGGTTGGGACTGAAAGAACTTCTGGAAGCTCGCAAATCAGTTGATTACAATACCACACATTGGCAAGTCCCTTCCAGTCCGGATGGTACCAAGCCAACCCCAGAGATAGCATGTGGTGGAGATGCTCTGGCGATGAACATGGCGCATGTAGAGGCATATGTCCAAGGATGCCGAAATATGGGCCAAGGTCCTAATGAACAGAAATCAGGGTGGCTGGGATTCGGGATTGCAAGACACTCAAACCTGATGCAATGGAGTCTCAAAGTGTGTCAAGCAGAGCAGAGCCCCGGATTTGGAACCGCTCACCCACCTCTTGTGCAAGAGTCGATAGCCACAGTGAGAATACTACTACTGTTTGGTTTCAAGATGAAGATCACCTGAAGTAGCCTGCCTTATGGCAAACTTATGTCATCGGATTGACCGATGTCTTCCATAGTACGGTAGTTGCTCACTGCTCAAGCGTGCTTACGGAGTATGACGAAAAAGCCCTTCACAAACCCTTACTGTAAAAGCCCAAGGCCAAGCACACACTGAATTTTCACCACAAACATTGGAATTCAACCTGATTATCATCAGTGACAAGCTTCTCCTCATGCGCGCATTCTGGTTCGATAACAAGGACGTAGGTGTCAACTCATCAAGGCTTATCACTCTGCTCAGATTGTCTAACCTTCCACCACAGGGCGATCAACGCCTGCCCCACGACTCTGGTCGCAGTGTAGACCCAAACTACCTCTCCAAACTCGGAGTGCTGTACTATCACATCCTTGGCGAACAAGATGTCGATAAACTCGCGACGGAACGGAAGTACAAGAACCGGGATCAGATCATCGTATCGCCAGACAAGATGGGAGATGTCTATGAGGAGAAGGTCAAGATGTTTTTCAACGAGCACATGCATGAGGATGAGGAGATACGGTACATTGAAGATGGCACGGGATACTTCGATGTTAGGAGCGAGGAGGACGAGTGGGTCAGGATCTTCCTGGAGAAGGATGATTTGATCGTAAGGGCATCTTGCTGCAGAGACGAGAAGCAGAGAGAGAGAGAGAAAGAGAAAGAGAGAGAAAAAGACTGATCAAGCATAGATCTTGCCTGCGGGCATCTACCATAGATTCACGACCGACGAGAAGAACGTAAGTGTGGCCAGCAGTGTGATACTGTACAGTGCGGTGCTGACGGCTCACAGTACATCAAGGCTATGAGGTTGTTCAAGGAAGAGCCGAAGTGGACACCGCTGAACAGAGGACCTGAAGTTGATGCGAACCCTCTGCGAAAGGAGTATCTGCAAGAGCACACCCTCAGGGCCTGAGTGCTGCTGGGCTCAATCATTTGCATCTTGAGCATCCTTGGGCATCTTTGGCATCCTTGAAATCTTGTTGGACGAGTCGGCCATGACAGTATTGGAAAACGATCACCTTGCGATACATGACATGTGATTTATAGCTCTTGAGAAAGTCCGAAGATGATTATTGCATAGTTCAAACCCAACGTCCTGTGGTTGTCTTCTCTTTCTGGAGCACCAGGAGCATGGCCAAACATCCCCAAGTTTCCTGGTTCTGGTGTTGCCCCTCCATGCCCCTCCATGCCCCGCCATGCCCCCATACAGTATCACGACTTTCCCACGCAGGCCGTGCCATGCTTCGCGAAGCGGCGACCAGCAAGCATGCGAACTTCTGCATATATTCTATTCTGCAATAATGCCCTATGTTTCTGGACAGCATGAGGAGCACTCAATCGACGAAAGCCTGCCGAGTATTGGCAAATCCAAGCTTCAATTGCCTCTCAGCTGCAATCCTCCGGGACCTTATAATCCCCCACAACCACTTGTCTGGGTCGTAAGTCGTTGTGCTTCCTACCTTCCTTTTGTGTCAACACCATGCTCTCATTTCTCTCGAAAGATTCCTGTCTCTCTCTACTCACACGACCTAGATCTTTGGAGCAACGGGTCACATAGGTCCTTACAGAAAGTCCGCTTATTGCTCCGCGTTCAATTGACAATCTACACAGGCCGCACACTTACTCGCACCGCGCTTTTACACAACGACCATGTTCTTGCAGTTGGACACAGCCAAACCGACAACGTCACCTCGGTCCAAGAGATACACCGCAGCTCCCATGTTACCCTCTGCGACGTGCGTTCCCTCCCCTCCGTCACTGCCGCGATCACGAAAGCCCTCGACACATTTGGCCATGTAGACGTGATAGTCAATTGCACCGGCTACGGTGTGATCGGTGCTTGTGAAGACCAGGACGAGTTCGACGTCCGGAACCAATTCGAGACAAATTTCATGGGCACATTACATATCGTACAAGCCAGCTTGGATTATTTCCGACAACGAGGACAGGGAAGATATCTGATCTTCAGCTCAACGGCTGGAGCTCTCGGTGTTCCAGGTCTAGGACCTTATTGTGCTACAAAGTACGCTGTGGAGGGCATGGTCGAAACGATGCTTTGTGAGGTTGACCCATGCAATATCAAGGTTACACTTGTGGAGCCGGGATTGGTTGGGAGAGATGGTGTGCACGAAGGAGGCGTACGTACCTGGGAGCACTTTAAAGTCAAACCGCCGAGTGAGCCGTATGCAGATCCTGCGTCGCCAGCGCTGCATCCGAACCGGATGGTTCAATGGCTAGGAGACAAGTTGCCAACAGACGCCGAGAAGTGCGCAGAACTGGTCTGGCAGCTGGCGCACTGCTCATACCCTCCACTGAGGATACTACTCGGTAGCTATGCTGTCGAGAGTATTCGTGATCGTATGAAGTCCATTACAGAGGAGCTGGAGGACTGGAAGCACTTACACTTTCCCATCGGACCAGATGCAATGAAGGAAGGACTTGAAGAAGACGAGGCAAGTGATAAAATAGACAGCGCTGGATGAACATTCTGTGTCTTCTCAAGACTGATTATGTTTCCACATGCTGAGCCTTTCTGCTGTGATCTTCGAAAAATTGTCCTGCCATACTCCTACCCATGCCACTTTCCATGCAACCTGCGCCGTTATACAAATCCAGCAACGCCAGCCTGTCTCCATCAAACGAGCCTCGTTGATGATAATCATGACCATTCTTACCGCACTTCTGGTGCAGCCGCAACAGCAATCTCATTGTTGATTGCATCAGCCGTCTCTTCCCTTGGCCTTCCTTCAAAGATTCGTCTCCACCACATCGGTGGATCAAGCGGTCTCGTCCCGTTATGCAAAGGCGGATAAACATCCGCGAAGAAGTACCAAACATGTCCAATGACCACGCCCATCAATTCATCCTTGGGAACGCTCCCATGCAAGATAAGGCTGAAGCCCATCAAGACCCACGGTAGATATGGCGCCGTGAAGACCAAGAGACCCAAGAAACTCAGTCTCGTCTCTGGATTCCGTCTCGACCAGATGTACACCAGTGTTGATGACAAAGGGTGGCCCAAGAAGGGCATAGAAACGAGTGGTGAGAGTGCTATCAGACATGAAGTTGCATAGAGCAATAACCACGAGAATTGAGCTGGTGATCGGCCTGCGGATTCTTCGAGCAGTCGAGAGTACCGTGTGAGGAAGAAGACGTGGAAGACGAGATCGAGGGATAGCGGGCCGAAGTATAAGAAGGTTGTCAGTAGACGCCAGTACTACTACACTGTCAGTTGGAACCCCATAGACTGGACAGATAGAAGGTACCTGATTCTTGACGAAGACGGCTCGGAAGCTGTAGAATAATTGGAAAGGAGTGATGATCTGGCATTGTACGAGAGCGCTTGTCAAGACTGTCGCTGTAGTCCAGTATCTTGTGCAAACCGGCATCTCCATCCACCAGGTTTCTATGGGAAACCCGGCATTTCCCTCTCCTCCGCCCATCATTTGATCCATGGTGAGAGCGTAATGAAGAAGTGCTATGTAGAATTGATAACGGTCGCTATATGTGGCAACGATCGAAGTCAAAGGGATATGGTCGAAAAGCGGTGTGGCAGTTGCATTCCTTGGACACGTGACCCGAGCATTCGACTGATATGCTCAGAGGTAAACAATCTACAGTTTTCTCACTTCATGGACAATATCCCGCAAACCCCCACGTAAAGCGCTCACTACAAGTCTCAACTGTGACAATATCCCTACAAGCTTTATCTCAACTGGACGCATGGCAGTCTCCAAGATCGATCAATCTTGACGCGACAAATCGCGCTCCCAGCCTCCCACATTTCCGAGCTCTTTCCACATAGAATCTCAGTCAAACCAGCCTCATCGCATTTGCGCACTCTCCCAAAATCACAACTCGATCCTTCGAGCCATATCCATCATGTCGCAAGTTCAGAAACGAAAAGCAGGCGCAGCATCACAAGCGAAACTCACAACACCCAAGAAAGGACGAGGACGACCGTCTCTGGCTGCGGCGGCAGGTTCATCAAGCAAGAAAGGTGTCGTTTCGAGGGTGCAGAAGGCTCAAACAGGTGGAAAAGGAAGAAAAACGGGGGGAAAGCGACGGAGTGCTGCTAGTGAAAGTGCCATTGAGCGTGGGCCTACCCTTTCTCGAGCGCGCATATTGCGCGACTCTCTTCGAGCTTTCTCTGACTGCACCCAGCTGGAGATCCACTTCCTCACCGCAAGAAGCGCCGCTACAGACCAGGCACGCTCGCTCTGAAAGAAATACGGACTTTTCAACGTTCCACCGACCTCCTCCTCCGCAAATTGCCCTTCTCCCGTGTTGTGAGTCTTCTACACCCTCCAGTTCCAAAACACGCGCTGACGATCCCCCAACAGGTTCGCGAGATCGCACTCACAATGCGACCATTAGGAGAAGAAATGCGCTGGCAATCGCAAGCGATTATGGCGCTGCAAGAAGCTGCGGAAGCCTTTCTGGTGCACCTTTTTGAGGATACCAATCTGTGTGCGATACATGCGAAGAGAGTCACTATCATGCAGAAAGATATACAGCTTGCGAGACGGATCAGGGGTGCTTGGGGTGGGTTGGGATGATTGGGGAGATCGCTATGCTTCTAATGTCGGATTGGTAATGCTACAGGGTGGAGAAGGGTGTATAACTCCATGCTGGCGTTCGCTTGGTGTTCCGGGCTCTGGCGCTGGGTTTTGGTGGTACTGGAAAGAAATGGAAAGGCCAGTGGCTTTGCTTGAGCAATGGCGTTAGCAAGAGATGGCTTTGGGGCTCGATCCATAGCATAGAGCTGCGATAATTCGATTGTCTCATGGTCGGCTCCCATTCCATATCTCTACTCGCTCCATTATTGTGTGCCATTCAGACTCCTTCCTCAGCTACACATACCGAGTCTCAAATCTGATCTACTCGAAATCAAGCTACGTAGATGGCTAACTGTATGAACCGGTCTGTTTTCGTGATTACCTAGCCTTCTATGATTCAAGAAATGGTACAAACCTGGGTATGTAACAATCAGATGAGAGCAGCGTGCTTATAGACCGGCGAACTTCCTTCCAAAAAAGGATTGAGTGATCCTGGTTGGTTTCGAATCAGGCTTCATCAAAGGTAACAAATCACAAATGCTCTGAGCTTTGTAGGCGAGCGAGCCGAGATCGAACTCTTCCCCGCCCTAATTTGGCATACTATCGCCGTTGTGTCACAGCAGCACAGATATTACTCGAAGAGAGAGACGATGGTTTGGTAGAAGTAATCCAGAACAAAGTTTTTAGATTGATATACTCGACCACCCCTCGCTCTGCATAGATATACAGGAGACTTTTTTGAGATGCTCACCAACCCCTCCCCTGCATCTTTTCCTGGGGATTCATGCTTCCACAGTTCAAGCCAACCATTGCCTCTCCCAAGTTCTCACTAACTTCAGCTAGCACCTTGGGATCTTTGTAATGCGTCACAGCCTGCACAATAGCCTTCGCTCTCTTAGCAGCATTTCCAGACTTGAAGATTCCTGACCCCACAAAGACACCATCACAGCCCAATTGCATCATAAGAGCAGCATCCGCAGGTGTTGCAATCCCACCAGCTGCGAAGTTGACAACGGGCAATCTTCCAAGCTTAGCAGTCTCCTTCAGCAGCTCAAAGGGCGCTTGAATCTCCTTTGCCAGCACACGCAGCTCAGTATCTGACATAGCTGACGCCCGTCCAATTTCTGCATTGACAGTTCGCATGTGTCGTACTGCTTCTACCACATCTCCCGTTCCTGCTTCACCCTTCGTCCGGATCATAGCCGCGCCTTCGCTGATGCGGCGGAGGGCTTCTCCCAGGTTGCGACATCCGCAGACAAAGGGGACGCCAAAGTCATGTTTCTCGACATGATGGGCATGGTCGGCTGGTGTGAGAACCTCGGATTCGTCGATGTAGTCTACACCAATGGCTTCGAGGATCTATACAAGTCAATGTATGCTGCAGCGAAGGGTGGAGAGATCCTAACCTGGCATTCGACGAAGTGACCAATGCGAGCCTTTGCCATGACTGGAATGGTAACAGCTGCCATTATTTCCTTTATCATCTGGGGATCTGACATGCGTGCTACCCCTCCATTCGCCCGGATATCTGCTGGTACTCTTTCGAGAGCCATTACTGCTGAAGCACCTGCTTCTTCCGCTATTCTTGCCTGCAGATGGGCCAAATCAGCAACATGCCTAGGGAGATGGAGCGGGCGAGGAATACCTGCTCAGCATTGACCACGTCCATGATGACTCCTCCCTTCAGCATACGTGCAAGCCCTGTCTTGACAGTGAAATCTGCTTTGTGACCTCCATGTTGCTGCCCATCCTCTCCATTACGGGCTGGCAAATCGGGGCCCATCTTGTGTGGGCTAGCACGTTCAGGGATGTCAAGATGTTCAAGATCTTGAAGGACAAAAGTGTTGAATAGATGAAAGTGGGAATATCTCGGGAAATTAACGAAGAGTCAGACTTCACGATATATGTATGACTCCTTCATATAGCGCAAATATTCGTAAAAGTCTCCCAAGAGGCAAGTGAAGGAAAGTCGGGACCGATGGCCGATCGCGGGGCCGGAAGAAGGCCGCGCCTGGCCGCATTCAGCCGAGGCCCTCAAGCTCAGCTCACGACGTCACCCAAATTGAAGTCGAGGTACAATTGCAAAGGACTGTTTCTCAAGTCGGGCAGAAGGGCAGAAACCACTCTGCTGCAAGTAACAAAGTCAAAGGTCATAATGTTCCCACTCCTCCTACGCCCCATACTTCGTCCTCAAACCCTTGGCCTAGGAGTAGGTCTGAGTCTTGCAGCCTTCCATATAGCCCGACAACCAGCTTCAAGACTTGATGCTGGTCCTATATTATCTACAGAATCGTATGGGAGCAATGCCCAGGTACCGGTGGTGAGAAGTGGGCGATTGAATCCCCAAGCTGTTAGGCAAATAAGCAGTGGGAGCATAATAGGTATGGGTTGATATCAAGGATGGTATATGCCATGAGACTGATGCTCGAGATAGGCCTATGCGCTGGACTGCTAGTCAGTACCTTTTCGAAGTCATTGGCTTTGTTAATTGGGCTTCTAGTGGTGGGAGTCCAGGTATGCCCTTTCCCTCGTTACTGGAGGCTTCGCTGATAGTGCTGAAGTGGGCTGCGAGCTATGGCATCAATGTTATACCATATCAAAGGATGCAAAAATACGTCACAAGTATTGATCTTCGGTCCGCTGTACAGGATAATGTGGCCTTTAAGATATCGTTTGGATCAACATTTGCGTTGGCGGCGTTTGTTCATTTCTAGTTATACCATGGATATGTAAGTTAGAACGATACCTACCTAGGGCTTGGTATTGTGATTGAATGAAGTCAACCCCTCTGTATCATTTCAAGTCGGACGCCTAACGAGATCTGACACTGAGTGCATGAGCTTGAGCAGATCGACGGGGTCAAGACCAGTTATGTTAGGACTTTAAGAGGTCACTTCAAGATTGGTCTCAAGGTCCTGTCAGTTTGGTCGAGCCTCCTCGGCATATCGCTAGAAAGGTGTGCAATCAGAGCTTTACACTGTAAAAGATAAGCACCACCTTTAGAGACATTGTCATATTCTAGCCAATCAGCGGGTCTGTAATATTCAAATCGTAATCAGATCACTCAAGCTCTTAGGCAAGCCAATATGAATTGTTAAGGGCTCTATCTTGAGTTGGTGCAGATGAACGTTCAATTTTTACACCCTTCTCCACGCACAACTATAATGCAGGCCAGCAGGCATTTTACCTTTCTCTGAACTATCTAAGAAGACTCGAAGCCAGATATTGTTTCATAAGATGATCTTGGTATTGACTTTCCAGGCATGAGCTCCTGAACACTATGCCAACTGAAAACGGGTCCAACGGTAAAACGTCGGGATACTGTGGTTGCCAAAACTTGGCTAGCGCGAGATCTGTTTGCTGTTTGGACCTGGTGGACCTCCTTCGGAATTCCAGATACAAGCCATTTGTGTCGTAGCTCGCTTTGCTTCGGTTCCGATCGTACACAAACTTATGAAGCCATAAAAGCCCTTCTTGCGTCGAAAACTTAAAGATGATCCTCAGAGGGCTAAAGCCTGACCACTTCCACTTTGCAGCTCATCATATGGGTATCTCTGAATTGATTTTCATCTGACCATTACATACAGCCTCCATGGATGAAGAGCAGCTGCAAACATCTCTAGAGGGGGTTGAGTCTGTAAGTCCCTTTCAGGTTGTTGGCGTGAATCTTCACGCGCGGACTACTATTGTACTCTATCGATAGCCATGGGGCATCATCACGTACTGTCATTGATATATTCAAGCTTGTTCAAGAACTGTACCATCCTGGTGCCCCAGAGAGGATCTCGAAGATTCAAGAGACTTTACACTCGCTGCAACGATCACCGCAAGGATGGCTTATGGCACAAAAGCTGCTTAGCAGCAGTGACGATAACGCCAAGTTCTTTGGGGCTCTGACTTTCACCGTGAAGCTCAATACCGATTCGTACGTCCTCCAAACCTTGTATCAGATTCTTTCAGTTGAAAATTTTGTAGGCAGTCTCTGAGTACAGATGACGCCAGAGCTTTGCTCCAGAAGCTCATCGGATGGCTCATGTACTGTTTGGACAATAATGTAGGTGTTGTTGTGATCAGGAAGTTGTGTTCAACCCTCGTGACATACTTCCTGTACTTTTCTGTGGAGTGGACAGAATGTATCAAGCACCTTATGTATTGTTTGTGTACCAATCAGGGCGTCCAGTACGATCTTTTGAAGGATGCTCCTGATGTCAGTGTACTGGTACAATCACTTTCGCATCAGAGAGCCTTTGCTGTACTTTGCTTTGCTGCTGGTCTTGCCGACGAAATTGGCAAGATAGATCTCAACTCCTTGAAGCAGTATGTCTAACCAAGAGTCTGATGATCATGTCCTCTGACGATGTCGTAGACATACATATCAGGAAAATATGGAGAGAAATGTCGGTCCTGTCGTGGTGCTAATGGCCAAGTACATCAACTCAAGGTCCGAAAATATACCAGACCCAAGGATACGGCAAGAATCTTTGAGCTGCTTGCAGGTAATGTTCCTATTGTCTCACTTCCGCAATCACGTTGTTACTCCATGACCTTTAGAGCCTGCTACTTCAGCCTATGTACTGACTGAAAAGTCGTGGATCACCTACTCAGAACGCGTCTCCAATGACGAGGCTATTATCCAACCTTTACAAACGCTGTCAGAGCCAGCAATGATGTGTCTCGCTGACGATAATCTGTACGAAACCACCGTGGAAATCTTCTCTGATGTATTCGCGAATTACTCGAGATTTGTTCGGGATGAGGACTACGCTTTACTCTATTCACTATTTCAGAGTCCATGGGGTAGAGGTAAGTATGATCGCCTTGTCCAGGGAGACTATGATTTCAACTCTCTCCAATTCGGTCAGTTGATGCTTGCATTTGGCGACGCTAGAGTGCAGCATCTAGCAGAAAACGCTGCAACCGACCCTCAATCTTCACAATTTCTAGGGCAAATGGTCGGTCTCCTGGCTGCTGAAGGTGTGGCAATTCATGAGGATCAGATCTTCGAACCCGCTTTAGAGTTCTGGTCAACGTTTCTGTCTGCACTTACTGACGAAGCCTATGCGGATAATGCTCAGCACCCACCTTGGGTAACAGCAGCGATACCTTACGCTCTGCAAGTTGTCGATAGATGCTGGCTGAAGATACAATTCCCGCCTGCCATCGAATTTGATCAATGGGATAAGACTGATCAGACCGCATTCAAGCATGCCAGAGGGGATGTATCAGACATTCTGCAACAGGTGTATCTGCTTATTGGAGGAAGATTATTTGCTTTGTTCACAGATCTGCTCCTTAAGTCAGTTCAAAATCACGATGTTGGAAGCCAGCTTGAAGCAGCAATGTTCTGCTTGAGCCAGTCTCCTGATAGTGTAGGCAACAATGAGCAAGATCAATATCTCGACCAAATCTTTGCATCGGAGCTTCTTACACTACTCACAGGGTCTGACTCCACAGTTCCACTTCGGACGAAACAGTCTTTGTTCACGCTTATCAATCACTACTCCGCAACAAAGTACTTCCGGAGACCAAATGGACAGACGTACCTTCCTGGATGCCTCAATTTCATGGTGAGCTTGATAGACTCGCCCTATCTAGGTAGAATCGCAGCAACGTCCATCTATGGCTTCTGTGGATCTTGCCGAACAGTGCTCATTCCTGAGCTGCCTGCCTTCCTGCAACAATATGCACAAATGAGCAGCACGTCCAATTTCGACGATCAAGTCAAGGAGAGCTTCATAGGCGCGGTCTCGTTCATCATTCAAGCTCTGCCTGATGAAAAATCCAAGTTGGCCCCACTGCAACAGCTCCTAAACTTCGTCGAAGCAGATCACGACCGAAGCCTCCAGTTTCGAGCATCTGCCTTGGGAGCAATACATGCTCCCAGCCAGGTTGTTACGGCGAAGGATTATTCAGCAGGATTAGAACTAGGGTTGGTTGCTTTGAGATGTCTTGCGAAGGTTGGCATGGGTCTGCGGATACCGGATGATCAGCCTATCGACCTTGATAAACCAGATATCATATCAGAATTTTGGACAGGAGGCGATGGTGCTGTCGTCCAACAACGAATCATCAGAATCCTGACCTGCATTTTAGAAGCGTATAGAGGTGAGGGGGATGTAGTTGAGGAAGCTTGTCTGCTGTTTCGAGCGGGCTTCACGGAGGTGGAGCCTGGGCCTTTTGTCTTCCAGCCAGCAGTTATTGCGGAATTCATACTTGGGTTTGGGCTTGATGCCAAACGTGTTGGGACAGTTATTAAAACAGCCTGTACTTTTGTTAGCTCCTACAATAAGGTGACCAAGCGTATCGATGAAATAGCTGCCGCTTTGCTCGCTTGGGTTGCGCAACTTCTGCATCAAATCGAAGGTAAGGCCACATCCCGGCTTGATGGTATAGCCTGACAAATCGCAGAGCCCGGTAAGGATCCCGAAGTCTCACAGCATGCCATCGATTTCCTACTTCGCTTGACCTTCAAGTACCTAAATGTACTTTTGAATCATAAGCCATCGTTGTCGTTGGAGGCCTTGTTCATGTTCATTCTCAAAGCCCTGGAAGGCGGCGATCCTTTGCCAAAATTTACGGCAGCTGAATTCTGGGTAAGTCGGTCGTCCTACGTCAAAATCTGTCTGTGCTTGCTCATAACCTACTAGGCTTCCTTCATCGCCCTCAAGAATTGCAACGAACCGCTTCAGGCCTCTATTGACAACGCATTGCGATATTTTGGACCTTTATTTGCACGAGCACTCATCCGAAATATGGGCGGGAATGCAGCTCGAAGTGAACTCGACAAGCTCTGCGACCCACTGAAAAAGCTGATCGTAAATCAGGTGCATTCGAAGGCGTGGCTTCAAACTGCACTGATGGCTGATGACTTTCCAAGTGACAAGGTCACTGAGAAGGACAAGATGACATTCCTCCAGAAGATTATGAAGTGAGCTATCTTCACCTGCAATTAGGCGTTTGTTAACACACCTATCTAGCCTCCGAGGTGGGAAGCTTACGAATCAAGTAGTCCGGGAATTCTGGTTGCAAAGTCGTGGCTCTATGTTCGCCTACGCTTCATGATTATGATGAATTCTTAGCAATAGACCGACGGCTTGGTACGGAAGGCTCTTTGATAGACTTGCGTTGTATAGTATATATATCGAGGCTCACACCTTGAAGAAGCTGTAGGATATGCCACAATTCACACTTCAAACGTATATGCGGCAGCCACAATGCTATTGAAGCTCTGTAGTAATTTTACTTCAGCAACGTATGCCTTCCCGTCGTCCAGGCATTCTTACATGCTCTTCTCTTTCTTTTTGCTTGTTACTCTATATAAAGTCACCATCACACATATGGACGTCACGAATCAGAGCTGCCTATATTATCGGATATGTGCAGTCGACGCTTTGGAAGACAATGGCTTCCTCATATACAGATATATGTGGCTTCTTCAAAGAAGACATAGCTCATCGGAGAGGGGCGTATGCTTCGGCCCGATGAAGTTTGGGAGTGTCTGGAGTATGATCTGTCAACAACACATCCTAGTTCTGGTTGGCTCTTCTAGTTATTGCTGAAGCGGATACAGCGCAGCTCAGCCAAGATCTGAGCTATATATGATCTTCGGACTTTCCCAATCTGTCCGATGATAGCGGTCACATCTCCATAGTATCATTGCATGGGCAGATGGACGACCTTATGCTATGGTTGAAGAGCTTCAACACATCAAGACCATTCACAAAGCCTACGACAGTCATCGTTGTGGAAGGAGTGAGGACAGAATCGCTACCTTACTTCCTGGAAAAGCGATGTTAGCCTGGTGGCGTATGTAGCTTGCACATGAGGTGAGGTCCGGCCCCTCAAACCCACCTACTAGAAATGGAGCGCAGTGTAGAAAGACCAAGAGTTCATCATCGTTGTTATGTGAGGGACTGATACTGCGACAAAATAGAACGAACATGTTGTTAAACAGGGCCGGTATTATTATACAAATCTTAACGGCCTCAGTACTGCACTTCCCTAGACAACAAATACAACCACAAAGCCTTCTGCCGCTCAGCTAGTAATCTTTCTGCAGTTCCACTCCCCCCAGTCATAGTCCGCGCGCGACGTCTGTCAAAATATAATCTTACCTAACACACCGCTAACGTGCCCATGAGAGTTGCGGCTATCCCCACTACCAATATCCAGATCGGTGGATGGTCGACTCTGAGCAATTAGAGCAAGATGATTGAACAGGTAAGCACGACAAGCATCAGGACGAAATAGGCACCCTCACACACTTGGAGACGAGGAGGACCGGAAGAGAAGAGCCATATCGGTCGGAGAGGTGCAACAATCGCGACTGGATCCACTAGCTTCGAATGCCAAGTCTGAGGTGAATAGGGCTGTGTCGGTTGTCTTTGGTTATTTGATGGCCGAAAGTTGACATGATCATTCCGAGGATGCCATAAGTGAGTTACGAGGCATATTGAAAAATTCTTAGAGCGAGGGACATTTGGCTACCCAAACGGATAACGAATCGATGCTGTCCGCTCGGACATTCTAAGAGTAAGCATATCTGATTGAAAAGGCCATGGACTCACAAAGGTCCTACGTGAGCGTCGAGTATGATCTGTGCAGAGTGCGAGAAGTGATGCGAGGAGTATACACTAACACGTGCCAAAGTGACTTACTTCCTGGCTACTTCGTCCACGAGGAGATCACAGCTCCCGCGAGCTACAGTATAGACATCTTGTTTCCTTGTGCTCCAGCTTTTCGTCTCGAGGATTTTGATAATGACATATCACGTGATGCTCACTACCACATGCCCGGTGGACTCTTGACCTTATCGCCAATCCACAGTCCGACACAGTTCAATGAACTTGGCCTTTGTCATGGTTTCGATCCGATAGACTCATAGTACTAATTGCAGGAAAGACCGAAGCATTGAAAGCCTTCCCTGACTAGCCGACCGCCAGCAGAATGACGCAGTCACAATGCAACTTGTTGTTTCTCGCTATGTCACAACAGCAGCTCTTATCATCCACTGGCTATCAGCAAACACATGCAATGCTTCCACCATACAAGCTCGTCCAAGGACGACGGCCACCCCTCCACCGAACACGACTTGCGAGTTCAGGACCATCAACTACATAACAGACACTCTCCCACAATCCTGCTTGAAGTCTTTGTGGGGTCCTAGCAATAGTACTATATCTACAAAAGGTGTTGTACCTACTGGAGAAGTGACTTCAAGCATAGATGGGGAGGCATATGTGGAAGCAGCGAGTGCCGAAGCTACGATCAGTCAGGAAGGTATCGCATTCACCTCGAATGCTGGACCCTCAGGTACCGCTGCATCTGCTGCTGCTGCAGACTCGATCGCATCTGAAAGTGTCGAAGCCTCAACCGCAGATGCGGAACATGGAGAGCTGAACGATGCTTCGTTCCTGTCTTTCGAGGATTGGAAGAAACAAGCGTTAGAAAAGGCCGGCCAAAAAGGATTGGATATTGGAGTAAAGAAGTCATTGGTGGGAAGTGAGGAGAAGAATCGGGACTCCGAGAGCATACATAACCAACTCGACTCTCTCGGCGAGGACGGAGAAATCGAGCTTGACTTTGGAGGATTTGGTCGGCGTCCCACAGAGCCAGTTCCTGCCCAGCTGGCTACTTCGACAGAGGCAGAGGTCCATGATGACGAGGCAGGGAGTGAAGTGGGACAGACGAATCAGTATCGAAGTAAGGATGCTGGCAGAACATGTAAAGAGAGGTTCTCTTATGCCTCTTTTGACGCTGGAGCTACGATATTGAAGCACCATCCTGGGGCGAAGAATTCCAAAGCTGTACTGGTAGAGAATAAGGACTCATATATGCTGTCCGAATGTGCGGCTGGAAATAAATTTCTGATCATTGAGCTTTCTGTACGTGTTTCAAACTTACATCTATGGGCTACATGCTGATGTTATGCAGGAAGATATTTGGATTGACACGCTTGTGCTAGCCAACTATGAGTTCTTCTCGAGTATGATACGGACTTTCCGAGTCAGTGTTAGTGATCGGTATCCGGTAAAGATGGACAAATGGAAGGATGCTGGGATGTACGAAGCCCGCAATTCAAGGGATATTCAGGCTTTCCTTATTGAGAACCCACAAATATGGGCCAGATATATTAGAATCGAGTTCTTGAGTCATTATGGCAGCGAGTACTATTGCCCCTTATCTTTGGTTAGGGTGCACGGCACTCGTATGCTGGAGTTTTGGAAGGAGACCGAGGCAGCTAATGAAGAGGAGGTCGAAGGAATAGATGGCCCAGGTTCTGAGGAGTACGTATTGGATGCTATTGCAGAAGTCGTTCGAGAAGAGGAGAGATCGAGTGCTGAGCGCAAAGGTTCAATAATATCAGCCTTTGATTCAGCGAATACTGCTCCAACTATCCCTCAATGTACGCAAGGTCTCCCTTGCGCTCTGGAAGGCACGCCTGCTGAATCTTCAACATTTCCATGGTGTAGGAGACACCAGTTGTTGAACCCAGACCAGGTGTATGAAGTTTGCTTGGCATCTGAAGTGCCTTCGTCCGAGACCGTTGAGGCGACTATTACGCAGACTACAAGCATTGGCACGAAGCCACTATCCATTATACATGAAGCTTCTGAGACTCATCTCTCGACGATGAACACAATAGCTACCTCAATTACCACGAGCACACCTGGACCGTCTGCTTCCGTGACAACACCTGAAGTGTCTCAGCCAGCGCGGAATGCGACTGCTGAAACCAAGAGTTCTGGCAATGACACCCCTCAATTGAACAGTGCTCATGCTATTTCGACAAGACCAGAAGCTAGTAGAGGCGGCAACATCACCAATATTCACAGCAACAAAACAACCAGTACCACCACTTCATCAAATGCGTCGCCCACCCAACAAGAGAGCTTCTTCAAAGCCGTCACGCGACGTCTCCAACTCCTAGAGGCCAATTCCACCCTCTCCCTAAAGTATATAGAGGAGCAGTCTCGCATACTACGCGATGCATTCTCAAAAGTTGAAAAGAAGCAGCTGTCAAAGACAACCTCATTCTTACAGACATTGAATGCCACCGTCATGGCTGAATTACAGGGTTTTCGTCAGCAATATGATGAGATCTGGCAATCCACCGTCATCTCTCTCCAAAACCAAAGAGAAGAATCCGCGCGGGAAATCTTAGCAATAAGCAGCAGACTCAACATTCTCGCCGATGAAGTCGTCTTTCAGAAACGCATGTCTATAATCCAATCTATCATCTTACTCCTCTGTCTCGGTCTCGTAATATTTTCACGCGTCTCAGCAAATGGTACTGGCCATTTAGAGCTTCCTACACGCCCACACACAATGAGAACATCCTCCCAGTACCCAATGGAATCACCAATAGAAAGTCCTGTTCACGGTACTGGTGACGTAGCCTATTCACAAGGTTATTTGAGCGCCAAGCATGAACGCCAGAAATACCATGAACCAGGGGATATAACCATGCGAGATTTCGACGATACATATTCACTAGGCACGCCTATATCGAGTTACGAGGGGTCGGATTACACCACTATACCTATCTTAATGAGGTCTCCGACCAGTCATCTGGGTAGGCGAGCTCTAACAAGAAGCACCTCTGAGCAGTCGCCTCCAAGAATTCACACCTATTCCAGCAGCAGTGATAGCAATGGTCCGTCTTTGCAGCGACCGTCGCCGACGTGGAGTCTCACCAGAAGAAGAAAAGAGTTACCAAGTCCACCAGCAAGTAGTATGAGTCCTGATTCTAATGCTTGGGGAATGGCGAGCGGAGTATCGAATCCTTCGAGTTCGATGAGCGAAGCCGATTACAGGCAAAGGTTGACGCCTAGGGATGTCTCATCACTAGATGTTGTTTCCTCATCAGTAGGGGAAAGGGGCAGACAGGAGTTGCACCTAATCGCAAGGAAACCGTTGCCTGCTTTGCCTCAGGAGGACAGGACAGAAGATAATGGGGCTTGATACGGCGCCTTCTTTCATCATTTTGGCTCATCATTGCATAAGGTGGGCGTTGGAAAGGGCATATACATCGTGATGGCGTTACATCTGTACCTGAATGGGGTGTTCTGAAGGCATTGGCTAGCATTTGAGGCGTTTGTATAGGTAGGCCATTGGTAATGCAAATGCTCGGAATATCTACCCTGTGTCTACAGTAAATATTCAAAGATATTGCTAGTCTTTGACTTTCGAAGTATCAAACTTGCAGATGGATCAGTGGGACCACAGGTGTAACTCTTTATACTTCCAGATGTCAATTCAATACATAGGACAAAATTGCAAAATCAATGTAGTTGTATTTCTCTAGATGTACTGCACGTACTTGTGCGCATTATGTAGTCTCATGCCCATGGCATCTCAAAAAGCATCGTAATAACTAAGCTAAAGCAAGTCATATTGTCCCTCCCCGGAGACGTTGTAAATACCAATGGCATGAAACGGCACGACCCATTTCGCCCAATGTGCATCAAGATGTAACCCGATGAGAAATGTATCAGCAGATGTCAATGTTGCCTTCCAGGTTGCTCAAGAGAATAGAGACCTCGCAAAGCTGAGGACTTGCGTCACAATGGCAAATACCAAATTGGTGGTGCCCAAGTGCAGAGAAATCCCTTCAAGATCGACCAAATATGGAAGTAGCAAGCTCAGTCTGTTTCTGTGTCAGTTTGCCTTTCCACGTCAGGAGTTGAAAGTAACTCACAACGAGAAGGGCCAGCATAGGAGCGAGGGAAGACATATTCAGACTCGTCAAAGTGATACTCCTCACGCTCAGCCAAGCTGGTTCCACGGTCATATTGAGAGCGACGACGACGCTGTTCCTCACGCATGTTCTGACCTGCACTGGGAGCAAAAAGACCTGATTTGTAAGCATCCACCCCCGACGAGGGGCCACGCAGTCTTACCAACGTGCTCAGCGTTCTCGCAGCTGCGTCGCAACTTCGAGGCGTTGTCAGAAGCAGGGAACTCCTCCTCCTCCCCAGCTCTACCAAAGGGATCATGGACAGTGAAGAAGAGCTACAACCGTCAATTTAGAGCATTGAAGAAGCGTAAATCAACCTGCCTTGGGTCTAAAGTGGGGCGGCTCAAGCATCACCGAAGAGTTACGGAATTTCTGAACGAGGCAGTCACGGCCTTGGATAGCTAGAGGTGATGTGAGTATATGATACTGCTGGCGAAGTCGAGAACACTCACTGGCGTAGGAAACTTCGGCAACCTTATCACTTTTGAACCTATCCCTTCGTTTACTTGAGTACCATAGATAAGGGAGGACGCAACAAAACTTACCACTTTTGATTGGAACGGGCATTGACGAACTGTTGCAGTCAGTCGTGGTTGATCGCAGATGTAGACATATACATACATCAATAATATCCAAAGGCTGAAGGTGGAATTAGCTAACGGCATGAAGTAATGTGTCAAAAGGACTCACATCAACAAAATTGATGAAGGCATAGCCGACACTAAAAGAGTCAGCAGTTGAAGCAGCTGTATTCTCAATTATCCTAAGCAACGTACTTGCAGTTGTTGGAGAAGTCGATGCGAAGATACATGAAGTCATATCTGCCGTGGCTTGACTCGTCAACAATGCTCTTCAGCATCTGCTGATCGACCTTGTTTGGGATATTGCGAAGCATGACCTATTGACAGGCTTAGTATCATGAAACAGGTGGAGAACATGAGGCAGTTACCGTGGTTCGAACGTCGATACCCTGCTCGATGCGATGAGTGTCAACATGGTTGTGGTGACCAGAGCCATGGCCGAATCGACGAGTCGGGCTTGGGGACATGAAAGGGCGTCGCCCATGGCTACTCTGCGGCGTGTACTCGAAGGAGCTATTTGGTGAAAATAGTCCATGGGCATACCGGGTCGGGGGTAGATTTGTTGGCGCAACCCCGTAGTGTGCATATGCTGGGCTGAAGCCAACTAGACTGCTTCCACTGCCCTGGTGCAAGGGCGTAGTGGGAGAGTAAACTTGCTGGAAAGACTGGCCGGCCCGAGGGTATCCCATCATGAGAGACATCGGGGTTTGAGGCGTACCAATGTAGGTCATACCCACCGGGCTGGGACCCCCAGGGCCAAAGACCGTACCATTTCCACCTACCACGAGTCCATGAGGGTTATTCAAAGACATCTGTCCGAACATATCGCCGATATTGGATTGATCAGTTACACCACGAGTTGGGGTAGTGGCCACAAGAGCTGAGGGCTGGACAACTGCAATATCAGGAGTATGCAAGCGAACCTTGACCTGAACATTCTAGACATATTGTCAGGTGCGATGGATTGAATTGTCATGCTAGAAACTTACACCAGCCGTCTTGCCATTGCAACGCTTGACAGCACGCGAAGCTACGGTCGAGTCCACGAATTCGGCTACCATGCGGTAGGATCCAGCCTCGCTAGCAAGAAGCTTCTGCCATGCGTAGATTTCGCCTTCTGCAGATAGAGCAGCACGAAGACTGTCCTCAAACTCGAATTTATCAATGGTAACCTTCGTCGGATACTTGGCCTCAAGGAGAATTTGACCCTCATGGGCAGAGTAGATAGCGTTGGAGTTAGGACTGGCAACCTGAGGATTGTCAGTGATCAATGCAAGTCTACGGAGATTGACGACCTACCTGACCAAAGGCAACGGGAGTGATGTACTCGACCACGAAGCTTGGATGATCCTGCTTGATCATTGCAAAGACCAGGCCAGCATCACGAATGTTGGGGAAGCGTAGGTAAGCACTCTGACCGGAAGAGCAGATCTTGTAGTCCTTGCCCACATCGACACCACGCTGACCCAGGCTCTGGACAAAAGGTCAGCTTCTGAGGAACACCGAAGCACGGGGTAAAATAAGGATTGCATAACTTACATCCACGGTGAAACGGCAAGCCACAGCCGCATCTGTCTGGAAGGCATCGGTGACCTTGAAACATCGACCGATACCAGCGTCTGTGCTGAAAGTACCGTAGGAAGTAGCTTGGATGCACGTGGTACTAGCGGCTTCGGCAGCATGCTGAGCGATGGCTTGCTGAACATGCTCCAATGTACCAGGAAGCGGACCAGCGGCAGCCTTGATTGTGGTAGAGGAGGTGGCACTGGATTTGGTAGCAGGGTGGAAGGCGAGTGCAGTAGCTGAAAGTTTCTGCTCCTTACTGGTGAAGATGGTACCGCCACTGCTACTGCCACTGCCACTCACGAAGGGGTCATGGTTGACCGCAGCGTTGAATGCGGCCCCCGTCTGCTCAACACACTTACCCTTGCCCTTGCCGCGAGGGTCATCGGGAGTGACAGCCGTCAGATTAGTATTCGGTGTACCTTGGATAGACTCGACTCCACCACAGGAGGACTGCGGAGAGTGGGAGTTGGCCTGGTCACGGCGTGAGAACATCATGTTGATGAGCTTTTGGTTGTGGTTCCTCTGTAGTGCGTGTCAAAATTCGAAGTCTACAACTGGAAACCTGAGTGAAGGGTAGAGGTTGAGTGAAGAAGTGCAGACCAAGCGTTGTTGTTGATGGTAGGTAACAAGAAGATGATTGTCAGAATGGTTGAAAGAGAAGAGAATACAAGAAGTGTGAAGATGAAGATCGGAGAAGGGCAGAGGTGAAGTTGAAGTTGGGATGAGGGATGAGGTGAATGGAGAAGTGAGGGGAAGTACAAGAACCAAGAGAGTTGGACACAATGACTGTGCAATGCTCAGGAGGGAAGGAGGGAAGGAGGGAAAGAGCAGCCCGCGTGAACTCACTCAGTTGACTGCACGCTCTACACTGCACGTGCACTCGGTAAAGGAAAGGGGCTCGGCTAGAGTACTGCGTCACTAGCGCTTCGCTTAACGGGTATTGGGCTCACCTTTCGGCCCGGAGACTGACTGGCCTTATGGTTCACCTTTGAGCTAGCGGCCGCATCCGCCGGCTCGGCTTCACCTTCGGCCCGAAAAAGAGACACTGAAAGATGGAATGAATAAAGGCTTGTGTTGTAGATAGGTGGAACTGTGCAGTGGTGGGTAGGAAGCTGGAGATGCTTGACAGTAACATAAAGCAGTAGACATACCTAAGGCGTTGGTTGGAAGAATGTATGTGTAGTCGTTGGGTGGCTGAGATCTGGGTAGATGGTGTTGGTGTTGTAGATGGAAAAGCAGATTGGAGAAGTTTGAGAGTAAGTTTCGAAGAAGAGGAGGTTAATGATATTTGTTCTATGGGAAGTACGACTTCGTGCTAGGCAGCGAGGCAGCGAGGCAGCGACAATATGGAACCGTATCGCTGAATATGCGACAACGTCTCAGTTGCACGCCTTTGACCATGGATACCTAGGATTCTGACATGTCTTTGACAACGATACTGCTGAGCTAACATCAAGTATAAGAGTTGAGGTGGACCTTAGGAGATGGAAGTTTCCGCATCGAGAGAAGTATCAGAATACTGACGACAACCTTCGAACTCTCTTATGGATCCTTACTTAGTCTGCCGAGACTAGAAGCAGTTATGGACTGTCGGAATGGCAGTTGACCCCCTTGAGTGCAACGACAGATTTGCCAAGCATAACCCAACGCAGAGACATCCCGTGAGAGGGGTGCAGACACGCATCGAGACAACGGTATATAGGGGTGCCTGCCTCCTTGAAAGCATGCAATATTATTACATCGCCAAGCCAGAACGACCTAGCCTCACAGGTCATGGGCAGATGTACGAAGGGCTTCCTACTGATTGGCTCTTATGAGGAAGCTTCATATCAAGATCTTTCATTCCAATGCTGCATCAGATTGACTCGCATGTAAAGCGCCATGCAGCTAGTCTTGCTCCTAGGAACTGTACTAAGTTCCCTCAATTCTCAGAAATACTTGAAGACATTTAAGAGGTGCATTATTAATACTTTCATCACATTTTGGACTAACGCATGTACAAGAGGATTGCTGCTCCAGGGTCCAGTAGGAGGCCACAGTAGGAGGCAAACAGACGATTGGCATAATGACGATAAGGTCTTGCTGGGCTGGCTCAGATGAATGTATGTGCGCAGGCTCTTAGTGGAACTTGATGCTGTTGTCTGATCAGCTGATTCGCTGAATCTCAAGAATGGCTTAATATTACCTAGCGATCATCTGCGACCTTCTGTTGTCCGAAAGCATTTCTAGACCCAGATATACGGTTGTCGAGTTCAAAGAGTGTAGGCTTTGGCGTGCTAGAGATCCTGTTTATTCACAAACGGCCAGGGATTGACTGCAGCTAGCGCTTACGAAAGCGAACAACAAGCTGTGCAGACGTTGGTATATAAAAGATGATAGTACTCTTTGCGAGGGTCACGCTGGGAGACTGTGACCATAGTTGGTGAGAAATATATTCTACAAATCAAGCGGGATTTTACAGTGAGGAAAACGAAGGGAATTATCGTGCTTGGACAAGGATCGTAGACCCCGGTTATGCATATGGTCGGAGGGTTGTGCGTTACCATTCAGCCGAAGCGGAGGCGAACTGTCTTGCGGATTGGCGGTTGTTGTAGACCAGTTGACGGAAGCTGCGCCTTACAAGCGTTAAGATGCTCTTTAGGCCAGTGCTGAAGCTTACGGTGGCCACATACCACTACCATCATATCTGGCTATGCCCGCTTCATATTAAGGGGATGTGGGCGAAAGTCTCGTATGTGCTATTGTTAGCTTCATTGCAGGTCTTGCATTGATTCCAATAAGGCGGTACTGGTGCTGTCCCCTAGCGGAAGGCTGAATCAGATACCGTGAAGAGTGCAAGAGTAATCTTTGACTGTGGCCCATTGAAAGATCTCATGCTTCAGACCTGCGTAACTATTCAGACCCAATGAGCTGAGAGGAATGGCTTGGAGTCGAGTCTATATACAAGCAAGTCCATCCCCGATATGTAAAAAATTGGAAATAAAGATGAGATTTAAACCAGTCCAGCTCTTGGACAGTTTTGTACTACAGCGCAGCTGACCGCTTGATCAGATGACAGATAACTCAACAAGGAGACCCTGTATGCCAAATATACCAACAAATATGAATAAGACAAAGAATTGCAGCAGCTATAAGCAACGATCAGCTCGAAGGGCCTCACACAACATTTAACGACAGATCTCTGCACTGGCTCGAGACAATGGAAAGACAGCATGCATGACATCGAAGTTCAATCATTGGGTCCGTAGTACTACTTCATGACAAGCAACACATTTGTTATCATCGTGAAAGTACAGCCCGAGCTGCGATCCAGTGAGGCTGTCGAGTCAAATATCGCTGTCTATGTCATCTCTCGTCGACGACGCTCAGTCAGTCGTATATTGTCGGAGCTCTCAATCAGACGACATAATTTTAGATACATAAAGCCCGACGAAGGCGAGAAGCACAGCACGTTGATGGTTAGGATTGTTATCGATTAGAGCACCAAGGAGTTGAAGAAAGATGAAGAAAGACGAAGAGATGCCGATGCCGGGTTCTCGGCTACCCGGCCCTACTTTTATCCGTGGCTGCATGTAAAGCTGCGGCAGAATCATGGGCAATAGTCAATGGTTCTTGAAAGCGAATGGACACTTGCTTGGTTTCACAGCAGACATCCATGGTATCAATGAAGAGCCTGTGACGAGCAGTACAAATGAAAATGGTTCACAAGCTTGCACTTCTCCAAGATGCCTCGAAGAGCCCCACAGTACGATGACTATCGGACAGCTGTCCAGCAGGTATCCTACCCAGATGCCCCTCCATCCTCTTCAAAAAACTCACGTCGGAATAGATCATACTCTCCTCTTCGGACCATGAATACCTCGATCAACTGATCCCGGCTATCAAAGATGCTACGATCACGAATAGAACCCAAGGCCTTACTCACAGCCTCTCTCAATATGCCGACGAGCGTGAGGCTGATATTGAGCGAATTGGACTAACAAAGCATGAGGAGTTCCTTGCCTCGGTCAAGCAGCTTCAAGGTGTGCGGGAGGGCACGGTAAATCTAACTGCGGAAATACTGACGCTCAATCAATCGATCCAAGCTAGTACAGAGAAGCTGGCCGCACAGAAGGAAGCTTTGGTTGACACGAAGTCAAACCGCCAGAACATTGCAGAAGCTTCAGAAGCTCTGAAAGAGTCTCTGAAAATTCTACATGCAGTCAATCAATCTCATGATTTGATCCGGCGGAAGAAATACTATGCAGCTTTGAAGGCATTGGATGATTTACAGAACGAGCATCTGATACCTACCATACAGAACAAATATGCTACCCAGCACAAGCTCGCAGAGTTGATACAGAAGTCGATACCATCTTCGCAGAAGGCCATCTCCGAGGCCGTGATGGCAGATTTGAACACTTGGTTGTACCGAATTAGAGAGACGTCACAGTTCCTCGGCGAGGTTGCATTCTACCATACTGAACTCCGCAGAACGAGGCAAAAAGAGCGTATGGATGCTGATCCGCGACTACGAAACTTTAAACTCAACTCTGCGATTGAACTGGTCTTCGATGAGAGCGAAGAATTCGACGTGCTTGACAATGAGGAGCTCCAGGTTGACTTCACGCCGCTGTTCGAATGCTTACATATACATGAAGCCCTCGGGCAGATTGATAAATTTAGGTTGGAGTATGCAGCAACTCGGAGACGGCAGAAAGAGCTTCTTTTACCAGCTTCTATAAGCTTCGTAGATGAGGATGATGCTAGTTTGAGCAGTCTGCTCGAAAGTATTGCTGGTTTCTCTATCATCGAAAAGGCCACTATGAGCAGAGTACCAGATCTTCGCTCCCCCGTTGATGTGAATATCTCATGCATTCAATTGGACATTTGCTCACATCACTAGGTCGATGAATTGTGGGACTCAATGTGTCAAAGTGCTATTGCTCTCATCTCAAAAGCCTTGGATACTGTAGACAACGCCGAGGTCTTGCTGAAAATCAAAGTAGTCATTGCTCTGTTTATACAGACCATGGACGTGAGTACTTCGTCACATGTGGTGCCTATGATTATGATTGATGAAAATGTAGGGTTGGGGCTACTCCGTTTCAATGCTTGATACGTTCCTCCTTGACTTATTCGAAAGATATGCCAACTTGTTGAAGAAGAGATTCAGTGACGACTTCCAGGAGGTTTGTAGTCCAAGCGTGGCTTTGTCACGAAGACTGACTGGGCTCAGATTGTCTCAACCGATGACTACATGCCTATGCCCATCAACAGCATAGATGAATTCGATAAGGTAGTGAATGTGAGCTGGTTCACACCCGAGAAGTCCCGAGATGAATTTACGTACGTACATTCCTTCTCAATGCCTCGATTTTGCTGACAGGATCACAGCTTCCCATGCGTCTTCCCGTTCTCTCAGATGTATCCACTTTGCTGTATCGACATCAGAAACTTTCTCAACCAGTTTTACTTCTTCTCAGACGATCACTTCCGCCACCCAAGCGTAATCGACGACACCCTGAAGAAGGTAAGTGCCCTCATTCCCCTATATTATAAGGCTGACCACAGCTGCAAAGTCATTGGACGAGCTTCTCTCGGAGAGAGTATGCCAATCACTTGTAGAAAAGTTGGAGTCTCAGTACTTAGGCCAGATTGTCCAAATCCTCATTAATCTCGAACATTTTGAGACAGCTTGCCGAGAACTTGAACAATTGCTGATAGCAGCCCGATCATCGACATCCGCTGGTGGACCAATTGTTCTGAGCTCCACAAAGAAATTCGGAGAGAATAAGAAAGAGGCTGAGAAACGCATCTTTGAGCTCGTAAATTCGAAGATCAACGATTTGGTTGAGACGGCTGAATATGACTGGTAAGTTCGGTTCATAGAAAGATGAACTGAGCTAAAATTTCAACAGGATGGCCACAATCGTTACCGCTGAACCAAGCAACTACATGCAAACTCTTACCCGCTACCTCTCCAACATCATGAACTCAACTCTTCTCGGCCTACCGCGAGAGATCAAGGAATTGATCTACTTCGACGCTCTCTCCCACGCCGCCAACATGATCCTTGTACGCTCCTGTTGTTCCTATCCACTTTCGCCTTCTCTCGATCGCTCTTCTGATCAACTGATGCAACCATAGGCACTTCCTCTCCATCCCGAAGTCCGCAAAATCAATCCCAACGGTGTCGCCGCTCTGGCCCAGGACGTGACCTACCTCCTCCAATTCGTGGACAGTCTGCAAAACGCTGCCATTTTGAAACAGAACCTTGACGAACTAGAACAGACGGTCATGTTGATGCAGACAAGTAATCCGGATGAATTTTATGATACGTCTCTGCGGAATAAGAAGTTTGGGCGGGTGAACGCGCAGACTGGGGCGGTGCTCTTGGAGAAGTATGCCTTCCGTTCAGTCTGGCAAAGTCATACAATGCACCGTCAAATTTGCTAACAATTGATAGACTTACCCACTCGGTGCAAAGTCCCACTAGGATAGAACGTCTAGGAAATTTCGGAAGCAGGTTTGGGCTTTGATCAAGGTTGTCTTATGCTTTCAAGAGCATATCCAAGCAGACTCACGCAAGACTTTCGATATACTTCACAACATCCATCTTACAGTTTCATTGCAGCCCCACTACTGAAGCTGTCAAGCAGTATCTCATGCATCACCTCCGCCAACGCCAATCCGGCAACGCACAACACTACAAGGAACGGATCCGCTTCAGCCAACCTCATAATTCTCACCTTCCGCATCGGCATCACCTTCCCCGCCATCATGCCTTGGATAGTTGTGACCAGTATCGGGTCCAACATTAGGATCTGATGGACGATGCTGCTGGACTTGGTACATTTGCTCCTGTATATCAGCCATCAACTTACGAGTCGAGGATTTGTGGACATACTTGTTGGGGCTGCATATGAGGATAACCATAGATATTCTCCATATCGCCATACATCTGCTGCTGGGCACCTCCATATGGCGCTGTGGGTGGCTGCACTTGAGCAGCATACAAATGGGGCTGCTGTCTATAGTCCTGTTCTGGCGCCATCGGATGGCCAATCCCATAATCTGACTGCTTGGCATGCTGCTGTCCCGGATGACCCGGTGGGGGCGGCATACCACCTCCCTGTTGTGGAATTTGCGCAGGTCCGGCAGAAGGCAGGCCGGCCGTCGATCCTGCCACTGACCCTCTTTTATCACCTCTCGCAATCTCTTCTCTCGGCACTATGTCGATGAGAAAATCGAACATATCAGACTTCGAGAGGGCAGAAGCGATGTCTGATCGTTGCAGAGTGCGTCGCTTGTTCTCTTCGGCGTGGATCCAAGCGCGCATGGTGAGTTCGGTAATGAAGATGTCACAGCCTTTGGCAAAGAGGATGGGCGCTTCGGCGGAGATCATCTTTACTTCTGGATCGGCTTTCATGACTTTCTTGATGCGCGCTAGAGGTAATTGATGGATCTTGTAGTCATGGGTGTCGCTTTCGAGATGGTGGATTATTTGTTGCTGCGAGGAATCAGTATGAGCCCAGTAGTGCCAACGAAGAGCGTACCCAATACGTCGTTAAAATGTCCTTGTATTGCCCATGTAATCCTTGGTTTACCTGAGGCAAACTGTCAATATCTTTGTGAGGTACAGTCGCGTAAGGAAGCATACATTCGCCCAAGTCCCCTAAGATGAGATGTCAGCACAGCTCCGTATATACACTTCAATGGACCATAACGCACCGTATAGAACTCGGCTACTGGAGCATAACCTTGCGCCGAGAGCTGTACATCTGTTAACGCCAATGCTTTGGAGCTGAGGGAGGTCCGTTCATACCGCAGCACTGGCACCTACATACCACATCTATTAGTCTTACGCTCAGCGTGATCAATGGGAGGCAGGACTATTCCGCCAAAGAAGCGCAAGAGCACTGACCATAATGTCCACCATGGCTCACATCGTACGTCGGCCTCTGGCCCGAGGCATTGCTTCGATCGGGAGGATCCATTTCGCTGTCGTACCACCCGATTCAGTAGTTCCACCGACTTGCGTATATGTAATTGACACTCTCGGAACCCGCTCCAAGCAACTGCGCGCTTGTCAATTGGCACGCGCACAACTTTAAACTTATTCCTCGCCCAGAATTTGGCGGTCAAAGTCGTCGATTTTACTTCGGGGAAGTCCGATCGCCAGCGACCTCGCAAAAGATTCGGCAGCGCGACGACAGCCGTCTCTCCAGCCTCACAGGTCTGTGAGTTTGACGGTGTCGAAGTCTTGATCGAACGGGGGTCACTTGTTTGTTTGTTTACGACGTATGCGAAATGTCGGTGGTTCGTGGTCTGATTGGTTGGCTTTGGTTTGGCTTGGCTGGGTCGTCGTTGGAAGAGAAGCGCTGCGCTGTGGTTTGTTCTAACTTCTAGCCCGGGCCGGTTGGAGGATTTGAGCTAGCCTGTTCGGGGCGGCTTGCAGGGCTGAGGAGCGAAGCGGGTGTTTGGTGTGTGAGGTCTTGTGTCGACTTGGTACAAACGTCGAGTCTTATGTAAGAATAAGCAAATGAAGTGAAGTGGAGTGAAGTGGAGCGAAGTATAGTGGTAAGCCGAAGGATCGAGTAATCGATAGGTGTAAGAAGTGCGATCGTCAGGTACATGGAGTATTGTACTGTATCGTGATCATGATCTTGAACTACTTGGGACAGCCAGGACGATCAAATTGACGACAGGGACAGATTGCATGGAATCAACCGGACCAACAGGAGAGTCGCTCAGTGCCAGTGCCAGTGCCAGTGCCAGTGCATACAGTACGCAGTGCGGGCAGTACATAGCCATTTACTTATACCACGCAACAGCAAGGACCTTTCTTCGATGGAGTCATAGCATTGGGCAATGGGGCAATGGGCAATGGGCAATGGGCTGCTACGGTCAGTCGTTGGGATGAAATCTGCATGCTCTCGTCGAAGCAGTGAGTTGTCCACCTTCGACCTGCAGGACCCAATGGAAGGTGGTGGTGTCCATCCTGCCTGACCACACGCACGGAAGCCTGAAGGTTTGGGGTAAACGATTATCGAGCTCGAGCTCGTGAAGAAGAAGGTGTGAAGTCTTATCACGGATGGGAGAAGACGAACGCTACACATGTTTACAGGAAGACTCGTAGGATGGGGATGGGGATGGGGATGGGGATGGGGATGGGGATGGGGATGGGGATGGGGATGATAGCTTGAGGGAGACTGCAGCTTGTTGTTCCTCCCGTAGCTGTGCTACCGTATGAATTCTGGGATACAGTATAGAGAGATATGCAAATCAAATCTCCAAGCTACAGTATTCGTACCTGACTCACGTATTACAGTATGTGCATAGAGCATAGAGCACAGAGCATAGAGCATAGAGCACAGAGCATAGAGCATAGAGAGACGACATTACTGTATTATTGAAGCGCCTTGAGAAGTGTATCTAGCTGGTACTAGAACTGTGTGGTCCACCAGGTCCAAAAGCGTGTTAGCACGTCACATGTCCTTTCTAAGCTCACGCCCCACCCTTGATATTCCTGCACCCACTCTCCTCCACATCGAAAATCTTTCTGAGCAACATCCATCCTTGTGACTTCTAAATGTAACTTCAGCAGCCCAACATGGCACTTGATACCCTATCTGATGAGCAACTCCATGCTCTTCTACATGACGCAGAGATTCGACTGAAAGCTGCCAACCAACTGATCTTCCAGCCACCAATTTCATTACCTACTCTACCATCTGACCAGTCTTCGAAGACTGCCCTTGCACCATGCGTTACGACCACAGCACATGGCGCCCGAGTCGATCCAGCCTACCTTATCAAGACCGAGGAAAGAAAGCTCTCCAACGGTATCAGAATCATCAGTGATCCCATAACCTCCAAGAAAACCAGCAAGGTCAGCCTCTCCCACGATACTTATTCCGAGAACAAACTCTTCTATGAAGACAAATTCATTCCAATTCAGACGCAGAATCAAGGTCCCGTCTTGGGTACCTCCTGCAAACATGATGTTCTAATTTCATAGTTACGCTGAGAAGATCCCCTTTATCCTACTTTTTCAGAACTGCCATTGCAACCCAGTACTGAACATTTTCATAGCAAGAAAAATCCACCCTTGGCCCTTCCTGGTTCAACCTCCCCCGCACCGTCCTTACGCCCTCCTTGAAACGAGACATCCAACTCCTCCGCAGTCGCTCTGTCCTCGATCCACATAGACATTATAAGAAAGACTCGAACAAAGCTCAGATTCCCGAGTTCTCGCAAGTAGGCACAGTGATCGAGGGACCGACTGAATTCTTCAGTGCCAGATTGACGAATAAGGAAAGGAAGAGGACGTTTGTGGAGGAGGTATTGGAGGGTGAAAGGGAGACGGGCAGGTTCAAGGGAAAATATGAGGAGATTCAGATGAGGAAGAGCAGTGGGAGGAAGGAGCATTGGAAAAAGGTGAAGGCCATGAGGAGGAAGGGTGGGGTGGGTAAGGGGTAAGGATAAAGGTAGCAGGAAATTTGGTGAAAATGGGCCAAGTACTACCATGGACTTCATGATGTTCCGAGTCTTTCGTACGCGGCAGCAATGATGTCCGGTTGGGTCAATTTGGCGTATCACGGGGGCAACCGAAAGGATCAACCTGCTGGAGCTGGAGGACCAGGACGCTGATGACTCGAACCTCCACAATAGTCTTAATAGCGGATCCAGCTATGGATCTGGAGCTTTTGAGATCACAACTGCGCCCGATACATTCGACCCCAAAGAGGCAGACGATGCTGATCGAATCACGTCGATGGAGGATTCGAATTCCTCATTACACTATTTACGAGTGCACCATGGACGGTACTTTGTTGTGCACTATGTCCAAAGCGAGAAACAGCCCGGGCCATGGTACAGAGGATAAAAGTTGGTTGATGGAGAGCCTCCAACCAGAGCATCACTAGAAGCTATACTCTATACAGGAGAGAGGGAAGGCGAATTGTTGATTGTCCACAGCATCAGTGCTAGAACTCGTATAGAGTGTTCCAATGTAGCAAAACCCTTTATCATCCTCATCTGCAGCTGCCGCCTCCGGTGAATTCTTCCTCGTCGTTCTTGATGCCTTTTCACGCCTGAATCTTTCCAGCTACACGGTAACGGTAAGCTGCACTTCCTTTGCATGCGCGACATTTACAACGTCACTGAACCTAATACTCTTCATAGCGAAATAACATGATGATATATATGCCAACTTTCATATTCTCAGCCCTATCTTGATGTCTAGAATTACATTCACCCTTCCTTTCCTTGAAGTCTTCATCACCTTTCTACCTCGTCCACTCCTACTTGGAGAAGTACATATATGGGCGTGACGTCCATCCCCGAAACAGATTGATGCACGGCCCAACATGGCCCACAGTTAGAAAAGAAGATTCTCTATACAAAAGCCTCTAAGGCCAGAACGGATTTTGTTTGAGAAATAGTACAATAGTGTGAATCAGATGATTAATTCGGAAGGTTTCATGATCTCATTTCAATGTCAAGCAAGATGCGATCAGGCGCCAACACCATCAATCATTAGCCCGCTCTCATGCAAGTTTTCTTGCTCATGCTGTAGGTCGTCGCCATTAGCGCCTTCGTCTTGAAAGGATTCCATCTTCTCCTGTTGGGCGATGGCTTGTGCGGAGACGATTTCCGCTAGGCGTTTGAGGCGGGGTGTCTGCAGCCCTGTTCGATCATTAACACGCATTTCGGAATATGAGGAGATAAGGAGATAATCAAATGAATGGACATACATGAAGGAGTATATGTCTCCAACGCGGTAATGACCCTTGGTTCGGCGATCTCATATGGTCCCGAATCGTCCATATCTACAGCGGTGAGAAGTAGGACATCACTCTTCTCTGTTACACGTGAGGCGACTGCTTTCATGATCTCGCCGTTAATGGGTTGCTCGTAATCTGCTACGAGGTACTGGTTGAGAAGCTTTTGGATCTGGTTGGGTGATAGCCTGGAAGGTGTTAGCAGGATGTAGAGAAAGGGTAGGAAAGAGCTTTAAGCGTACATCCAGCAGATGTCTTGAATGATTTCGATGTCATTAAGCGTGGCTTTCTTGAGTTGGAGGAGCTTGGTTGCTTGCTGTGTGAATGTTAGTAGGAAGTCCAAGAGTCTAGTGAAAGCAAGGGACTGACCATAAGGTGCTCCAATTGTAGTGTTCCCTCAGGCATATCATGGCTCTTACACCATTCTTCGATCCTAGTAATATTGTAATTGATTTGCAAACCTCGCTTCCATGATAAAAAGTTTCTCCTCATCAAAAGATCATTAAAAGCAGTAACGCCAACCAGCCTGAGCAGCTCAGTGACTGTCTGAGTGATAATGGAATCCTCGAGGTAGTATGCCTTCATGGCCTTGAACACATTGTTGAGCAAACTCAATAAGTTGTCCATGCTATACGCAGGAGCATTATTTGTTTGCAGGAGCTTCCCAAGAAATCTGTTACTTTCGTTGGTTACAAAACCTGGGAGCGATTGTGACTCGATAATCGCGGGTATAATCATCTTTTGGAGCTTCTTCTTCAAGACCTTCATCCAGGTGCGGTATATGTTGAACTCTAAGCTCTCCAAATCATGCTTGACGATCTCAAGCAGACGATCATACTCGTAATTGTCTGTCTTCTGAGCCTCGTACCAGTCTTCGGCCAAGAAGACGAATGAGAGCATCTCGTGGACGTTAGACAGCCAGAAGGCACCAGGGTTGATTGCCTCATCACCATCGTGTGTCATTACTTCTTGCTGAATCGATTGCATGACGTTAGCAAGGAATCGTTCAGACTCCTTGACAAAACCATTATTCCACATCTCCGATGTAACCAAGTTGATCAAGTATGATGGGAACAGAACTTCTTTGTCGGTTGGAGGCGGAGTAGTCGTAGGAGCTGGAATCTTCAGGTTTTTTATCAAGCCCATCCCTACCTCATCGTTAAGACCATCTTCATCGGCAAGTAGATTCTCAAGCTCCATCTCAATGTTGTCACCCGCAGGCAAGAATGTCGAGCCAGATAGATTCTGGCGATGATAGGTACCGCCAGGAGGTATAACCATAGAACCTGGTCTTGGGTTGAAGGCACCACTTGATCGGTCCAAATCTCGAGGCTCGGCACCCGCACTTCTTCTCTTGGGCTTCTTGGATGAGACAAGGTTGATCAAGCCATTCATAGGCTGAGGAATAGCTGTACCATTTGTAGCTTCGCCATTGGTAGGCATGATGGGTGCAATTCGCTTAGCAAGCTCGAGTTGATCTTGGAGCTCCATGAGCTGTTGTCGAAGAGCGTTCTTTTCGCTTTCGTGGGTTTGGCTGAGATGCTTAGTCTCTTCAAGCTTTTGGTTCGAGAATCTGAGCGAATCCCGGAGCTCTCGCTCCTCTTCTTGCAGACGCTTAATGTTAGCAGCTGATTCCTCGAAGTTGACTTGCAACTTCCTCATATCCTCCTCGGTCGCTGCAAGCTTAGCTGCTGTAATACCAGCCTGGTTTGCCTCGCCTTGGAGCTCCTTCGACCTTGTCTCCAAGGCATTATGCCTTATCTTCCAAGACTTGATCTGAGCCTCGTAGTTCTCTACTTGGCCGATCAAAGCCTTGTTTTCCCGCTTCATCGAGCCAAGAGACTGGGTGAGTTCGACAACCTTGTTCTCAAGCTTGTACGAGATCTGCTTAAGATCTCGCGCCTCTTCTCTAACCTTCTTGTAACCACGTCGAGCACGCTTTCCTCTCCAGAGACTTTGGATGATAATGACCTTGCGCCGGTACTGCCTCCAACTCCTCTTCGTTTGCCTCGAGCGCCACATCCTCTGGATCAGAGTTGCTGCATTGCCAACACGTGTCTCCATAATCTGTCTTCGACGAAGGTAGCCCTTGGCTGCAGCTTGTGCATAAATAACATTGTTGCGAATGGCTGTATACTCGTTGCGTTGCTTCTGACCACGCCATACTCGTTGTATTGTGGTAGCAGCTTTCATCTTGCGAATTTCTTGAGCATGCTTACGAGTCAAGTGGCCTCTGGTCAAAGCCTGGAAGTAGAGGATAGCATTTCGTGCCTCTAAATATTTGCGGCGGTAATACTTGGCTTTGAGATTCTTTTGTATCATTATAGCACAGTCGTTTAATCGATTCGTACGCAAATTTTCCAGAAATGCGAGCATACCGGCACGGAAAAATACTTTTGTCAAACCGAGCTGATATTTGTCCAGATTATGGCCTTTGCTTGTACCCAAAGCCTTCCTGAGGATACTGTCTGCCATTGTTCTGATCTCCGACGTCCACGAAGAAGATGGCACCAACATATAGTAGCGAAGGGCGAATTCCTCGTAAGTCCATCTGGTGGGATACCCGGCGCAACTAATTCTGATAGTCTCGAGCACACCACATGCTCGAAGTTGGCTCAAAACCATGGGACCCTCGAACAACCACGCCTCCTTGCTCTCATTTGGTTTGATACATCGAATGTAGTGCACATCGGTACTATTGATGGTGTGCATGAGCTCGATCAGCGAAGACTTGAAGATTCCACCAAGCGTCGGTTTTCGGTTAACTGCAACTCCCACTCTCCGACCAGGCGTTGGCTTGACTGCGGGTGACAACATTGAGATGGAGCTTGAGAATCTACTTGCCGATGAAGATGGTCTTAACGATGAGGTAGGGATGGGCTT
>Ga0115846_100051_pt1 | contig 46435 bp, 39 predicted proteins | sample InSIn5gowninarea_2_FD_83860 | JGI IMG/M metagenome (GOLD analysis project Ga0115846, IMG submission 83860) | reverse complement strand
CAACTCATTAATTTTATTACTTTTATCTAATGCCATTACTTCAAGACGGGACAAATCTATACTTTATTCAAGAGCAACGATTACTATTTTACTTATTTCAGCTTTTATTGCTTATGATAATTTAAATCCTTTATTTTTGGCAAAAGGTGTAGGAATATTTGGTGGATTCTTTCATGTGACAGCTACTACATATTTTTTACACCTGTTTATCTTTTTGATCATTTGCATGATCTTATTACTAACTTCATTTTACCCTAGAAAGGTTTGATATAAAAAATATAGCAGACCGGCTATACTTCTATTTACAAAACTAATCTATTATGGAACCTTGCTTTTAAATAAAATGGGAGAGCAGTTTAAAATTATAGAATACTTATTAATTATAAAATTTTTTCTAGCTTCTATAGTTATTATATCTCTTTTATTCATACCTCTATCGTTTGATTGAAGTATACCTCATTTTTTTATACTTTTATTACTTACCTTTTCCGCCGTTATTACTCTAATACTATGGTATAATCAGAATGACTACTACTATACTGGAGATTCCTTAGCTGTTTTTTCAGAAAATTACATCTGGGTAGTGGATAAAACTATTTCTGACTCAGTTTTTAACGATATATTTATATGTATTAACATAATAATTGGTTTAAATATGATTATTATTGGTTTACTCAATAATAGGAAAACCTTGTCTATTAAGGATAATTTTTTATTTATTATGAAAAATAAAGAGCAGCTCTTTATTATTGCACTAACTATGTTTTTAGCTATTTTTATCCTAAATGTGCTCTTGTTCATCTTAGGTTTAGGAATAATAGTTGATACTAGTTCTCTTACACTATTTCTTTATACGTTTTTTCCTAAAGTAATTAATATTAGATTAATTCTCATATTCATTATCTGTTCTATAACTAAAGAATTTAAATTAGATAACGTATCGTTAAGTTTATCTAACCTTATTCTCATGATGGTACTAGGTAGTGTTAATTATTACTATGTATTGCCTTACTTTAAATCTATAATGTTTTTAGGTTTAACCAATATAAGTAATTTGCTTTCACGCATTTACTTCGCTGAGTGTTCAGCAATTAAGGCCAATAGTAGTCAAAGTTTAGCTGATGGTTGACCAATTAAGGCCAATAGCCATCAGAGTTTAGCTGAAGGTATTTATAATATCATAACTAAGTTTCCTATTATTGGTAGATTCTTCCACTCATTTACGTCTAACTATTATAATTATTATATATCAAGTACTTTTAGATCATCTTGTTGTGAGATATTTAAAAATATATCAAGTCCTTTTAGATCATATTGTAGTGAGATAATTAAAAATAAAATAAACATTTACCCTTTAACTAAAATAAGTAAATTCACTAGAATTGATCTAGCTAGAATCGTAGAAAACAAAGTAGAACTTTTTTATTCATATAAAGGGGATATTAGTTCTCTAGAAGTACAATGGAAAAATAACTATTTATATCTTAGAGATCTTATTTCTAATTTCGTTTCTAGCTATTCAAATCTTACCTGTAAAATTAACTTAACCTGTGCGGATCAAATTGTTACCATAAATACTACCTTTAAAAATGGTGATATGGAAGAATTTAATTTAAACAGAATTCATCTAAATATTGTTAATGAAGTGGATAAAAAATCCGCTTTTAATATAAATTTTTTAAATTCTTTATTCAATCCACAGTGTTCAAAAGATTTATTGGATCTATCCCCTAAAAAAACTAATTCATTTGATCTATGTCCTAAAAATATAGATTCTTTCTACGACCCTTCAGCTGATAGAACTAGAGAACTCCTTCACTTAACGGATCCTATGAAGAATGGTTATGATTTACAGGTATTTATGCAAAAAGGTTTCCCTAATTATGACTATACTATTCAACAAGGTGAATCTTCAAGACAATCCTTGCATTCCTATACTTTAAATAGGGGAATAAAGAGATCATTAGATTCTGAAAACCTAGATATGGGTGGTAGCAGAGATATATCTACAAACTACCCTTGTCTTGATATTAAAATGGTTGAATTGCAAAATAAAAACTATCTCTTTTTAGATTTTGACCCTGAAAAACTGGAGAGCGAACGTGATGCATACTTAGATGAAATTTGTACTATTGGTAGATCAGTTCTAGTGGAGCACTATAGTAAATGGATCGAGGATAAATCGACTGTTAGGACAATTGTAGACGGTGTAGGATTTGGTGATTTATCTATTTCAGATAATATAAATGGAGGGTATATTAAGTTATATCAAGCTTTTTATCAAAAGAATTTAGATATCATTAAATCACATGGGGTAGAGCCTAAAAATATTCACCCATTTTCTAAACTTTACTTAGAAGGTAATCTAGATTACCCGGAGAGTGATTATTCAGAGGATGATTTTTCAGATGATGGTGATAATTTAGATAATTCTAATTTAGACGATGGTGATCATTCAAATAATTATGTTAGTTTAGGAGATTCAAAACAAAAAGGGAAAGAGGTTTTAAATTCGTTTACATCTGAACAAATTAATGATTTAATCAATAGATTAAGAAGTAAACAACTAGCGTTCCTTTCTAAAACACGTGGAGATAACTCTATAAGGTGTAGCTTACAAGATATTGGTCTTACCCTTTTTAAAGGAACGTTCTCATTTAAAGAAGGCGAAAACGCTGAAGACGAAATTACTAATATGTTTAATGTATTAATTAAGGTAAAACCTGATTTGTTTTCTACTCTTACTTATGAAAAAGATATAATAAAGGTTAGTATAAATCCTCTTTGTTATAGGTTAAAGAAGTTAACTCAAAACTCAGTTATTGATTTGACGGAAGAAAATCTTACTATCTTAACTAAAGAATTAAAAAGTAGAATACATAACTTTTTTAGAAATAGGGGATTTGATGCTGGTATAACTACTTGTGAGTTTAGAGAAATTCAGATTAAGAACCTAAAAGGAATAATAGTAGAAGGAAGCAATTTAGTAGAAAATGATTTTACTAAATTACTAACAATACTTATTGAAAAAAAACCAGAATTTTTCACAAAAAGGGCTACAGAGGTTAATCTACCAAAAACAGGCGTGATTGCTTTATATAATAGGGTAAGTAACTCCATTCGAAAACCTATAACAAAAGACCAAATTACCTTTTTAATTAATGGCTTAGAGAGTAGAAAAAATAATCTTCTTGAACATAGGAAATCTACAGGTAATACATCTGAGTTTTGTGTTTTAAGTGATTTTTTTTTTACTAAAAATAGTATATTATTAGAAAAAGATGCGGTTTTAGCAGAATACGAACTTACCGGTTTATTAGAAAATTTACGTAAAGAAAAACACCATCTTTTTACAAACATACGTGATATAGATTCATTCATTAGTAATTTAAGATCATTCTACTGGAGATTAATCTAAGAAGATCATGTGCATTAAGTTTGGTGGCGAAAGGAGTGTTAAAATCACTTATTTTTTATTGTTTTTTTACCGTGTGTTAATTATAACACAAAAGTTAAATCTAAAATAATGGTTATTTTACCGTTAACTTGTTATGAAAGGTAACACCTTTACCAAATAGTATAACAAATCCCAGTTAATAAGTTTATAGTAAGCTGGAAAATAGCAGTTACGTAATGTAAAAGGCAATTGGGGGAGAAGATTAATCTATGATTTACTTATGATTAATAAAGCCCCACCCCCAAAAAAAAAGAGCTCATGGAAGAGAACATTTGTTTTACACGTGGAAAGTTAAGTTCAAACCACTTATTTTTTTTTTACTTTTTGCGAAGGATAATTATATTATAAGGATATGAAAAGGAAGAAACATTCTAAAGCCCCTGTTGGGGACTAGATATTTTATGATTTAGTAGCCTTTATAGCTCAATGGTAGAGCGGAATACTGTTAATATTCTGATAAATGTTCGATTCATTTTAAAGGCTTGCATTCTTTATAGAAAACACCTTATGACTATTATATTTAAGTTTAAACGGATATCAAAAGCCTTTTGGTTTAATAATTTTATTTCCGATGCGGGGGGGGGGTATATTTCTATTTCAACCATTGTTACAAATAATTATAGAGCATGCTAAAGTTTAATAGTTATAGAGCATGATAAAGTTTAATAGCTATAGAGCATGCTAAAGTTTAATAGTTAGATGAATAGTTTACCTATACAACTTTACCCTTTCACCTAGCAAATATAAAACTTAATAATAATGCATTGGTCATATATCTATATACTTATGCATATAAATAATAACAGGAAATTTATAAAAGATTTAATGGTTTATAATAAATCCGTTAAATAGTAATAAAGCAGTGTAACTGTTAACATAATTTACTAAATGAAAATAAGATTAAAGCAAAAAAATAAATAAATGAGATTATTTAAAAGTCATCCGATTTTAAGATTAGCGAATTCATACTTAGTTGATTCACCACAACCTATAAACTTAAGTTACATGTGAAATTTTGGTTCTTTATTAGCCTTTTGTTTAATTATACAAATTGTTACTGGTGTAACTTTAGCTATGCACTACAACCCTAGTGTAGCAGAAGCATTTAATAGTGTTGAGCATATTATGCGTGATGTAAACAACGGGTGATTAATACGTTATTTACATAGTAACACTGCTTCAGCATTTTTCTTCATAGTTTACTTACACATAGGTAGAGGTATGTACTATGGATCATATAGAGCACCTAGAACTCTAGTATGAACTATTGGTACTGTTATCTTTATCTTAATGATGGCTAAAGATAAGTGGCCAAATTGAATGTTAATTTCTCATAATAAATGTATCCAATATAACTCATCATCTTATTTCAGTAAATCTAGAACTAAAGCGTTATATAGAATAGGTCCACATAATAAGGAGGTTTTATCTATTATAATATGCGGTATGCTTGGTGACTGGTGAGCAGACCAAATTAAGGGTCAAACATCTCCAAGTGTAAGATTTAGTATGGAGCAAGGAATAAATAATACTGCTTATATTCATAGTCTTACCTTATATTTTTATAAATTAGGTTATTGTTCTAATATCACTCCTCATCTTGTAAAGAAATCTGATAAAGATAGTGCAAGAGAGTTGGAAGATAGGTTTAATTATAGATTAACTCTATATACTTTTACTTCATTATTGTGAATTTATGATTCTTTTTATAAAGACGTAAACGGAAAAAAAACAAAAATTATACCTAGCTGAATAGGAGAATATATAACTCCTATAGGTTTAGCTCATTGAATAATGCAAGATGGTTCTAGACAAGCAAAACAAGGTATAAACATTGCAACTAATGGTTTTACTTTTAAAGAATGTACTTTTTTATGTAATATATTAAAAGATAAATATAATCTTAAATGTACTGTTGTAAAAACAGGATTTGCAGATCAATGAAAAATAAGTATTTGAAAAGAAAGCATGACTGATTTAGTTGCAATAGTTAAACCTTATATAATAGATGAGATGAAATATAAATTTATTGGTTACATTTAATATGAAATTAAAAATCAAAGTCCGTCTCCAATAAAAGTATATGCAATATGTATATAGAAATATACTAGTAATAAGATATTACTGTGAGATAGTATACCCTGACAGGGGTATAGGATAACTACTAGTTATCTGGCAATGCGGGTGAATACGGTTAAAGACTTGATATCTAAGTTAAGACCGTCGGTTCTATACAGGATCGCTACAGACTGGGTCACCTGTGGGTATCTGAAATGATATCTAATGTACAGTCGGAAATTTCTATAACAAATTTGTTATACACAAGGCTTTAAATGAGAAATATTATAAAGAGATTTAGCGTGTCTCGGGGACTAATATTTTGATAAAGTACAGGCGCGCTATTCAGATAAAATAAAAGGATAGTTAGCGGAAATTTAGACAGCTTTCCTGGGTTATGTATTGCCCTACGGGCAAATGTCACTATGAGGTAAAATTTTTGCCTCAAATGTATAACTAAAAAAAATAAAAAAAAAATAAAAAAATAAAAAAAAATAAAAAAAAAAATTAAAAAAAAAATTGGTGACTTCATCTTTATTTCCTCCAGTACCAAAGATAGTAAGGTACAATTAATGAGGAGAAGTGTATCTCCAATAGCTAAATTTCTCTCCACCTGCTAAGTATTCCCCACAAAATTCAAACCCTGTTTTTTCCAAAACTCTTATACTTCCTTTGTTACTCATATGGATCTCAGCTCCCAATTGCTCTTTAGCCTCTTGATGGTAAAAAAATTTACCCAATGAGATAGCCTGTACACGCATGCGTGTATTCTCACGTGGCAGACTCCACCAAACACCTAGGAACTCCTTTACAAATTCAGTGGCGTATCCCTTATTCCAATACTCTTTTTTCAAAACATAATAGATCTCAGGCCATTTTTCATCCTTGTTATCCAAGAAGAACACCCCTCCATCTCCAATTAACTCCCCTTCGGTTCCGTCTGGCTTTTTGAGGAAGATTCCGACCATTGCATAGTCGATGAGTTTTCGTTCGAGAAAGTATTCTCGAGTACTTTGAACGAAAGTTTCCAACTGGCTTTGGTTTGGTGTTGAGGACGTTCCGCTATTGGATAGAGATGACTTGTATATGGCAAGGTATACCGTAAAATCCGAGGCAAGAAGCGGTCGAAATATAAGACGTTCGGAAGAAAACCCCATAAGGTTTTTGTGAGAAGGTTTGGTAGTTGATACTTGGACAGAAGAAGGGGTTGAGGAAAGAGTAGAAGACATTGAGGTGCATTTGGTTGATTTTACACGAACTTTTTGAAGTGTAAGTGTGTAAGGTGAACACGAATTAGTTGAGTGAAAAGGGTGGTACTTATACTGTAAAAGGCCAAGCACATACCCACTGTACCAAGCACATAGCCACTGTGCCAAACAGGCAACCGTTGTACCAAGCAGGCAACTATGCAGCCAAGTAGACTAATCTTACAATCATTGAAAGGAGTAGAAGTCATCTGAACAACATAATATAAAACTGAAACCTCCTATTGGTGCATTATTATGTGACTCACATCCATCGGTGATCCGGGAATACAGACACGTCATCCATTCGGAAAAAAGATAAGCTTGTATGTTTTGATTGGTGAGACTTTATCTATCACGCACAGCAATCGGCGATCTAGGAGAACGGACGTCTTAACGTCTTGGCTAAAGATAAGGCCGCAACCTCCAAATGGTGGAAAGTTATGTGACCCCTCCCCCACCACATACCTTCTTCTTGGTGGTCGGCTAATACGGAAGGTGGACATATCACCAGATAGAATAAGATAACCTTGAATGATTCGATAGGTGGAGTGTTATATCTGACTCATTAGGTGGAGTGTTATATCTGACTCATTAGGTGGAGTGTTATATCTGACTCATTAGATCGGAGATATCCGGACTTTGTACCGTAATCAGATAAGTACCCTTCTTTCGATTTGTCCTTTCTATGATACGTTTCATCTTCTTTGTAAGGGAAAAATAGAAAATATAGTTTTTGAAGACGGACTTAGATATAATGCATGTTTTTGGAGATGGTGGATAGGATGATTGGTAAAATAAGGGACCATGTTGTATTTGAAGGTGTTTAAGTTTGTATTAGTTTTTTTTTTTATTACAAACAAACAGAAGCAAAGCCTATTTGTTTATATTTTTATTAGTTATGTTTTTATTAGTTATATATAGTTGCAGAATCTTTTAAGGCAATATTTATTTAAAACTTATTAGGTCCCCCTTTTAATATAAAAGGACCCAATATGATTTTGCAGCAATGCTTGTGAAAACGGTCAAATATATTTGTTTAGTATAAAGACCGTCGGTATAATAAAATATCGCTACAGACTGGTTCACAGGTGGGTAGCTGAAATGCTGCTTAATGTACAGTCGGAATCTTTTTTCAGTATATATAGGTTTTATATTGAAAAACAAGGCATTATACTGTATTTTATTACAATTATCTTTATAAAGATAAGTATGGTGTACATGATTTACTTATTTAAACACTAAGAGTTTAAATAAACTATCCCTGTCGGGATGAGCCCCATCGGGGGTCTTCCCAAAGGGTCAGCCCCCTCGGGGCTAGAATAAGTAAATTGAAGATTTGGCTACAGTTATTACTAACCTTATGAGTGCTATTCCTTGAGTAGGACAAGATATTGTAGAATTTATTTGAGGTGGTTTAAACACAGTTGAACCATATTGCGGCGACGTAATATTAAAAATTTTGCTTAATGCTGGAAAATCCCCTAATTTAGGACTTGCATACGATTTATTCTTTATATTTATAATTATTTACGTGAAAATTGCAATTACACGGGGACAATCAGCCGGGGTGAGAAGTTTACATACTTCAGAGGCCTCTCAGAGACTACATGCAGAAGATCTCGTATATGCTTATATAGTAGGTTTATTTGAAGGTGACGGTTTTTTTTCTATTACAAAAAAAGGTAAATATATTACATATGAACTAGGTATAGAACTTTCTATAAAAGACGTTCAATTGATTTATAAAATTAAAAAATTATTAGGTATAGGTGTAGTAAGCTTCAGAACAAGAAAAGAAAGTGAAATGGTATCTTTAAGAATTAGAAATAAAGACCATTTAAAAAATTTTATTATACCTATATTTGACAAATACCCTATGTTTTCTAATAAACAGTATGATTATTTAAGATTTAAAGACGCTCTATTATCAGGTATTATATATTCAGAAGATTTACCTGAATATACTAGAGATAGCAAACCTATAAATACAATAGAATCTATTACAGGTGCTTCTTATTTTTCTGCTTGATTAGTAGGGTTTATAGAGGGTGAGGGTTGTTTTAGTGTTTATAAGTTACACGATAATAAAGATTACTTAGTGGCTAGTTTCGATGTTTCTCAAAGAGACGGAGAAATTTTATTATCTGCTATTCGTCAGTATTTATCTTTTACTAATGCTATATATATAGACAAAACGAATTGTTCCAAATTAAAAGTTACAGGAGTAAGATCCATAGAAAATGTTATTAAATTTCTACAAAAAGCTCCTGTTAAATTATTGGGTAATAAGAAATTACAATATTTATTATGAATTAAACAATTGCGTAAAATAACTAGATATTCAGAAAAAATAAAAATACCTTCAAAATACTAAAAGAGATCAAGATATAGTCCGATCAATGAAGAGATTCATTGAGTGTAACGATAGTTTGTTTCAAATGAAGTTACCAACATAAATGCTCTGTAAACAATGCAACATTAAATAGATTCTTCTCATTACATTTCGTTTTACCTTTCGTATTAGCTGCTTTAGCACTAATGCACTTAATCGTTTTACACGATACAGCTGGATCAGGAAATCCTTTAGGTGTATCTGGAAACTACGATAGAATGCCTTTTGCTCCATATTTAATATTTAAAGATCTTATTACAATCTTTGCATTTATATTTGTATTATCTTTATTTGTGTTCTTTATGCCTAATGTATTAGGAGATAGTGAAAACTATGTTGTGGCAAATCCTATGCAAACTCCTGCAGCTATCGTTCCAGAATGATATCTTCTTCCTTTCTATGCTATATTAAGATCAATTCCTAACAAATTATTAGGAGTTATAGCAATGTTCGCAGCTATTCTTATATTACTACTATTACCTGTTACAGATGTAAGTAGATCGAGAGGTATGCAATTTAGACCTTTAAGTAAAGCAGCTTTCTTTGCATTTGTTGCTAATTTCTTAATCTTAATGCAATTAGGTGCTAAACACGTTGAGTCTCCATTTATTGAATTTGGACAAATAAGTACCGTATTATACTTCTCTTACTTTACTTTTGTAATGTATGGTGTTACTGTTCTTGAAAATACTTTTGTGGATTTAAGACACAAAAAATAGAAAAAACTTTAAAGTTAAATAGCCCTCCAGTCTTCTTTTAGCCCTCCAGCTACAAGTAGCTGGGGGCCAAAAGAAGACTGGGGCTGCTTCTTATTTTTTTTTTTCGACGTTATTTCATAACTGTTTGGACCCCTCTCTGAAAGAGAGGGGGCCTAGAAAAAAAAACAAGGGCTAGAAAAAAAAATTAGAAAATAATGGTTAGATTACCGTTAACTTGTTATGAAAATGGTAAAATTTGTTACTTAGTCTCCCAGAAGGAACTGACTTAAATATCTGCCCCTTCTGGTGATCATCCCAAAAGGATAGTTACATTTTTATCCATAATAGTATAACAAACCCCAGTAGATAAATTATATTTATCTAGTGGAAAATTGCATTAGTAATTACTATTCCTAGAGCAATAACGGGGAGAAGACTAAACAGATGTTAAAGCCCCATTAAAACAAAAAATTGAAAATTTATATTAATAATCATTAATTACTCGTAAACGAGTTTATCTACATGCACAATAATGGTATGAATATATAACTTCATAGAAAAGTATTATGCTATAATAGTAATGTGCCGTTTTATAAAATTTCATTACAAAATTCTTATTAGTTTAATGGCAAAACAAGATTTTCCTAATCTCCTAATCTAAGTTCAAGTCTTAGATAAGAATTCTCAATTTTTAGGACATCTATTTTATATGTCTATGAATTTATCAATATATATATAGATATATTTATAAAGAATTTTTTACCTTACTTTCCATATGGTGATTATTTAAAGTATAGTTGATACATTATCATTCTACACTATCTAGAGGAATTTATTCTTTTTGTTTTATATATGTTATTATCATCTTTACTTTTAACTCCCTTATTAGGTATACTTGCAATATTAATTAATAGGGATAATGGAGTTTCATTAAGAAATATAAAATTCATAGCGTTAACTACATCTATCTTAAATTTCTTTATCTCATTAATTATCTTTATTTTATTTGATTTTAGTACAAATCAGTTTCAATTTGTACAAGAATATCATGAAATAAGTTATTTTGACTTTTATCTAGGTGTAGACGGTCTATCTATATATTTCATTCTATTAACTACTATTATTATTCCTATCTCACTAGTATCGAATTGAAAATCAATAACAAAAGATGTAGAATCTTATGTTATTATAATACTGTTATTAGAAACTTTATTATTAGCGGTTTTCTTAGTATTAGATATTTTACTTTTTTACATCTTTTTTGAATCTATTTTACCTCCTTTATTTATATTGATAGGTATATTTGGGTCAGATAACAGAGTAAAAGCTAGTTTTTATTTATTCTTATACACACTGTTGGGATCATTATTTTTACTATTGTCTATATTAGCAATGTCATCTATCATGAGTACTACCGATTTTGATACTCTTTTTAAAGGAAATTTCATTTATTTAACACAACTTTTCTTATTTTATGGTATTTTTATAGCTTTTGCTGTAAAAACTCCTACAATTTTCCTGAATACATGACTTTTAAAGGCTCACGTTGAATCACCTTTAGGTGGAAGTATTATTTTAGCAGCAATTGTTCTTAAATTAAGTTTATATGGTATACTGAGACTAATTTTACCTGTTTTACCTAAAGCTTATATGGAATATACTTATATAATTTTCCTAATTGGTGTTATTACTATAGTATACGCTAGTCTTAGTACATTAAGAACAATAGATATTAAAGAACTTATTGCGTACAGTTCTGTTTCTCATGCTGCAGTTTATCTTCTAGGTGTGTTCAGTAACAGTATACAAGGTATTGAAGGTGCTATTAATTTAGGGTTGGCTCATGGACTAGTTTCACCAGGTCTATTTATATGTGCAGGAGGTGTATTATATGACAGATCTTCTACAAGAGTTATTTCTTTCTACAGAGGAGTTACTCAAGTAATGCCATTATTTGCTATATTATTCTTCATACTATGTCTTGCTAACTGTGGAGCTCCTTTATCTTTAAATTTCATAGGAGAATTTTTATCATTATATGGGGTATTTGAAAGATCATCTTTATTTGGTGTTTTTGCAAGTACTTCTATAATTTTCTCTGCAGCATACACTATATATATGTATCAAAGAATAGCTTTTGGTGGAGCCTATTCAAGAATGTTTACCTTTAGTATACCGGATTTAACTAAAAGAGAGTTTACAATCTTATTAATATTAGTTATACCTACTGTATTATTTGGTATATATCCTGCACCAATATTAGACGCTATTCATTATTCAGTTTCAACTCTAATTTACGCATTTGATTCAAACGTAATTAGTTGTGACTCATCTAGTGTTTGAGAAGCATACTTCTAAGATAATAGTTACTATTATTATCATAGTTGTTTTGCATTATCTGTTTGAATATTACTTACGGCTATTACTTTTAAATTTCTTAGTTACAGTAAAAAAAGATTAATCAGATTGGGAAAGTATTTATATACATAATATTAGCTAATATATCTTTATCAGCTATTATTATAACATTATACACAATAAACTTATTTTATGCTTTATATTGCACAATAGATTATGTTGTAGCTAATGAACTGCTAAGTAATTGCTCAGAAGAATACGATATGTTAACGGATTCTACTGTAATAAATGCTGATCTCACATCAATGAGATACAATGTGTTTTTATCTTCTGCAGGATCTAATCCCAATATTTCAGCTGGACAAGTACCAGATCCTTCAGCAGGACAAGTACCAAATCCTTCAGCTGGACAAGTACCAGATCCTTCAGTTGGTACAGTTTCTGTTCAACAGCATGTAGATGGTGCATATCCCTATAGAAATGAAAATGGTGAAATACAACCTGGGATTTTTACTAAGCCCCTATCATGGGAAAATTCTAAATCTAATTGCTACAACACCTATAATATTAATGATGGAAGAGTTGATCATTGTGAGGTACGTGGAAGTAACCATGGTTGAACCTCTAGGAATGAACATAACCATGAACAAAATTGTGAACCTTGTTACAATTGTAAGAAACTTATAAATTTAAAGTATTATAAATGTAATTCATGTTGTAGGGCTATTTGTGGTAACTGTGATTATTATTTATTTAACAAACACGCTACCCATACTGCTTGGGATAGCTTACTAAGTAGTAATTCATCCTCTCGTCGTAATTAATAGAAGAATTTTTATCATTACATTATATGGGGTATTTGAAAGATCATCTTTATTGGGTGTTTTTGCAAGTTCTATAATTTTCTCTGCAGCATACACTATAAATCAAAGAATAGCTTTTGGTGGAGCGGATTCAGGATCTGATAAATAATCTAACTATGGAAACAAATGAAACAATAATTAGTACTCTTCTATAAACAGATCATTTTGTGCTATTCTTATCTTGATTACAAAAAAAATAGTAAGGTAAAACCTTTCTATCTAACTCTAGCCCTCGCGGGCTTGTCCCTAATTTTTTTCTAGTAATTTCGAACACTCGAAATTACGTCGAAAAAAATAAAAGCAGGGTTGAAAAAAAAGAACATTGTTCTTTTTTTTTCTACTAGATTTTATTAAAATAATTGTTTTGTACAATTAACATGTTATGAAAAGTAATTACCTTACCAGATAGTATAACATATCCCGGAATATAAATCTTTTGTATTTAAGCTGGAAAATTGCATTTACGTAATGTAAAAGGCAATTAGGGGGAGAAGATTAATATATGATTTACCTATTAAAGCCCCACAAAAAAAAAGAGAAAAGAGCTCAATAAAGAGCATCTGTTTTACACGCAACAGGTTGTTTTATATATACCGTATTACAGAGTCATTATAGCTAATTAGCTATAAAATTTTATAGTAGTGTATTAAATTTGTATATATAATACATGAATAATTCTTATTTGTTTAATAGCAATATAAGATATTATCAATAACCTAATGAAAGTAAAGGTCTTATACAATAAAATACTTTAGAACACCTATATTAATTTTTTATTTTTATACAATGAATTTATCACTAATCTTATTTACAATTGGAATTTTAGGTTTTGTTTTAAACAGAAAAAACATAATATTAATGCTTATTTCAATAGAAATAATGCTATTAGCTATTACATTCTTAGTATTGGTTAGTTCACTTAGCTTTGATGATATATTAGGTCAAACGTATGCTATTTATATTATTGCCATAGCCGGAGCAGAATCTGCGATAGGTTTAGGTATTTTAGTAGCTTTTTATAGATTAAGAGGAAGTATTAGTATTGAATTTAAATAATGTATCTAGCTATAATAATCTTACCACTATTAGGATCAATAGCTTCTGGTTTTTTTGGTAGAAAAATCGGAGTATCAGGAGCACAAATAATTACATGTACAGCTGTTGTTACTACAACAATATTGGCTGTTTTAGCTTTCTTTGAAGTTGGGTTAAATAATATACCTGTATCCATAGAGGTATTCAGATGAATTGATTCTGAATCATTAAATGTATCCTGAGGATTTCATTTTGATTCACTAACAGTTTGCTACGTGGCTATCTTAATAGAGATAGAAGCTGTGTTGGTTTGAATCCAACTGTATAAGAATATGTTTATTCTTTGAATAAGCAGGTTAGTTATGTCAGATAAGACTAAAAATAACCCTGCTTATCTTCCCTGTCCATCTAATTCATATGGACTAAAAGGATTTAGATGTAAATACCCCTTTACGAGCATTTTCCCGAACCGTAAAAAAATTAATTATTCAACTATTAATAACATAAAGCAAACCGAACAGGAGATAGGTGCTATTAACCCTGAATTCCTGCAATGATTTGTAGGATTCACAGACGCTGAAGGAAGTTTTACCATTAATAGTCATTTAAAAAAAGATAAATTTACTATTTCTAGTTTTTCATTCATGTTTAAAATAGCATTACATAAAGATGACGAAAAGGTTTTAAGAGATATTAAAGACAGATTAAGAATCGGAGGAGTTCGTATTTATAAAGATGAATGTATATTTAGTGTTACAGATAAAAAAGGTATTGCTTTATTAATTGATATCTTCGATAAATATAACTTAAATACTTCCAAATATCTAGATTATTTAGATTTTAAGAAAGCTTTCCATTTTTATTCGAATAGATCTGAAGATTTAAATCCTTATATGATAAAAGATACAATTTTAGAATTAAAAAATAAAATGAATACTAGTCGTATAAATTTTGATAGACCAAATGATTCTGAAATCGTAATAACTAAAAGTTGACTGCTAGGGTTCGTTGAGGGAGATGGGTCTTTTTTTTTAAAAAGAGATAGTTTAACTCCTGTATTTGCCATTGAAGTCTCCGGAGTACAACTACCGGTATTTGTGAAAATAAAGGAATTCTTAGAAAATAATCTAGGTTTTGATTCATATTCCTTCTATAAACTAAAAAACTCCTCAACCATAGCAGTAGCTGAAGTAAAGGCTAGAAATGCTAATAGCAAAAGTAGCGTAACACTTATTATAAAAAACATTAATGGTTTAAATAATTATTTGGTACCTTTTTTTGCGGATATGGAATTTTTAACTAAGAAAGGTATAGATTTTAAGGATTTTAAAATAATTTGTAAAGCTATATACGATGGGGCACACAGAAAACAAGATATAAGAGCCTTAATATTAAAATTATCTAATACTATGAATAATTTTAGATTGTCAACTTATAAAGGTATAGCTGTAGCTTTAACTCAAGAAGAAATAGAAAAACTATTAAATGCAGGATCTACAGTTGAACGTCTTTTAGATGGAAGAGTTATAGATCGTGACACTAAAAAAGTACTACCAAGACAAGTTTCTTGTATATATCAAATATGTGAACAAGATGGTGCGGTTTTATTGGCGAATTCTTTAACCGAAGCTGCTGCAATTGTAGGGTTATACCCTGACACTTTAAGTAAATACTTAGATAGTGAACAATTAAATGGGGAGTTCATAGAAATTAAAAATCATAAAATTAAAAGAGTATGTGTTTTTTCTTAGATGTACTCCTAACTTCTTAATCTAGCCCCTTTTGTAATTATTTATCTTTTGTAATTATTTATCTTTATTTTTCTTTTTAGTCTCCTCAAAACAATATGACTAGCTGTCAATTAAAGTTGCATACTTAATGAGCGACGGTGGACTATTGTAAGGATATACACAAATATACATCTAGCAGCCTTTATAATAGGGATAAGGAATAAACATACAGCCGTTGTATGAATATAATGGCTGTCTACCTGTCATAGTTGAACTAATATAAGGATATATTTTTATATTAACGAAGGAATATGAATAGCCGTGTAACTAAGTTAGTCAGGCTAGGTAGAATTAATAGGAATTGAGTAAGATTATTATCGAACAATTCTATACTTATATAAATGGGTGAAAACGGTTAATAAGGATATACTTAAAGACCGTCGGCAGTAATAAATGTCGCTACAGACTGGTTCGCCGGGGTTAGGCTGAAATGTCTGTCCGAATGTACAGTCGGACCTTAGAACGAGTGCGAGATCGTAGGGAGGAAATATTTATCATAAAAAACACTACGCACAGTGGATAGCCTTACCACAAAGGTAATAAACTCCTAAGTATCAAAAATACTCTTAATGTCTATTCCTCTGTATAGAGGTGACATTAAGGCCAGGTTAACTAAGGTTGTTCTATGCTTATTCCTGTTTTAATAGTTTCTTCTTTGGTGCATATCTATTCTATAGGATATATGAGTGAGGATCCTCGAGGTTACGTTGAGGGAAAACGTTTCTGTGGGGATAAACTGTCAAATTCCGGGGAACTCCTAAAGCTTAAGGTACCAAACTGTAGTTGAAAAATTATATGTGGCTGAAGTAATTACTCAGATAAGGTAACAACCCTTAAGATTTGTGAAAACAAAATGGACAATCGCGGATCTAAATCAGTTGTAAGATATTATTCTGCAACTGTAAAAGAGCAAAGAGTAGACGGCAGTTGATCGGTTAAGTCAAGTTTAACTGATTTAAGGTGTATTCTAAAGAATTTTGAAAGAAAAAGTGGTATAAACCACGGCTTCCATCATCAAATATGTTGAAGCTCACGTATTAAAATCCCGTCTAAGCAATTCTGTCTTGAACCTGTCTCTCCTACTTTTTTGGGACATTTATATAAATGTCCCAAAGTTAGAGGTTGCGTATATTTAAGCTTATTAGGGGGCAAGTTAAAGGGTAAAGTAAATTATTCTACATTTACTTCGGTAAATCCTGGGGTTTGGTCTGGTTTAATAGATGGAGAAGGTTCTTTTTCTATATTCTTAGTTAAAGACGCAAAAAGAAAATTGGGTTGACGTGTTGAACCAAAATTTCAACTAGGTTTACACGATCATGATGTATTATCTCAGTTACAGCTTTTATTGGGTGGTGCTGGTGCCATCTATATAGTTCGGAAAGGAGAGTTTGTTAATTACATGATTAGCTCAATGGAAGGTTTAAATAAACTTATTCTTCTTTTAGAAAAATATCCATTGTTAACTCAAAAATCCGTAGATTTCTTTTTTTTTAAACAGGTAATAGATTTAATTAATAATAAAGCTCATCTTACTGTTGAAGGTTTAAATCAAATAGTTAATCTAAAAGCATCTATGAATTTAGGTTTATCCGATAAATTAAAATTAGAGTTTCCTAGATATAGAGTAATGGATAGATCAGTCATTTATTGTGACAATCCAATTATAAACTCTTCTTGGCTTTCAGGTTTTGTTAGTGCTGAAGGAAACTTCGACGTTCGTACACCTAAAACAAATAATAAAACAGGTTATAGAGTTCAGTTAAGATTTAGAATAACCCAACACCTTAGAGATATTAAATTGATGGAAAAAATAGTTGACTATTTAGGTGGAGGTAAGATATATAAATATACTAACTCGGCTGTTCATTTAAGTATAGTAGATTTTTCCTTAATTACCGAGAGAATCATTCCTCTTTTTAAGGAAAATCCTTTAGTTGGTGTTAAATCTAAAGATTATCATAACTGATGTAAAATTCATCAACTAATGATTAATAATTCGCACCTAACGGTTGAAGGTATGAATTCTATACGAGAAATTAAATTAGGTATGAATAGCGGTAGAAGTTTGAGAGAGAGTAATGAGGAAGTAATCTTAGCTGGGTATAATACACCGGCTTCGCAGACGCTAAATAAATTTAAAGAATAAATATCTATTCTTTTAACTTATAATTTAACTTTAGTTTTTAGAATATATTTTCTTCCCAGACCATTCCATAAGCAACCTGAGTTAGACAAATTGCATGACAAATTTAATAAGAAGCACAATCAAAGGTTCTTTAGCTATTTAAGCTTGTTCACATTTATGATGGTTATATTAGTTACAGCTAATAACTATTTATTAATGTTTGTTGGTTGAGAGGGTAGCCAAATAATATGCCCTAGATGGTTAATTGAATCAGACAATAGTATTTTAAATTTTATGCTTATACATACTTGCAATCAAAAAAGATTTTTCTTTTCAAAAAAGTTAACTTCTTTTCAACGAATTGGCCCGCATAATATAAATGTAATATCTTTAATCGTAGGATCTTTATTAAACAATTCATACATTGAAAAAAGAGTACACGGCTTTAGAATTATATTTATAAAACATAATGATAATGTGGAATATTTAATGTGATTTCATTCAGTGTTATTTAATGCTGGGTATTGTAACAAAGAAAAGCCTAAATTAGATAAGTTTATAGGTAAACACAATAAAGTGTTTTTTATTTATAATTTCAAAAGTTATAGCTTTTCTAGCTTTAATTGATTATATGATATGTTTTATAGAGATAACGTGAAAATTATACCACATAATTTAGATGAATATCTTACACCCTTAGCCTTGTCTACTCTATTCCTGTCAGCTGGAAGACCAGAAGAAAGGGGAGTAAAGCTACCTAAATCATGCGTTTTAGTAGAAGATCTCAAAGATCTATCACTCGTTTTGAAAAAAAAATATAACATAGATACAATTATTAATAATAGTAACCTTAATGACGGTAAGTATTCTAGTATTTCATTACATATTAAGAATAGTTCTGTTTCTACTTTTTCTAAAATAATAAAGCCATATTTGTTACACTCACAATACCACTTATTAAAGAGGCCTATCCTAAAATTAACTTTTCCTGGTAGTAATGGTATTCATAATCATTCTTATATTCCTAAAAGAGATTTTTCAAATAAGAAAGATCTTTCCGATATAAAATATACCCTTAACTATAAAAGAGAGTATGTTATATAAGATATAAAAATAAATATTATTTATGATAATTTTCCATAGTTAGTGATATTATATTTAGAAAATCAAAATAGTTTCATAAAACATGAAACCTGTATTATACAGGAGAATAAATAGATTAAAATTCTTAAGATAAAAATTGGAATTTTAGTGTCACTAGCTACATCATTGAAAACGATCAAAGAGATTTTAAATAAATTTAAAAGATCGTCGGTTATATTTTGGATCGCTATCGACTAGTACAATGATGGGTACCTGAAATGGTGCTTAATGAATAGTCAGAATCTTTATATATAATATACTAGGGCTTTAAGTAAATCCTAATAGGTTTTAAAGTACAGGAGTTAATAAATTGATTCTTTAGAAATCAATTTACGTAACTTAAGATTTGGTTGGGGTTTGTTCATATCTTTTAGTATGTTTCTGATTTACTAGAATAGCAGCAAATCAAAGTTCTCTTTCAGCATTTTTAACTAACAGAGTAGGTGACTGTTTTTTAACTATAGGTATGTTTGCGATTTTATGAGCGTTTGGTAAGACAGAAAAAAGTAAAGTTTCTAAATGTGAGAATAGTTATGGTTGCGTTCCTAAAAAGAATAGATCTATTTATCACCATTCAATAAGAAAATATTCTACAAGTAAAGTATCAAGTAATTATTCAGTTGGACCCTACTTAGCTGGATTAATAGAAGGAGATGGGTACATTGGTGTTCAGAACCCAGACTCTAAAACTAATGTGATTTATAGACCAAAAATTCTTATTGCTTTTAATATTAATGATAAACCTTTAGCTGAAAAATTATCTGCTGAATTAGAAGTAGGTAAAGTTATTAATAGAGAAAAAGCAGGTCATGTCATATTACAAATTTTAGCTAAAGAAGAAGTTTTAAAGATAATTCACTTAATAAATGGATACATGCGTACACCAAAAATAGAAGCTTTGCATAGAGCTATTTGTTGAATAAATGAAAAAGATAGTACTACTATACCTTGTCTAGGTTTAGATTTATCCTCTTTAGATAGTAATAGTTGATTGGCAGGGTTTACAGACGCTGACGGTAATTTTGCTATAACAGTGTATGATAGAAAGAAAAATGGAGTCTTTTTAAGAACAAGTGTTCAAACTTTTTTTCGTATAGAAGTTAAACAAAATTATTCTAGGGAAGTTGCTGAAAATAATGGAGGTGCTAGTTATTTTAATATTTTAACTAAAATATCTGCCTTTTTTACTGTTAATCTCTATACTAGAACTCGAGAAAGAGAAGATAAAGTCTTTTATTCTTTTATGGCGGTGGCTCATAACTCCAGAAGCCATGAAATCGTTCGTAAATATTTCGATAACTTCCCACTACATTCTTCTAAGTATCTAGCATATAAAGACTGATGTATTGTTCAAGATCTTAATAAAGGAGGTCTAACTAAAGAGAAGTTGGATAAGATAAAAATTATAAAAAATAATTTTAGTAGTAAAAGGAAACAATTTAATTTTTCACATTTAGATTCTTTACATTTTAAATAAATTGCCGTGGGCAGTAGTAATATTACCCTTATTATATAACTGTATCGCTGGAAACCCCTAAAGTCATTTTATAGGATATTGTGAAAACATCCTTTTTAGATGCGTACACAGACCATAAATATTAAAATGAATAGATCTTATTGTTTAATAAGTGAAAATGGACAATCAGCAGGAAACATTAAATATATACATACTATATATCGAGGATCCTCAGAGACTGCGCGTTATACACCCTTTTTGTTTCTTTCGTTTTTTTTTCGACGTAATTAGATGAAATTACTATCCCTGCCAGGATGAGCCCATCGGGGCTAGAAAAAAAAATAAGAAACTAAAGATATAGGGTGAAGATACAGTCCAATTATAGCTGAAAAGCTATAAGTAAATTGAATTTAGATTATGCAACTGTATTCTCATTAGCTCCATACATGAATGAAAATGTTGTTACTATTGTAGGTATATGTTTATTAATTGGAGCTATGGCTAAAAGTTCTCAAATAGGACTTCACGTATGACTACCTATGGCGATGGAGGGTCCTACTCCAGTTAGTGCATTAATACACGCTGCCACTATGGTTACGGCGGGTGTATATCTATTAATGCGTTCATCTCCTTTAATAGAATATAGTTCAACAGTGCTAATGTTATGTTTATGATTAGGTGCAATTACAACAGTATTTAGTTCTCTAATTGGTTTATTCCAACAAGATATTAAAAAAGTTATTGCTTATTCTACAATGAGCCAGCTTGGAATGATGGTTATAGCTGTAGGTTTATCTTCTTATAACGTGGCATTATTCCATTTAGTTAATCATGCGTTCTATAAAGCGCTTTTATTCTTAGGTGCTGGAGCAGTAATTCATGCTGTAGCTGATAATCAAGACTTTAGAAGATATGGTGGATTAAGACCATTTTTACCACTTACTTATTCAGTTATGCTTATAGCTTCTTTAAGTTTAGTAGCTTTCCCATTTATGACAGGGTTCTATTCAAAAGATTTTATTCTTGAGTCTGCTTATGGTCAGTATTATTTCTCTGGTACTGTTGTATATATAATAGCTACTATAGGAGCAATGTTTACTACATTATATTCTGTAAAAGTGTTGTATTTAACATTCTTAGCTAATCCTAATGGACCTTTAATCAATTATAAAAATGCACATGAAGGTGATATCTTTATGAGCTTACCTTTAATGATTTTAGCTGTATTCTCTATATTCTTTGGGTATATAACAAAGGATATGTTTATAGGATTGGGTTCAGGGTTCTTTTCGGATAATGCTTTATTTATACATCCTTCTCATGAGATAATGTTAGATACTGAATTTGGAGTACCAACTCTATTTAAATTATTACCTTTACTATTCACTATTTCATTAAGTGTAATTGCTATAGTGTTGTCTGAATACTTATCTACTATACTAATTTACTTTAAATTATCTAGAGTAGGTTACAACATATTTAGTTTCTTTAATCAACGTTTCTTAATAGAGCTATTTTACAACAGATATATTACAGGTATTGTACTAAAACTTGGTGGACAGACTACTAAAGTAATAGATAAAGGATCAGTAGAGTATTTAGGTCCTTATGGGTTAGAGAAAGGACTATTAAATATAAGTAATAACATTGCTAAATTAAATACTGGTGTTATTACATCTTATGCATTATATATCTTAATAGGGTTAATCGGTTATCTTTTATTTAGTTCATATATTAATAGTTCTAATATTATATTAGTATTAGTTATCTCTTTATCCTTAGCATTGTTTCAAAGAAAAATCTATTAGCTTCAAAGGTGATAGTTTACAAAGTTCTTCTGGCCTAGAGGAGGCATTAACACGTTTGTCCCAATATGCTGGGAGATTACCTGGTATGGATGGTTTGGCAGAAGAGGCAAATGTTGATGTTATGTCAGACGGGTCAAATAATGAAATGAACAAGATAGCTGAAGTGGTAGAACAAAAAAAAGAAGTGGTTACAAATTTGAAAGAACAAGTAGTGAATATGGCAAACTCAGAGTTACAAGCACCAAATATTACAGCTAGTGAAGTTGAAAATATTAATATGATTAAAGAAGATGCTGTAATGGTAGCAAAGGCAGCTGCAGATATTCTTGCTAGTGGTATGGAAGCTGCTGAAGCTTTATTTTCTTAACGATTATGCACAGAATAGTATAATAACGGTTAAATTACCATTAACTTGTTATGTTATAGGACTATATTAGCTAATCACATAACAAATCCCAGTAGATCTATCTTTAGAGTTAGCTGGAAAATTGCAGTTACCTGATGTAAACTGCAATTAGGGGAGAAGATAAACAGATGTTTAATAAAGCCCTTTTATCTTCCCCCGTATGGGGGAGGAAAAATAAAAAGAGAATGATAGGGATTCACTCTATTAGGAGAGCATTCGGGTTTTCTTTTTAGTTTATAAAAAGAAGAAGGTTTAATCTTCGAATCTTTTATTTTGTTTACTTATTATGTATATGCTTATACACTATAAATCATTATTTATTCTAAAATATATAACCTGCCCAAGTTAAATAGATAATTACCTTGATTTATTAAAATAAACTTTTATATGTAATTTTAATATCATATTTTTTAAATTTTAAAATGTTATATTTTCCAACGATTATTTCTGTTCTTGAAGTATTGGCTGTTACTGTACCTGTTTTACTAACAGTAGCTTTTGTAACTATAGCTGAGAGAAAAACAATGGCTAGTATGCAAAGAAGATTGGGACCTAATGCAGTGGGTTGATATGGTCTACTTCAAGCATTTGCCGATGCTCTTAAACTTATATTAAAAGAGTATGTTTCTCCTACACAAGCCAATATAGTATTATTTTTCCTTGGTCCGGTTATAACTTTAATCTTCTCATTACTTGGATATGCAGTAATACCTTAGGACCATAGGGTAATATAGACAAATTCCGGGTAACCCCTAAAGCTTCTGGTACCAAACTTCAAACGAAAGTTTGAAAGTGGCTGAAGTAATTACTCAGGTAAGGTAATAAGCCAGATGATTCTAGTTACTTTTTAGGTTTCCTAGGCTACGTAGGCTATAAAGAATAGCCTACATATGCTTACTCCGTATGCTTAATTCTGCAAAACTTAGTAGCATAAATAAGTGAACTAGGGACTAGTAATAGGAATGGGCAATCGCGGATCTAAATCAGTTGTAAGATATTATTCTGCAGTTGTAAAAGAGCAACGAGTAAACGTCTATAGATATTTACAATATCCACAGCTATCCTTTTGGGATGGTCCCCTTCAGGGGTCCAGACCTAAAGGTCAGTGCCCCTTTTGGGGACTAGGAGAATCCACCCCTCCGGGGTGGATGTTTGTAATATATTTAAGATGTATTCTAATGAGCTTAGTAATAAGCTATGATTTTGTGTAGAAAAATTTTCTACGATTCACCATTAATTGGTTTTAATTCTTTAAACGTTAATACTCGTCGTTATTATGCTACATTAAGTAATAATAAACATAAGATTAACGATCTACAAATCGATCCTTGATTTATTACAGGGTTTAGCGACGGTGAAGGTTGTTTTTCTTGCAGTGTCTTAAAAAGTTCCTCTTATAAATTTGGTTGAGAAGTTCAACCAATTTTTCAAATTAAACTACATATTAGAGATTATCCGCTTTTATTAAGAATCCAACGTAGTTTAGGTGGAATTGGTACTGTAAGTAGTAACCAGTCTTCTTGTGCCTTTAGAGTCAAAAAGTTAAGTGAGCTAATAGAGTTAATTATATTTTTTGATAAATATCCTTTAATATCTCGAAAAAGAGGAGATTATTTATTATTTAAACAAATTATATCTATTATTCAATTGAAAGAACATTTGACTTTACAAGGTTTACAAAAGATTATTAATATAAAAGCAACCTTAAACTTTGGTTTATCAAAAGAATTACAATGAATGTTCCCCGAAACTGTTCCAGTTCCCCGTCCTTTAAGAGAAACCTGTGTAATACCACATTCACAGTGAATAGCTGGGTTTACTTCAGCTGAAGGTAATTTTTCTGTTTCTTTAGACAAAGGTATCTTTAAATCTCTATTATTTAAAATAACTCAGCATGAAAAAGATGAGGTATTATTAACTGCAATTAAAGAATATTTTAATTGTGGATATTGTTATTTAAGAAAAAAAGAAAATACAATAGACTTTAAAGTTACAAAATTTTCTGTCGTTAATGAAATAATTATACCTTTCTTTATTAAAAATCCGATACTAGGTGTTAAATCCCTAGATTTCAATGATTGATGCTTAGTTTCGGACATAGTAAATAAAAAAGAACATAAATTAGAAGAAGGTGCCTTAAAAATAATTGAAATTCAAAGGGGAATGAACAGGGGGAGAAGTAAGTAATTTTTCTCTAAAAATTTTTTTTTGTATGGTCCTGGTTTAGTGTTACTAGACTATAATCTGGGTATATTATATATGTTGGCTGTGTCTTCATTAGCTACATATGGAATTTTACTGGCTGGATGATCAGCTAATTCTAAATATGCTTTCTTAGGGTCTTTAAGAAGTACAGCTCAATTAATTAGTTATGAATTAATTTTAAGTTCTGCTATACTTTTAGTTGTATTATTAGCAGGTAGCTTAGACATAACTGTTATTATAGAAGCTCAAAGAGCTATTTGATATGTAGTACCTTTATTTCCTATATTCATTGTATTTTTCATAGGATCTATAGCAGAAACAAATAGAGCACCTTTTGACTTGGCAGAGGCTACTGATTTGGTCTCTTTAAAGATCACCGTATGCTGAAAACCCCCTTTTTCGACCTTTTCTATTAATTAATAAAAAGGGACAATCAGCAGGAAATTTAACATATAGTATGTTATAATCCTCAGAGACTACACGTGGTCATTTAATGTAAGTATTTATGTTAAATAAGATATAGTCCAATTTTGTATGAAAATACAAAATAAAAATTGAAATTAAATTCAAACATTCATCCTACTGTGCTTACCTTAGAGGCAAGTAACATAACACATGTAGCTTATATTATCAAACCTAAGCAAAAAGTTTGAACGGTAGCTAGCCGTAGACATTATTCTACTTCAAATTCAAATCCTCCATCATTTGATCTATATCCTGTTCCTATTTTAATTCTTGATGATTTAGATAATAAAGATTGCATTACATCTTATAGAGAATTATTAAAAGGCAAAGCAGGTATTTATTCTTTTATTAACACTGAAAATGGTAATCAGTACATCGGAAGTGCCAAAGACTTTTATTTAAGGCTTAATGAACATCTGAACAATAAAAAGTCTAACGTTGCTTTACAAAAATCATTTGTTAAGTATGGCTTAGATAAATTTCATTTTTATATATATGAACATTTTACATATGAAAGTAAAATTATAAGTTCTAAAGCTTTAACTGATTTGGAAACCAGTTATATAAAAAAATTTCATTTTGATACTCTTTATAATTTTAAGGCTAATACTACAAGCTCATTAGGTTATAAACATACTGAAGAAGCTAGACTAAAGATGACAGAGTATTATAAAAATAAGACAAATCACCCTATGTTTGGTAAAACTCATACTAAAAAAGCGCTTGCTTTAATCAGTAAACCTGGTGAGTTAAATCCAATGTTTGGAAGAAAACACAGTGAAGTAACTAGATTTATAATAAGTGAAAGAAAGAGTAAATACCCTTTAGGTGTAGGTTTATATGATCTAGATGGCAATTTAATTTCAAAGTTTAAAAATAATGTAGAGTTAGCTAAACACTTAAGTATTTCTAAGGTTACAGTGGGTAAATATTTAAACTTGGGTCTTGTGTATAATAACACATATCGGTTTAAACCTATAGAAGATTAATGTGTATTTAATATCTTTTTTTTTTATTGGAATCAGAACTAGTTAGTGGGTTTATGACAGAGCATTCCGCTGTTATTTTTGTATTCTTCTTTTTAGCTGAATATGCTAGTATAATTCTTATTTGTATTTTAAATAGTATTTTATTTTTAGGTGGTTATCTGTTTGACTTTAACTATTATCTATATCCTTACTTTTATTTACTGCAATTTATTGCAGGAGATAGTTATATGTATTTAACAGAAAATGAAACTAATTTTAATGTAATTGACTTTGATAATTACAATTCAGTAATAGGAATAACTGTAAGTGGTGTGGTAATAGGTCTTAAAACTTGTATAATGATATTTGTATTTATCTGAGCGAGAGCCTCATTCCCACGTATACGTTACGACCAACTTATGTCCTACTGTTGAACTGTTCTGTTACCAATAGTAATTGCATTTATTATACTAGTCCCATGTATATTATACAGCTTTGAAATAATGCCTGTTAATATACCTTTACTTTAATGTATTTTTATCTACGTATAGCTACTTTTACAACAAAAAGTTCACCACCTACTGAGGAGGAAAATGGAGATCCAACTCCTTTGAGAAATTAAAAAATACAATTTTGTTAATTTAACTATAACATGTGGGATTGAAGAAAAGAAAATAAAGAATTATTAGAAATTTTTGATTCGGAAACTACTCATGGGATTGGTGCTTTACTTGTAGATTGGTTGCGTGAGGTAGATTTATTACAGTTAAGCGTGGAAAAGATTATATCATGGAAATAAAATTATATTTATATAAAAATTTACATGATGGAAATAAATTTATATTTATATAAAAATTTACATGATGGAAATAAATTATATGCCTTCCAACAGATAATGGATATCTGTTGCGGTCTATCCTTTTTTTCGGCATAGAAGTAGTAATTTTATACTTTTATATTTTATAATTACTACTAGTCCTCTTATCTTTTTTTAGTAAATTCGAAGACTCGAAATAACGTCGAAAAAAAATAAAAAAAAGGGTTGAAAAAAAAAAGAACATGTTCTTTTTTCTACCCATCAGGGACTAGATAAAAATACAACTAATATAGCTGTAGGTATATAAAGATATACACAATATTAAGTAAATATATTGTTCTATAAAATGTGAAAAATCTAGTTAGCATTAATTAATGACTGCTAACTCAACCCTTTAACCCAAAAGTACCATTTCTTGTCTTAGAATTAATAAGGGTATACTGTACATTAGATTTAGCGTAACCTCTTAGCATAGTAGATGATTTATTATTAAATGAGGAACGTATGTTTTTTAAGCTACCTGCATATCTATACTTAAATACTGCTCTCATAGCTGTTAAACGTCTTGTTAATCTACCTGATGCTTCAAATCTTACACCACTTACTACTTGTTGTTTTATAGTGTTTATAATATTGTTTTTATTCATTGCTTCAATATTATCATCGAATGTTATAAGTGTATGTAAATCAGGTATTCTTACCATTTGTAAGATAGCTTTTCTTAAAACTCTTACTGCTTTATTTTTCCTATCTCTTAATTTTAGAGCTACTGCTGATGAAAAAACGTCACTGTTTAAATGTATAGATCTTAATTCAACTAAATTAATTTCTACCTTTTTGTTATACAATTTTTCAATTAAACTAATTAAACCAAAATTTCTTAAGTTTAGATTTAAGCTATTAAATTTAGATTTATTAAAATTAAGCAATTTTAATGAATTAAATAATATTTTTTGTAATCTAACTAATTTTTTTAAAAGTCTAATGTTATAAGTAGGTATATTACTTAATTTAAGGTATTTTCTTCTTAAATTTACTAGGAAGTATCTAATTAAGTTGTTATTTGTTTTAAAGAAAGCCATATTTCATTTTCTAAATATGAAAAAGTTATTCTTTAATAAGGAAGGTATTCTGTTTTTATGGTTTGGTACAAATCCTCTTTTTATTTTATTTTTATAAAAATTAACTCATCTAATAGTTTTTAATCTTGTAGGTGTAAAATATTTTTCTGAACGATCCTCTAAAAAGATTTTTTTTCCACCAACCATCAGATTTTCAGCTAAAAATAATCTAAAATCTTCTAATCTTGTAGGTGTAAGATATTCCGAAAATATTTTAGATCCGTTGGCTATTAGACCTCCATCCAAAAATATTTTATCTCCATCAACTATTAATTTTCTATATTTTACAAGTACAAGAATTTTTAATAAATATCACTCAATAGATGATTTTTGTTTATTGTATAAATACAACGTAATAAAAAGTTTAGTGTTAGTATGTTTTAGCTCAGCTCTACTTGCATAGATTTTATTTGCTGAATAACGAATCTTGTTATCACGTCTACGTTTAAAGAGAATTTTTATTTTATCTTGTAACATATTACAATAACTTCTAAGTAATGTATTTAATACTGCATCTTTACTTATTAAAGATTTTAAGTAGGATTTATTGTAAGAGTATACACTACTTAATCATTCTTTATTAGAAGAATGGTGAAAAATAATATTATTATATTCATCTCTTTCAGAATTACTTTGTATTTTATTACTTTTTTCTATAATATAGTTAGTATTTAATGATTTATCATTAAAATTATTTTGTTTATTTTTGAATATGTTTAACATAGAATGTTATTATGAATTATTGGTATAAATTAGGGCAAAGCAATGAAAATTATAAGTTTAATTAAAAACATTGTACATTCTTAATAGATTGCTATTATTTTGTAATATTAAATAGCATATAAAGTATATTTTAGAATGATTACATATACTTAAAGAATAATGAGAAATAAGTGATTTGAACACTTAACCTTGTTCTTTTTATAAACTAAAAAAAGCCAAATGCTATCCTAATGGGGTGAATCCCTTTCATTCTCTTTTTATTTTTCCTCCCCCAATACGGGGGAAGATATAAGTCTTTACCAGACCTAAGTTCATCTTCTGCCCGATTGCTATAAATATAAATCTATCTTGCAATCTTCCAGCAAAAAATATTTATCTATTGGAATTTGTTATAGTTTTGCCCCATGTATTTTAAACACAAGCGAACAGTTTTCATAACATGTTTATTGTAAAAACCTGTTAAACATTAAGATCCTCAATAATATATGGATACAAATAAGAATAATCATACAACATCAACAAAATGTCAGTAAAGTATTCCGGCTTCTAATCCTAGATGATGGTTATTTGTTAGATGGTATGCTAATACACGTCATAAACCAACAGCTAAAAATGCTGTACCAATCATAACATGTACAATTATTGTTAACGTAAGGGCTCCTTATCCCTTACCTCCCTTTCTTTTCAAAAGGGTTCAGACTATGTCATCAATCAATAAATGATTGCAGGTTTTCGTGGTAGGCTTATTGTAAATAAAGTACTCACCTACTAGTCGTTGAACCTTCATATATTCCTTTTAATTTTTATTTAATATATGCTTGGCTGCATATTGTCCTACATAAACACATATGAATGGTGAAGTAGAAGTTTCATGCAATTTATCCTGTTTTCTGTCAACTCTATTCAATAATGGTATCAAATTTAATCGTGTAATTTTTATGCTGAAGACCTGATAATAAACAATTTTTAATTATTTTACTAGGTATGTTAAGATTTAAGCTACACTCTGATATACTAGTAAAATATTGTATCTTACCATTAGTATTTTCTACTTTTATTTTAAAAAATTTCGACACTAATTTATCAGTACCTCTTAAAAATAAAATTCCCTCTTTTACTTCATAAGGCCTTGGCAACGATAATAGATAATTTAGCTTTTGCTCGATTAACGCTTTATTTTGATCATAGTTTGTAAGAAAATCAGGATTTAATCTAAAATTATTCATATTAGCTTTAATGAGATGAATTAATTCTTTACCTTCATCTAAAGTATGGTACCCATAATAAGTAATTTTAACCATGATAGATCAATCTTCAAAGTCTAAAGATTTTTTAGTCAACATACCTTTAGAAAAAATAGGTATTATTCTGTTCATTAAAATATTAATATTATTAATTTCTAATATAACAGAACCAGCTGACTTTCTATCGGATGTATATAAATTACCATGTTTTAAGTAATTTAAAATACTTTTAAATAATTCTAATTCTTTTATGTGATTTTCATACTTTATTTTTGGTTTTAATTTATTTGAACTAAAAGTCGCATCTCCTTCTGTGAATCCTATTAATCAGTACTCATCTATAATCATATTTTCTCTAGCTTTAGATTTTTGATTTATAAGTTTCATATCATGATAGTATTGTAAGATATCTATTTTACCTTTAAGAGTTAAATGGTTTTTATCTATTAATAAATGAACTGCTTTTTTAAAATTCAAATATTGAAAAAATTTAGAACTCTTTAACTCTCTATAATTAAATATAGGTACTATAACATTTATTAGTGATTTTTGATCATTTACAAAATAATTACATTTATCACCTGATTTAGAAATACTTCCACAATTTAATCTGTTTCTAATATATTCTAAAACATATAAATCATTTATATGCAGAGTAATTTGGTAAGTTAAATTTAAACTATTATATTTACTACCTTGTAAACCTTTTAAACTAATATTAAAATTACCTTCAGCGTCCGTAAATCCTACTAATCAATCAATAAAATTGTTATCTAAATGAATTAATTTTTTATTTGATTCTAGAGTAAGAACTGAATTTTTTTTTTTTACACTAAATTGATTATCCAATGACATAAAAGAATTGGTAGGGACTGCTGTAATGAATCCGTGGACAATTTTGTTATCATAAGAGCTCTTTATCTCTTATTTCCATTCCTTATCGAAATGGTTCAGACTATGTCTTCATTTATAATAAACTATTTAGTTATGTTATTATAAACGCAGGGTGTTCGTGGTAGAATTATTGTAAATAAAGTACTCATCTACTAGTCGTTGAGGCTTCATGTATTCCTCTATCTCTTTTATTTTTTTTTTGTTATTTCTTTTTTCTAGGCCCCCCCTCTCTCTCAGAGAGAGGGGGTCCAAACAGTTATTTAAGTTAAACAACGTCAAAAAATAAGAGACTAGATATTTTTATATTATTTGCAACATTTATTTAATACATGCTTCGCCGCACGTTGTCCACATTATTTTACATATAATAATCATGGAGTTTCATGCAATTTACCCTGTTTTCTACAAAATTTTGTATATATATATTAGTATAACTAACTATAATTTATCTGTTTCTATTCATATTTTTTTTAATGAGAATTATTTCTTTTAATAGGTCACTGTTTTCTTCGTAATTGATCTTTTTTTCAGTTATGCTTGCTATTTTTTTGAAATCATAAAAGTCTAATAATTTTTTACCTTTTAAAGAGTATGTATCAAAAAAAGGTATTATTTTATTAAGTATATCATAAAATTTATATACAACATAAGAAGATTGAGTTGGTCTAGTTTTTACTGTTTCCACAAAACCACAATTGAAATAAGTTGCTAGGTTTTCGAGTAAAGCTAAATCACGTTTGTGCTGTGATATAGAAAAATAAACATTTACTTTATATGCAATACCTAGGCCTTTCTTTATTTTGGAAGTTTTTACATAAAAACAACCCTCACCATCAACAAACCCAGCTACTCAAAAAGGATTAAAATCTTTTGTAGGTAAAACTAGGTTTCTTACTGTGGGCTCTATACCAGGAAACATACTTAGTAAAGTTTTTGACAATCCTTTACCCATAGAAGCTTTGTATGATAATATCTTGTTTAAACCTTCTTCATTTTTATGCTGATTATCGTAAAGCATATGTACTACTAAGGAGAATAAACGAAAATCTTCTTTTTTTTGTGTTAATAAATTATTTTGATTAAAATGAGGTAAAATTATGTCTTTTAACGCACTAATAGATTGTACTGAATATATTGCTGTTGGACTCCCTTTTTTTATTCTTTTAATGATAGTACCTACTACAAAGAAATTTTGAATTTCTTTCAATAAATTATAATCTTTTTCATGTAGTTCTATGGAAAAGATGGGTGCGATACGTATATTTTTAAATCTACTTTCGTCTTTTCCAACTCTTATGGAAAAGCTAGACTCTGCGTCGCAAAACCCTGTTATTCAATTAGGATCCATTTTGTTAGATTTATTTGAATAAGATATACCTTTTTTTATATATATACTATTTTTAGTAGGGGCTATAATTAACCCTGTTCCAAAGTAGAAACATGATCCAAAAGCTCCATCTGAAATAGTGAATGATGATACTGAATATTCAACACCTTGTAGTGCTGTGAATATAGTTGCTAATATAATAGTATATGCTAAACCATTTAAAGCTTTAGCTCTTTTTCCGTTAATTAAAAAATGATGTGCATATGTAACAGTAAACCCTGAAGCCAATAAAAGCACTGTATTTATTAACGGTAATTCAAAAGGATCAATAGCTTCAATTCCCATAGGAGGTCATGTAGCACCTAACTCTACTGCAGGTGAAAGAGCACTCGTTTTAAAAAACTATTTGTTGCTTTGTTTATAGAAAAGAACATGATAAGTTTTTAAATTTTTAATTTTATACAAGACTATGTTAATATTTTCTATTTTTATTCATACTTCCTTTTATTTTCTTAATTTGGTCTAGGCCCTCTCGAGTTAAGTGTTGTTTATTTTTAATAAGCAAAGCCGCTTTTTTGAAATCCTCATAATTCTTGGATTTTACACCATGTAATTTAAATTTTTCAAAAATGGGTATCACTTTATCAAAAACATCTGTAAATTTTTCAACTATAAATTCACCATAACCTGATTTAGGTATATATCTACCACAATTTAAAGTTGAAATTAAACTTTTTAGGAACTCTTCATCTCTAACATGTTGAGTTAAAATAAATCTCAATCATACAGTTTCCCCTAACTTAGATTCTGGAGATTTTTTTAATGCTATAAAGAAACATCCTTCAGCATCAGTGAAACCAGCTAACCAGTGTAGACTTTTTATATTTCTATCTTTAATATCTGGTCTTAAAATAGGCTCTATATCAGGGAAAGCTAGATTTAAGCTGTCTGACATTCCTTTATTGTTCATAACAGCTTTAATTGACATGATTTTATTTAAACCTTGTACAGTTAAATGTCTTCCTTGTTCCATATCATTTACTACTTGCTTAAAAAGTAGATAGTCAGATTGTTTATTGGTTAATAAAGGGTATTTATCAAAATGATCCATAATAACTTTTAAGTTTTCAAAACCAGATACTCTAAATTGAACAGATTCCGCTCCTAATTTAGATATTGTACCTACACCAAAAAACAATTGAATTTGTTCTAATAAGGCAAGATCCCTTATGTGTACACCAATATGAAAAACAGCTTTTACTCTATAGGCCATTTTATATCTAGGGTTAGAACTAACACCTACATAAAAACATCCTTCCCCGTCAGTAAAACCAGTTACATAATAAGGATTTAAGCCATTAGTGGAAGCATAATTAAAGTTAGAAGACATTGCTTTACTAGTACCCGAGGGGGACTGACCTTTAGGTCTGGCCCTTGAAGGGGACCATTCCCAAAGGGTAGAATAAGAAATTTTAGTATAGAATCTTTGTATAGATTCAAAAAGAGTATTAACATATTTTATTCATTGTATAAAAACCCAATTTCTCAGGCACCTAGAGTATACCTTACAGTATTTAAAAAATACTGAGGAACCGTCTACTCGTTGCTCTTTTACAGATATAAGACTATCTGATTTAGATCCGCGATTGCCCATTCCTTGATTTGTATCAAGAATCTCTAATGATGTTACTGTACCCTCAGACATTAATGGGGCCACTTTATAAGTTTCCTTATGAAGATTAGTTATTAGAGCTTTAGGGTTTTCCCGGAATTTGGTTCCTATCCACAAAGTGCTTAGTCTATGGAAAAATGCTCAGAATATAGCTAAGAAGAATAAAGCTTCAGATACTATAAATAAACCAACACCAAGATTTAACCCTCTTTGTACAGCAAGTGTATGGTGACCTATATATGTCGAAATTACCCAACGTGTCTCCACGTTGGTTGGACTATATCATAGTTAATGGGTTAACTAAATTACAATTAACGCATTAACTTTTTACGTGTAGTCTCTGAGGATTCTACTAAGATATTTATCCGTCTTTTGGTTTCCTGCTGATTATTCTATTCTTTTCTGATAGAAACTTTCAGCATACAGTAAAATTTAAAGAGGGCACATAATAAAGCAAATACTGTTTTTTTTATAATTTTCCAGCTCCGCAGCCCCAGCCGTTTAGACGGCGCCCGGGGCTATTAAAGATCTAATTTTTAATCTTCCTTCATCGGTAAGATGTTCTTTTTTGATAAGCATATTATAAACAATTTCTCATTTCTTAAAATCATTTAATTTATCCCCTATTAACGGATATTTATTAAAATAATTAACAAGAAATTTTACACTTTCTAAAGATGATACACTTACAGTTAATATTTCTGAGTTTGTATTATTAGTATAACTTTTAAGATTACAAGATAAAAATAAGGCTAAATCTTCCATAAAAGGTTTCATAGAAGAAGATGTCGGTTTATCAAATAAACGCTGATTCAATATAAATTTAAGAGTAACACTTTCACTAACAGATCTTTTACGAGTATCTGATTTAGTTTTTCTTTCTAGATACTTAATTCCAAAATGTCCGTCAGACTCCGTAAAACCTGTAAATCAACTATTATCAAAAAGATTAGAGTTATCTAATAAACTTTCTGGTGTATCCAAAGAATATTTAGCATTCATAAATTTAATTAAATCATTAAACCTTATATTTTTAGGTGTTCTAAGTTTACCGTGCATTAAATTAATAAAAAGCATAATACCTTTTATATCCCCTATAATATAACGAATAGCGTTATTACCTGAAGCTTGGAAACGTCCTATGTTACCTAATTCTGATTGAATAAAGGCATACATACCCAAATTATTAATATGTGAAGTAAATACTATTCTAGGATTTAATACTCTATTTAACGTTGTAACACCTAAAGATGGAAGAGAAATATGACCGTCTCCCTCTAATAAACCTGCTAAATAGTGACCTAAGTTGTTATTATTTTTAAACACTTCAATATTATTCTTAACTTTATAATCATTAAGAGATTTTTTTAGATCCTCAACAGGAATAGCTTTAGCTATATTCAAATTATAATTAAACAGTGTTTTACCTACTAGGTTCAGTTTACCCTCTGCTATTACATCTCTTCATCAGAATGACATAGCTAATATTACTGATAGTAAACTCATCATTAAATTGTATTCTGCATAAGCAAACCCATGAAATGATAAAACTGCAGATGTAGTAAGGCTTAATAAGCTAATTGATGTATATAAAGGTCATGGAGAAGGAGATACTAAATGAAAAGGATGTGCTTGAAAATTACTTCTATTTAAGTTTAACATGATATCTAATAATAAGTTCATAATACGTCTTTTTTTTCTTTCTTTTTTTTTTTCTAGGACCCCCTCTCTCTGAGAGAGAGAGGGGGTCCAAACAGCCCCGAGGGGGCTGACCCTTTTCTCCCAGGAAGACCCCCGATGGGGCTCATCCTGGCAGGGATAGTAATTTCATCTAAATTACGTCGAAAAAAAAACAAAACCACAACCAAAACATTCCGCATAACTCTTCTAGGCTAACTCCTAACACTAGCTATTTTTTTTTATGGTTACTTCTCTTAGAGTAAAAACATCTAAAATTATGAGAGAAGAATGTTGTACGTTACTACTCTTAGAGTAAAAACATATAAAATTATGAGAGAAGAATGTTATACTATTTTTGAATGTTAAGATAAAAGATCTTTATTTACATCATCATAATTAATCAGAAGTGTATTGTTCTTTGTCAAGTTAACTGTATTACTATTTTCTACAACTGTCTCTTGAAGTCTATAGCTAGTTGTATTATAAAATCTTATCTTACAACTGTCTCTTGAAGTCTATAGCTAGTTGTATTATAAAATCTTATCTTTTTATAATAAAAAGAATTTAATCATGAAGAACTATGAAAACCTCTTTTTTGATTATAATTAAATTTTATACTTTTATAAGTCTCAACTTGAGTAGTAACCAATCTTTCATATTCATCAGCATCCAAACTATCTTGTTTCTTTTTAAGTTATTGTAACAACAAGATATCTTTTTCGGAAGTAAAAAAATGGACAACTCTGGAAAGATTTTTATTTTTACTTATTTCTAAAAAGGACTTAATAACTAAATCCGTATTAGGACCAGCTAACTTAATAACATTTATATAGGGTAACAAATCTGAGGAACTTTTTAGATTATTAGTATAACCATCTAACGGTATATTTGAAAAAAGAAATTGATTAAGATATAATTTACCATTAGCTTTATAAGTACTTATTTTTAATATACTACTATTTACCTGCGGTAAATTCCTTCAGGTATTTACTAAGGTAAATTCCCTCAGGGAATTAGTAATTTTACCTAAATAAGTCTGACTTTTAGAAATAAGTTCTTTATTAATTTCATCATATAAATACACTAGTTTAGAATTTTTAATAAAACTAGGCATCATAGATTAAAGAGTACGCTTTAAACCCGCTGGTGAACCAGCTACCTTCAAAACATTATCTTCTGGGTTAAGTTCTAGAAGAAATATTTGTTCTAAAGCTAGAATAAGATTTTTTACTTTAGAAATTTTAGCGTTCTCACCTGAAAAAGTTTTTTTCTCAAGCAATTCTACAGGTAAAATAGATAGATTAAGGTAAAACGAATGGAGTCCTAAATCAGCGATGGCTATGCTTATTTTTCTTGTAGCTAAGCGGTTGAAAAACACCCTGTAGTTAAACGATTAACTAAAGAAATGGAAGATCCTACATAAGAAAACCCACTATTTTTATTAGTAAATACATATACACCTGCCACGCCTTTTGTACCTTTACGTGCATACTTACCAACAGTTTGTATAAATTTAGATTTATCTGTAATTCGTAAATCAAATCATATCGGTTGGATATTTCTTAAAAGATTGAACTCTTCTAAGGTTAGTTTAAAATCAGGTGAGTGAAAAATGGAGTGAATTAGATTTAAATCTATAGATTTTTTAGCTAATTCCTTGGAAGGGTATTTCTTTAAAAAGTTATTCACTTACATAAAAGGATTATTTATATCTGATTCATCTAATGATTTAGCTTTTCTCCAAAAACCTGTTCCCTTACGAGAATCCTTTGAATAATTTCTGCAAAGGACATGAGAATTGAGATTTTTTTTGAATAAAATCTTAACTGAGTAAAAGATCCTATTCTGTTTTGTTTTGTTGCAAAAAGATAAAGATTTTTGCACTAGTACCCTGTTCTTTAAAAGTATTTTGTCTACTCTCTATGTTAAGAGCACCTTTACCTAATTCAAACACAAAACCTAATGTTAATAGCACAAAGAAAATTAACATTATACTTAAACCATAAATATCATTAGTGTTTGTACTTACAGCGTAAGGATAAACTAAAAGAATTTCAAGGTCGAAAAGTAAGAACAATAAACCAAATATGAAAAATGAAACACTAAACTGTGTTCTATTTTGCCCTAAAAATGAGTGGAAACCACATTCGAAAACACTATCTTTTTCTTGATACGTTTAAATCAAATTTCTCATGTTTATAAATTAATATATTAATTTTAAAGTTATTTTCTATTCGTATTCATTTTATTACGGATCTGTTTTATTTTATTTAATCCGTCTAAAGTTAAATGCGATTTATTTTCCATTAATCTTGTTATTTCACTAAAATCTAATAGGTCTAAATTTTTATTACCTTTTAAAGGATATTTAGCGAAAAAAGGAATAATGATATCTTTTATACTAGAAAATTTGGTTACTTTAAAATCAATAGTACCTCTAGAATCCAAACTTGTATTACCACACCCTAAATATTCTATTAAACTTTTGATTAGAGACTCATCTCTAATACTTTGAGTTAATATAAAACTTAATTTAATTGCTTCACCTCATTTAGATGTTTTATTCTTAAAAATAACAACACTAAAACAACCCTCTGCTTCTACAAAACCTGATAATCAATTAGGTCCGGCCGCCACCACCTGTGGTGGTGGCTGGACCCTGCACAAAAAATAAAAAAAAAAATTACATATTTTTTTATTTTTTTTTGCTGGGATTTATTATTTGAGGTACTTGTACTTGAGGTCTTAAAACAGTATCAATATTTGGGAAAGCAATACTTAAATCATTATTAATCCCATTGTTTATTACAGCCTTTAAAGCTACAAGTTCTAATAATCCATCTTTAGTAAGATGGCTTTTGTTTTTTATTAAATTAACGGCTAATTTAAATAACTTATAATCTGCTTGTTTTTTTGTAATTAAAGGGTATTTATCAAAATGATTCATTATAATTTCTAAACCTGCTAAAGATTCAACACGGTATTGTGCAGAGTCTTTAGACATATGGAATACGCTACCTGTACCAAAAAATTCTTTAATGCTATTTAATAACATTAAATCTTTTTTATGTAAACTTATTACAAATCTACAGGCTACACGTCAACCAGATTTATATTTATTATCTTTTATTATAGTTAATATAAAACAACCTTCACCTGATTTTTTTTTTTCTTTTGCTCATAATTAGTTGTGGATTTGTTTTTTTTTTTCGACGTAATTTCATAGAAATTACTAGAAAAAAAAAAGGTCGCAAAAGAAAAAAAAAATAAAACAAAACCTGTGACGTAAAAAGGATTTAATTTAGATTCTAAGGTACAAAAATTTCTTTTAAAATTTATAAAGTTAGAAGGGATTTTGATCTGATAACTTCTTTCGAAGTCCACTAGAGTATACCTTAACATTGAATAATATTTCTTATTAAAATATTCAATGTAACTACCGTCTACTCGTTGATCTTTTACAGTACTATTTTCACGTATTACTGACTTAGATTCGCGATAGCCCATTACTTTTTCAAGAATCTCTTGGCTTGTTACTATACCTGAGTAATTAGTTCAGCCACTCATATATTTTCATATATGGCTTAGTACCAAGAGCTTTAGGGTGTTCCCGAAATTGGATAGTTTATCCCAATATATAGATTTCCCAGATCAAATTTTAGGATTATGTGGTGCTAAGATTAAATTAATAGCTAATAATATAATAGCTAATATAGGTATAAAGATAATAAAAAAAGTTGTACTTGTCATTTATAAATTAAAAAGTATTAATGCTAATATATTAGCTAAACTTAATAATTCTTCAGGTATAAAAATAAATAATGTTATTACTAATGTAATAACTGAAATAGATAAACTTAACGAGGTTGATATAACAATGTTGTTTATTTTAATATTAACTTTTTTAACAATAGAATTTTTTTCAGTTATTAAACCATCTGCATTAAAATCCTTTAGTTCCTCGTTTATAATATAATCTGGTCTATCAAAAAAGATTTGTTTTATTATAGCTAAATAGTATACAGCACTTATAACACTTGTTAAAATAGCAACTAAGGCCATAAATATATATCCGTTATCAATAGCTGCACTTAAAATCATCTGTTTACCAAAGAACCCTATTAAAGGTGGTATTCCTGCAAAAGAGAATAAAGTTATACCTAAACTTAAGGCTATTATAGGATTTATATAAAAATACCCTTTCAATTGATCAATAAGCTGAATAGGAGAATTATTAACATCACTTAAATTATCATTGTTTTTATTAGTATCTTCTTGTTTTCCAATAGTCTCTGTAGATTTAGCATTATCTACATAACAATATAGAGAGTAACCTATTGTTAATATTAAGATAAAAGCATTTAAGTTCGAGACAGAATATTGAATTAAATAGAACATAAAGGCCTGTGTTGACTCTACAGTGTGTATACTTAAGCCTAATAATATAAATCCTACGTGTGATATTGTACTAAACGCAAAAAGTCTTTTTATCCTAGATTGTGTTAATCCTACAACGGTTCCTATTACTAAAGATAAAAGAGAACTAAATAATAAGCTTGTGGTTCAAGAAAAATCTAGGTCCAGTACTGGTTTACTAGTATAATGAACTAATTCTAATAAGAAAATAAAGATAGAAATTTTGGCAATGATAGCCACAAAAGTAGTAACAACTGTAGGAATTGCATCGTATACATCCTTAAAAATAAAATTTATCATACAAATATGCCAAACTTTATACAGATAAGTAAATAAGAAGAAAAACCATAATTTATATACATTTAAGGTATAGAGTAAAAAATTTTTCCGGTGTAGTTCAATTAATATTATAAAACGATTAAACATTATTTCGACCTTTATTCATTCCAGCCTTAATAAGTTTAATTTGTTCAAATCCGGGTTTAGTTAGATGAGCTTTAGAATTCATAATTTTAAGAGCCTTCTCTCAGTCAGAAAAATCTTGTGCTTTAACTCCTATAATAGGATATTTAATGAAAAAGGGTAAAATTTTTTCCTGTATCTCACTGAAATTACGACATATATATTCTGCATGATTCTTAAAAGTATAACATTTTCCACATCCAGCCCTGCAGCCCCCAGCTACTTGTTGCTGGAGGGCTAAATATTCAACGAAATACTTCATAAGAGGAAGGTCTCGAGAGTGTTGAGTTAAAGCAAAGACCAATTCAACACGACCTCCTGCAAAAGAATCATTAACTCTCAACTTGATTGCAAAAGTACCATCTCCAGAGGCGAATCCAGCCAATCAGTAAGGGTCAATTGGAAAGACCTTAGTTGCATCGATTATAGGTCTTTCCACAGGGACATGTTCAGGGAAAGCTTCTTTCAATGCTGGAGTTAACCCTCTGTTCATAGAAGCTCGTCTATTCATAATAGCTTCTAAACCTGAAACTGTTAAAGTTCACCTCGCTTCATCATAAGAACAACTTCTTTAAAAAGTATATAGTCCGCAAGCTTTTGAGTGATTAAAGGATATTTATCGAAATGAGGAAGAATAACGGATGCAATTTGATCTAAAGAACTTACCGTATAATCACAACAACCGTTTCTCTCTTTACTTACTCGTCCGACCCCACCAAAAAATTCTTTAATTTGTTTTAAGATTTTAACGTCTTTTTTGTGGAGATTTATAATAAAATTGGCTTCGATCTTTCAACCTCTGTTAGTTCTAGGTGCTTTCCTAATTTTTTTTCTAGTAATTTCTCAGAAATTACGTCGAAAAAAAATAAGCGATAATAGTGAAACATCCTTCTGCTAATTTTTTTTTTTCTTTTGCAGTGTTTAATAGTTGATTTAAGCAAAAGAAAAAAAAAATAAGGTGAACCCTGTTACAAATCAAGGAAGCATAATAATAGATGTATCCGGATTAGGGTTATTACTAACTGTATAATTTCGTATTGGCATAATTTGGTTAGAATGGATTTTTATTAAACGATTTCTCTCGAAACCTAATAGAGTACATCTTAAATACGATAAATCGTATCAATTGCCGTATACTCGTTGCTCTTTTATAGCCAAGATTATCTTTTTTTATGTTAATTTTTTTAATTTATATCTCCCTTTATAAAGGTTCTGGGTTTTTCTAGTCCCCGATGGGGACTGACCTTTAGGTCTGGCCCCTGAAGGGGTCCATCCCCAAAGGATAGAAAAAAACATTCTAATACTTCCTGCGGGTACACATAAGGCTTTCCCTAGTTCACTCATGGAAGAATATGTATTTTTTTAATCCAGTTTTCATATCAAGTACTTCTATTGGTACACTAGGGCTTCCTGCCCCTTCTGCTCGTTTACGTCCTTTACTTCCTGCACAATATTGGTTACCTACTGCCGAAGCAGATATTTTAGCTTTTGTTTCTTCAGAATGTTTGGAACCTAACCGAGAACCAGCTATAAGTAATATATTATATGCTGGTTTTAATAAATCAAGATAGTATTGCTCTCTTGATATGGCTTCGGAAGGAGCGCAATGTTCTAAGATTTCCAATTTAAAGTTAGAATAACCATACTTCAATAAACTACTGTAAATCAAACTCTTTCTATTTTTTATCCCTGACTCTAAATAAAAAATATTAAAAGAAGATTTAAATCTTCTATGTAAACTAATACTACTACCAACATAGCTTTTCCCATTTATTATATTTGTTCAAAGATACACCCCACACTTTCCTTTGTTTTCTTTTAATATTAGGATCTTATCTTGATCAGCATTTAAATAAACACTTACTGGTTGAAAATGCGGTGTAGTCGGTGAAGAATTAGTAGAATAGCTACGAGATCCTTTATTTAAGGATCATTTCATAAAACTACTTTTATAAAAAAGGTGTTTTTCACTAAGTAAAGCTGTTATGTAGGGTTTATCGTTAATTAATAAACCCAAAGTAGAAGATAAATTTAGCCTCGGCTAACTTTTTTTTAATATATTATGATATATTAAAAAAAAGTAAGTCCAACCGTAGGTTGGAAGGCTGAGTAAAAAAAAAGAACTATTGCATAGTTCTTTTTTTTTAAGCGGAGCCGGTGATAAAAGTTTGATAAATAAAGTATTGTCAATAAACTATAGTTTAAAGTAAAAAATGAAAGTGCACCACAGATAAATAAATAATTAGGGTGATAAAAATAAAAAAATATAACGATAATCCAGTTACTAATTTAGATCCGCGATTACCCCCTATTTTTTCAAATGTCTTAAGACTTGTTACCGTACATGAGGGATTAGCTCATCCGCCTATAACCTTTCGATTATGGCTTGGTATCTTAAGTTCTAGGGCTTTCCCGGAATTTGGCAATTTGCCCCGAATACACGATGTAAGTATTTTTGGTGATGATTTTCCGTATCATCCGTCAGGGCTTCAGAAGTGGAATGGTGCAGCGGAAACTTTAAATAAAAATCCTACAGCTATAAATAATAAACTTATGTGTATATAATAAGATTTATATCAATAAAGTAATCCCGTAATGTTTTCTTTACTTACATCAGATATGCTAGTTATGATGTACAAGCTGTCTAAGTTTGTTGTACCAGAATTTGCATAAAGTAAAGCTGTTCCTAATAGTATAAAACAGGATGATAGTCCCCCTAGTAAAAAATACATAAGACCACCCGATGTAGCGGGTTCTGAATCTCTGTAGATAGTTGATAATAAATACAGTCCATAACTTTGTAATTCTATAGATAGAAATATGGATACTAAATCACTAGTAGAAATTAGGAAAACACTACCTGTAACAATAAATAAGATAATTAATGAGTATTCTATAATTTTAAACTGCTCTCCCATTTTATTTAAAAGTAAGGTTCCGTAATAGATTAGTTTTGAAAATAAAAATCTACCCGGGCTGCTGTATTCTTTTAATCAAACTTTTCTAGGGTAGAAGGAAGTTAATAATAAGATAACGCTAGTTATTAAAAAGATAAAAAGGTGGAAAAAATTAGTAGTAGCTGTCGTATGGAATAACCCACCGAATATACCTACACCTTTTGCCAAAAATAAAAAATATAAATTATCATAAGCAATAAAAGCTGAAATAAGTAAAATAGTAATCGTTGCTCTTGAATAAAGTATAGATTTGTCCCGTCTTGAAGTAATGGCATTAGATAAAAGTAATAAAATTAATGAGTTGAATAGCATAATCAGAATAAAGAGATTCGAACTCCCCTTTTACACATCTTACTTATTGAATAAAAGATAGTAAAAATTACCCCTTAAATTATTCTGAAAAAAGTTTATAGGTGAATTATTCATCTAACTATTAAACTTTAGGATCCTTCCTTTTTATAGATTTCTCCCTTTTTAGAGGATTCCCCCTTTTTAGTGGATTCTCCTCTTCTTAGAGCTTTTAGATGATTCTCCATTGTTAATGTTCATGCTATCTTTTAGTGATTCTCAAATTGCTATTTGAACACCGTTATCATTTTGTAAATCTAAAGGGTAATCTGTTTCCACTGAAGACAATGAATAATTTTCTGACGTATCTTTGTCAAAAATATTTTCAGTATCTTTCTGTTTACCTTTTCCTTTGTCAAAGTTATTTTCAGTATATTTCTGTTTACCTTTTCCTTTGTCAAAAGGATCCACACATGTTTATAAAATAAATTAATTTACTTCATAATTAAGCTAGCCGTTGACTTATAAGGTCATATGCTGTACTATATTTTTTTATTGTTTTATATTTTTTTTATAGTACTATATTTTTTTAAAGTTTTATATAAAAGTTGGTTTATGATATGTTCTGTACTATATTTTAGTAATTGTTTTATATAAAAGTTGGTTTATGATATGTTCTGTACATAAGTATAACCCAGGGATGTGAAGGAGTTGAACCTTATATTTATGATCTGCAATCAAAATGCATAGCCGTATGCAACACACCCCTTTTTTTCTATTGTATAGGACTCTTTAAAAGGTCAAAAAGTCTAATTCTTTCCCTTTTACTTTTTTTAATATATCATAATATATGTAAAAAAAAGTTAGGGAACCCCTTAAGGTTCCTAAAGGAACCCCGCAGGGGTAGAAAATAAAGGTAATATACCTCTAATGTAATTCTAGTGCATCTTTAATGTATGAACAAGATAATACCACAAATACTTGTGATTGTATAAAGGCAATACCTAATTCTAATCCAGAGAATGCAATTATAAAGGCTAATGGTAATAATCCTAGAATAAAGAAAATGATACCAGAACTCATAATATTGTATGTAAATCCACTTAAGATATTTAAAAGCATGTGACCTGATAATATGTTGGCTGCTAATCTTAATCCTAAAGATACATTTCTAGCTAAGTATGAAATGAATTCAATTAATACAAGTAAAGGTAATAATCCTAATGGACAACCAGCTGGAACAAATAAAGAAAAGAATTTTAATCCGTGTTCTTTGAATCCTAAAACTGTTGCACCTAATACAACAGTAAAACTAAGTGAGAATGTTAATATAAAATGAGATGTTGAGGCAAAACTATAAGGAACCATTCCTATTAAGTTATTTATTAAAATAAAAATAAATAATGTGTACATAAATGGGAAGTAAGCTTGCCCATTTTTGTTGTTAATTTGGTTTACAACAATACTGTGTATAGTTGCATATAATGTTTCTTGACTTAAAGATCATTTGTTTGGAGTAATTTTTGAGTGGTTAGTAGCTAAAATACTAAAATAGAAAGCTATGAAAGCAGCTATAGTCATATATAACCCTATATTAGTTATAGATAGGTTCATATTTGCTAATAATGGTGTATCTATACTAAATAAGTTTCTTATTTCAAATTGGTCAAGAGGGCTTAATATTGTTTGATATTTAAACATATATAATTATTATGTTTTACTATAAGTATAAAATTAGTTTTTCAATTTATTTTTCTTTATGGCAATCTTATATAATAATTAATAACTTGTTCTCAGTTTTCGATATATATTATAGTATTATTATTTTAATATAGCTCAAATATATACGATTTAGAAATTAATACTAATACACATTAAATTGAATACAACTTTATTTTTTTATTAAAACACTTTTTTTTTTAGTTACCTTATTCATATAGTACATTGTATTTATAAACGGGTTAAAGCCAGGTTGGTTAGGCGCCTCATTTAGGTTGAGGATTTGTTTTTTTATAAAAAAAAAACCAAAAAAAAGTTTAATTTTTTTCCCCACCAACACCCCCCCCCCCCCCCCCCCCCTAAGCTTGCGGAGGGGAGGGACCAGGTATCTGACCAACATGTTAATTTCTCCCGGTTATGGAGGAACACTCCCATTTTTAAATTTTTTTAAATATGGGTATTTCTTCAAAAAATAAGCTAGCGTGAGAAAACGCTCATTTTTATGGTATAAATGTATTAGGTTCATTTACTAAAGTATATTTATGGGCTTATACACTGTTCATGTATCCATAAATTGAAAAACTAATTTTATACTTATAGTAAAACATAATAATTATATATGTTTAAATATCAAACAATAT